>Ga0315286_10003266_pt1 | contig 15265 bp, 14 predicted proteins | sample YL17G10_0_MG_FD_205038 | JGI IMG/M metagenome (GOLD analysis project Ga0315286, IMG submission 205038) | Sediment microbial communities from Yellowstone Lake, YNP, Wyoming, USA - YL17G10_0 | ecosystem: Environmental > Aquatic > Freshwater > Lake > Sediment | place: USA: Wyoming | collected...
CTATTTGTTCATGCACATACATTACATCTAACTCAGCTGGTGTTCCTTCTTGAGCTAAAACATTAACACCCGGCACTATTAAAAGACTGATTAAAATTGCTGTTAGAAAAATTTTTTTCATTTTTTTATTTTTTTGTAATTTTTTACCCGCCCAAATTTTCGGCGGTGAATCGACCTTTGTTTTGTTTAAATTTCCATTATCATTTGAAAACTTCCTGGATTAAAGTAACAATACCCTTTGACATACCGATAATAAGCAAACCAATCAAGGCGTATAATACCATTTTTTTAGCCTGACTGACTTTTGCCGGGTCGCCGGCCGAAGTGACGAAAAAATAACCGGCAATTATAATAACGGCTGGGACAACGGCTAAAGCAAACAGCCATAGAAAATCAATAATAGCGTTTATCAATTCTTCAAAAGTATTAGCCTCAACAGGGTTTGTAATACAAACTGAACCAGAAGGACAAGTTTGCGCTAAAACTAAATTAACGGAAAATAAGCTAATAAATAAGATTGGAAAGACCAGAATAAAAGACGTTTTCATAGATTATATTATTTTACCCTGTTAGAAATTTCTACGCAAGGCTTTTTAAAATGGTTTCTAATGAGGTTTTACCAAAATTAATCCCCAGTGGTAAAGTCCGGCTTCAAACTCTTTTTCTAATTTAAAATCAAATTCTTCTGCTATTTTTTTTGCCTCGGTTTCAGAAATCCTGCCTTTTCCAGGGCCTAAAGCAGCTGTTTTTTTCCAATCAATCACTAAAATCTGCCCGCCTTTTTTTAAAATTCTTTTGGCTTCGGCGAAAATTGCTTTTCTGTCTTCTGCCTGAAACAAAAGGTTAGTTATCAAAACTAATTCAACCGATAAATCAGGCAGAGTTGAGCCATTTTTGTCCTCAACGTTAGAACGGATGGTCTTAATATTCGGGACTTTATCCAAAGCCATCATTCCTTTTAAAGCAGAAATCGGCTCTTCTAATATATCTATAGCATAAACCAAACCATCTTCCAATTTCCTTGCCAGAGCTATTGTCCAGCCGCCAGAACCTGAACCGAAATCAGCTGCCGCCATATCTTTTCTAAGGCTCAATTGCTTTAAAATTTTTGATGGATTGAGAAAGTCTTCCATATGTTTTAGATACAAGCGACCTGAGCCACTTTATCTCCTTCTTCCAGTTTCATAATTCTTACTCCCTGGGTGGCCCGCGACAATTTTGGAATCTGGGAAATCTTTGTTCTAATTACTTGGCCTTTTTGAGAAATAACAATCAGGTCTTCTTCTGAGCCTTCCAATATCATTGAAGCTACTATTTCTCCAGTTTTTGGAGTAATCTTAGCATTTTTAATCCCTGCTCCTCCTCTTCCTTGTAATCTGTATTCCTTTAAATCTGTTCTTTTTCCAAATCCATTTTCCGTAATAACCAATAGATATTCTTTTTCCTTCTTCAAATTTTGAGATTTGAGATTTGAACTTTGAGCTTTTATTACGTCCATTCCTATGACTGTATCTCCTTTCTTCAACCTGATCCCTTTTATCCCGGCGGCTGGCCTTCCCATAACCCTGATTTGTTTTTCTTTAAATCTAATGGCCTGGCCTTTCTTTGTCATCAAAATTATTTGATCTTCACCGGCGCTTTTTTCAGCTTTTTTCAGCAAATCGTCTTTTTTCAAAGTAATGGCAATCAATCCTGACTTTCTCAAATTTTCAAACTCTGAGAGGGCGGTTTTTTTAATTATACCATTCTCAGTGACCATTACTAAATATTTTATTCCCACAACTTCATCTTCTTTGCCCAAAGAGAATAAAGATAAAACCTTTTCATTTGGAGAAATTTCCAAAAAATTCAAAAGCCCTCTGCCCCTGGCCACACGGCTGCCTTCGGGAATCTCGTAAACCTGAGTTTTAAAAACTTTGCCGGAATCGGTAAAAAACAGCAGGGAATCGTGAGTATTGGCCGTAAAAAAATGTTCCACAATGTCCTCTTGAAGGGTTTTCATTCCTAAAATCCCTTTTCCGCCTCTTTTTTGGAGCTTATAAATTTTCGGGTTTATTCTTTTAATGTAACCTCCCCGGGTTAAGGTAATAATTGTTTCTTCCTGAGGAATCAAGTCTTCTTCTGCGATTTCGCCAATTTTCTCCATATGGATTTTAGTTCTTCTTTCGTCGCCAAAATTTTCTTTTAGAGAAGCCAACTCCTTTTTAATCATCTCTTTTATTTTTTGGGGACTTTTTAAAATAGCGGTCAATTCTTTAATCTCTGCTCTTTTTTGTTTTAATTCTTCTTCAATTCTTTGGCGCTCTAACTTAGCCAGCTGCTGAAGTTTAATTTCCAAAATGGCGTTAGCCTGAATTTCCGTCAATTTGAATCTTTTCATCAAGTTCTTTTTTGCTTCTTCTCTGTCTTTTGATCTCCTGATCGTAGAGATAACGGCATCAATATTTGAAAGAGCCTTGAATAGACCTTCCAGAATGTGAGTCCTTTCTTTGGCTTTTTCTAAATCGTATTTTGTTCTGCGGAAAACTACTTCCTTCCGATGTTCAATAAAATAATTTAAGGTTTCCGGCAGGTTTAACACTCTGGGCTGAATTCCCTCTACCAAAGCCAAGAGATTCAAATGAAAAGTTTTTTGCAAGTCAGAAAATTTGTAAAGCCGGTTTAAAATTTTTTGCGGATAAGATTCTCTTTGCAAATCAATTACTATTCTCATTCCTTCTCTGTCCGATTCGTCTCTGATATCTTTTACTCCTTCAATTTTCTTCTCTTGAACCAAATTAGCAAATTGTTCAACCAAAGACGACTTTTGAACCTGAAAAGGAATTTCAGAGATAATAATCTGCTGCCGGCCGGTTTTTTCCTGCTCTAACACTTCAGCTTTTCCTCTTACTAAAATCGGGCCTTTGCCTTGCGAATAGGCTAAAATTATTTCTTGTTGGTTAAAAATCTGACCGCCGGTCGGAAAATCAGGCCCTTTGATAAATTTAAAAAGTTCTTCGGTCGTAGCTTTGGGATAGTCAATCAAATGCGAAATCGCGTCTGTTAATTCAGAAAGATTATGAGGCGGGATATTGGTTGCCATCCCTACGGCAATCCCCAAACAGCCGTTTAATAAAAGTTGAGGAGCCGGGGAAGGCAGAACCTGCGGCTCTTTTCTTGTCCCGTCATAATTATCAACGAAATTAACTGTTTCCTTCTCAATGTCTTTGAGCATCTCTTCACCGATTTTTGAAAGCTTACACTCTGTATATCTTTGAGCGGCCGGTGGATCATTGTCTAGCGAATTATGAACAAATACTCCAGCATCTAAAAGAAAATTGTGCCAAGGCTCGGTGGTAAGATCATAAACATCTTCTTTTTTTGGAAGAATTCGGGTTTTAATTACTCTATGATTATATTTTCGAGCTTTCTCTACGATTTCTGAAAAGTTATTAAAATAATTTAATGCACCCTCAATCTTCGGAACACCATTATTGGTTCTTGTCTTTTCATATATCTCATGAGTAATTTTTGAATGTTTTTCTAAAAGTGAATAAACAAATCCTAAAATCTTGCTTTTTACAACTTTTTCTTTATAAGCAGGAGTTTGCCAATTTTTTTTCAAGGAAATTTTTGCTTTTTCCGCCATCTCTTTCATCATATTCGGATTTTCTTTTAAACGGTGTTTATTGGAAACAATAACGCCTGCTATATGTTTTTTTCTAAATTCTTCGTTCTGACGCTGTTTTGCAATTTTTTCTCGATGAAATTCTCTTATTCCCGGTTTTCCCCACAATTTCTTATGCATTTTTACAAAATGTTCTTTTGGATATCTTGCACGATAAGTAGGATCGTTCCAAAGTTTCTTCATTCTTTCCGAAAGTTCTTTTCTAATTTCTGGTCTATTAAAATATTTCTTTAAACTCTCACGCTGTTTTTCTCGAAATTCGTCTCCTTTTTCTTTCCAGAGATTTTTGGCCTGAGTAAGATGGACTTTATAATGTTGTTTTATAGTAAATCTCTCTATGTTATCTGGAGAATTATTAAACTTGTTAAAATCTTTGTGATGAAGGATATATAATACGTCCTGAATTTTTTTTACTTTTTTATTTTTCACATTATATTTATCGGCAAGTTGATGAACAAATTCATAATGTCCAGTAAATGGCTGTAAAACTGCTAAATAATTATAATGGCTCCTGACTCGTCTTATGTTAAAGTAGGCTGGCATTAAAGAATCGTCGGGTTTTAAATCTTTAGCTTGCTTATAGCTTCCATTGCGTAACATAAAACGATGGTCCAATGTACATTTAATTTTCTCACCATTATCCAAAGCTATCTCAATGATTTTTTCATTTGGTCGAGTTTTCCGAGGATTTTTAATCTCAGTAATCTCAATTTTTTTAGTTTCGGGATTAAAAGTAAATGTCCAATGCTTTTTGCCTTTCTTTTGCTCTTTAATCAATTCTGAAAAGCTTAAACTTATACCATCAGTTAATTTCACTTTTGTATCTTTGGTAAAACAGCCGAAATTTCCTTGACCTTGAATCAAGGGATATCGCAGAGAAAAATCTTGAGCCATCCTGGCTAAAGAATCGTAAACAGCTATATCTCCGTGAGGGTGATAGCGGCCTAAACAACTCCCAACGACCGTAGCCGATTTTCTGAATTTAGCGTTATATCTTAAACCATCTTCTAACATCGTATACAAAATCCGACGGTGAACCGGCTTTAATCCGTCTCTCACGTCGGGCAAAGCCCGGGAAACAATTACGGACATCGCGTAATCAATATAACTTTCTTTCATTTCCTCGGTTATTTCTCGGGGGCGAATCAAACCGACTTCTTTATTCAGTTGTGCTGGCTTCTTTAACTGTTGTAGAAGATTCTTTTTCTTCATTTTTTTGGATTTCTTCTTCTATTTTTCTTAATTCCTCTTCGCTGATTTCCGGCATTTCAATTTTCGGCAGGCTTTTTAATTCTTCGCTGAAATCAGGCATTTTTAATTCTTCCTTAAAGTTTACGGACTTTAATTTTTTTATATTGTTCTGGATATTTTTAAAATAAAGCAAGAATAAACCCAAACCAATAATAATTATTAACGACCAAAAAATTATTTTTTTTCTGGTTTCGGGCAGATGTCTAATTTTTTCTAAAAAAGTCATTCTAAATAAATCCCCCGTGGTGGAAAAATAGCGAGCAAAGCGAGCGTTAGAAACCGAAGGTGGTCAAAGAGATAAATCTCTTTTTCACCTCACTACGTTCAGTGTCTAAAGCGGGGGTCGGGGGATTTAATGGTTTAGCACTATTATTTTCGCTTCTTCTTCCAACAGGTCTTTCTTTTTAACCGTCAATTTGTTGATAGGTTCTATTTTTTTAATTCCCATAATTTTCAAGAATTTGTCCACCTCCTCAAGCTTAACCTTTAACTTCGGTAAAGCGTAGTGCATAGGAATTATAATTTTTGGTTCAATTTGAGACATTATTTTCACTGCCTCTTTTCCTGAAAGAGTGTAATTCCCTCCTATCGGAATCATTAAAATGTCGATCTCGCCGATTTTTTCTAATTGGTCAGGCGTCAATTCTTTTTGACCTAAATCTCCCAAATGACAAAGGCGCAATTCTTCAGCTTCAATGGTAAAAATGGTCATTTCCCCCCGTTCTTTGCCCTGCGAATCATCGTGAAAAGCCGGAATTCCCTGAATAAATACTTCCTTTATTTCGTATTCGCCGGGTCCCTCAATTAAAAAATAATTGCCCCCTACTGCTTTTGCATTGTTATGGTCATGATGCTCGTGAGTACTTAAAACAATGTCAGCCTCCAATTTCGGAACTCTCAAACCAACCTCTTCTGAAAAGGGGTCAATTACGATATTTATCTGATTGTTTTTTCCGCGGCTGGATGCCAACTCAAAAAGAGATTGTCCGTGCCAAATAATAGTCATGTTAAATTTAGCTCATTGGTTCAATAGAATATTTTAACATAAAATAAATTTTTAAACAAATCTTGCCTTTAGAAAAAATGTATGATATATTAACAGGTATGAAAGAAGAGCTTTTGAAAAATAATTCATTAAAACCTCCCAGGGTTGGCGAGATTATAGAAGGCAAGGTAATCGCCAAAGAAAGAGGAGCTTTGTTTTTGGATTTGGGAGTTATTGGCGCCGGCATAATTTACGGGAAGGAATTTTATGAAGCCAAAGACTCTTTAAAAAATTTAAAAATCGGAGACAATATTTTTGCCAAAATCGTGGACTTAGAAAACGAAGAGGGTTACCTTGAGTTGTCAATTAGTCAAGCCGGAAAAGAATTAACATGGGGAGAACTAAGACGAAAAAGAGAAACTGGTGAGATGATTCGGATTAGAATTTCAGGAGCCAACAAAGGAGGATTATTGGCCGAGATTTCTGGAATTTCAGGATTCCTTCCTGTTTCTCAACTGTCTCCGGTTAATTATCCAAAAGTAGAAGGAGGAGAAACAACTAAAATCTTAAAAGAGCTGCAGAAATTTGTCGGGAAAGAATTAGACGTTCAAATTTTTGACTTAGACCCAAAAACCGACAAATTAATCCTGTCTGAAAAACTCAAAGAGACAAAAAAAATTAAAGAAAGTTTAAAAAATTATAAGGTGGGAGATGTAATTGACAGTGAAATTATTGGAATCGTAGGTTTTGGCGCCTTTATTAAATTTGGCAAGGAAAATCTTGAAGGATTGATTCATATTTCTGAATTAGACTGGACAATCATTGAAGATCCTTCTCAAATAGTCAAAATTGGCCAAATTGTTAAAGCAAAAATCATTAATATCTCCGATGATAAGGTTTTTTTATCCCTCAAGGCCTTAAAGCAAGATCCTTGGAAGGATATTGAGGAAAAATATAAAAAAGGAGATGTTATCAAAGGAAAAGTAACCAAATTAAATCCTTTTGGCGCTTTTGTGCAAGTGACTCCTAAAATTCAAGGTCTCTGCCATATCTCCGAATTTAACTCTCAAAAGAAAATGGAAGAAAAAATAAAAATTGGTAAAAAGTACAATTTTCAGATTCTACAAATCAAACCGGAAGAACATCGAATGACTTTGGCCTTAGTCGATGAACTTCGTTCGTCGAGCTGAAGGCGAGACGGAAGAAGAAACTTGTTTCTACGACCATCTCCGCCCCTTCGCTAACGCTCGGGTAGTCGATGAAGTTTGCCCCTTCGGGTTTGCCTTCATCTTCACCCTTCGCTTCGCTCGGGTACTCGAAGAACATTCGTCTTCGCCCACCGAGCTTCCATTACCAAAGGTGGAAAAGGAGACTTAGCCATGAATAATTTACTTAAAAATTTTATATTTATTTTGTTGATTTTTCTGATAATCTCAGGAGTTTTTACCTTATTCTCTCAACCTGCTACGAAACAAAAAGAATTGTCTTTGACCCAATTGGTGCAGGAAATTAATCAGGCAAAAATAAAAAAGATTACTGTTTCCGGCTCCGATCTTTTTATTGAATACCAAGACGGTTCCGCGGCTCGTTCTTTGAAAGAAACGGAAGCGGCCCTTTCGCAGTCCCTGATTAACTATGGAGCAGATAAAGAAAAATTAAACGGGGTAAGCATTGACATAAAAAAAGAGGGAGGACTCACGGCATGGCTAGGCCCTCTCTTAATTTTACTTCCTCTTTTACTATTTGGCGTTTTTTTCTGGATGATTTTTAGACAGGCGAGAACCGGAGCAGCTCAGGCTTTTGATTTTACACGGGCTCGCGCGAGGCTGTTTGGCGCCGAAGGCCATCCCAAAGAAAAAATCACTTTTAAAGATGTGGCAGGGTTAGAAGAAGCCAAAGAAGAATTAAAAGAAGTGGTTGATTTTCTGAAAAATCCAAAGAAATATTTCCAAATGGGAGCTAAAATCCCTAAGGGAGTACTTCTGACAGGAATGCCGGGAACAGGAAAAACCCTTCTTGCCCGGGCAGTAGCTGGGGAAGCTAATGTTCCTTTCTTTTCCACGGCCGGTTCAGAGCTGGTAGAGCTGTTCGTAGGCGTGGGAGCAGCCAGAGCGCGAGATTTATTTGCTACCGCAAAAAAGCATCAGCCGAGTATAATTTTCATTGATGAATTAGATGCCATCGGCAGAGTAAGAGGCGCCGGAATCGGCGGCGGCCATGATGAAAGGGAACAAACTTTGAATCAGATTTTAGTTGAAATGGATGGATTTGAACAAGATACAAAAATTGTGATTCTTAGCAGCACAAACAGGCCTGATGTCCTTGACCCCGCTCTTTTGCGACCGGGGAGATTTGACCGAAAAGTAGTTTTAGATTTACCGGATATAAATGACCGTGAAGAAGTTTTAAAAATCCATTGCCGGGGAAAACCATTGGCTTTGAACGTCAATTTAAGGGAAATTGCTGAAAGAACTCCGGGATTTTCAGGAGCTGATTTGGCGAATTTAGCTAATGAGGCGGCTATTTTAGCTGCCAGAAGAAACAAAACTCAGATTTTTCAAAACGAATTCTTGGAATCCATTGAAAAAGTTATGTTGGGGCCGGAAAGAAAATCTCACATATTATCAAAGAAAGAAAAAGAAATCGCAGCTTATCACGAAGCCGGCCATGCTTTGGTGTCAGCTTTTTTACCAGAAACAGAACCAATAAGAAAAATTTCCATTATTGCTAGAGGTATGGCCGCAGGTTATACCTTAAAGATGCCTGTTGAAGAGAAAAGAATTATAACCAAAACAGAATTTTTAGCCGAAATCGCTACCTTATTGGGAGGTTATTGCGCGGAAAAATTAAAGTTTAATGAAATTACTACAGGCGCGGCTAATGACTTGGGAAAAGCTTCAGAATTAGCCAGAAAATTAGTTAAAGAATATGGAATGTCTGCTTTGGGCCCGGTTTCCTTTGGAGAGAAAGGAGAGTTGGTTTTCTTGGGAAGGGAAATTTCTGAACAGAGAAATTACTCTGAAGAGATTGCGGCTAAAATTGACAAAGAGGTTTCCAAATTTATAGAGGACGCCGAAAAAGAAGCCGGCCGGATTTTACAAAAAGAAAAAAGAACTTTGGATAGAATCGCAAAAACCCTAATTGCAAAAGAAACCATTGAAAAAGAGGAATTTGAGAAACTAATCCACCCAGGCAAAGCTGAAAAACCAAAAAGTCCAGTCAATGAACTTCGTTCATCTCCACCCTTCGCTAACGCTCGGGTATCTAAAGTTAAAAAGTCCGTCAGGGTAAAAATCAAGCGCGTGTAGCTCCCCGAAGCACAAATGCTTCGCATTTGACTGCGGGGCAGGCAGTGGTTAGAACGAAGGTATTTTTTATTTGCTCTTTCAAATCATTAGCGCTATAATGAACTAGTGACTAGTTATTTTATTAAATAGTTCAAAGGTTCAATTATGGCACGCTTTAAAGACCGCGAAAAAGCTTTAGCCCTTAGAAAACAGGAAATGAGCTATAGCCAAATAAGGAAGATTTTAGGAGTAAGTAAAAGTACTTTGAGTCTTTGGCTTAGAAATTATCCTCTTTCTGAAAAAAGAATCAAAGAACTACAAAAAAACGAGGCAGTTATAGAAAAGATTCGTAATACAAAAAGAAAAAAGAAAGAAAAAAGATTGAATGAATTCTATTTTGAGCAAAAAAATAAAATATTTCCTTTAAACAATAGAGAAATTTATCTTGCTGGATTATTTCTTTACTGGGGCGAAGGATCAAAAAGTTCGCAAGCGGCTCTTTCTATTTCCAATACAGACCCTTCTATTATTAAATTTTTCATTTACTGGTCAACAAAGTATTTGAAAGTGCCTCGAGAAAAATTACGAATTCAACTTCATTTATATAAGGATACGAATATTAAAAAAGAAAAAGATTTTTGGTCAAAAATGTTAAATATCCCCCTAAATCAATTTTCCAAACCGTACATAAAAAATACATCTAGCACAAGAATTAATCATAAAGGAGGATTCGGCCACGGCACTTGTAATGTAGTAATATGCGATGCAAGGCTTTCGGAAAAAATTTTAATGGCGATAAAAGCAATTTCCGACAAACACAAAATGGGCGCATAGCTCAACTGGTTAGAGCGCGGCTCTTATAAAGCCGAGGTTTCCTGGTTCGAGTCCAGGTGCGCCCACAGGTCGGTGGTTAGACCACCCACGCGCATTGGGCACTTGGCGCAGTGGTTAGCGCGCTGCTTCGACATAGCAGAGGTCGAGGGTTCAAATCCCTCAGTGCCCACAATGGAATTTAATATTATTTACCAAGATCCAAATCTTTTAGTTATTGATAAACCAGCCGGACTTGTAGTTTTTTCAGAAGGGCAAGTTAAAGAAGAAACTTTGATTGATTATCTTTTGGAAAAATTTTCTGATTTAAAAAATACCGGACAAACACCAAGATACGGCATAATCCACCGTTTAGACAAAGACACTTCTGGAATTTTATTGATAGCCAAGAACAATAAAGCCTTAAGTTTCTTCCAAAATCAATTCAAAGAAGGGGAAGTATCTAAAAAATATTTAGCCTTGGCGGTTGGAAATCTTAAGGATAAGGAAGGTGTAATTGAAACCCTAATCGGCCGCTCTCCGAAAGACCGGAGAAAACAAAAAATTTATCTTACGGGAGAACCAGATTCTGACAAAAAAAGAAAAGCGATTACCGGATACAAAGTATTGCAAAGATTCAAAGATTATGATTTGATTGAGATTACACCGAAAACCGGCAGAAAACACCAAATCAGGGCTCATTTAGCCTACCTTGGATGCCCGATCGCCGGAGATAAATTATACGGATTTAAAAGGCAGATTTTACCAAAAGATCTTTCTCGCCAATTTTTGCACGCCACCTGTCTAAAAATAGAACTGACTAACGGTGAAATAAAAGAATTTCGTTCAGACATGCCTCAAGATTTAAAAAACGTTTTAAAAAACCTTAAAACTTATGAGTAATAAAATTAAAACATTCTTGCAGCCTCATTTAAAAACAGATTTGCCCGACATCCGATCGGGCGATACGGTTAAGGTTTATCAGAAAATCAAAGAGGGAGACAAAGAAAGAACTCAAATTTTTGAAGGTCAGGTTTTATGCCGAAAACACGGCAAAGAAATGGGCTCAACGATTACCGTCAGAAAAATAATTTCCGGAGTGGGAGTGGAAAGAATTTTTCCTCTCCATTCGCCTGTTATTGAAAAGATAGAAATTTCAAAAAAAGGGAAAGCCAGAAGGGCAAAGCTTTATTATCTGAGAAAAGCAAAAGGAAAAAGGGCAAAGTTAAGGAGAAAAGAATTTACTGAAGCAGCAGCGGAAGAGAAGCCAGAAAATAACAAAATAGAAAGTCGATGAAGACAGATACTTCATCTTCACGCACGAGCTCGTTAGAGCGAGTGAGAAAGAATTTTAATTCTTTCGACTTCGCTTCGCTTGGGTAAATGATTTAAGCGCGGGTGGCGGAATTGGTATACGCGTATGCTTGAGGTGCATATGCCGCAAGGCTTGGAGGTTCGAGTCCTCTCCCGCGCACCAGCAACCTCCTAAGTTTTTAAATATTGGGATTAAATTATGACAAAATTGAGGAAATTTGAACCTCCTGATTTATCGGAAATAGTAAAAATCGCCAAGATTTCTTTTCCCAAAAACCGAATCTATCCAAAAAGCTTTGAAAAATACTACCAGTCTTACTCTGATGGATTTATTGTCAGCGAGGAAATGGGAGAGGTGACAGGTTTTACCGTAGGCCAATTGAAAAACCAAATTGGAGAAATTATTTCTTTGGCAGTAAAACCAAATTTCCGTCAAAAAGGCGTGGGAGCTGAACTTGTTAAATTTTTAAGCAACCATTTTAAGGCATTCGGGTTAAAAGAGCTTTTGCTGTATGTTCGAACTGATGATCAAGTCGCTGTTTCTTTTTTTCAAACTCTTGATTTTAGAATTTTGAAAACAGCTAAAAATTATTACCAAAAACGGAATGACGCCTTTTTGATGGGAAAAACTATTTAACAGAGTCTCCGCTGTTTATCGGGCGGTTAGTTCAGCGGCTAACCCCTGGACGGTTAGCTCAATGGCAGAGCATCGCGTTTACATCGCGGAGGTTATAGGTTCAAATCCTATACCGTCCACAATTGATTACCCGAGCCGCAGCGAAAGGTGGAAAAGAACCGAAGGTTCTTTGATTATCATAAGCCAATTTACTAAAATTTAATTAGCCGCGCCGCGGTAGCTCAGGCAGTAGAGCGCATCTCTGAAAAAGATGAGGTCGCCGGCGCACGTCCGGCCCGCGGCACAATATTACATGTAATTTACTCTTTAATAATTGAACTATTATGGTATAATAAAAACAATGAAGACAATAGTTCAATAATATGCGTAATGATAAACATTTAGTTTTACAACTCAGAAAAAGGGGTAAAAGTTACAATGCGATTAGTAAAGAATTGGGGATTCCTAAAAGCACCTTATCTGGTTGGCTTAAGAATAATCCGTGGTCAGAACAAATCAAACGAGGACTCATAGAAAAAAATAGAGTATTGATTGGGAAAAAAATCCGAATAATGAACAAAGCGAGAAAGAAAAAATTAGAGACATGGTATAAACAGTGTCGTCAACAAGCTGAGAAAAAATTTCCGCAATTAAAAAGTAATCCCCTGTTTCTTGCTGGACTAATGCTATATTGGGGCGAAGGAGATAGTAAAATAGAAAATTGTATGATCAGGCTGTCAAATACTGATCCAGAAATGATTAAAATTTTTTCTAGTTTTCTTCAAAAAGTCTGTCAAATATCGAAAGAAAAAATAAAAGTCCACATTATTCTTTATCCAGATTTAAACGATGAAATCTGTAAAAAATTTTGGAGTAAAATCTCTGGCATCCCGCAGACTCAATTTATAAAAACGAGTTTTATTCAAGGCAGACATCCAACACGGCGACTCACTAATGGTATTTGTATAATTTATATCGCAAGCAGAGAATTGAAAGAAAAAATTTTTACTTGGATAAAATTATATCAACAGGAATTTAAGCGGGCGTCGTATAACGGTTATTATGCAACCTTGCCAAGGTTGAGAAGGCGGTTCGATTCCGCTCACCCGCTCAAGCGATAGCACAGAGCAAAGATGAGGTTTACCTCATCGCCCGCTCCACGGTAAATTCATCTTCTCCAAATAAAAAAGCTCTTCTTTTGAAGAGCCTTTTTGGAAAGTTGAGAGGGAAGGGTTAGAAATTAACCCGGAGGAAAGAGACCTGCTTTTTCGTGCCTCCGCGACAATAATATATGTAAAGTTGAAGATTTTTAGAGGCCTTCCCCCTCATTTTCCCGTTCACCGAGCGCTTATCAATAGTCGGCCATACTATTCAGGCCATCTCCTTTTGCCGTCCAATTGGGCAAAAGCAACATCCTACATCCCTCCTTTCTGGTTGGATTCGCACGGAAACTGGTGACTATTAATAAAACGGGTTTTGACAAGGTTCTACCCTCTTTATAGCATAGCCAAATTCATTTGGCAAGAGCTTTATCCACAACCGCCGAAAGCAGCTCTCAACCCTTGACAAGGAGCCCGAGATAAGCTAATATAGCAGAACCTCCTTCATGGGGGTTTTAAAATGGATAAAACTTTAATTCCTGCTAAAAACAAGCCCTTAAAATGCTATTTTTTAGCTGCCAGATGGGTTTTAAACAGGCTAAAATCCGCCTTAAAAAGGCGGAATATTCTTATTTTAGCAACAATAACCGGCTTTTTATTCGGGTTTTTGCCGCTTTTCCTTTCGGTTAAAAAGGCTATGGCTGATTTAGCAATGGCTGAATCTAACCAAGGTATGGCAGAATTAACGAATATCCTTCCTATTTTGCAAGAAAATAGTCTTTTATCTTTTTCCTCTCCGACCAATCCTGATCCTGAGGTGGAGAGAGAGCTAAAGGTGGTGATTACAGGATATTCAAGCTCGCCTTGGGAAACCGATGACACTCCTTTTATTACAGCTTCAGGAAAATGGGTTAAAAAAGGAATTGTAGCCAATAATCTCTTATCTTTCGGAACAAAAATTAGGATACCCGAGCTTTACGGAGAACAAATTTTTATTGTTGAAGACAGAATGCACTACAGTAAAGGCAATTATCATATTGATATCTGGTTTCCTTCTTATTGGGAAGCTTTAAACTTTGGGGCTAAGTGGACATTTATTGAGATTTTAGAAAGTTAATTATATTTAAAAAGCCCGCGCGGCATTAGCCGCGCGGGCTTTTTGTTTGTGCATTTACTGATTGATTCTTTTCTTTAAGGCGTTCTTGATTCCATAAATGAAAAATATGAGAAGCAAAATAAATCCAATGCCGAAAATTATTCTACCGGTTCCGCCGCTAATCTGACCGTTTTGTGATAATGAACTGTTTGTAGTAAAGTTTCGTTCTCCTGGACCAAAAGCAACCCAACCAGTAATTATCATCATTAATCCAACCATAGCTATCCCTAAAAAATTTTGGATCGGATTTATATTTAGAACTCCATTTTTTGAAAAAACATAGCCATTAATAATGGCAACTCCGCCGAGTACAAATAGCAATCCCCCGCAGATTATGACCCAGCCAGGAGTATGGATTTCTGACGTCTCAACGGGTATAATTCCTAATTCCAAAAGTATTACTGTCAGCCCAAGTAAAATAATGATTGTTCCCCAAAAAATGGCACTTTTGGGAGAAAGACGTTTATAGCTACCTGTAATTCGGACACGATTGAGTTCTTCGTTCATTATTTTGAAGCAAGACTTAATGTTTTGCACTTGCTTGACATTTTTGTGCCGGGGGCGGGACTCCAACCCGCAAGAGCTTGCGCTCAAAGGATTTTAAGTCCTTCGTGTATAGCAATTCCACCACCCCGGCATACTTCTTAATTTGAGGCCGGGGTGGGAATTGCACCCACGTATACTTCTTTTGCAGAGAAGCGCCTTAGCTGCTTGGCTACCCGGCCATATGAATTAATTTAGCAATTTTTAATCTTCTCTAAAAGTTCTTCTATTCTGCCTGCTCCAGCGGTTTCTTTTTCTTCCGAAAATCTAATTTGCGGAATCGGCCTCATTCTTAATCGTTTATTAATTTTTTGTTGCAGGTAATAAACTTTCCGTTCTAAAATCTGTAAAACCCGCTCACTTTGTTCTTCCGGCATCACTGAAATATAGGCTTTTGCCTGATTTAAATTATCTGATGTTTCAACCCTGGTGACGGTCACTAAAACATCTTTAGGAAATTCAATCTCTTTTAAGAGGATCTGGCTTAATTCTTTTTTTATTAATTTGTTAACGCGAGGTATACGTTGAGACATTAA
>Ga0315286_10003268_pt1 | contig 15262 bp, 13 predicted proteins | sample YL17G10_0_MG_FD_205038 | JGI IMG/M metagenome (GOLD analysis project Ga0315286, IMG submission 205038) | Sediment microbial communities from Yellowstone Lake, YNP, Wyoming, USA - YL17G10_0 | ecosystem: Environmental > Aquatic > Freshwater > Lake > Sediment | place: USA: Wyoming | collected...
TGTTCATATATCGGGTCATATCAAAAACTATTCCGCTGGACAGCGATTCACCTGCAAGGCCGCTGCCCGCCCCGCGGGCCGTCACAGGTATGCCGTTTTGATGAGCATACTTTACAACAGCAGCAACATCATTTGTATCTTTAGGCGCGACAACACACTGCGGGACTATCTGATAAATACTCGCATCGGTGCTGAACGCTACTCGCGTAAAAATATCAGGGAAACAGTTGCCTTTTATCAATCGCGACAGTTCATCGGCAATCCGTTTTGGATTTGAAATTTTTTCGGCAGGTTCGTTCATTTGGCTTTCATTATAGTTTATCTCCATTATTTTGTCTATACTGCGCTGCCCTGCTCCTTAAATCCTCTTCCAGCAAAAAACTCCTGAACGGCTCATTCTTGAAACACGGGAAATTCAGCGGCGCATAATCTTCTTCTCCTGCCTGCAGCACAAATTTATCACGTGCAAAGGCCGCGATGACTCGATTTTGGGGACTGTCCGGCAGTTGAAATGATAATTCTTTGCCGCTGCTCGTTGTAAATTTTGCTTGGCAATATTTTCCCCACTTTCTGTTCTTTATGCAAACTCCGATAAATCCCGTCCCGTTTTTACACTTTTTATTCAAATTATTTTGTCTCTTATTTACGAGCCGAAGATTCGTTCTCCGGTTATCGAGCGGCTTCCTATTTATATGGTCGATTATCTGTCCCTTTTTTGCGTCCATTATAAATCGTGAAAGCAGAATATGTCTCTGTGGCGGTTTTTCTCCGTATACGATTATCGGATAGCCTTCACTTGTAATTCGCATTGAAGTAATATCACCGTTGTATTTTCTGCAAGGCGGTTCGTGTCGGCCGCTTATGATTTTATAGAAGATATCCGGGTCAACCTTTACTACTCGGCCCCTGATTTTGAACATCAGGTAATTGATTTTGCATTTAGTCGCCATATAAACTTTCGGGAAATTTAAGTAATTAAGTGGTCAGCCCCGTCATTCAGTATGTGGCAGAAATTGGGGATATAAAAAAGATGGTTTCCTTTGGTTTACAGTTTGCCGTTTACGGCTTGCGGTATTTTTAAAAACTGTAAGGTATTTGCTATAAATCTGTTACGCAGATACATTCACAAATATTCACTGATTATCAAACAACCCCTATATTTTACCATATTTTTAACAAAAAGCAAGAAAAAAATGAAGAACTTCTCTTGCAATGTTAGATGATCATGTTATGTTATATTATGTAATATTATATTATGTTATGTTATATGGCACGCGGGAAATCTGGAAGAATTGTACTTGAAATTAATCCTTCTCAAAAGGATGAATTGCATTGCGCTGTTAGAAAGGATGGCTTGACGCTGAAGGACTGGTTTCTTGGGCAAGTTACACAATACCTCCGAAACCGATCTCATACCACATTGGGCAAGTCATTCTCTTCTGAGGGGCCAGCACCGTCTTCGACAACTGTAGCTCCGCTTTTGAAAACAAAAAACAATCGTGTAAAGGCCAAGTCAAAATGAACTTTATCGAATTAGAGTCTGAACAAAAACTCCGGGGTGGCTTCTACACAGAACCCTCCATCGCCTCGTTTTTGGTCAAGTGGATCAAAGTATCGAAACCAAGATCTCTCTTAGAACCTAGTTGTGGCGATGGAGCGTTTCTCGATGCGATTGAGAAACAGCGTATCACGAGCATTAAGCATATTTTCGCTTTCGAACTGAATAAAGAGGAGGCCGAGAAGGCTGCTAGCCGCACCAAGTTACCTGTTCGTATTCTAAACACGGACTTTCTTCACTGGTATCTCTTCCAAGCTCAAAAAGAGGATGGCTTTGATGCGGTAGTTGGCAATCCTCCGTTCATCCGCTACCAATACTTGCCGGACGAGCAGCAACTACTAGCCGAAAAGATTTTTTCGCAACTCCGGCTGCCCTTCACCAAGCATACAAACGCATGGGTGCCATTCGTCTTGGCATCGATCAAACTTCTTCGACCGGGCGGGCGGATTGCAATGGTAATCCCTTCTGAAATATTTCACATCCCGCATGCGCAATCCCTGCGGCGTTATCTCGCCGAGCAATGCTCCCGGATTCTGGTTCTCGACCCCGATGAGATATGGTTCAGAGACACACTACAAGGGACCGTGCTACTGATGGCGGAGAAAAAACGGGACTCATCCGAAATAGGAAAGGGCGTTACAATCATCCCCGTAAAAAGTCGCCAAATGTTAAATAGCAACCCCGAGGATTATTTTCAGAATGCCACCTACACGAATGGTGTCACTATCAAAGGAAAATGGATGCCCCTTTTTCTCTCACTTGATGAACGGGCGCTCCTCTCGCAGCTCAAAACCCGAGATGACATCAAGACATTCTCGGAAATTGCCTCCGTTGACGTTGGAATCGTTACGGGCGCAAACAAGTTCTTCCTCGTCCCGGACAGCACCGTTGAGGAGTTTGCCTTGCAACGGTGGGCATTTCCGATGTTCGGTCGGAGCAACCATGTGCAGGGTTTGGTCTATTCAGAGAAAGACCATGAGACCAACAAGCATACCGGTCTGCCAGCCAACTTCTTGTGGTTTCAAGAAGAGGAAATAAAAGAACTTCCAATAAACGTAAGGAGGTATTTGGATATTGGGCTGAGCCAAAAACTTCACACCCGCTTCAAATGCAGGACGAGAAAGCTTTGGTATAAAGTGCCGTCAGTTTACTCCTCGCCGATTGCAATGCTGAAACGGGCACATCATTACCCCCGGCTTGTGCTTAACAGTGCTAATGCTTACACGACCGACACCGCCTATCGGATTCGTCCCCTAGGAATTAAACCGGAGGCTTTGGTACTCGGCTTTGTGAATAGTCTCACCTGCCTCACGGCCGAAATGGAAGGCCGCCACTACGGAGGCGGTGTTCTGGAGCTCGTTCCATCAGAAATCGAACGCCTCCTTGTTCCGGTGATTAAGGCCACGCCTGCCGAACTGGCCGCGGCAGATCGAAGATTCAGAAGTGCGAAGAATGATTCTGAATTCTTGCTCATGCAAGATACCTTGGTCCTTGGAAGAATTGGTCTGTCCCGGGCCGAACAGGAGTCACTTCATAACGCATGGCTTAAATTGCGTGATCGACGTCACCGGGTTCCATCAGTGCAAGATGCGGAACAATATTGAGCAACTTGGCGGGTCATGTTTCGGTGATATCGATCAAAAATTCTGCATTATCTTCAGGTGTCTCATAAAGTGAAAAAACGGTATCAGTTAGATTCTCTCGGGCAACGATTGCGTTAAATTCGTGCCCCCATCTCAAGATCGTCGTGTAGTTGGCTTGTCCTGCCTCACCAGAGGGTTTGTGACTGATTTCGAAGTTTAAAATCCCGTAATCTCTGCCTCGGATAATGATTCGCATGGGCACGAATGTGTGTTCTTGATCTCTGTGCCTGCCGGGTTCTGCTTCCCATTGATAATCAGCAAAGAGTTGCCGAAAATAGGTAGTCTGATCAATGCGATGACCAGGTGGATTTTCGAACTTCGCTTGTGTTAGGCGGACACCTCCGACGTGGTGACTTCCATCCCTAACTTGCAATGCGTCCGTTAGTGGTAGCGTCTTTCTCCAAACCAAGACACCTAGTGGGCGTGGTTCAGCAGTCGGCAGCAACCTTTCTGCCACTGGCTCAGGCAACGGAGGTTCCGCTGTAACTTCCGCTCTCACATCTTGAGGCAACAATGGTGGCAATGGAATCGCGATCGGACCGAAGGGGCTGGCTGGAATAACTGCTGCATCGGGGACACGACCTTGACGTTGATTGCGGTTACGTTGTCGTGCTTCGGCCTCCGTGGGTAGTTCGCCACGTGCAACTAGCGTTCGAATTAGTTCAGCATCGAGCCGCTGAACCGTCGCACCCTGCGGATTAAGAAATGGAGTTAGAGGCCGAAGGAGACGCTCGTATTCCAACGCATCCACGGGAAGATCGAAGTCATAGCGTGTCGCGGCTTCGTAGTTGGTATAGAAACCGCCGTCTGTTAGGTTGTTTGATGCGATAAAAAGGGTCGCAGATATTGCACTCTGAAAAAGATAAACTTTAGGATGAAAAGTCGCTCGCGCGATTGTGTTGTGGAAAACAAACGTCTCGCAATTCCAGCGTAATAGTTCCTCCAATACTTCGCGGCTGGTTCCGCCAAGATCAATGCCAATCGTCAGAAGCAATCTGGTGCCAGTGTCGACATGTGCCAAAAGCCTCTCACGTAGCCGCAAGATGGTTCGCAATGCTACGAATGCTGACACAAAGACGATGCGAGAATAGCCCGCTTCCGAATTGAGCAAATCGTCGATCTCGTTCCCAAGTTGTTTTTCTGGCTGCGTAACAGTTCTAATAATCATACGAGCGATCTTTCTTTGCTGATAACCGCTTTCTTTTTTAACTCAAAACTAAGAACTAAAAATTAAAAGCTATCTCTATTATTTCTTCCCCTCGTCTCTTATATCTTCAAAGGAAACCTGCAGTCCCTGCAGGTCTTCCCGGCTTACCTCTCCTTTGATGAACCGCTGAACAACGGGCAGTTTGCTGCTTTTGATGGTATCGGCATTGCCGTCAAGAAGCACTTTGCCGTTATGCAGCATAATAATCCGGTCGGCTATTTTATATGCGCTGTTCATATCGTGCGTTACGACAATTGTTGTAATGCCGAGCTCTTTTTTTAATTTCAAGACCAGTTCATTAATAATATCCGCCCTTACAGGGTCAAGTCCGGTTGTCGGCTCATCATAAAGAATAACTTCAGGACTCAGCGCGATTGCCCTTGCGAGAGCGACTCTTTTTTTCTGCCCGCCGGAAAGCCTTGCGGGAAAGTAGTCCTGAAAGCCGTCCATTCCCATCATCGAAAGTTTTGATTTAACTAATTCATCGAGTTTTTCGCGGCTTTTAACATAGCTGTGCTGTTTGACGGGAAAAGCGATATTTTCATAAACTGTCATACTGTCGAAAAGAGCGCCGCTTTGGAACAGGAAACCCATCTGGGTGCGAATTACCCCAAGTTTGCTCTCAGGCAGGTCGTCGATTCTCTGGTCATGAAAATAAACTTCCCCCAAGCCGGGCCGCAGAAGGACTATTATATGCTTTATCAGGACAGTCTTGCCGCAGCCGCTGGGCCCGATTATGACCGTTGTTTTGCCTTTCTCAAAGGCAAGCGAAACATTATCAATCACAATATTTTTGCCGAACCTTTTGGTAAGGTTTTTCAGAACAATTATTCCATCGCCTGGTTCGATTTCCTTCTGCACAATCCATCTTTCTCAAAGTAAAAGTTTAATCGGCCAGAGCGTTGTGTAAACAGCCTTGAATACCACAACCAGAACAAAATCGATTGCCAAAATCAGAATAAAACTGCCGACAAAGGCTTCTGTGCAGGCCTGGCCTACGCCGTGAGCGCCTTCCTTGCAGTGAAAACCTTTGTAGCAGCTCATTCCTGCAATCGCCGCACCGTAGAAAAAGCCTTTGGCTATACCCACAGTAATATCCCACAGTTCAACTCCCGCGGCGCTCAGGCTCCAGTAGACTTTGTTGTTTATTCCCAGGTAGGGGACGCTGATGAGGTAGCCGCCGATTATGCCGAGGATGTCCGCATAGATAATCAGGAAAGGCGTAAGGAGCAGGCAGGCTATTAACCGCGGAGCCACGAGGTATCGTATGGGGTCGGTGCCCATACTGCGAACCGCCAGTATTTGTTCGGTTACGTTCATTGTCCCAAGTTCGGCGGTAAGTGCCCCGCCGACCCTGCCGGCAAGCATTATCGCCGCCAGTACAGGTCCCAGTTCCTTTACAACCGACAGGTTTATCAATACACCGAGATGTTCCTCGACCCCAAGACCTGCAAGCTGGTCATAAGCCTGAATCGCAAGAACCATTCCGACAAAAGCACCGGTAATCATCACGACCGGCACGCTTCGCACACCGATGGCAAGCATCTGATTCCATATCATTGGATAAGTTACAGGCTTGAAACACGCCGCAAAAGAGGCAACTAACGATTCAACCTGAAATCTGGAGAATCTGCCGCAGTTGCCCACAGCGGTTACAATCCAGCCGCCCAACTGCTCCAGCGTCGAACTTTCTATCTGCTGCTCTGCCATATTTATTGCGCAAGTTTCTGTTTTATAAACTCAATTGCTCTTTGCAGCGCCTGCGGCAGGTTTTCACTTTTCTTCCCGCCGGCCTGGGCCATCTGCCCTCTGCCGCCGCCGGCGCCGCCGACTATCGGGGCAATTTCTTTCACTATATCACCTGCACCAAGTCCTTTTTTTATAAGGTCATCGGTAACACCCGTCAGCAGCGTGACCTTATCGCCGTCAGACATCCCGAAAACCGCCGCTGCCGAGCCTGCCTTTTTCTTTATCATATCGATTGCGTCCCGAACATCTTCAACCGGTGCAGAATCAATACTGCTTACTATAACCGAAGTTGGGCCGATTTTCTCGCAATTTTCCAAAAGCTGCCTTGCCTTGCTCATAACGTCGGTGCCGCTTTGTTTTGAAGCGTTTTTAAGCTGTTTTGCAAGATTTTTGCTGTCCTCGATAATTTTATCGACACGCCGGCAAATCTGCCCGGCAGGCACCTTGAGGGCCTGACTAAGTGTATCAACAATTTCGCTGTTCTCATTATAATGTTCTGTCAATCCTTTACCAGTCAGTGCGGTAATCCTGCGAACGCCTGCGGAAATACTTTCTTCTTTCATAATTTTAAATCCGCCTATAATCGCGGTATTGGCAACATGCGTCCCGCCGCAGAATTCCCTGCTGAAAGCTTCCAAAAGATGCTTTTCATCCGAAGCGCCGACGGCAATAACTCTTACGGTATCGCCGTATTTTTCGCCGAACAGCGCCATTGCCCCAAGCTTTTTGGCCTCCTTAATCGGCAAAGTGACACTTGTTACAGGCAGCGCCTGGGCGATTTTCTCATTCACGAGTCTTTCGACTTCTTTGATTTCTGCCGGCCTCAAAGCCCGCGGCCAGGTAAAATCGAATCTCAGATATTCCGGACAAACCAGACTTCCCTGCTGAGCAACCGTCCTGCCCAATATCTGCTGCAGCGCCCACTGCAAAAGATGCGTTGCCGTATGATTCTTTTTGCTTTCTCTTCTTGCAGCATCAACTATCGCTTCAACTTTATCACCCGTGTTTATCGTTCCTTTTTCCATCCCGCCCTTATGGATGATGCAATCTGCAATTTTTTCAGTCGCTTCGACAATGAAACTTCCCGCCGGCCCGATTATCTCGCCCGCATCACCGGCCTGCCCGCCGGATTCAGCATAAAAACAGGTCTTGTCCAGCACGACAGCAATCTGCTCATTTGCGATGCTGATGCTGCCTTCGGTATGAAAACCCTTACTGTCAATCCAGCCGAGAACTTTCGCGGCTGTCTTTTCATCAACATGTTTTGCAGAATCGAAGGTTTCAGGAAGTTTTACATCTGTAACTATCGAAGTAAAATCGCTCGTCTTCTGGGCCGCCCTTGCCCTTTGCCTTTGCTGCTCCATAAAATTATTGAAACCATCCGTATCGACCTTCAGGTTTTTCTCTCTGGCCATAAGCTGCGTCAAATCCAGCGGAAAACCATAGGTGTCATACAATTCAAACGCATCTGCGCCGCTGATTAACCGGCTGCTTTTCGCCTTTTCGGCCGCTGTGTTGAATATTTCAAGTCCCCTGTCGAGCGTCCTGCCGAAACTTTCTTCCTCTGATTTTATAACTGTTTTTACAAGTTCGGCTCTCTGCCTTATTTCCTCAAATGCCTGCGACATCGAATCGACAACTACATCCACAAGATTATAAATAAACGGCTCGTGCATATCGAGCTGGCGGCCAAATCTCGCTGCTCGCCGCAAAATCCTTCGCAATACATAGCCTCTGCCCTCGTTGCCCGGCATACCGCCGTCGCTTATCGCAAAGACAAGTGTTCGTAAATGGTCGGCAATAACACGAAATGCAATATCTGTCCTTCCATCAAGCCTGCCGGTGTATTTTTGCCCGCAAAGCTTAGTTATTGTTTTAAGTATCGGTATGAACAGGTCTGTATCATAATTGGATTGCCTGCCCTGCAGAACACGGGTTATCCTTTCCAGACCCATTCCTGTATCGACATGCTTTGCCGGCAGAGACGTCAGTTTGCCGTTTGCATCACGGTTGTACTGAATGAAAACAAGATTCCAGAGCTCAATTACATTCGGATTGCCCGCGTTAACAAGCTTTGCTCCTGATTTGTCCGGCGTGCCATCATAATGTATCTCACTGCACTGCCCGCACGGCCCCGTATCGCCCATTTCCCAGAAGTTGTCTTTTTTGCTGCCTTTGTGAATTCTTTCATCGGGAAGAAACCGTCGCCATAAATCACGCGATTCCACATCAAACGAAAGCCCATCGTGTTTATCGCCTTCGAAATAAGTTACGTATAAACGTTCAGGGTCTATTTTCCAGACCTTTGTCAAAAGCTCCCACGCCCATTCGATTGCTTCAGCCTTGAAGTAATCGCCGAACGACCAGTTGCCCAGCATCTCGAAAAACGTGTGATGATAGGTATCAGTCCCGACATCCTCAAGGTCGTTGTGTTTGCCGCCGGCGCGGATGCACTTCTGGCTGTTGACGGCTCGGCTGTATCCTCTGCTGCCTGCGCCGAGAAACACATCCTTGAACTGGTTCATCCCCGCATTTGTAAATAGAAGCGTATCGTCGCCAATCGGAACAACCGGCCAGCTTGGCACAAAGGTATGATTCTTCTCAATAAAGAAGTCAATAAAGGTTTTTCTTGTTTGGGCAGCAGTCAGCACTTGAATATCACCATATAAAAATTCCAACTATCAAATTCACCGTTTTGGAATTTCCCTTTTTTCTTCTGTATTCTAAACTTTTTCTTTCACGCCGACCGCGACAAGTATTTTATTTTTTATCTCTTCGACAAGTTCCTTGTTCTCGACAAGAAATTTCCTGGCATTTTCCCTGCCCTGGCCCAGTCTGGTTTCGCCATAGAGTATCCATGCTCCGCTTTTGGCGATAACGCCGCAGTTTGTACCCATATCAACAAGGTCGCCCTCATAGCTGATGCCGGAATCGAACATAATGTCGAATTCCGCTTCTCTGAACGGCGGGGCAATCTTGTTTTTCACGACTCGTGCTCTTACCCTGCTGCCGATAGCGATAGTTCCTTCCTTTATTGTGGAAATCCTCCTGACATCGAGTCTTACCGAGCTGTAAAATTTAAGTGCATTGCCGCCCGTTGTGGTTTCCGGGTTGCCGAACATTACGCCTATTTTCATTCTTATCTGGTTGATGAAAATCAGACACGTCTTGCTTTTGCTTATAACGCCGGTAAGTTTTCTCATCGCCTGGCTCATAAGTCTCGCCTGAAGGCCCATATGAGACTGTCCCATCTCGCCTTCCAGCTCAGCTGCAGGCGTAAGTGCCGCAACTGAATCGATAACAATAACGTCAACGGCATTGGACCGTATCAGCATCTCTGTAATGCTAAGTGCCTGTTCTCCGGTATCGGGCTGACTGACTAAGAGTCCGCTGACATCGACGCCAAGCCTCTTGGCCCATGTGATATCGAGGGCATGCTCGGCATCGATAAACGCCGCGACTCCGCCTCTCCTTTGGGCATTTGCTATAATATGCAGTGCAAGTGTCGTCTTTCCGCTGGACTCAGGCCCGAAAAGCTCTATCGCCCTGCCTCGCGGCATACCGCAACCGCCCAGCGCTATATCAAGCGACAGCGACCCAGTCTCAATGCCCTCAATCTTCGCATATTTGCTTTCGTCCATCTGCATTATCGAGCCGCTGCCGTACTGCTTTTCTATCTGCGCAATGGCCCTTTCAAGTGCGCCGCTCATGGCACCTGATTTTTCCTTCTTTTCTTCGGATTTGTCCGCCGGCTTGACCGACGAAACTTTAGCGTAGGCGGAAGCGGACGCCTTTTTTTCATTAGTAATTTTTGGCATAAGTTTTCCTCCTAAATGTCCTTTTTCAACTCAATTTTCCTCAACAGCGTATATACCGGACCATCCGATGTCAACTGGCTTTTATACAGGCAGACTGAATCAACCAGAACCTTCGGAATCTGCATCTGCGCGTAATTCTTCAAAAGCTGCCGCAAATTTTTATCAACACCACTGTCCTTTACTCTTGCCAGCGTCAGATGCACGCTAAAAGGCCTGTCTTCTTTTTCAAAACCCAACTGCTCAAGGGCCTGCTCTATATCGGCGGCAAGTCTGACAATTTTCTCGCCGGGCTCTTCATTGCCCAGCCACAGCACCTTTACAGGTCTGCCGAAAGTCCCGACCGTCGAAAGGCTGAATTCAAAAACTTTTTTATCGCCGCATGCAATTTCAACTGCATCGCTGACTTCATCAACTCTGTTTTCATCCGCTTCGCCGAGGAACTTCAAGGTCAGGTGCATAAGCTCAGGATTAACCCATTTTAATCCGTTCTGATTTTTCATTCTGCCTTTAAGCTCCTGCTGCAGCTTTGCAACAGCCGCCCGGACATCATCGTTAATATCAATCGCAACAAACAATCTCATTTTGTTTCAAAACTCCGTCATTTTATGAAGCTGCTCAAGACGGGCGTCTATAGCGCTTCTGCCGACAGCTGCAATGGCTGAAAGCGAAAACCCTTCAATAACTAACGACGCCGTCACTATTCCGTATGCAATAGCGGTTCTCAAATAGCTGATATCCGTCCTGCCGGCGCTTGCCAGGTAACCCATAAGTGCACCGGCGAAGGCATCGCCTGCGCCTGTCGGGTCTTTGACGCCCCTGGTCGGATACGCCGGCAGTGTAAACCAGCTGCCGTCGCTTCCCAGCGAAATTACTCCGTGTGAACCTTTCTTGACAACTACTGCTTTCGGACCCATTTTCAGCAGCTCTTCTGCGGCAATCGCCAGATTATCGCATTTGGTCAGCATCCTTGCTTCACCCTCATTAAGTATCAGCGCGTTTATCCGCCCAAGCAGTCTTTTTAATTCGTCCGTCTGATTCTCAATCCAGCAGTTCATCGTATCTGCAGCGACAAATTTAGGACCTTTGAGCTGTTCGAGAAGCTGTATCTGCAGTGACGGATGGGTATTTGCGAGAAATACATATTCACTGTCCCTGAAATGCTCCGGCACAATCGGCGGCCGTTCCGCAAGGACATTTAACTGAACCGCGTCGGTCAGTGCATGGCTCATATCGCCCTGATAAGAGCCCTTCCACCTGAAAGTTTTGCTCCCTCCCCTTACCTCAAGGCCTGAAAGGTCAACGTCCCTGCCGGCAAAGACCTTTGATAAATCAAACGGACAATCATCGCCGACGACGCCGACAAACCGGACCGGCGAAAAGAAACTCGCCGTCATCGCAAAATACACCGCCGAACCGCCGATGCAGTTTTCGCTCTTGCCGAAAGGCGTCGTTACCGTATCAATTCCTATCGAACCTGTCACTAACAGACTCATATAACCTTCCTTTTATATCAAAAATTAAAGATAAAAAATAAAAACTACATATAAAAATTCAAAATTATAAAGGCGTCTTTTAAAATCATTTTTAAATTTTTCTTTGTCGTTTTTCATTTTTATGTTTTATTTTTTATGTTCCCAAACTTATCCACCGTCCTGTCAATCCGTCTGATTGTCTCTTTAATGCCGAGCATATCTATCGACTCAAAAATCGGCAGCGAAACCATTGTGCCGCAGATTGCCAGCCGCAGCGGTTGAGCAACCCTGCCGAGACCGGCCTTCTTTTCCTCAGCAAGTCCACGCAGCATTTCTTCTATCGCTTTTTCATCCACGGTTTTAAGCTCCAGCAGGCGCTTTTTCAATTCGCCGAGCATTGCGAGCCCTTCGCCGCTGTTTTTAAGAAGAACCTTTTCGACGTCTTTTTCGTTATATTCGATTTTATCACAATCAACGAATAAAAACCTGCTTTTTTGTTCAATCTCCGCAAGCGTCCTTGCCCCTTCGCTCGCTTTCAGTATCCGCAAAAGCAGTTTATCATCAGCCCCCGCAGCGGGAGAATTCGTGCCCGCGAGAAAATCTTTGTATCTTTTCAGAAGTTTTTCTTTATCCAGCAGTCTTATATGCTCCATGTTAAACGCCAAAAGTTTTCTGCGGTCGAACAGGCTGTTGGTTTTGTTGAACCGCGACGGGTCGAAAGTATTGATTAGTTCGGCCATCGTAAGTATTTCTTTTTCGACCGGCGGACTGTAACCCAAAAGTGAGATAAAATTGACAATCGCCTCCGGCAGATAACCGCTCTTGAAAAAATCCACAATGTTTACTTCGGGAAGCTCGACATTCAGAAATTCAGCCATCGCATCCACCGCAGGATTGTCCGGCATACCGTCGCCGGTGAGAAATTCCTCAAGCTGACCGACCGAAATCCCGCCGACGCAGGCAAGCTCTTCTGTATCCAGATTTTCTGCCTTTTTTATCGCATCTTTCAGAACCTTTGCCTTGTCGCGTTTGGACATCTTTCCGCCGCCCTCGCTGACGGTAACAGACATATGAGCATAGACCGGCGTCTTGAACCCCAGCGCCCTTTGCAGCACAATATGACAGGGTGTGTTCATCAGGTGTTCCTGCCCTCGCAGGACGTGTGTAACGCCCATAAGCTCATCGTCAACAACGCAGGCAAAATGATATGTGGGAAAGCCGTCGCTTTTGAGAATAATAAAATCGCTTATGTCGCTTCCATTGAACTTAACTCGCCCGCGTATCACATCATCTACGATAATTTCCTCGCTGCTCATACAAAATCGCACCGCTGCCGGTTTGCCTTCCGCTTTTGCTTTTTCAACCTGTTGACTATCCGGAAATTTCTGCGGTCGCGGATAAAGAAAGTTCTTTTTTTCAGCGGCGGCTTTTTTACGCATTTCTTCCAGCTCATCAGGGGTATCAAGACAATAATAAGCCTTGTCCTGCTCGATGAGCTGGTTGACGTATTTCTCGTAGAAAACTATCCGCTGCGACTGGAAATACGGCTCAGCCGGTCCGCCGACTCCGGGCCCCCAGTCCCAGTCAATTCCCAGCCAGTGTAAATCATCCATCACCTGCTTTGCGGCGGTGGGAGTGTTCCTGCTCTGGTCGGTGTCCTCGATGCGCAAGATGAACTTGCCATTGGTCTTGCGGGCCCAAAGCAGACTAAATAACGCTGTCCTTGCCCCGCCAATGTGAAGATAACCGGTCGGTGAAGGCGCAAATCTCGTTACTGCCATTAATTGCCTTTCTCCAAATACTTAGAAGATTTAAATTTAAGCCTGCAAACAACTAATGTCAAGGTTTTATAGATGGGAAGTAAGGAAGTAAAGAGGTAAAGAAGTAAGAAAAAAACAGACAACGTAAAATAAGGAGTTATGGCAAAAAGTCGACAATGCAAATAAAGGACTTATGAACGATTTTGACCCAATTCGAGTTGATAAAAAATTCGTCAAGAATGCGCAAGTAATTTTGTAACTTATTTTATATAAATAGGTTATGCGGTTTTTAAAAAATAGACGATTTTTGAAAATTTTTCATTTTTTTCCCATTTTTTTTCATTTTTTTGATTTTTTCACCCCAAATTTTTCATTTTTCCCCAAAAATCGGATTTTGTTTGGCCGAGCGCGCAAGTTTTTTCTTGCGCGCTTTTGATTATGTCTATAAAAAGAATACAGAATTCAGAATGAAAGAAGTTTTGACAAAGAGGTGGGTTTGGTTGAAAATAGGGAAAAATTAACCACGAATGGATGCAAATTAATACGGATTTTAAGTTATGAAAATAAACGGCCAAGTTTCAGATTTGTTTGTTGATTTAGAAAAAGAGCCATACGACTGGAAGAAAGATATTATTATCAACAAATCCAAACTCTTGGAGAAAATAAAAGAATATGTTTAAAACGATTTCGATTTTTGGAGATAGATACAAGATTAGAAAAACATTTGATATTATAGGCTATATCGGTGAAATTTTTGGCTATGATGTCTATAATTTAGAAGATAAGTTTCTTCTGCATTATGATTGCAAAGAGTTATCCGATTTAATCAAATATTTAAGATGGAAAATTTATAGGATTTACGATTTATGAAAGCACATATTTTTATAACCAATAATGAAACTTTTCCGGTATGCAGGGACAGGCTGTTCTGGGGTATAGGGATGCCTGATGCTCCGGTTAATTTTGAAGAGTGGATAAATCCTAATAACTCGAGAAAACCATATCTTAAAATGCTGGTTGATATGTTGAATCTTGAAATCGGCGATTTGATTTTTCTTTATGAAAGACAGGTGGGTTTTCACGGTGTTTATAAAGTTAAAAGCCCTCTATTTTTTGACACTTCAAAAATCACTAATAAAGATGGATTATTTGTAAACGAACAATGGCCTTTAAGAATTTTGCTTGAGAATGTTTACTATTTTCCAAAGCCGGTTAATGAGGACCTACTTTTTTCTACGCCTAAATACGAAAACATATTTTGGGTATGGGCTTATAGAAAAAGTCAAGGCGCTCGCGGTTGCAATACAATAACCCCGGAAGCTGCTGAAGCTTTAATTGAGTTGTTAGTGAAAATTAATGGAAGCGATGAAAAATATGACAATTTTAATCCATATGAACCGACGCAATTGGAAAAAATCCAATTTACGTTTGTAAAAGAAAACGGTAAGGTTGTTTTAGAGGATTATTTAAGAGGATATATCATAAGTAAAATGATGAACGACAGAGGGTTTGAGAAGTTTTTAGGAAATCTTGATGATATTGAATGGTACGCAAATAATGTTCCTTACCATATTACGCAGAAAAACATTGACATTTTGGTTTTTCATAAGAATTTCCGATATACAAATGCGCCATTGCGATATAAATACTCAGTAATTGAACTCAAAAAAGATATAGCAAAACCTGATGACGTGAGTCAGCTAATAAGATATGCTCAATGGACAAGCGGAAGATTGGCAAACGGTGAAGTAGAAATGATACAGCCCGTGTTAATCGGCCACGATTTTTCTGAAGATGCGATAAAAAAATCAAAAAATGCTGATTTTAATGAAAGAGGAATTGCTTTGGTAAAATACAAGGCAATAAATGAGCAAAAAATCGAATTTGAGGTTATCTAATTGAGTTCTATTCCTTTGGAAAAACTTAGAGATTTTGCTGGGACTGCCGGCCAAAATAGCAGCGGAAGCGCAACAGATATAATTAAAAGGTTGGTAGATATTCCAAATATAGATCCTCAAATAGATGCATTCATTAAACAACAATATGCTCTTAGGA
>Ga0315286_10003269_pt1 | contig 15261 bp, 8 predicted proteins | sample YL17G10_0_MG_FD_205038 | JGI IMG/M metagenome (GOLD analysis project Ga0315286, IMG submission 205038) | Sediment microbial communities from Yellowstone Lake, YNP, Wyoming, USA - YL17G10_0 | ecosystem: Environmental > Aquatic > Freshwater > Lake > Sediment | place: USA: Wyoming | collected...
GACCTTGGCAGCACGAGCATTCCGATCCTCGTCCATGATGTGGATGGCGACGGGGACTCGGATATCATTTGGGGCTTCGGCCACGATTACGGCCTGTTCTGGCTTGAACAAAAGAATGAGAACGGCCAGCGGGTCTGGGAGAAGCATCTGATGGACAAGTCCTGGTCGCAACCACACTACATGGTGATGGCCGACCTCGACAACGACGGCAAAGCCGAGCTTGTCACCGGCAAACGCTACTACGCCCATAACGGCAATGATCCGGGCGAGAACGACCCGGTCTGCGTCTATTACTACAAGTTCGACGCCCCAACGAAGAACTGGACGCGGCACATCATCCACGAGGGCGGGCGCGTCGGGTTCGGGATCAACACCGCCGTGGTGGACATCGACGGCGACGGCGACATCGACGTTGTCGCCCCCGGCAAGAGCGGGCTGTACCTGCTTGAGAATGTGAGAAGACCGAAGTAGCACCGCATTTCGCAAGTGCTGCGACTATGCGGGAGGAGATTGCTTCGTCGCTTCGCTCCTCGCAATGACAGGAACAGACGTTGTCTGTCATTGCGAGCGCAGCGCGGCAATCTACCCACCAGGGAGTGGGACTTGCGTAATACAGTTGTGACTATGCCCGGCCCAGAAGGGCCGAATCCAATTAGGAGATGACACCATGCCGAAACCGAAGATCGCGATGATTGGCGCGGGGAGCCTTATTTTCTGCAAGACTCTGACGATGGACATTCTGGCCGCCAAGGCCCTGCAGGACAGCGAAATCTGTCTCATGAACCGGACGAAACCCAAGCTCGACAAGATGGCAGCTTTCGTCAAAGGGGTGGTCAAGGAGAACAAGCTCCCCGCGAAAGTGACGGCGACGCTCGATCTCCGCGAGGCCCTGGATGGCGCCAAGTACGTGATCAACATGATCCAGGTGGGCGGCGTCGAGGCCTTCCGCATGGACTATGAGATCCCGCTTCGGCACGGTGTGGACCAGTGCATCGCGGATTCCATCGGTCCCGGCGGCGTCTTTCGGGCCCTGCGGACGATCCCGGCCCTGGCCCAGATGGCGGCCGACATGAACGAGCTATGCCCTGAGGCAATCCTCCTGAACTACGCCAACCCGATGGGGGCCAACTGCTCCGCCCTGGGGCGGGTGGCGAAGGTGCAGTTCATCGGGCTATGCCACGGCGTGCAGACGACGCTCGATCTGATCAGCCGGTACGTGGATGTCCCGAAGGACCAGATCGATTTCGTGTGCGCCGGGATCAATCACATGGCGTGGTTCCTCGCCCTGAGGGACAAACGCGATGGCCGCGACCTGTACCCGATCCTACGAAAGAACGTCGAGAAGCCGGAGTACTACGTCAACGAGAAGGTCCGCGGCGAGGTCATGCGGCACTTCGGCTACTTCATGACCGAGAGTACCGGCCATTTGTCGGAATACGTGCCGTGGTTCCGCAGCAGCCAGAGGGCCCTGGACCTGTACTGCGACCAGCCCGGGTTCGGCGGGGCGTCCGGGGCCTACTACAACTATTGCAATATGCTGGCCGAGAAGTACAAGACCGTCGATTACCTGGCGACGGAATCGAAGAAAATCGAGCGACGCAGCGTCGAATACTGCTCCTACATCCTCGAAGCCGCCGAGACGGGCAACGTTTTTCGGCTCAACGGCAACGTCCGCAACGATGGTTACATCACCAACCTGCCGCAGGGCTGCTGCGTCGAAGTGCCCGTCTTTGTCGATGCGCGAGGGCTTCACCCGGTGAGGATCGGCGATCTGCCGCCGCAGTGTGCCGCCCTGAATCAGAGCAACGTCACCGTCCAGCAGCTTGCCGTTGAGGCGGCATTGACCGGCAATCCGGAGTATGCGATGCAGGCGATCGCGCTGGACCCGCTGACCTCGGCGGTCTGCACCCTGAAAGAGGCTCGCGACATGACGCGCGAGATGCTGGAGGCCCAGAAGCAATGGCTGCCGGAATTCGAGGGTAAGAAGCTGCCGGCCAAGCCATTGGTCGAGATCTCCAGGGATACCGCGGCTGTGGATGTCCCGCTCGATCCGGCGCTGGCCATCGCGAATCGGTTCCAGGAGTTGGCAAAGTGAGTAAGTATTGGAAGGTGCTCACCTGACTTCTTGCTACTACCGCTGGGTCGGCGTATGGCCGAGCCTGCCCCAGACGGCCTGCTGGACCCGGTGCAGGTCGGGATTGCCGGGCTGGGCGGGGTTTGAGCCGGGGATCATCTTGCCATATTCGATGGTCCTCTGGTCTTTCCATTTCCAGTCTTCGCTGTGCCCATCGGCGAAGGAGAAGTCCGTCCCGTTTCCATGTCGCACGGGGGGTGGGTCCTTGTGACGGTTGTCGCCGGCCAGGATGCCGGGCTCTGTGACGGCGGAACCCCACCAGGCTTCCCTGTCGTAGGGGACGCTCCAGCTTGCGAACGTGACCCAGCCCTCATCGAGGAAGACCACCCGTTCGCCCGCTCGCGTGATCTGCATCCGGTTTTTGATCCGCGGACCGGCGCTGGGCCAGCCGTTCATCGAATCGACGATCGAGTAGGTTCGCATCTCGCCGCGAAGCGTCGCGTCAATCTCATTGGCGGTGGACAGGCAGCATGAGCATCGAGAACTGGTCTGAAGACATCGTCCTCATGAGTCTGCCTGATGAGGCAGAGATGAATGAAGAACTCGCAAACCTGCTGGATGTGGTGTGCAGCCGGCGCGATTGCGACGTTGTCGTTGATTGCTCCCTCGTTCATCATGTCAGCCGCTCGAGTTGCAGCCGGCTGTTGGACCTGGGTGGTGAGCTTCGTTCCTTTGGGCACCGGCTCATGCTGTGCAAACCGCCGGCCAGGATCACCGAAACGCTCAAGGTCGCGGGTTCCGCCCATCTCCTGGGTTTCGCCGACAACAAATGTGTCGGACTGGCGAAGCTGAGACTTTCCCGAACATAGAGCTCCTCCTTCGATCAACCCCTCGTTTGCGAGGGGTCCCACCGACAAGGCTATCCATCGAGGATGGCCTTGCGCGTTTCCGTCGTGGCATGGCGTCATGGTGGAGTGGGCCGGCTTCCTGGTTGACTGGGAACCCTGGGAACGGGCGAGAATCACAGGAAGACAAAGCGTGGCAGGGTGGGATAAGTGACTTTTTGCCGAGGCCGGCTATTGTCTCCAACAGGCTCTTCGCTTATCTTCATGCCATTCGGCAGTTGCTCCTCTTCTGCCGCATGTGGTGCAGAAAGGTAACTTGATGGATAAATACGTTTGTGTGCATGGGCATTTCTATCAGCCGCCGCGGGAGAATCCGTGGCTGGAATACGTCGAGCTGCAGGATTCGGCGTATCCGTACCACGATTGGAATGTCAGAATCACCGAGGAGTGCTACCGGCAGAATGCCGCTTCGCGCATCCTCGGCCCGGATAAGAGAATCATCGAAATCGTCAACAACTACGAGAGCATCAGTTTCGACTTCGGCCCGACGCTGATGTATTGGCTGGAATCGCACGCCCCGGACGTCTATGCAATGGTCCTGGAGGCAGACCGGAGGAGCCGGGAGAGGTTCTCCGGGCACGGCTGCGCGATGGCCCAGGCGTACAATCACATGGTTTTGCCCCTGGCGAATGCCCATGACAGGGAGACACAGGTCATCTGGGGGATCGAGGACTTCAAACGACGTTTCCAGAGAGATCCGGAAGGGATGTGGCTGCCCGAGACGGCGGTGGATATCCCCACGCTGGAGGAACTGGCCAAAAACGGGATCAAGTTCACCATCCTCGCACCGCGCCAGGCCAAGCGCGTCCGCAGGCTCACGGGCCAGCGCCGGTGGAGAGATGTGAACGAAGGGGACGTGGACACGAGCGTGCCCTATATCTGCAACCTGCCGTCCGGCAAGCAGATTACCCTGTTCTTCTACAACGGGCCCGTTTCTCACGGCATCGCCTACGGCGGACTGCTCCACAGCGGCGAGAACTTCGCCATGCGATTGACGGGCGCCTTCCCGGATGACGGCGAGCCGTCGCGTCTGGTGCACGTCGCCACCGATGGCGAGTCTTTCGGCCACCATCACCATCATGGCGATATGGCGCTGGCGTACTGCCTCCATCACATTGCGGCCAACAATCTCGCACGGATCACCATTTACCCGGAATACATGGAGAAATTTCCACCGGATCATGAGGTTGAGATCTGGGAGAACAGCTCGTGGAGCTGCGTGCACGGCGTGGAGCGATGGCGAAGCAACTGCGGCTGTGCGGCCGATCTGTCCCGCTCGGGCCAGCAGCAGTGGCGGGCGCCCCTGCGCGAGGCGTTCGACTGGATTCGCGACCAGTTGGCGACCGTCTACCAGGATCGCATGGCCGCGTATAACCCCGATCCCTGGCAGGTCCGGAATGAATACGTCCGTGTCATCAGTGACCGGTCGCCGGAGAACGTGGACGCTTTCCTCGCCAAGGCGGCCGGACGGGAGCTGGACCATCACGACAAGGTCATGTTCCTGAAACTGCTGGAGATGCAGCGCAACGGCATGCTCATGTACACCAGTTGCGGGTGGTTCTTCGACAATATCTCCGGCATCGAGACCGTGCAGGTCATGATGTATGCCTCGCGGGCCCTGCAATTGTGCCACGAGATCCAAAACTGGAACCTGGAGCCGGAATTCAAGAATATGCTCTTGAATGCCCCGACCAGCCGCCGGCCCCATGCGAACGGGAAAGAGGTGTACGAGGCCTTTGTCGAGCCGGCCCGCGTCGATCTGCATCGCGTCGGCGCCCACTTTGCGCTCAGCTCGGTCTTCGAGGAATCCTCCGCGGGGTCCATCGACATCTACTGCTACTCCGCCGATATTGAGGATTTCGAGCACGCCGAGGCGGGCGTGCAGGTCCTGACCACCAGCCGGTCGAAAATCCGGTCGAATATCACCCAGGAAGAGTACGCGGTGGATTCGGCCGTGCTCTATCTCGGCGATCATCACCTGTTTGCGGCCGTGCAGGGGCGGATGCCCGACGATCAGTTCAAACGGATCCGGCAGGACCTTGTGAAGGCCTTCCGAAGAGGCGACAGCAACGAGGTCATGCGGCTGATGAACGTGACGTTCGATGGAAAGAACTACTCGCTGACCCATCTGTTCAAGGATCAGCAGCGGGAGATCCTCAACTGGCTTCTCGAAGGCACGTGGAAGGAAATCGAGAGCTCCTTCCGCCACATCTACGAACACAACTACGCCATCATGCAGATGATTCGAAATATGAACATGCCTCTGCCCAAGGCGCTCTCCGAGCCGGCGGAGTTCATCTTGAATGAGGACATCTGCTCGGCGATCCATGAAGATGACATTGACCTGAACCGGCTCAGGGACCTGGCCGACGAGGTGGAACGGCTGTCCTTGAGCCTCGACAAGGAGAGACTCAGCTTCGAGGGCAGCCGCAAGATCAACAGCCTGGCGAGTCTGTGGGAGGATTCGCCCGAGGATTTCCACTTGCTGTGGTCCATCGAAAAAGGCGTGGAGATCCTTCGCCTGTTGACGCCGGAGATGGATTTGCAGCATGCGCAGAACGTCTTTTTCACGATTGCCAAGCGCACGTACCCTCAGAGGAAGCAAACGGCCGCAGCCGGCGACGAACAGGCGGCGGAATGGGTGGAGCATTTTGGCCACCTCGCGCAGCGGCTGGGTCTGGCGATCCCGTGAGACATTTACTATTTACGATTTATGATTTACGATTTACTATTTGGCAACGATGTACGAGCGGCACCGTCAGGACCTAAGGATGAAATCGTAAATCTTAAATGGTAAATCGTAAATGCTAAGGCGACGATCCAGCGGTGTTCTGATACATGTCACTTGCCTGCCCTCGAAGCACGGCGTGGGCGACTTCGGTCCCGAGGCCTACAAGCTCGCGGACTTTCTCAAGGCGGCGGGCCAGAACTACTGGCAGGTCCTGCCTTTGAACCACACGACGGCGAAAACCGGGTACTCGCCGTACAACTGCCTTTCGGCCTTTGCCGGCAATCCGCTGCTGATCAGCCCGGACCTTCTGTATCGGGACGGCCTCTTGACCAAGAGCGAAGTGTCGGACCCGCCGGCCTTTCCCGCCCGGACGGCGGACTATGACAAGGCGGCATCCTACAAGGAGAAGCTGCTCGATGCCGCCTACGCGAGATTCAAGGCCGCCAGACCGGCCGACTTCGTCCCTTTCGTGGAGGAACATCGCGCATGGCTCGAGTCCTATGCCGAGTTCATGGCCCTGAGAAGGCATTTCCAGGGGCAGTTGTGGAGTGACTGGCCGGCCGCCATCCGGGATAGAAAGCCTGATGCCCTTGAGGAGGCGAGGAGCCAACTGCGCGAATCGATTGAGAAAGAGCGTTTCAACCAATACGTCTTCTACAAGCAGTATCTGCGTCTGAAACGCTACTGCAACGACCGTGGCATCCAGGTGGCCGGCGACGTGCCCATCTACGTGGCGTATGACAGCGCCGATGTCTGGTCCCATCCGGATCTCTTCAAGCTGACCCGGGACAAGAAGCCTCGTTTTGTCGCCGGGGTCCCGCCGGACTATTTCAGCGAGACCGGGCAGCTCTGGGGCAATCCCGTCTACGACTGGCGGCGCTTGGAGGAGACGGGCTTCGCATGGTGGATGCAGCGGATCAAGCACAACCTGCTCCTGTTCGACTTTGTCCGGATCGACCATTTCCGCGGCCTGATCGCCTATTGGGAGGTGCCCGCGAGCCACAAGAACGCCATGCGGGGCAAGTGGGCGCCGGCCCCGCACGACAGCTTCTTCCGCGAGCTGTTCCGCCAGTGTCCGTTCGCCGCCCTTTTCGCAGAGGATCTCGGGCAAATCACGGCGGATGTCCGCGAGGCGATCTCCAGGTACGATCTCCCGCGCATAAGCGTGCTGCAGTTTGCCTTCGACGGCGATCCCGCCCGCAATCCGTACATGCCCCACAACCACGCGGAAGACTCCATTGTCTACACCGGCACGCACGATAACAACACGACGCGGGGCTGGTTCGAGAAGGAAGTGAGGGGCGACCGGCGCAAACGCCTGTTCGACTATCTTGGGCACAAGGTCGCGGCCGGTGACGTTGCCTGGGAGTTGATGCGTGCGGCGATGCGCTCCGTGGCGAAGATCGCCATCGTCCCGATGCAGGACGTGCTGGGCCTTGGAGCGGAGGCGCGCATGAACCTGCCGGCGAAGCAGGAGGGCAACTGGCGCTGGCGGATGCGCCCGGGCGCGATCGATGCCCGCCTGGCCGAACGGCTCAGGAAACTGACCGAGACCTACGGCCGGGCATGATGATCGATTGCGGCCCCGGATCGGGTCTATCGGCGTTCGTCTGCGGTTTCAGGGACTTTTGCGTTTGACGCGATAATTCCCGTCTGGTACACTATGTATCGAGAAACGCAGAGCCGACAGCTTGGCGAATCCCATCTGTCGGCGCAGTGAGACCGCCGAAACACCCGACGGTCATTGGGTAGCCCAGATACCGGGGGACGGAGGACAGAAGATGATGGCTCTGAAGCATTCACCAATCCTGCGGACAATCCCTTTCCTGATCGCAACCTGTCATTGCGAGCGTAGCGCGGCAATCAAAGGCCGGGTGTTGGTAGCGACGGCCGTTCTTCTTCTGAACCTTGTCGCCCTCCCTGTCCAAGCCAAGTACAGCGGGGGCAGTGGCACGGCGGCTGATCCATACCAGATCGCCACGGCCGCCGACCTGATCGCCCTCGGCGAGACTCCCGCTGACTACGACAAGCATTTTATCCTGACCGCCGACATCGACCTGGACCCCAACCTACCCGGCCGCAAGGTATTCGACAAAGCCGTCATTGCTCCGGATACGAACCCAAATGACATGCACTCTGATTTCCAGGGGACTCCGTTCGGCGGTGTCTTTGACGGCAATGGTCACGCGATCTCGCATCTGACGATCAAAGGTGGGGGATGGCTAGGGCTCTTTGGCACTTTGGATGGAAAGATCACGAAGCTGGGCGTGGTGGATGTCAACATAATCGGCTCAGGTAACAATGTTGGCGGGCTGGTGGGCGAAAATGACGGGATTGTGACCCAGGGCTACAGCACCGGTGTGGTCAGGAGCACCGGTGAACGGTCGCCTGTTGGCGGGCTGGTGGGCCTGAACTGGGGTGGGGTGACTCAGTGCTACAGCACCGCTGCGGTCAGAGGTTGCTGTGCTGTCGGTGGGTTGGTGGGGCAGAACTGGGGGGCTACTGTGACCCAGTGCTACAGCACCGGTGCGGTCAGGGGGACGACTGGACCGTGGGTTGGTGGACTGGTCGGATTGAATTGGGGCACAGGTTCTACTTACATGGAGCCAGAGGAGGGTGTTGTGACTGCCTCGTTCTGGGACACCCAGACCTCGGGCCAAGCCACGAGTGACGCGGGTATAGGCAAGACGACGGCCGAGATGCAAACAGCCAGCACATTTTGGGATGCAGGGTGGGACTTTGTCGGGGAGACCGAGAATGGAACCTCCGAAATCTGGCAGATGCCACAAGGAGGTGGCTATCCGGTCCTGGCGATCTCCAATGGCTATACGCCGCCTCGACTCCGAGGCCGGGGGACGGGCGAGGATCCCTACCTGATATCTGATGCTCTGGAGCTGGGGGCGATGGTGCATTATAGTCCCGACGCCCACTACCGGTTGACAGCTTCCATTAACCTGTCGGGCATTCGCTGGGGCATGGCGGTCATTCCCCTGTTTGCGGGCACGTTCGACGGCAATGGGAACACGATTTCACATCTGACGACTAGGGGAGGTGGGGGTCTGGGACTCTTTGGCGGTCTGCAATACGGCGCTGTGGTTAAGGACCTGGGGGTTGTGGATGTCAACATCGCTGGTTCAGGTGGCTACATTGGCGGGCTGGCAGGTTCCAGTGGGGGCACTGTGACGCAGTGTTACAGTACCGGTGTGGTCAGGAGCACCGGTGGATGGTCGTGGGTCGCCGGGCTGGTGGGTTTCAATGGGGGCACTGTGACCCGCTGCTACAGCACCGCTGCGGTCAGAGGTCGTTATGCTGTCGGCGGGCTGGTGGGGAGCAACGACGGTACCGTGACCCAGTCCTGCAGCACCGGTGTGGTCACGGGCACCGACATGCATGCCGGCGGGCTGGTAGGGCTGAACTGGGGTGATTTGACGCAGTGCTACAGCGCGGGTGCGGTCAGCGGTATGTGGTGTGTCGGCGGGCTGGTGGGATGCAGCGCGGAAGGGCGTTCTGTGACCCAGTGCTACAGCACCGGGATGGTCAGTGGCAGATTCCGTGTCGCCGGGCTGGTGGGGGACAACAATGGTACTGTGATTCAGTGCTACAGCACCAGTGCGGTCAAGGGCGGTTCGCCTGTCGGCGGGCTGGTGGGGCTGAACAGGGGTTCTTTTGTGACCGACTGTTTCTGGGACACCCAGACCTCCAGCCAAGCCACGAGCGCCGGCGGCACAGGCAAGACCACGGCCGAGATGCAGATGGCCAAGACGTTCCTTGATGCTGGCTGGGACTTCGTGGGCGAGACGAAGAACGGCACGGAGGATATATGGAAGATAGCTGAGGGTTTGGGTTATCCGCGTCTCTCGTGGGAGAAATACAGCGGTGGCACGGGAGAGCCTAACGACCCGTACAGAATCGCCACGGCCGCCGATCTGATTCTGCTGGGGGAGACTCCCGCCGATTACGACAAGCACTTCCTCCTGACCGCCGACATCGACCTGGACCCCAACCTCCCCGGCCGAAAGGTCTTCGACAAGGCGGTCATCGCACCGGATACAAACCCCAAGAAGGTCGATTTCCAGGGCATTCCCTTCATTGGCGTCTTCGATGGAAATGGTCATACGATCTCGCATCTCACGCTGAAAGGTGAGGGCTATCTTGGCCTGTTCGGCCAATTGGGGTCTGGGGCTGAGCTGACAGACTTGGGCATAGTGGACGTGAACATAGCCGGCTCAGGCGACTGCGTAGGCGGGCTGGCGGGGCACAACAACGGGACTGTGATCAACTGCTACAGTACCGGTGTGGTCCGTGGTAGGTCGGAAGTCGGCGGGTTGGTGGGGTGGAACACCGGCACAATCGTGAACTCCTACTCGGCGGGAAGTGTTGCCGGGACAGGGGCCATTGGAGGTCTTGCAGGCAAAAATGGCTATTGGACATCAGGGAATGGACCACGACCCTACTACGGCGGTGTCATATCCAAGTGCTATTCGGTATCGGCGGTGGCGTCTGGAGGAGGCCTGGTGGGTTCCGACTATGGCGGTCGCGCAGGGGTTGTGAATAGCTGCTTTTGGGACAACCAGACCTCAGGCCAGACGACAAGCGCCGGAGGCACAGGCGAGACCACGGCCGGGATGCAGACAGCCAAGACGTTCCTCGATGCCGGCTGGGACTTCGTCGGCGAGACGAAGAACGGCACGGCGGACCTCTGGTGGATTCTCGAAGGGAAGGACTATCCGCGTCTGTGGTGGGAAGCCGCAAAGAAATGAACCGGAACCGCAGATGAACGCGGATGAACGCGGATAAGCCGCCAGGAGGCGGAAATCCGAAACTCGAGTATCGAAGCTCGAAACAAACTCGACTGACCAAAGCCCGAATGTTCAAAACGGGTAGGCCTTTGGATCGTGACGGCGTTTCCGTTATTCCGGTTTGGTGTTGCGGGTCTGTTCCGGATTTCGGGCGTCGTGCTTCGCGTCTGCCGGGGGCGTTGCGGGTTCGGGCTCGTTCGACAGTCGTTTCTTGAAGATGACGATCCCCAGCGGCGGGAGAGTCACCGACAGCGTGTATTCGAACTTGCCGTAGAACGAGTCGGGGGTGGCCTCGACGCCGCCCATGTTGCCCTGGCCGGTGCCGCCGTAGTCCTGGGCATCGCTGTTGAGAATCTCCTTCCAGAAACCGCCATACGGGACCCCGACGCGATAGTTGGGCCGGGGCACCGGTGTGAAATTGCACGCAACGGCCAGGATGGAAGCCGGCTGGAGGCTGGAGGTTGGAGGCTGGAGGGGCGCGTCCGGCCTTGGGCCTGCGGCCTGGGGCCTGGATTTTGCGCGGCGCAGATAGCTGATCACGCTGCTGTCCGCATCGTGATAGTCGATCCACTCGAAGCCGCTGGGGTGGAAATCCAGCTCGAACAACGCGGGCTCGGCCCGGTACAGATGGTTCAGGTCCCGGACCCATTTCTGCAAGTCCCTGTGCTGGGGGTGCTCCAGAACGTGCCATTCCAGGCTGTGCTCATGCGTCCACTCGGGCCACTGGCCGAATTCGCCGCCCATGAACAGCAGCTTCTTGCCGGGATGGGTGTACATGTAGCCGAACAGGAGGCGCAAACCGGCGAATTTCTGCCACGAATCGCCCGGCATCCGGCCGTACAGCGAGCCTTTGCCGTGCACGACCTCATCATGCGACAGCGGCAGGACGAAGTTCTCGGAGAACGCGTACAAAATGGAGAACGAGAGCTTGCCCTGGTGATATTTACGGTAGATAGGGTCCTGATTCATGTATTCGAGCGTGTCGTGCATCCAACCCATGTTCCACTTCATGCCGAAGCCGAGGCCGCCGGTCTCGATGGGCTTGGTCACCATGGGCCAAGCCGTGGACTCCTCCGCGATCATCTGGATGCGCGGAAAGTCCCGGTACACCATCTCGTTGAAGCGCCGCAGGAACGAGATGGCCGGGAGGTTCTCCCGCCCGCCATATTCATTCGGGATCCACTCACCTTCCTTGCGGGAGTAGTCTAAGTAGAGCATCGAAGCGACGCCGTCGACGCGGAGGGCGTCCGCATGGTACTTGTCCAGCCAGAAGCAGGCAGAGCTGATGAGGTACTCGCGGACCTCGTGGCGGCCGTAATTGAAGACGGCGCTCCGCCAGTCGGGGTGAAATCCGAGGCGCGGGTCCGCGTGTTCGTAGAGGTGCGTGCCGTCGAAATAGCCCAGGCCGTACTCGTCCGTCGGGAAGTGCGACGGCACCCAGTCCAGAATCACGCCGATGCCGTTCTGGTGCAGGTGGTCGATGAGGTGCATCAGGTCCTGCGGCGAGCCGTAACGGCGGGTGGGGGCGAAATAGCCCAACGTCTGATAACCCCACGAGGCGTAGAAGGGATGCTCCATGACCGGGAGCAGTTCTACGTGCGTGAACCCCATGTCCTTGGCGTACTGGGCCAGCATGGGCGCGATCTCGTTGTAGCTGAGCCATCGCTCCGGATTGCCGGGGTCCCGCCGCCAGGAGCCGAGGTGGACTTCATAGATACTGATCGGGGCATCGAGCGAGTTGTGCTGGGCCTGTTTCTCCCGCCACAAATCGTCGCCCCAGGCATAATCGAGGTCCCAGACCACCGAGGCGGTGTTGGGCGGCAGCTCCCAGAAGAAGGCAAGCGGGTCACCCTTATTGACCGTGTAATGGTTGTGATTCGAGACGATATGGTACTTGTACAGGGTCCCCTTGTCCAGGCGCGGCACGAAGCCTTCCCAGATTCCGGAGCCATCCCATCTTGCGGCCAAAGGGTGCGATTGTGGATTCCACTTGTTGAAGTCCCCGACGACGGAGACCTTGGCGGCATTCGGGGCCCACACGGCAAAGTACGTCCCCTTGACGCTGCCGTTCTGGACAACGTGGGCGCCGAGCTTGTCGTAGAGGCGGAAGTGGTTGCCTTCCTTGAACAGGTAGATGTCATGTTCCGTCAGCAGACTGAAATTCGTCAGAACCTGGGTCTGGTCCTTCATGAAGCGGCCCTTCAGGAAGTACTATTTGCGATTTATGATGGATGGTTTGCGATTGAGCATTCCGTGTTCGGTCCACGGCACAACATCATACGAGATCCATGATAGCAGAATCATTGCCGGTGTAAAGGACTTGGCCGAGAGGATCGTCACGATCGGTGCGAATTCTCATCGCCGGGGTCTTCTCGTTCGATGATGCGGTGGACTCGATTCCGGATGGTCTTGCGGCTGGTGCGAACCCTATGACTGCCTCCCTTGGACTGATGGCGAGTCCCATAACAGGATCGCTGGTAAAGTCGCTGCCGTCGGGCGCCGATACAACCGCCATGCCGGAGTGAGGACCCGAGCCCTGCTGGGTCGCATGTTCACCCAGGCAAAGGCCACGGATGCCCAAGAATGGCAAAAGCTTTTTCTATCGCCGAGCTGCTCATCGTGACCGCCATCATCGGAATCTTGGCGGCGTTGCTCATGCCCTATCTTAACAGCCATGCGTTCGAGGCCAAGGAAGCGGCCGCCCGGGAGAATCTGCAACTGCTGCGGGGTGCGATTGAGCTTTACGCCGCACGCCATGCGGGTGTGGCCCCGGGATATCCGGACAACCGCCTCACAAACACGCCGACAGCCGAGCGATTCCAGAATCAGATGACCGTCGAGGACCGTTGCCTGCTGCAGATCCCTGAGAACCCGTTCAACAACCTGAACCGGGTGCGCATCGTCGGCGATGAGGAGGCCTTTCCCGCTGAGGCCACCAGCCAGGAAGGCTGGGTCTATCAGCCGGCGACGAAGACGATCCGCGTGGACTGGCCCGGCAGCGATCAGCACGGCATTCGATACTTCGACTACTGAAGCTTGTCCGCACTCGAAATCCCCGCTATACTGCCCTTTTTATCCTGATCGTTCGGAACATGGAACATGAGTAAATGCGCGGCGTTGCAGGACCGCAAACCCAGAAGATCGCGTTTGGGCTCTCTCGGGCGGATGCTGGTGCCGAGTGTGACCGTCTTCTTCTCCAGTGGGTGCATCGTGATCCTGGAGTTGGTGGCGTCCCGGCTGGTGGCCCGTGATCTGGGATCGTCTCTGTACACCTGGACCTCCATCGTCGGCGTTGTGTTGGCCGGCATTTCGATTGGCACGTACTGGGGCGGACGTATCGCGGATCGTTATCACTCGCGGCGTGCGCTGGCCGTGCTGTTCGGGCTGTCTTCCGCTGCTTGCGTCGGGATCGTCGTGTCGAACAATTGGGCGGGCGATTGGATGTGGCTGTGGCGGCTGAGCTGGTCCAGCCGCGTGCTCGTCCATGTCGTGCTGGTCTTCTTCCTGCCCTCGGCTCTCCTGGGAACCATCAGTCCCGTCGCAGTCAAGATGGCTCTCGACGGGGGATTGCCCGCCGGACGCGCGGTTGGCGGCGTCTACGCCTGGGCCGCCGCCGGTGGCATTGTGGGAACCTTCCTCGCGGGGTTCGTCCTGATCCCCGCCTTCGGCAGTGCGACCATCCTCTGGCTCATCGGCACCGCGATGCTGATGATGGCGGTCTTGTACTGGATCAGTTGCTGGGCGATGTACCTGTGGGGCATGGTGTTTATCGCGCTGATGACAATGGGAATAGCCGGCGACAAATGGGCGCAGGATGCAGGCACGGCGGCACTTCTGCGAGAGAAGCCCGACCCGAACGTCGTCTACCAGGCCGAGACGGCTTACGGCCACGTAGCGGTGAAACAGGTTTCCAAGCGGCCGGACACGCGGGTCTTCGTGCAGGATGACCTCACTCGCACCGAGATTGTCATGGCGGCCCCGGCCAACCTGCGGCATTTCCACGCGAAGGTGTACGCCGGACTGACGCACGGCCTGAGCGGGGACAAGAAGAGGCTTTCGATGATGGTCATCGGAGCGGGGGGGTATGCTTTCCCTCGATACCTCAAGGCTTCCTGGCCCGACAGCCGCATCGAAGTTGTCGAGATCGATCCAGGGGTGACCAAGGGCGCCACGGAGGCGTTCGGGCTCGATAGAGGCACGACGATCGAGACCATCAGCATGGATGCCAGGAACTATGTGGACCAACTCGCCGCGGGTGGGCCCATGGGCAAATCCGCCCAGCGATACGACTTCATCTATGAAGACGCTCTCAATGCTTACGCCGTGCCGCCTCAATTGGTGACGAAGGAATTCAATGAGAAAGTCGCCGCCCTGCTGGCCGAGGATGGCGCCTACATGATCCATCTTCTTGACATGCGCCAAGGCGGCCGGCTGCTCGGCGCCGTCGTGAACACGCTCCGGGAGACCTTTGGGCACGTCTATGTCATCGCCGGTCAAGCCCATCTCCCTTCCGCGCACGGCGACTTCGTTGTGGTTGCCGCGAAACGACCGCTTGATCCGCAGGCGGTCCTTGAAGAGCACAACGCCCACCTGAGGTTTTCGGTTCTGGACGACTCCGAGATCGGATCTCTCAGGGAGGGCTGCGGCGGCGTTATCCTCACGGACGACTATGCACCGGTCGAGAACCTGCTCGCACCGGTGGTGAGGTACGGTGCGACAGCGGTGCTTGCCCGCAAATACGTCGATAAGGCA
>Ga0315286_10003270_pt1 | contig 15259 bp, 9 predicted proteins | sample YL17G10_0_MG_FD_205038 | JGI IMG/M metagenome (GOLD analysis project Ga0315286, IMG submission 205038) | Sediment microbial communities from Yellowstone Lake, YNP, Wyoming, USA - YL17G10_0 | ecosystem: Environmental > Aquatic > Freshwater > Lake > Sediment | place: USA: Wyoming | collected...
GGTTGCGAGATCGTCTGCCCCTCGGCGATGGGAAGAGGATAATCCTCATAGGCCTCCGGCCGAAAACGAGGGTCGACGAAAAGGTGCCGGGGAACCTTTCTCATGGCGTCGAGGACTCTCAGGTCGGTGATGTCCCGGGCCCGGAGCTGAATCTCCACCATGGCCTTCCGCTTTTTTTCATAATAGGCATCATCCTGATTGCCGAAACCGGCGAACGAAACGAGGATGGGGATGAGGGAAAAAAGCGAGGCGCAGCAGACTCGCTTGGTCATGATTTTATCCGCTGAATCTCCCCTGTTGACCACGCCGGAAATATACGGCCGCCGCGCGGCCATGTCAATGACTCACAAGGGGCGGCGCTTATCATGTTCTCGGCGCTGAAAACCTTTTCTACCGGCTACTTGGCGATCTTCAGCGGCGGCAGGAAGTTCTCCATCACCCAGAGCTCGAAGTTCACTTCGGCATCGAGGATCGCCACCCGGCGGCCGTCGGGATGCAGCCGCGCGTCGCGAAAACTAGCGGGGATCAGCCCGATACGACGCGGTTCTCCGCCTTCGGCTGCGACACGCCATAGCTCCCACTGGTTCGGGGTCATACCCTTGACGCCTTTCATAAAGGCGATGTAGCGGCCGTCCGGCGTCCACCATGGGGCACCCCAAAAGGGGACTTCCTTCTCGCCGCCGACCCTGACCAGCTCCCGGGCTTCTCCCCCGGCGGCCGGCATGACGAGCAGCACCTGAGAAGACTCGCCTTCCCACGTGGCGATCAGCAGCCTCTGGCCATCGGGCGATACCGTGCCCGCGAAGAGCCCTCGTTTTTCGATGACTACCGTTTCCTTGCCGGACCGCAGATCGTGGGCAACGAGCCGCGTCGTGTTCACATCGGGAGGGGCAGCCTGCCTGACGTAGAAGACGACGTTGCCGTCTCGAGAAAAATCGAAGGAGCAGTCGACCAAAGCCGGAAGCGGCATCAGAGAAGTCACCTGCCCTGTTTGGACATCAATTCGTATCAGGTTCTTATACTCCGATTCCGGAACCACGACGGCCTTTCCGTCCGGCGTCCAGCGGAGGCCGCTCCTCGCCCCCCCGATTGCCCACTCGCCGATCCGAAACTCTCGCTCCTCGCCCGTGTCTATGGAGCGGATGATCACAGCCCGCATTGGCTTGCGTGCGTCAACGGCAGCAAGCCAGCGTCCGTCGGGAGACCAATCTGGAGACCGCATGTTGCCGCGTCGGAATGCCGGCTGCGGCGGTGAAACCATGTTTCCGCTAGCCGGGTCGAGTTCGGCGATCTGGACGCTGAAAACATTGTTGTCGGCCGCGTAGAAGAAACTGCCCGTGCGAGTGAACCCCATGGGCCTGGAGCCCCAGTCCTTCTTGACGAACACCGGTTCGCCCAGCGCCTTCCCGCCGGCCACGGCGATCAGCCACGCGTCGGCCGATCCCGAACGCTCACTGGAGAACAGAATGTGCTTCCCGTCCGGAGCCCAGCCCAGGACTTCGTGGTTCGTCCGGTCCGGGATGAGGGGAGACTCCGTTCCCGACTGGAGGTCGAACAACGAGAGCCCCTCCTTGGTCGCCCAAGCGACGTGCCGTCCGTCAGGGGAGAATACCCCGCCCGGAGACGGGCCTTTCCCCACCGCTTTCAACAGCTTCGCGGAGCCGTCCGCGACGGCCACCAGCATCATGTCACGGGTGTTGTCGATCTTCACGAATTCGGCAAGGAGTTGCCTGCCGTCAGGCGACCACGCTCGCGGGAAAAGGTCGTGGACTCCATTTCCAGCTGCCCGTAGAACTCTTGCCTTCGACCCGTCGAATCCGACGACGCAAAGGTTGTAGCCATCCGAATACCAGGCGTAGGCGACATTCTTGTTGTCGGGCGATGGCCTCGAGTACTCGGCCCAGCCACGACCCGATCCAGCCAGGTTGCCCGTGCCGGTCAACGGCCGGTTCTGACCGGTAGCGAGGTCGCGGATGGCGATATCTTCGCTATCCCAGTCGGTGAACGACAGGAAACGGCCGTCGGGCGACACCTTGCCCGTCGCATCCGCTTGCGCCCATACCCTCCTCACGGCCAGCGTGGAACTACCCGACGCGCCGGCAGCCCCCGCTAGCGCGGCCAGCCGTGCCTGGGCCGTGGCCACCGTTTCTTTCTGATCACCGTACTCCCGCACCACCTGCTCGTACGCCTTGCGCGCTTCATACGTGTCCACGTCGCCCCGTTTCTCGTGGCACTGGCCCATCCGCAGCAGGGCGGTCGCGATCGTAGCCCGGCCGGCGCCGGGCAGCGCGGCGATCTTCTTGTACTGCTCGATGGCGCCCCTCAGGTCTCCATCGACGGTTTCCGTTTTAATGGCGGCCTTGAGGGCCAACTCAGCCTGGTCGTTCTTCTGGCCCGCGGCAAGCAAAGCTGTCAGGAAGACCGCGAGCAGCGCCGCTCCAATCAAACCGACATGACGGGTTTTCATGGTTTTTACCTCCTGCCATCAAGGTACGGCCTCCCCGTCCTCAGCCAATCACGAAACGGTCACGGTTGTGTCAGACTTTAGCCATCAAATCGATACCCCACGCCGCGCACGTTGAGCAGATAACGCGGCTTCGACGGCTTGGGTTCGATCTTCTTGCGCAGGTTGGCGATCTGGTTATCCACCACGCGGTCGGTGACGAAGACCCCCTGACCCCAGGCGAGGTCGAGGAGCTGGTCTCGCGTTAACACCCGTCCCCGTTGGCGGATAAAGGCGGCGAGCAGTTTGAACTCCGTCGGGGTAAGGTCGAGAAGTCGGCCGCCGCGCCGGACTTCGTAACGCTCGAAATCCACTTCGACATCGCCGAAGTGGAAGGCTTCGGGAAGATCATCCGCGGCCCGGCGTAAGAGAGCCTTGATGCGCGCGCGCAGTTCCCGCGGGCTATACGGTTTGGTGACGTAATCGTCGGCCCCCAACTCGAGGCCCAAGATTTTTTCCGCTTCCTGCGTCTTGGCCGTGAGCATCAGGATCGGCGTCCGAACACGAGCGCGCCTAAGGTCGCGGCAGACCTCGAAGCCGTCCTTGCGCGGCAGCATGACGTCCAACAGGATCAGGTCAAAAGCCGCCTCAAGGGCGCGGCCGCAGGCGCGGTCGCCGTCGCCCACGATCTCCACGTCATAGCCTTCTTTCTTGAGGTCGTCCTCGAGGGCGAGGGCGATGTTGGCTTCGTCTTCCACGACTAGGATACGCGCCATCGTTTTCATCCCTCCCCCGGCAACAAGATTGTGAAGGTGCTTCCTTCCCCGGGACGGCTTTCGACCCGGACTTCGCCGCCATGGGCGCGAACCGTGTGCCGGACCATGGCCAGGCCAACCCCGGTACCTTTGACACTTGACGCTCGGGCCGCGGCGCTGCGAACGAATTTATTAAAGATTTCCTTCTGTTCCTCAACGGGGATGCCCGGGCCTTGATCGCGAACGCGGAGGGCGACACGTTTTCCTTCGCGCGCCAGATCGATCCAAATCGCCGGCTGGCCGGGCGAGTATTTCACCGCATTGTCCAAAAGGTTCCACAGCGCTCGGCTGAGAGCCTCTCGATCGATTCGAAGCGGAGGCAGATCGCGATCCGCACGAAGCTCAAAGCGATGGCCGCTGGAGGCGAACTCTTTCCGAAACTCGGCCACGACGTCCCCGACCAGGACGGCAAGGTCGACCGGCTCGAATCGGTACTCGAACGCGCCGGCTTCCATGCGCCCGAAATTCAAGAGGCTCTCGACCAGGCGGTGAAGCCGCGTGGTCTCGTGGGCCAAGGCGGCATAGTATTGCCGGCGGCGGGCCTCGTCCGAAACGATGCCTCGGTCGAGCGAATCGGTCAGATGGAGCATCGAGGTCAGAGGTGTCCGAAACTCATGCGAGACCGCCGAGACAAAATCGGACTGCAGCCGGGAGACGGCCAACTCGCGTGACACGGCGCGCGTCGTGAAGTACCCGCCCACAAGCACCATGACGCCCATCATAGCCAAACCGGCCAGCAGGAGGCGCCGGCGCCCGGCTAGCTGGGCCAAATCGGCGACGGGATCGGCGCTGGTAATCCGCAGAGTCCACGGCAATCGCGTGTCGGATGACGTGCGCAGGGCCTGCTGCGGACTGGTCGGAGGGATTGGCTGAAGCACATTGTGAGAATCGGCATCCAGCAACGACACGGCGACGCCGAGATTCCGCCAGGTAGGACCCCATTGGGATTCCAGATATCGAGGGCCAGCCGCCAAGGCCACGAGTTTTTCCGGGGAGCTGTCCCAGAGCAAGAGGATCGACTGGCCATGCACCCAAAGACTGCGACGGCCGCGCGCGCTCCCTTCCCCTCGCCTGAGTTCTTGCCATTGCTCCCAGAGGGATTCCACGGCGGCGGCAAGGGCGAGAGCGGCTTGGCGTTCGGCCAGGGTATCGGGCTCGAAGGTCAACCAGCGTTGGACTTCTTGCGAATGGAATTGATAGGAAACGCGATCCAGTCGCCAGCGGCCCTGCTGAAGGTCGGCGTCCAAAGATCTTGCTGCGTGCTCCAATTCTGAAGGTTGATTCAGCTCCTTCAGAAGCGCGCATTGGGCCTCTTGGGCGAGAATTTCGGCCAGATCTCCGCCTACGGGCGTCGATCCGAGCTGGGCAAGCTCTTCGTAGACCGCAAGCGCTTCATGGATCTGGTTGTTCTTGCGCAGATTTCGCCCAAGACGCACCAACGCCCCGGCCCGGATCAGAGGGTCCTTCGAGAGCGCCAGCGCACGGAACGCGGCAATCGCGCCGACGTAGTCCTGCTGCCGGAACTCGAGAATCTCCCCTGCTGCGAACATGGTCACAGGGGATTCCCGAACCGGTGGAATAAAGGGATAATAAAGCAAACGCCCGCTGGGATGGGTTTCGACATCACGTGGGCCGAAAGCAACGGACAGAGCATGATCACCGGGATCGGATAGGACCGATAGACGATTCTCGATTTCCGAAAGACCCAGATCAAGGGACGTGACGATCAGATCGGCCGTGCGTTCGAGCCGTTCCTGAATACGTTGGTTCTCCAACGCCCGGTCCTGCTCCAGCAGACGCCAACTCAGCCAAACCAAGGCAGACACCGAAACGGCCGCGACCGCTATGAACAGCACCAGGACATGGCGCGGCGGCCGCAACTTAGAGTGGTACATCCCTCCCGGGACTGTCGCGGTTCGATTATAGTCGCAAGCGCCACAATTGTCATAGGGAAAGAATATCCTATCCCCGAAAATAAGATATTCGTCTGGAGTCACCGATCGTCATTGGTAACAGAGGGGCAGCAAGAGGCGAGGCAGGCGTCGTTTCGCGGCGCCTGCCTCGCTTTCCCCCACACCTTTTACCGCCTACTTGATGACCTTCGTCACCGGCAGGAAGTTTTCGACAAGCCAGTACTCGAACTTGCCTTGAAGGCTCTTCCAATAAGCTATCCTTTTGCCGTCGGGAGAGAAATCAGGGGAAAATCCTTCGATATCCAGCTTTTTTATTTCCCCTCCATCAGAAGGAACCGCATAAATCTGAGATTTATCTTTCTCGAAAATAGAAAAGACAATCGTCTTCCCGTCCGGCGACCAGCTCATATGGCTGAGACTTCCCATCATTTTCTTAGTAATAGCCTTAGGTTCACCCTCCGGAAACTCACAAACCCATATTTCATTCGAGTTCTTCCCTTCACTATATTCAAACCAGTCCGCAGACCGGAAAGCGATCATTTTTCCATCCGGCGACCAGCAGGGAGAATTAAAACCCAAGCCGCTTTTCGCAATCGTAGTTATTCTCTGAGGAGACCCGCCTTTGAACGGAATCACGTAGATATCCTCCTCAAAAACTCTTGACCCCTTTATGGGATTCCCTTCATTCGCTCCTGTGTAATCAAAGGCAATGGTCGTGCCGTCGGGTGATACATCGCAGTAACCGATCCGCGGATCAAAGTCAAATTTCATTTTTTCCGGCGACCCTCCCTTGGCAGGAACGGTCCAAATGCCTCGATCCTCGCCAAAAATGCCTCCATAAGCCAGCCATTTTCCATCAGGCAGCCAAGAAGGCCTTGTGATGTAACGTGGAGATGCATCCGGATTAGGCATGTTCGCTGTCGCGTTATTGGCTTCGCCTCCTGCAGAAGGGATCGTCCATAAATTCGATTTCCCTTCCCGAAAGGAAATGAACGCGATCTGACTGCCATCGGGAGACCATCGAGGATGCATTTCCCGAGTCAGGGTATTTGTTAACTGAGTTTCCTTTCCGGTTTGAAGTTCCTTGATGAAAATATTAGAAACGCCTGTACTCAGCGAAATTCCAATCTTCCCATCTCTCGTCCAATTGAAGCATGAGTCCATTGCGGAAAACCCTCCGAATATCTGAAGGGGTTCGCCCTCAGGATGGCCATCCGGGGAAATCCTTGTTACCCAAATTGCGCTGTCCCCGCTTCTCGAAGATAAAAAGGCGATCCATTTTCCATCGAATGACCAGGTGGGCCAAGAATCAGGGGCAGGATGGTTTGTAATTTGAATAGAATTTCCGCCATCCGCAGGCATCACGTAAATATCTGAATTCCCAGACTTCGTTGATTCATAGGCTAAGAATTTACCGTTTGGTGATAGTGTTAATAGAGTGAGATCTTTCTCAGAATATTGGGCCGGGAGTTTAAAAATGTCTTTCCATTCGCCTCCTGAAAGGGGAATCGCACAAAGCCCCCTCTTGGAAACCTGGCAGAGAATCATTTGATTGTCCGCCGTCCAGCCTGTCGGCCAGGCATAATTGCCTGCCTTTATGAAGTCTGAATCGGACTTGATCAGGGTTTTCGGCTCTCCTCCCTTTACAGAAACCACATACAAGCCGTTTAAGACATCAAGATAGGCAATTGTCTCACTGTCAGGAGACCAAAAGCACCAGTATTTAAAACTCGGAGTCTGGGTGAGACGTATCTCTTTGCCATTGGCAACCTCTCTTACCCAGACGTCTCCTTCTCCTCCTACCAGGGCCAACTTTTTGCCATCCGGAGATATGAAGCCGAACGATTTCTCGGAGCTTTCGAATATTTTCGTTATCGTGTGTTCGGCAACGCCTTTTTCGATTTGAGCTTTGATTTTTAGAAGAATGGAAAGTTTTTCTTTAGCGACTTTGACGACTTCTGCCTGTTCAGGATAGTTGTCAATCACTTTCTGAAAGGCCTTTTCGGTTTCTTTAAGCCCCAGCTTCTCATAACATAAGCCGAGGTGGAGCTGGGCTTGGGCCGCCAGTGGACGATTGCCCGGAAACTCCGCGAGGAGCTTTTTGTACGTTTCGATCGCCGCCTCGAGGTTCCCCTCCACCTCTTCCTGATGGAGCGCTGCTCCGAGAAGGACGTCCGCGGATTGGGATTTCTGGGCCGCCGTGTCCGGCGGCAGCAACACGATGGTTAAGGCCAGAGCGATCAGCGGAAAAATAATCGATTTTTTCATCTTGCACCTCCCGACTTCAAGGACATAGTAAGGCAAGTGCATCTTCTTTGCTCCAAGCCCAGGTCAAGCCTTTGACAAGTTTCGGTCATGACGCCCCCGCCCAGGCGCCTTCAACCATCGAACCGGTACCCGATTCCCCGGACGCCGATCAGAAATCGTGGTTTTTGGGAATTCTCCTCCAGCTTGTGGCGGAGGTTATTGACATGGGTGTAGACGACCCGGTCCGTCAGGACGGCGTCGCGGCCCCACACTTCTCCCAGCAGGTCCTCGATCGTCAGGACCCGGCCGCGGTGTTCCAGGAAAACCCCCAGGAGCTTGAACTCCATAGCGGTCAGATCGATCTTCTCGCCCCGTCGCGAGACCTCACATCGGCCGATGTCGACGGTGACGTCGCCGAAACGATAAACCGCGCTCGGCTCCGAACCGTTTTGGGAGCGGCGCAGGACAGCCTTGATGCGGGCGAGGAGCTCGCGCCGGCTGAAGGGTTTGGTGACGTAGTCGTCAGCCCCGAGCTCGAGGCCCACGACTTTGTCCACCTCCTGCCCTTTGGCCGTGAGCATGATGATCGGAGTGCGGTCGCCTTTCAAATGGGCTTCTCGGCATACGCTGAAGCCGTCCATTCCGGGCAGCATCAGGTCGAGCAGGATAAGGTCGAACTTGCCTTCGAGGATCCGCCTCAAGGCCGCCGTGCCGTCCTCGGCGACTTCCACGGCGAATCCCTCGATCTCCAAGTCGTCCCGAAGGCCCGTCGCGATCGTCGGCTCGTCCTCCACGACCAGAATGCGTTCGTTCATCTCATCCTCCTCCCCTAACCGGGACGGCCGGAATCCGGATGGTGAAGATGCTGCCTTCGCCGATCCGGCTCCGGCATTCGACCTTACCGCCATGGGCCGTCACGACATGCTTGACGAGGCTGAGACCGAGCCCGACCCCCTTGATCCGTTTCGATATTTCACCTTCGGCCCGGTAGAACCTGTCGAAGATACGCTTCCGGTCGTACTCGGAAATTCCGACTCCCTTGTCCCGGACGGAGATCTTGACTGCGTCGCCCTCGGCGCCCGCGTCGAGCCAGACGGTCTTCGAGCCGGGCGAGTACTTCACCGCGTTGTCGAGGAGGTTGCGGACCGCGGATCCCAGGGCTTCTTTGTCGGCGGAGATCGGGGGAAGTCCATCCGGGATGTCCGCTTCAACTGCCGTTCCGTTCGCGGCGATCTCGGTCACGAAATCCGCGGCCAGCGCTCGCAGCCATGGGGAAGGGTCGAGCGGCGCGAACCGGTATTCCTTGCGGCCTTCTTCCATCCGGGAAAAATCGAGGATGTTTTCGACGAGGCGGGACAGCCGGTCGCTCTCCTGGACGATCATCTTGAAATAGCCTCTCTGTTTCTCCTCGTCGGTCACGCGCCCGTCGAGCAGCATCCCGCCAAGTTGTCGGATCCCCGTCAGGGGGGAGCGGAATTCGTGGGAGACCGTCGAGACGAAGTCGGCCCGCAACCTGGCGATTTCGAGTTCCCTTTTGACGATCCGGACCGTGAGGTAGCCTCCGAAGGCAAGCAGGACCGTGACGAAACCCAGCATCGTCAGCGATAGAGTTCGTCTTTGCCGGATGTCCGCATAGATCGCCTCCGGCCGGCCGGGCCAGACCTGAAGAAGCCACGATGTATCGTCGATCCGGAGATCGCGCTTCACGGCGAAGGGAGGTGTCGCCGCGGGCGGCGATCCGAAAACCGCGGAGCCATCCGCGGCGTACAGGACGGCTTCGAGGTCCTCTCCTCGGGCCGAAAAGATCCGGGGCCACCAACGCGATCCCAGGACTTCTGCGGAAATAAGGACCGCGGCGAACGGCTCGGTGTTCCGGAAAGCAAGGTAAGCAATGTCTTTTCCGGGAAGGACCGTTCGGGAATCGTTCAGAAAATCCTCGGCGGCATGGGAGAGAGCCAACCTACGCTCCTCGGTCGCAAGGAGGCTGTTGAATTCGCCGGACTCGACTCGGCTGTCCCGGCACCAGGTCCGGCCGAGATCGGAATAATAGAGGTAACGCGGCTTGTCGAGAAGCCATTTCCCCGTCGCCAGATCCCGATAGAAGGCCATGGCTTCCCGGGCAAGGTCAGCAGGTTCGCCGCGCTCGGAGGCCAGCGAACAAAGCTCGGCCCGGGCGATGAGGTCCGACGGCAGCCCCCCGATCCAAACAGCGTCCAAACGCCGGAGGTCCCGGTAAGCGCCGGCGGCCTCCTCGAGCCTGCCGGCTTTGCGGAGCGTGCGGGCCAGGCGCTGGAGGATCAGTGGCTGCGATCCGCCAGCGGCCGAATCGAACAGGTTTCGGTACGCTCGGATGGCTCTCGGATAGTCTTTTCGAGCGATCTCCAGGGACTCGGCTTCGGCCAAGCCGGCGGGCGGTCGACTTGGCGCTGTTTGGGCCAGCGCGGGGCTCTGTGAAACATACAGCAGAGCACCAGCGGGGAATACCTTGAACCTTCCATCAGATATGGACAGAAACACGCCGCCGCCCGGTTCCGAGAAGGCTTGGCCGATAATCTCCGGGAAGGAGTTGACATCGAGCGGCCTCTCCAGCGAAGCAGCCGATCGCACCGCATCGCTCCACCGCCGGAACTCCGTATCCAGGTCGCGGCCGATTTCTTCCGCGGTTCTTTCCAGGCTCTCGCGCGTTCGCTGACCGGCGAGTTGGCTCTCCTGGCGCAGCACGCGCAGCGCGAAAACGCCGAGGAACGCGCCCGGAAGCAGGATGAAAAGGGCGAAGACTCCGACGAGTCTATGGGCAGGACCCCGAAGGGAGCGCGGCCGGGCCGGACGGCGAAGCGAAGAATTCGGCATTCGGTCACCCACCGTCTAGAATAACACCTCACCAGGAAAGATTTCGCCCGCGGCGGGTCAAGATTCGGTCAAGATTCGGTTAAGACCAGCATATCGCCTGCCGCAAGGATGTGTCAAGGAAAGCCCTTCACCGGCTACTTAGCGACTTTCGCCGGCGGCAGGAAGTTCTCCATCACCCAGATCTCAGTGGTGACCGTCCACGTCCCGATCGCGACCCGGCGGCCGTCGGGGTGCACGCGCAGGTAGTATGGGGAATCGACGCCCACGTCCAGCCGCTGCGGTTCGCCGCCCTCCGCCGCGACACGCCACAGCTGCACGTTCTCAATCGGCGTGCTGCCTTTCGAGGTTGTGGCGAAGATCACGTAGCGTCCATCAGGCGTCCACGAACAGAACCTGTAATTGGTGCCGTCGGTGCGGGTCTTGACCAGTTCGCGGGCCTCTCCGCCAGCGGCGGGCATGACGCTCAAGACGGTCACCCCGTTTTCCTCCGCACCGATCACGACACGCTGGCCGTCGGGAGACACCGACACATACATGAGTCCTGGTTTCCGGATGATCTCGATCTCGCGTCCGGATTGCAGGTCGCGCGCCAGCAACTGAGCTTGTTGTGCGTCGGGAGTGTGCTTGTAGAAGATCGTCTTGCCATCCGGAGATAGGTCGAAACGCGGAAATGGTCCCAGAGACCGCGGCATGACGGGCGTCGCCTGCCCGGTCTGCGCGTCCACGCGCATCATGCTCCAGCCCTTTCCTAGCTCGAGCGCGGGTACCACGACCGCCTTTCCGTCCGATGTCCAACGAAGGGCATACCCCAGCGACGTCATTCCGACGACGCGCAGGTCGCGTTCCTCTCCTGTGCTCGTGGAGCGGATGACGATGAAGGAGGGGAACTTATTGTCCTGAGTCGGATTGCGGAGGTAGGCCAGAAATCTGCCGTCGGGAGACCAGTCCGGGTTCCCCGAGACGCCGAACAAGCGCCGTGACACCGGCTGCGGCGGAATGACGAGGCTGCCTCTTGCCGGGTCCAACTCTGCGATGTAGACATCCCGGGTGGGGGTGCGGACTTCGTAGTAGAAGGCCCCCGCGCGCGTAAATCCCAGCGTGTCACCACTGTAGCCCTTCTTCACCAGTTCCGGCTCGCCCACCGCCTTCCCGTCATCCACAGCGATAAGCCACATGTCATTTGACCCCGATCGATCGCTCGAGAACAGAAGGCGCTTTCCGTCTGGAGTCCAGCCCTGGATAGCGTGTTGTCCGAGATCCGGGACGAGCGGATACTCCTTTCCGGTCTGAAGTTCGACCAGCGAGAGCCCATCCTTGACGGCCCAGGCGATGTACCGTCCGTCAGGCGAGAACGCCCCACCCGGCAACGCGTCCGTGCCGATCGATCTCAGCAGCTTCGCCGAACCGTCGGCGACGGCCACTAGCATCATGTCGATAGTGCCGTCGATCATCATGAACTCGGCGAGCAGCTGCTCGCCGTCGGGCGACCATGCCAATCGCTCGATCTCGTCCACTCCAGTTCCGGCGGCGCGCAAGACCCGCGGCTTCGAACCGTCAAGCCCGATGATACGGATGTCGCCCGAACCGTTCGAGTCGTACCAGATATAGGCAATGCTTTTGCTGTCGGGCGAGGGCACGGAGGACAAGGCGAAGTCCTCCGACCCAGCCAGCCTGCCCTTCTCGGTCAACCGTCGGTTCTGGCCGGTGGCGAGGTCATGGATGGCGAGATCGCCCGTCTCCCAGTCGGTGAACGAGAGGAAGCGGCCGTCCGGTGACACTGCTCCCCCCCCATCCGCCTTCGGGCCTGCCCAGACCCGCCTTGCGGCCATCGCCGAACTGCCCGACGCGCTGCCGGCCCCTGCCAGCGCGGCCAGCTTGGAGCGGGCCTCGGCGGCCACCGCGGCCTGATCGCCGTACTCCCGCACCACCCGTTCGTACGCCTTGCGTGCTTCGGTATCGCCCAGTTTCTCGTGGCACTGGCCCATCCGCAGCAGGGCGGTCGCGATCGTAGCGCGGCCGGCGCCGGGCAGCGCGGCGATCTTATTGTACTGCTCGATGGCGCCCCTCAGGTCTCCATCGACGGTTTCCGTTTTAATGGCGGCTTGAAGCGCCACCTCGGCTTTCGTGTCCTTCGCCTGGCTCGCCAGGTACCCGGCGGACAGGGCCGCGCAGAGCAGTCCGGTCAAGAGAACGAATTTTATGAGCTTCATTTTGATGTCCTCCTGCCCGTCATGTTACCGCTCCATTGTCAGGAGAGTATCCGCGCTATTGTCAGGATTGGATCTTATTCAGCCATCGAAACGGTATCCCAGGCCGCGGACGCTCACGATGTAACGCGGCTCTGAAGGTTCCGGCTCGACCTTTTTTCGCAGGGTGACGACGTGGTTGTCGACCACACGGTCGGTGACGAACGTGCCGTGCCCCCAGACGAGATCCAGCAGTTGATCCCGGCTCAGCACTTTGCCGCCGCTGCGGACAAAGGCGGCGAGCAGCTTGAACTCGAGGGCCGTCAGCTCCACCGGTTTGCCGGCGCGCCGCAGCTCACAACGCCCAAAATCCACTTCCGCGTCGCCGAACCGGCATATCGGCAAATCGTCTTCCGCGGTGCGGCGGAGCGCGGCCTTGACCCGGGCCCGCAGTTCGCGCGGGCTGAATGGTTTTGTCACGTAGTCGTCGGCGCCGATCTCCAGCCCCAGCACTTTCTCCGCCTCCTGGGCCTTGGCGGTCAGCATGATGACAGGCGTTTTCGACCCGCCCCGGCGCAGTTCGCGGCAGACCTCGAAGCCGTCCTTTCGCGGCAGCATGACATCGAGCAGGATCAGATCGAAGGCCTCTTTCTGCGCCCGCCGCAGGGCGCTTTCTCCGTCCGATTCTATCTCCACGTCGTAGCCCTCGTTCTTCAGGTCCAGCTGCAGACCAAACGCGATTGCGGGTTCGTCTTCAACCACTAAGATGCGCTTCATGCCTTCTTCTCCATCGGCAGCAGGATGGTAAATGTGCTGCCCCTGCCAGGTTCGCTCTCCAGACGGATCTCGCCGTCAAGAGCTTCGACGATGTGGCGCGCCATGGCCAGGCCGATGCCGGTCCCTTGGATATTGGCTGCCCTGGAGCCGGTCCCCCGGACGAATCTCTTGAAGATCTCTTTTTGCTCCGAAGCCGGAATTCCCATGCCCTGGTCCCGGACACGGATGGCCAGGCGGCCTCGTTCGCGCGCCATCTCGACCCAGACGGTGCGGCAGTCCGGCGAATACTTGACCGCGTTGTCGAGCAGGTTCCTCAGCGCCAGGCCGAGCGCTTCGCGATCGGCGTGGATGAGAGGATACTCCCCGGTGAGCTCCAATTCGACGTGGTAGCCCTGGGCAGCGGCCTTCTCCTGGAATTCGGCCACCAGGTCACCCACCAACGTTACGGGATCGAAATGCTCATAGTGATAGCGGAACGCGCGCGCCTCGATGCGGCCGAAATCCAGCAGCGACTCGACGAGCCTCTGCAGCCGCTCGCTTTCGCGGGACAGAATGTCATAGGATTTCTGGCGCAGGTCTTCCGTGGGAACCCTCCCTTTGGACAGCATCTCCGAGAGCTGGCGCAGCGATGTGAGCGGGGTCCGGAATTCATGCGACACCGCCGACACGAACTCGGACTGGAGCCTGGCCACGGCACGCTCGCGGTCGATGGCGCGCATGATGAAATAGGAGCCGGCCAGAAGCACCAGCGCCAGCACCGCGAAACCCGAAAGCAGCAGGCGGCGCCGCCCGGCAAAGCCTGCTTCGTCGGCGCCGGGATCGGTACTGGTTGCGTGCAGAGTCCCGGGGAGCCTGGTGGCAGGCGCCGTCCGTACGGCCTGCGGGCCGCTCTTGTTGAACGAGCCGATCATCACCTGCCCGTCCGCGTCGATCAAGGCGCCCTGGACACGCCGGCCTTGCAAAACCTCTGTCCACTTCGAACCAAGGTAACCGGGCCCCGCCAACACAGCGGCCAGCCGATCCGAAGTCCCCGCCCAGGAGATCAGTACCGGCCGGCCTTCGATTTTCAGGATCCGGCGCCTTTTCGATTCCGGCTCGGCGATCCACTGGCCGTACATCGATTCCGTGGCGATCGAGAGCGCGAGTGCGTTCTGCTCGCGTTCCTTCAAGGGACTGGCCCCCGACCAGCGCTGCGCCTCTTCCGCATGAAACTCCCAGGCGGGCCGGAGCAAGCTCCAGCGGCCGCTCCAAAGGGCCGAATACAGGAGCGACGCTTCCTTCCGCAGTTCTTCGCGCTTTCCGATCGCTTCCAGCACGCTGCCGCGCGCTTCGCGCGCCATCAGTTCCGCCGGCAGTCCCAGGACGATGGTTCGGCCAAGTTGGGCGAGTTCGCCGTAGGCTTGGAGGGCCTCCTCCTGGCGGCCGGTTTTGCGAAGGTTCCGCCCCAAGCGCAGCAAAGCGCCGGCGCGCACCCCGGGATCCGGTGATCGCGCAAGTTTCCGAAAGACCTCGGCCGCTTTGGCCGGATCGTTGCGCCGGTACTCCAGGGTCTCGCCAGCGGCGAAGGTCGCAGCCGGCGGTTCTTCGCCGTCCGGGATCACGGGATAGTAGAGCAGGCAGTCGGGTGGGTAAGCGTTGACGGTGCGTTTCGTCACCCGCAGGACCATCACGCCGTCCGGCGGTTCTTTCGCGCCGGGGCTCGGGACGAAGCTCAGGTAGCTTTCAAGGTCCGTGAGGCTCTGCTGAAGCGCGGCGGCCATGTGGTCCGCCGCCAGTTCCAGGCGTTCCTGCACGCGTTGTCCTTCGAGCGCACGATCCTGTTTCACAAATTTCCAGCCGAGCCAGCCCAGGGCGCCGCCAAGGACAAGCATGAGACAGAGAAAGACCGCCAGGGTGCGACGGGGCGGCCGGAGCCAAAGGGCTAATCCCATGGGTTGCCTCGCAATCGGCGTTAGTTCCTAAGATTAGATCCGGCCGGGTCAGGATTGAATGGAGCTTGGGTCAGGATTCTGTTTTTCCAGGGCGCCG
>Ga0315286_10003271_pt1 | contig 15258 bp, 14 predicted proteins | sample YL17G10_0_MG_FD_205038 | JGI IMG/M metagenome (GOLD analysis project Ga0315286, IMG submission 205038) | Sediment microbial communities from Yellowstone Lake, YNP, Wyoming, USA - YL17G10_0 | ecosystem: Environmental > Aquatic > Freshwater > Lake > Sediment | place: USA: Wyoming | collected...
GAACGCGACTCTATCCGCTCACCAAGGTGACCAATAAGCATCTCCTGCCCGTTTATGACAAGCCGATGATTTATTATCCCATTCAGATCCTGGTCAATGCAGGCATCGAGGATATCCTCATCGTGACCGGTGGAAACAGTGCAGGGGATTTTTTAAGACTGCTCGGCAATGGGAAGGAATTCGGTCTCCGGCATATCAACTATACCTATCAGGAGGGGGAGGGGGGAATTGCGGAAGCCTTAAGATTGGCCGAGTTTTTTGCGGCGGGAGAAAAGGTCTGTGTTGTCCTTGGGGATAATCTCATTGAAAAGAATATTCGCGGGGCTACCGGGGCCTTCCGAAAACAGAAGGGGGGAGCCAAGATCCTGCTCAAAGAGGTTCCCGACCCTCATCGATTCGGTGTGGCCGAAATGAAAGGCGATCGAATCGTCTCCATCGAGGAAAAACCCAAGGCGCCCAAATCACCATATGCCGTCATCGGAATCTACTTCTACGATGCGGCTGTTTTCGATATTATCAAGACGCTCAAGCCCTCCGGCCGGGGAGAGCTTGAGATTACCGATGTGAATAATCGCTATATCGAAAAAGGAGTGATGACCTATGGTATCCTCGATGGGTGGTGGACCGATGCCGGGACGTTTGAATCCCTCCTCAGGGCCAACGCTCTCGTTTCACAAACCGGGGCCAACAAACTGTAACGTGAGGCAGGTTAAGAACCAAATTCGAAACACCATCATCAAATAAATTCCAATACCCACTGTTCGGGGTAAAGGGGGATGAAATGATCCAGGGAGTCAGGACCAAACCGTTGCGGGTGATCCCGGATGAAAGGGGAAGGGTGATGGAGATCCTCCGGGCCGACGATGACCTTTTTCTCAAATTCGGCCAGGTTTATCTCACGACGACCTATCCCGGGGTGGTGAAGGCCTGGCATTATCACAAGGTCCAGACCGACACCATCGTCGCCATCCAGGGAATGATCAAGCTCGTTCTCTATGATCCCCGGGAGGACTCTCCGACACGGGGAGAGATCAACGAGTTCTTTATCGGGGTCCATCATCCCCTGCTGGTTCAAGTGCCCCACGGCATCTATCACGGATGGAAGTGCATCAGTGAAGAGGAAGCCATCATCCTTAATGTTCCCACAGAGGTTTATGCCTACAGTGCGCCCGATGAGTATCGTCTCCCGCCTCACGGGAGAGACATCCCCTACGCCTGGTCGAGAAAGGATGGCTAACCCAAGCGGCACAGGGCAAAGCGCATAGAGCATGGCGTCAGCCCTTTTTGACGTGGTTTTTGTTTTTTTGAATTGGGTCTCTTGCAATTGAGACGTCAGGAGTTGAGCGATGAAGATTTTTGTGACGGGGGGTTGCGGTTTCATCGGAAGTAACTTCATCCATTATGTTTTGAAAAACTATCCGGATTATTCCGTGATCAATGTGGATGAATTGACCTATGCGGGAAACCTGAAGAACCTTTCTGGCGTCTCCCAGTCACCCCGCTACTCTTTTCTTAAGGGAGATATCGCAGATTCTGTCCTGATGGAAGGGGTGATCCGTCAAGAGATCGATGCCATTGTCAACTTTGCCGCAGAGTCCCATGTGGATCGTTCCATCGAGGACCCGAGCCGCTTCATGAAGACCAATGTCTTTGGAACCTTCGTTCTTCTGGAGGCGATCCGAAAGACCTCCTCCAGCCGGTCGATTCGCTTCCTCCATGTCTCAACAGACGAGGTCTACGGATCACTCGGAGCAGCAGGGGCCTTTACGGAAGAGACGCCCATGGCCCCCAACAGCCCTTACTCAGCGAGTAAGGCCTCCTCCGACCTCATGGTACGGGCTTACCACCATACCTTCGGACTGGCTACCCTCATCACCCGATGCTCCAATAACTATGGACCCTATCAGTTTCCAGAAAAATTGATTCCCCTCATGATCTCCAATGCCGTTGAGGGAAGGGAGTTGCCGGTTTACGGGGACGGACTTCAGGTCCGAGATTGGATTCACGTAGAAGATCACTGCCGGGCCCTTGACGTCGTCCTTCATCAGGGCAGGGCAGGAGAGGTCTATAATATTGGGGGCCAGAGCGAGAGAACGAACCTCTCTGTGGTGAGGACGATTCTCGATCATTTGGATAAACCCCATTCCCTGATCCGGTTTGTTAAAGACCGGCCAGGGCATGACCGGCGTTATGCCATCGACTTTTCGAAGATTGAAAAGACCCTGGGCTGGAAACCCTTGATCCTTTTTGAAGAGGGGATCCGGCAGACCATCGTCTGGTATCAGGCCCATCCGGAGTGGTGGATGGAGATTAAGACCGGGGCCTACCTCGATTATTATGAGAGGATGTACGGGAACCGGTAAGGATGAAGATCGGAAAGACTGGATGAAACCGATACTCGTCATTGGCGCCAAAGGGATGTTAGGCAGGGACCTTCTGCCCCTTCTCCAGTCCTCTTTTATGGAGAGAGAGGTCGTTGGCTGGGATATTGAAGAGATCGATATCCGGGAGGAAAAAAGCACCCGCTCCAAGGTTGAAACTCTGAACCCGGAGACCGTCATCAATATTGCGGCCTACACCGATGTCGATGGTTGTGAGAAGAACCGGGAGGCGGCCTTTCAGGTGAATGCAGAAGGAATGAGGCATGTCGCCCTGGGAGCAAAGGCATGCGGGGCCAAGGTTGTCTATATGAGCACGGACTACATCTTCGACGGAAAGAAGAAGGAACCTTACCTCGAAACGGATCTTCCCAATCCTTTGAGCGTGTATGGACAGACCAAGCTCAAGGGGGAAGAGGTTCTTCAAAAAGGGATAGACGACCATCTGATCATACGGACCCAATGGCTCTATGGAAGACACGGAAAGAATTTTGTTGCTTCTATCCTCCGGCAAGCCAGGGAGAAACGGACTCTCACTGTTGTTGATGATCAGACCGGGTCGCCCACCTATACCGTCGATCTTTCCCGGGCGATCACGGGGTTACTCCGGCAGAAGAGCCGCGGTATTTTCCATGTGGTCAACCAGGGCAACTGCACGTGGTATACGTTGAGTCAGGCTGTTATGAATTTCGCTCAGATCGAAGGCATTACGCTCACCCCCGTCTCCTCGGAGGCCTTGGGCCGGCCAGCCCTCCGGCCTTCCTACTCTGTTCTCGATACACAGAAGCTGGAGCGGGAGACCGGGATGAGGTTGCGGCACTGGGCCGATGCCCTTAAAGAATACCTCAATTTCATCTGTCAGGAGCGACATTTATTATGAATATCTGCATCGTTGGAACGGGTTATGTGGGCCTTGTGACCGGGGCCTGTCTGGCAGAGTTCGGAATGAACCTGATCTGCGTGGATAACGATCATCAAAAGATCGCGCTTCTCCAGAAAGGCGAGGTTCCGATCTACGAACCGGGTCTGGAGGACCTGGTGAAGAAAAATATGAAGGAGGGGAGACTCCGTTTCTCAGCGAGTCTCGAGGAAGGGGTCCTCTCGAGCCTTGTCATTTTCATAGCCGTTGGGACGCCTCCCCGGCAGGACGGGTCGGCAGACCTCTCGGCTGTGGAATCGGTGGCCAAGGAAATAGCCCAATCCATGGACGGGTACAAAGTGGTGGTGGTCAAGTCAACGGTCCCCGTCGGAACGAGCCGGAGGTTGAAAATGTTGATTGAGAGCCATCAGAACCGGCCCATCCCTTTTGATATGGCCTCCAATCCCGAGTTTCTGAGGGAGGGCTCGGCGGTTCAGGATTTCATGCGACCCGATCGTGTGGCGATCGGCGCCGAGAGTGAACAATCGGTGGCCATCATGAAAGACATTTACAGCGCCCTCTATCTCAATGAGACTCCGTTTGTGATTACGTCGCTTGAGACCGCCGAGATGATCAAGTATGCGACCAATGCCTTTCTGGCGACCAAGGTGACCTTCATCAATGAGATTGCCAATCTCTGTGAGCGGGTCGGTGCCGATGTCCATCATGTTGCAAGGGCCATGGGCCTGGATGGAAGGATCGGAAGGAAGTTCCTCCATCCGGGTCCCGGGTATGGAGGCTCCTGTTTTCCGAAGGACACACGAGCCCTTTCACGACTGGCTCAAGAGAAGGGGTACACGTTCAAGGTCCTCAATTCGGTCATTGAGGTCAATGAGGAACAGAAACTGAGAATGGTCGATAAGATCGAGGGGAAAGTTGGTGAACTTCGGGGAAAGACGATCGGGGTCCTCGGTCTTTCGTTTAAGCCGAATACAAATGATATCCGGGAATCCTCCGCCGTCCTGATCGTCCAAAGGCTCCTCCAGAAGGGGGCGAGGATCAAAGCCTACGATCCTGCAGCCATGGATGAGGCCAAGGCGATGCTTCCAGAGATCGAACTGGGGAAGGATGCCTACGATGTGGCCGAGGGGAGCGATGCCCTGGTCCTGGCGACGGAGTGGAATCAATTTCGCCGGCTGGATCTCCAACGGATCAAGGGTTTGCTGAAAACCCCTATCTTCATCGACCTGAGAAATGTTTACGATCCCGATCAGATGGAACGGCTGGGATTTGACTACTGCGGTGTGGGGAGGTAAAGGAGAGCGATTGAACCGTGATGAGAAGGACTGGGTTTTCGTCTCCGATGCCCATTTCACCGGGCAGGAACAAGAGGGGATGGGAATGTTCCTTCAATTCCTCGAATCACAAGTGGAGGGGTTGGGACGTCTTGTGATCCTGGGAGACCTTTTCGAGTTTCTTTTCGGATTTAATGCTCCTGCTCGACCCAAGGATGGCTCCATCCCCCCAAGCCTGTTCCCATTTCCCGAGTACCTTCCCGTTTTTGAGGCGCTCCAACGGCTGGCCCATCGAGGGATTCAGATTACGTATATTGAAGGGAACCACGATTTCCATCTCTATTCTTTCTTCCAGGATTGGTTTAAAATAGAGGTGGACGTTTATCCCAGCGGACGCGAGGAGAGATTGGGAGGGCGACCGTCTTTCATTGCCCATGGAGACCTGTCAAACCCCGTACAATGGAAGTATCGGTTTTACAGGAGGTTTGTCAAGAACCCGGTGACCTACCGTCTGATTCAGTGGATCGGACCTCGCATGACCCGTGCCATCGCCCATCGGATGAGCCGCGAGAGTCACCAACGATACCCTGCCACAGGTTCCCAAGGCATGCCTGCGACTTTTCGGTCCTTTGCGCACCAAAAATTTTTGGAGGGTTTCGATATCGTCATCCTGGGCCACTCTCACTTTCCAGAGAAGGTGGAAGAAGAGATGGAGGGAAGGAGATGCTTCTATATCAATGCAGGGGATTGGGTCATGCACCGTTCCTATCTAAGGTTTTCTCCCCCGGATCATTTTGAATTGCATCAATTTACGGGAAAATAAAATGGGAAACAAGGCTGTATTTATGGACCGGGATGGAACGATCAACGAGGAGGTTGGATACGTCAACCACCTCGATCGATTTTTTCTTCTTCCACGGGTCGGAGAGGCCATTCGTCTGTTAAACCAGCACGGCCTGAAGACCGTCGTCGTGACCAACCAATCCGGCGTGGCACGGGGCTATTTCCCTGAATCCCTCCTCCATGCGGTTCATCAGCGAATGGAGGATCTCTTAGGGCAAGAAGGGGCCCATCTTGACCGCATCTGTTACTGTCCTCATCACCCCGATGTGGGATCTCCGCCTTACCGGCAGAAGTGCCGGTGTAGAAAACCAGATACCGGAATGGTTGAGGAGGCCTCGAAGGCATTGGAACTGGATTGTTCTAAGAGTTATATGATTGGAGACCGGGGCAACGACATCGAGTTCGCCCATCGCATAGGAGCCCGGGGAATCCTTGTTCTGACAGGTTATGGGAAGGGCGAATGGGATTTTTGCCGGGATCAGTGGAACGTGAAACCGGACCACGTGGCCCGGGGTCTCTATGAGGCTGTTCAATGGATCCTTCGACAGGAATCCATGAAGAGCGATTGAAATGGAAAAGGAGAAATGAGATGCCCATCAGCAAAGAACTCTTGGAAATTTTAGCGTGTCCGAAATGCAAGGGAGAGATCTTTCTCAATCCGGCCGGGGATGGATTGATCTGTAAAGCCTGCCGCCTGATTTATCCGATCAAAGAGGATATCCCTGTCATGCTCATCGATGAGGCCCTTCCCTTTGAAGGAGAGGTTTGAGGAACCCTTCGCTCCAATGGGCAATAGGCTTGGGAACGCTCCCTGAGGCTGGAGGCTGATTTCCAGGGGAACGAAAGGTCCCGCTCTTTCTTGAAAGAATCGCTCAATTTAGGTTCTATATGTTCGCTTATCTCCAGTACCTCATCGTCAGAGGCTTTAGCTTCCTCATCAATCTTCCACCCGAGGCGTGGGCAATCGGGTTCGGGAGGCTGCTGGGTCGTGTGACTTTTTATCTCGACCGGGAACACCGGAAGGTTGCCCTTCAGAATCTTGAACTGGCCTTTGGCCGTGAAAAGTCGAAGGAGGAATTGAGAACCATTGCCCGTGGAACGTTTCAGAACCTGGGGATGAACGCGGTGGAGTTCTTCCGTATTCCCAGAATGGATTTCGAGGCTTTCCGGAAGCAAGTGGCGGTCGAAGGGCTGGAGAATCTTCAGAAGGTGTTGGATAATGAAAAAAAGGGGGTTCTTTTTCTTCTCTCCCATTTCGGGAGCTGGGAATTGATGGTGCTCATGCCGGTCTTATTGGGTCACCCGAGTTCGGTCATAGCGAGGCCCATCAAAAAGAATCGATGGATCGATCGGATGGTTTCGGAGATCAGGGGGGCCGCAGGTCTTGAGGTCATCTTTACAGAGAAGGCGGGCCGAAAGGTGCTCCGGGCCCTTTCTCAGAACCGATTCGTTGGAATTCTGATCGATCAAAGGGCCAAGCGGAGTGAAGGCGTATGGGTTGACTTTTTCGGGAAAAAGGCCCCCACTACACCCTCCCTGGCGATACTGGCCATGCGGACAGGGGCACCTGTCATTCCGTTCTTTATGGTTCGCGACGGGTTTTCGAAACATCGGGTCTTGATTCAAAAACCCCTTGAAATGGTTGATTCCGGAGACATCCGGAAAGATGTCGAGACGAACACTCAACGAATCAACGATACCCTCGAATCCGTCGTCCGTCAGTACCCGGACCAATGGTTCTGGGTTCATCGGCGATGGGAGAGAAAGAAGAAGGTTCGCTCCTGATGAACTCCTGCCTGAACATCCCGCTCGAATAAACAACCCCCCTCTCCTGCCCTTTCCTCTGGACGGAGTTCTCCTTCAAGCGTTTTATTCCTTCCCTATGGATTTGTGTTTCCTTTTTAAAAAAGTTACCGATCGGTAAGATCGGTCTTGACAGAAGGCGGGGGTGTTGTATAATTACCGGTAGGTAAATAAACGAGTCGGTTTCAAAGGAAAGGAGGTGGATCGGTGGTGGGAAGAAAGGCAAAAAGAGACATCCCTCCAGAGCGTGACGTTCGTGAACGATTGATTGTGGTCGCCACGGAACTCTTTGCCCGCAAGGGATATGCAACGGCGACGACCCGGGAAATTGTGGCGGCCGCAGGGGTGACCAAGCCCGTCCTCTATTACTATTTCCGGAGCAAGGAAGGAATCTATCTCGAGCTGATGCAGCGGGCCTTCAAACGGTTTGAGGATGTGGTGGAGGCATCGATCACCGAATCAGGAGGGGCCGAAGAGAGACTGCTCCATCTCTGTGATCAGGTTTTTAGCCTGATCGTGGAAAAGATCGATGTGGTCCGGTTGATGTATTCCATTTATTACGGCCCCCCCCAGGGGGCGCCCTTCTTTGACTTCGATGCAGTTCATCTCAAGCTCTTCGAATCCATCCTCCAGATCGTAAACGAGGGGATCCGGAAAAAGGAGTTCCGGAGGGGCAATGCAGATGATATGACATGGGCCATTCTGGGCGCCATGCACATCATCATGGAAAATGAGTTCTGCCATCCGGAACTTGAGCTCGGACACGGCGGACTCGAGCGAATCCTCAACCTGATCTTTCGAGGGATTTCAATACAAACGGCGAGACGGGGCAAGGGGGGAAAAAGATGAAACGAAGAGTTGCATTTGGAGCTTTGTTGCTTGCTTTTTGGCTCGCTTCCACAGGATGCTCCAAATCCGGAGGAGATCCCAAAAAGGATGAAAAGGCCGGCGGCAAGCCTCCTGTGGCCGTGGAGGTGTCGAAGGTGTCAGCCATGGACTTCACCGAGGGGATTGATGTCGTGGGTTCCCTTTCTGCCAAGTTTGGGGCCGATGTGAAATCGGAATTCGCTGGGATCGTGACCGAGGTCTACGTGAACGAATGGGTGAGGGTGAAGAAGGAAAGCCCCCTTGCCAAAATCGATACCCGTGAAATGGAGATTATCCTGCAAAAGGCGCGGGCAGCCATAGAGGTCGCAAAAGCCAATCTCCTTCAGGCTGAAGTGGCAGGCAAGAGAGCGGAACGTGAATATGAACGTCTCCTCAAGTTGAAGGAGGTTGGACTGGTGACCCAGCAAAGCCTTGACGATGGATCGACGGAAAAGGAGGCGGCTTCGGCCCGGATCGAGGCAGTAAAGGCCCAATTGAAGGTCACAGAGGAAGAACTCCATCACACCCAGACACGGCTCTCCAAAACGACGATCCGCTCGCCGATGGATGGAGTGGTTTCTTACCGGGGGGTCAATGTGGGGGATATGGTTGGAGAAATGGGTTCACAGAGGATGATGTTTAAGATCATTGACACCCGGATCCTGGAACTGACGGTCACCGTCCCTTCCGGCGAAATGGGGTCCCTTCGTGTGGACCAGCCGCTCACCTTTTCAACGGATGCTATTCCCGGAAAGACCTTCACGGGCAGGGTCATGTTTATCAATCCCGTGGTGAACGATGCAGACCGGTCGGTCAAGGTCATTGCTGAAGTTGAAAATGGCGGGGAACAATTGAAAGGCGGACTCTTCGTAAAGGGCCGGATTCTGACAGGCAGAAGGACAGGGGTGCTCAACATTCCGCGAACAGCCCTTCTTGTCTGGGATGTGGAAGGCAAAAAGGGTGATATCTTTGTTGTGGGTGGAGAGGTAGCCACCCGCCGGACCATCGGGACCGGGGGCGCCATGGGAGACCTGATCGAGGTGACATCAGGGCTGAAGGTGGGAGAACAGGTGATCACACGGGGCGGGTTTAACGTCAGGGATGGCGATCGCGTCAGCATCACCCAGGTCAGTGGAGGATAGGGCTATGTTCCTTTCGGACCTTTCAATCAAACGACCTATTTTCGCCTCTGTGATGATGCTCGCCCTCGTTACCCTGGGGATTTTTTCGTACCGCCAGTTGGCCATTGACATGTTTCCCGATGTGGAGATGCCGGTCCTTTCCATCGTGACCAAGTATCCCGGTGCCTCCCCGGAGACGGTGGAACGGGAAGTAACCAAACGGATTGAAGAGGCCGTCAATCCGATTGCCGGCGTCAAACATGTGATTTCAACGTCACGGGAGAGTGTTTCCACGGTCGTGGTCGAGTTCAATCTGGAGGTCAAGATCAATGAGGCCTCCCAGGAAGCCCGGGCAAAAGTCAATGCCATCCGGGGAGACCTACCCCAGGCCATCGAAGAGCCGATCATCCAGAAACTCGATTTTTCAGCCATGCCGGTCGTATCGCTCGCCGTACGGTCAAAAGCGCTATCCTCTCAGCAACTGACCACGCTGGTCGAGAAAAAGGTGAAGCGGCGGTTTGAGAACGTCTCCGGAGTGGGAAAGGTCGATCTCGTTGGGAAATCGAAGCGGGAGGTGAATGTCAATATCCATCCCCTTCGTCTCGACGCTCTCGGAATGGGTGTTGATGAGGTGATTGCAGGCCTCCAGTCGGAAAATGTCAACACCCCTCTTGGCCGGCTCAACCGGAATGGTGCCGAATATTCCATCCGTGTCTCAGGGAAGCCGGACCTCGTGGAGGACTTCAAGACCATGGTGATTGGCCGGCGCAACGGCCGGCCTATCCTGCTTTCGGAAGTGGCAGAAATCCGGGACGGTATCGAAGAGCAACGTTCCCTTGCCCTGGTCAACGGAGTTCCTGCCGTTTCCCTGGATATCCTCAAACAGTCCGGAGCCAATACCGTGGGTGTGGTCGAACGGGTGAAGAAGGAGATTGGAAGACTCCAACCGGAACTTCCTCCGGGAACGACGATTGAGATGGTTCGGGATGGGTCGATCATGATCCGTGATTCTGTGCGGGATGTCCAGGAGACCCTCATCCTCGGCGGGATTCTGACCATTTTCATTGTCTTTCTTTTTCTCAACTCCTGGCGCTCCACCGTGATCACCGGGCTGACCCTTCCCATTTCGGTGATCTCATCGTTCATCGTCATGAATTTCATGGGCATGACGCTCAATGTGATGACCCTGATGGCGCTCTCCCTTGCCATCGGATTGCTCATTGATGATGCGATTGTCGTTCGGGAAAACATCGTGCGCCATCTTGAACAGGGGCAGGACCACTTCAAGGCCGCGCGGGAAGGAACGAGTGAGATCGGACTGGCGGTCCTGGCCACGACCTTTTCTATTGTGGCTGTTTTTGTGCCGGTGGCCTTCATGAAAGGCATCGTTGGCCGATTTTTCTTCCAGTTCGGAATCACCGTGACCTTTGCTGTTCTGGTTTCCCTCTTCGTTTCGTTTACCCTGGACCCCATGCTGTCCTCACGTTGGGTTGACCCGGATATTGAGAGAAAGGGAAAGCGCCATCTGATCGCCCGGATCCTCGACCGGTTTAATCACTGGTTCGATCGTACAGCGGATCATTACCGTGTCGTGATTGCATGGGCTCTCAACCATCGGAAAACCGTCCTGTCCGTCGCGGTTCTCTCCCTTCTGGGAGGGCTGGCCGTTTTTGCCTCCCTTCAGAGCGCCTTCTTCCCCGATTATGACAAGGGGGAACTTCAGGTCAATTTCAAGACCTCTCCGGATGCCTCTATCGAGGAAACGAAAGGAAGGGTCAAGGCCGTGCTTGACGCCCTCAAGGACATTTCCGAGATCGACCACACGTACTCGACGATCGGGGCGGGAGACACGGGAACGGTACGGGATGCGATGGTTTACCTCAAGCTCGTTGAGCGCAAGGACCGAAAGCGGAACCAGAGGGAGATCCAGGAGGAGATCCGGAGACGCCTGGAGAAGATCCCGGGTATCCTCCCTTCCATTCTTGAAGCAGGCCGGATGGATAGTCAAAAGCCCCTTCTCATCAATGTCAGGGGAGATGACATCACCCTGTTAAAGAAATATGCCTCGACCCTGAAGGAGAAGATTTACCGTATTCCCGGGATCGTTGATCTGGAGGTCACACTCGAGCAGGACATCCCGGAGTTCCGCCTCAGGGTGGACCGGGAGAGGGCCGTTGATGCCGGAGTCACGACGGGGGCCATTGTCCGTACGGTCGGAGCCCTCGTGGGAGGATCCGCGGTCTCCACCTACGAGGATGAAGATGGAGATGCCGTCAATGTTCGAGTGAGGCTTCCGCTCCTCCTCAGGCAGGATCCGTCACAGGTTGAGAAGTTGCGGATGGTGGTCCATCCGTCAGGAGGCAACCGGACCCTCATCCCGCTGCGAGAACTGGTCACCTACGAGATGCGGGCGACCCCTTCGGAGATTGGCCGGCAGGATCTTACCCGTCAGGTGGTGATTTCGGCCAATCTCGACAACCTGCCGCTTGGCACCGCCATGAAGGAGGTCTCGAAGGCTGCCGGCCAGATGAAGATGGCGCCGGGGTACAGGGTCCTCTTTTCCGGCGAGGGCGAGCATATGGTTGAAGCCTTCGGGTATATGGCGGAGGCGCTCATCCTCGCCATCGTCTTCGTCTATCTGATTCTGGCGGCCCAGTTCGAGTCCTTCATCGATCCCCTCTCCATCATGTTGTCATTGCCCCTGTCTCTCATCGGCATGGCGGGGATGCTCCTGCTCACCGGTGACACGATCAGCATCATGTCCCTCATCGGCCTGATCATGTTGATGGGACTTGTCACCAAGAACGCCATTTTGCTCGTCGATTTCGCCAAAACACTCCGGTCCCGCGGGATGGAACGAACCGAGGCGATTATTACCGCGGGCCGTACAAGGTTGCGGCCCATCATGATGACGACCCTTGCCATGATCTTCGGCATGGTCCCGCTTTCCCTTGCCCTGGGTGCGGGGGCGGAAATGCGGGCGCCCATGGCCAGGGCGGTGATTGGAGGGTTGATCACCTCGACCTTTCTCACACTGCTTGTTGTCCCCGTGATGTATTCTGTTCTCGATGACCTGGGGACCTGGATGCACAGACGGTGGAGCGGCAAAAAGGAGGATTAAGAGATGATTTGGATCATTAACGCTGATGTTATGATGAAAAGACCCCTTACCTTCCCTCTCCTCCCCTTCATTCTCTGCCTCACCCTCTTTCTCAGCTTTCTTCCCCTGACGTCTACCTTTGGAGAAGAAAAGGGAGGGCAGGCGTTGACGCTGGAAGAGGCCCTTCAGATCACAGCAGAAAAGAATAGAGACATCCAGAAGGCCCGGGAATACCGATCCTGGGTGGATGCACGTTTTGTTGAGGAGCGAGCGATCGCCCTGCCCCAGATCGTGATTACAGGGAGCGGGTCCAGCAGCAGGGATGAGAGCCAAAAAGCCCTTGGAAGTAACTTTCCGACCAAGCAGAATCTCTGGTCCGGGGGCATTGGGGTCTCCCAGCCCATTTTTACGTGGGGACAAATTGGAGCCTCCCTCCGTGCCGCAAAGGTCGGACTGACAACGGCAGAAGACCAGCTTCGGATCTTTCGACAGGCAGCCTACCGGGATGTCTCAGCGTCGTTTTATGATATTTTGTTTGCAAAAACGCTTAGCGCCATTGCCAAAGAGAATCTGGAGCAGAAGGTTCGTCATTACGAAGAAGCCCGCAAGAGACATGCGTTGGGAGTGGCCACGGACTACGATGTCCTCGCCGGGAGGGTCGATACGGAGAATGCCCGGCCTGCGCTCATCCGCACCGAAAACCTGATCCAGATTGCCCGGGAAAGATTCCGTTTTCTTCTGGGGATCGGCGAACAGGAGGTCGATACGCGGGGAACCCTGGAAACCGTGATTTCAGAGTATCCCAGATACGGAGAGGCCATTGAGACTGCCTGGAAGAAGAGGCCGGAGCTTTCGGATCTTCGCCACCGGATTGAAATCGCGAAAGAACTGGTCACGATTGCCAATGCAGGCGATAAGCCCCGGCTTGACTTTAAGGGTGGATTTGGCTGGAGCAATCTCGATATGGGAGGGGATTTTCAAGCCGATGGTCCGAATTGGAGTGCAGGGCTATTTGTGACCTTTCCCATCTTTGACGGTCTCCGCACCCGTGGAAAGGTGGGTGTAGCGAAAAGTGATCTGTCGACTCTGAGGATCGAGGAAGCCAAATTGAGAGACTCCATTGCCCTGCAGGTGCGCGATGCCTGCAATGCTGTGAAAGAGGCCGGAGAGATTGTAAAGGCCCTGTCAGGAACAGTGACCCAGGCGGAACGCCTCCTCTACATGGCGGAGAAGGGGTATGAATATGGAGTCAAGACAAAGCTCGATGTGGATGACGCACAGCTCAGCCTGGTTCAGGCACGGGGAAATTTGGCCCGGTCAAAAAGGGACTATCTTGTGGCTTCGGTCAATTTAGAGTGGGTGAAGGGGATCCTGGGGGAGCAGAGGTAAGCGAAAATCTCAAACTGAGAGAACAAGGGATAGAAAGAAGGCTTAAAAGGGGCACTGCGGTGAAGGCCAAGAGAGAGCTGTCAGGGGGAACGACATGAAATTTACAGAATCGCTCTGGGGTTCCATTGGAGATATCTATGACAAGACCCTTAACCATCCTTTTATCCGGGGTTTGATCGAGGGTTCACTCGATGAGGAGGCCTTTCGATTCTACGTGATCCAGGACGCCCTCTATCTCAGAGATTATGCCAGAGGACTTGCACTCCTCGGAGCCAAGGCCCCACAGGATCGTTGGCTGATGATGTTTATCGAGCATGCGCGGGATGTGATCCTTGTCGAACGGGCCCTTCATGAAAGTTTTTTCAAGGATTGGCAACTGACCGACGAAGAGATCTATTCGACCCCCATGGCTCCCACGAACCTCCTTTACACGTCCTACCTTTTGAAGACCGCCTATGAACGACCGTTCCCGGAAATCCTGGGGTGCTTTCTGCCGTGCTACTGGATCTACTGGGAGGTCGGAAAGGAACTTGAGAGGCGTGGGTCGCCCAAGGAGCTTTTTCGTCGCTGGATTCAAACGTACTCCAGTGAACAATATGCTTCGATCGTCCGACAGGTGCTGGAGGTGATGGATCAGGTCAGCCAGGGGCTGAAGGAGGAGGATCTGAGATTGATCCGAAATCACTTTATTGTGACTTCAAAGCTCGAGTACCTCTTCTGGGACATGGGGTTTCAGAAACAAGTCTGGGGGATATAGACGGCTTGGCTCGATCAGAGGGATCATTAACTCATTATTATTTTGGATTCGAAAAGTAACCTTTCCCCCTTTCCTGCTATTTATCAAGAGAGGAACCCCAAAGATCATTGGAAAGATCCTCTCGTTCGAGTAGACAGGAGCCTTCCGCGATTGCAGGAAGAAGTTTGTTTTCTCCGTTACCACCTGCTTTCGCGGTGGTGCCACAATATCTCTTCCATATCCCGGTTGATCTCCTGTCCCTCTCGGAACCGGAACACTGCTCAAGGATTAGATCTTGATCTGAGGATTATTGTCTGAAATCATGTATCCCCGGGCACCTTCATCAAGGAAATTCACCGCTATCGTTCAAAAGATGATATACTTAGGGTCACCAAACATGAGATGGGGAAAGATGTCGAAGCGATCCGTGCCGAAAAAGGCGAACTGAGACAAATCGTGATGGACGTGCTGTACCGGGCAGGAGGACTTAAGGCGCCGCAGATTGGGAGGATATTCGGGTTAGATTACGGTTCCGTGAGTCAGGAGCGGAAGCGGCTGCGGGAGAAGCTCCCGAAAGACCGGAAGCTCCAGGCGCTCATGAGTCGGATAGAAAATAGTCTGTCAACATCCGAGATTTGACCCCTTATCCCTTTTTCTCTTTTTCTTGACCCCTTTCTATTCTTAGATTCAGAGGAGGCTCGAACGACAATGACCCACGAAGACGCTGGAAAGTACGCTTTGAAGCATCCACCAGGCATAAGACCGAACGAACAGATTGCAAAGGCGATCCGGGAGAAATCTCCTGACGGCGAGCTCGCCTGTGGAATGGGCGAAAACATTTCGAAGGAGCTCAAGGTCGATATCTCA
>Ga0315286_10003272_pt1 | contig 15257 bp, 11 predicted proteins | sample YL17G10_0_MG_FD_205038 | JGI IMG/M metagenome (GOLD analysis project Ga0315286, IMG submission 205038) | Sediment microbial communities from Yellowstone Lake, YNP, Wyoming, USA - YL17G10_0 | ecosystem: Environmental > Aquatic > Freshwater > Lake > Sediment | place: USA: Wyoming | collected...
TGCTGGTCCACGTCAAGCGCGCGAAGTTCTTCGACCGCCTTGCGGCGATGGGCGTCGAGTTCCTCGATGCGGCGGCCCAGCCCATCGCGGTCGCGCGACAGGTCTCGCAGTTCCGACCGGCGGCTGACGAGGCTCGTCTCCGGGCCAGGCGGCCCGACCGCCACCGTGCCGTCCGGCTCAAGGACATTGCCCGAAAGGGTCACGAAGCGGTAGCCGGCGAGCGGGCCGCGCGCCAATTCCACGGCGCCTTCGAGGCTCCGCGCCACAATCGTGCGGGCCAGCAGGTGCGAGATTGCCGGCCGCACCGAGTCGGCCGCACGGACGTAATCCATCGCCCAGCCGACCGCCTCGGGATATGCCGAGAGGTCTTTGCCGTCGCTCACGGGCTGCATGGCGTCGAGGGCGAGGAACCTGACCTGGCCGGGCAACTGCCCTTCCAGCCGCCGCGCGAGGTCCAGGACGTCGGCCTGCCGGTCGGCGACGATGAGTTTTTCCGCCGGCCCGAGGGCCGAGTCGATAATGGCGGCGCTGGCAAGGTCCACCTCGATCAGGTCGGCGACCATGCCGTGCCATCGTTCGGGGGCTCCGGCGGCGGCGATGGCTTCGCGGGTCTGGCGGACGGCCGCCGGAATGCCTTCGCCGCGACGTTCGAGGTCCTCCAGCAGCCCGCGGCGGCTGTCCAGAACGGCCGCCTCCTGCTTGGCGCGGGCGAGGCACTCGCCGACGTCCTCAACTTCCTTCTGCTTGGCCTCGGCCTCGGCTCGTTTCTCTTCGAGGCGGCCGCGACGCTCGGCGATCGCCTGTTCGAGCGCGGCCTTCTCGGCCTCCATGGCCGTTTCTTCCTGGGCCAGGCGCGCCAGCGCCGCCCCGATCTCTTCGATGCGGACCTGGAGTTTCCTGGTCTGGGCCTCGACCGCTTCGAGGCGAAGTTCGATGCCCGCCAGGCGGTTGGACCGCTCGCTCCTCGCCTGGGCGAGGTCCATCAGCGCCGACTTGGCGGCCTCGACGCGGCCGGCCACGACGCGGACCTCGTCGTTGACCTGCGCCAATCGGACCTCGGCGGCGGACACCGTTTCTTCCTGCCGGCCGGCGCCGTCGGCCATCTCGGTCTGGGCCGCGCGGCAGGACTCGACCCGGGCCTGGGCCTCGCGCAGGTGGGCCGAGAGGTCGCCGATCTTGCGACGGTCGCGCTCGACGACCTGGCCGAGTTCGCCCGCCCGGGTGCGGTGGAACCCGATCTCGTTTTCGCGCGTGGCTACGCCGGAGCGGACCTCGGAGAGCCGCGACTCGATTCCGCGGAGGTGATTGTCGAGGTCCATCAACTCGCCTTCGGCCCGGGCGCGATCCTGGTCCAGGCCGGCCAGGGCGGCCGCGCGGGTGCTCCGCTCGAGTTCGAGGCCCTCGATCGCCGCCTGGTGGGCGGCCAGGGCCTGAGACTCCTCGTGATACTGGCTCAGGGCGTACGAGACGCGGAGTTCCTTGAGGCGCTGCGTGTACTCGACGTAGTTGCGGGCCTTGCCGGCCTGGTACTTGACGCTGCGCAGCCGCCGCTCGACTTCATCGAGGATATCGGTCAGTCGCAGGAGGTTCTGCTCGGTGCGTTGGAGTTTGCGTTCGGCCTCGCGGCGTTTGGACTTGTACTTCGAGATGCCGGCCGCTTCTTCGAAGATGATGCGGCGATCCTGCGGGTTGGACTGCAGGAGAACGTCGACCTTGCCCTGCTCGATGAGGCTGTAGGCGTCGACGCCGACGCCGGTGTCCATGAAAAGTTCGCGGATGTCGCGTAGGCGGCAGGGCCTGCGGTTGAGCATGTACTCGGATTCGCCGCTGCGGTAGAGGCGCCGGCTGACCTCGACTTCCGTGACGCCGATGGGCAGAAGGCCCCTGGTGTTGTCGAAGACGAGCGTCGCCTCGGCAAAACCGAGGCTGCGGCGCGACTCGGACCCGGCGAAGATGATGTCGGCCATCTCGCGGCCGCGGAGGCTCTTGGGGCTCTGCTCGCCGAGGACCCACTTGACGGCATCGACGACGTTCGACTTGCCGCAGCCGTTCGGACCCACGATGACCGTGATGCCTGAATCGAAGTCGAAACGGGTGCGGTCGGCGAACGATTTGAATCCGAACAGTTCCAGGCGCTTCAGTTCCACGCTACAGGCACTCCTTCCTCGCGCTCGCCTGCGGCTCGCGGCTAAACATTGACTAATACTACAACGCTACTTTGCGCGGCGGGTACGGAGACCCGCCGCGCAATTTTGCTTTTAGCGTTGTAGTACTAATCTTCTTTGTCGCCGATGGGCCGGGTGATCATCCGCTCGACGTCGCCCCGGTACGTAAGCGGCTGAAGCATAAGCGGCGCCCCGAGCGACTTCTTGCGCGACAACTCGTACAACACGCCCACGACGTCGCTGTAACTCAGGTCCAGCCCCTGCGGCGGGCCTTCAACGGCCGGGGGAAAAGCCCCCTCGGCAACCGGCGGCGTCAGCGGCCGCGCCAACTTGTCGATGAGGTCCTTCAGGGCCAGCGTCGACTGAACGCGATAATCCTTGCCGTGCCACCGGCTGATGAGCGTCATTTCCTTGACGTTATCGTGGGCCGAGACCAGGACGCGCCGCGTCTCCGCCACGACCGGCGGGCGCAGCGTCACGTCGCCGAAGATGGCGACCCGTGCCTTTTGCGTCCGCGAGACGTAGACGAACGGGTCGGACTTCGTGGGAATGACACTCAGGATGAACTTGTCCCTGAGGATCTCGGCCACGAACATCCGCGGCGCGACGCGCGTCATCGCCTGCCATGCGGCCACGCGAACTCGCGGGCTCTTGGCGTTCAGGGCCCGCCCTAGCACGCCCAGCCCGATGCCGCTCTTGAGGCGCCCGAGCGCCTCGACGGCCGATTCCTGGAACTCCGAGTTGTCCTTCAGCGCGATCGGCTCCAGCACCGCCACGGACTGCGCGTCCTGGAGATTGGCAAGCGTGCGGCCGACGTAGAAGCGGACCGCTTCGCTCTCGTGCGCCGCCAGGGGCCTCAGGTGCGGCACGAAACTCGGACCCATCGCTTCCAGGCAGATCGCGACGCGGTCGAGGTCCTCGCCCTTCTTCAGGGCATCCACGAGCACGACGACGCGCTGGTCCCGCGCGCCGGGGCTCTCGCGCACGTAAATGCCGCCCACGAGGTCCAGAAAATGAACGTTGTCGTCCAGGTACTCCGGGGGAACCGCGAGGTCGATGCGACTGGGGTCTTCGCTGCCCTTCGCGGCGCCCGGGAACCGCCCGTTGATCAGCCGCACAACCTGGTCGACCATGCGCACCGAGGGCGCCAGGAGCATCAGCCGGAAATGCCGCGTCTTGGTGGTCCGGCCGCCCGCCAGGATGCGCCCGACGCGCGGGTCGATCGCCACCTTGCTCTTCTCGTCCGACGCGAACGGCGAGACGAAGACGCTCCCGCGGCCGAGGGCCAGGATTTCGCTCTTGGCCTCGACGCCGCGCGACGTCACCACGCGGCTGAGGTCGCATTCCAGGAGGAACCCGCCATCGAGGCTCGTCGTCTCGGTGGTCGAGATCGCGCGGACCTCCAGGTCGAACGTCTCGCCCTTTGCGAGGCCCGGCGAGATGACGCCCGTAACCATCACGACGGCGTTGTCGGAACTCGAAAGGATCTCTTCGGCGCCGCTGACTTTGTGGCGGCGCATCATGTCGAGGATCTGCTGGCGGATGCCGGGGGGCATGACCTTCGTGCCCGTCCCGTCCAGGCCGGTGACGAAGCCGTACCCCTGCACGGGAACGCCTTCGCGGCCGGAAAATCGGGCGATCTCGCCGACGGTATCGCGGAGGTACTCCGGCACTTCGACTTCGCGCGGGATGCGCGGCTCGCTCGGCTTGGGCCTCTCGGCGCAGGCCAGGCTCAGCGCCGCCAGCGCCGGCAGGGCGGCGACGACGACGGCGCGCGCAAAGACAGCGCCCCAGCGCCGCATGTTTTCAATCATCCGGTCAGCGCGCATAACGACCCCGCTCTCGCCTGGGTTTGGTATCGGCAACGGTAGTTATCGGACTTTAGCAAAACCCTCTCGCGGTCCTTCAACCGTATTGTGCGCGGCGGTTCTCCTGAACCGCCGCGCGAATTGCCGGTTGCCGGCGCGGTCATGCGACACTCTTGCGCGGCGGGTCAGGAGACCCACCGCGCAAATCGTAGATAATCCCAGCCACAGTGTCAAGATTTTGCCATGATAAGCCCAAAATGGGCTTATCATGGCGCATAATGTAGAAGAAAAGGTGTCAGGAACCTTTTTCCGCGAGAATCACGCCTGCGGCACTGCCGAAGGCTCTTTCGCCGGCTGACCGCGAACCACGCACCGCGGAACGTACCGCCGTCCGAGGGTCGCCAAGTGTTCCATCGTCGCCATGTTGTACGGCTGGACACTTCGGAGGTCGGGATCCAGGGCATGCGTCGGGTCGAACCGCTGGAGGACCCATCGCCGGGCACCCGCGATCCGCCGGCCCATCGCGTGAATCTCCTCTTCGCCGATAAAAGCCGGGCAAACGGTCGTTCGGAACTCGTACTCCACGCGGCCGGCCATAAGGAGGTCCACCGACCGCTCGATCGCACGCACGTCGGTCGCGTCGCCGCAGACCTGCGGATACCGATGATCGAGCGGGGCCTTCAGGTCCATCGCCACCGCATTGACCAGGCCCGCCCGCAGCAACTCCGCCAGGTGGTCCGGATGCGTGCCGTTGGTGTCGAGTTTGACCGCCAGGCCGCGCGAGCGGAACGTCTCGCACAGCAACGCCAGGGTGGGCCAGACCGTCGGCTCCCCGCCGCAGATGACCACGCCGTCGAGCCACCCGTTGCGCTCGGCCATGTGCGCCAGGATCCCGTCGAGCGGGATCTCCTCGTCCGGCGGCGCGAGCATCGACGAGGCATGACAGAACCGGCACCGGAGGTTGCACTGCGGCAAAAACACGATGGCCGCAAGGCGACCGGGCCAGTCGATCAGCGTCGTCGGGTGGTACCCGGCGATCGGCGGCAACTTGATGGCGGCGCCGTTCGTCATGCGACGCCCGTTCCTTTGCCGGCGCCCAGGAACACCTGGATCTCCGGCGACGGGGGCACTTTGCCTTCCCACCGGGCGACCGCCGCGCCGGTGTCGGCCCGCAGGATAGTCGTCGGGATCTTGCGGACGTCGTTAAACGCCCCCTCCGCCCTGCCCTCGATGCTGCTGACGTCGAAGAACAGGACCTCGGCCGGCACTTCGGCTTTCGACAGGAGGTGCGCCAACTTGTCCTTGGTGCTCTCGCACATCGCACAACCCAGTTTGCCGAACACTTCGAACTTCATAATTTTCTCGCCCTTACCCCGTGCCTGTTTCCCGTTCTTGCGGCACAGCACCCACCCTCGCGGCCGCCCGGAGGCCGCAGCCCGCCCCTCTCGCGTTCTACACGTCCACCTTGTCCGTCGGGTTGTACGGCGACTTGATGAAGACGGCCTTCAGGGGCGCCTTCGTGTCGTTGACGATGTTGTGCGTTTCGCCCGGCTCCAGCCGCACGACCATGCCGACGCGAATCGGATGCTCCTGGTCGTTGATGAAAAAGCGGCCGCCGCCTGCCTCGACGATGTAAAACGTCTCCTCGACCTCCTTGTGCATGTGGCGGCCCATCTGCTCGCCCGGCGCAAAGAAGATGACACCCCAGTCGATGCGCGGCCCGCGTCCGAGATATTTTACGCCGCTCGTGCCGCCGCGGTACTGCTTTTCCTGCTCGTAAACGATTTCCATGACGCGCCCTGCCCCGCGCTTCTTCCGAGGCTGCCCCCGGCCTATACAGTCGGGGCCTGAAACGAATCCGCCGCAAAAAGCGACGGGGAGCCGGGACGGCGAGGGTTGCCTGTTCGGCGCCCGGCTCCTCCGTCAACAAGGGGTCCTTTTCAGCCGGCCGCCGTCCCGAGTTCCACCGTCCGCCCTGCGGCCGATGGGACCGAGCCTACGACCGAGTAATTGCCTTTATGCCGGTCCTTCAGTTCGCCCAACTTCGATTTGTTCCAGTTGGTGATACGGCTGAAGTAGCCGACGATCCGCGATACGCCGTACACGCTGTGCGACTGGCAGTAGTCGCAGTGGTCCTGGAGCCGCGGCGTCCACTTGTGGCAGTCGTTGCAGATCGTAAATTCCGGGCTGATCGTAAGTTGGGCCGCCTGGGTGCTCTCATACGTGCGGCGGACGAGGGTCAGGATGCTGTCGGCGGGCGGCCGCTCCTCGCCGACGAAGGCGTGGATGATTGCCCCGGACTCGATCATGCCGTGGAACTTCGCCTGCTTCTGGATGCGCGTCAGCAGGTCCACGGGAGCATCGGCCCTGAGGTGCACGGAGTTCGTGTAGTACGCCTCATCGTTGGCCAGGTCGCCCTTGAGGAGGGCCCGCGACTGCGGCCACTCGCGGAAGTCGACCTTGGCGAACCGCCGCGTGGCGCTCTCGGCCGGCGACTCTTCCAGGCTCACCTTCAGGCCGTACTTCTTCGTGTATTCGGCAGCCCGGCTGTGCATGTACGACACGACGAGCAGGCCCTTGCGGAGGGCGTCGTCGCTGGCGTGCAACTCCGTGCCCATCATGTGCTGGACGCACTCGTTGAGGCCGATCAGGCCGATGATGTACGTGCACTTGTCGAGGTCGACGTACGGCCGGCCGTCCTTGGCGACCTTGCCGATCTCCCACAGGGGCATCGCCGGGTTTGCCATCATCTTCTTGATGAACTCGCGCTTTTCCTGGTGGGCCGTCATGGCCAGGTCCATCGCCGCGCCGACCTCCTCGAGCAGTTTCTGCCAGTTCGCCTCTCCGGCGCGGTACGCGCACTGCGGCAGGTTGATCGTCACGTTCTGGAACCCGCAGAAGCGCATGCTCTCGGGATGGCGGATCATGTAGTCGTCGGTGATCGTCGTGCGCAGGCGGCAGCAGGCGCTGAGGGTCACCTCGTCGCGGTCGAAGACGAAGTACGGCACGCCGTTCTCCGCCGCGATCTGGCATGCGTAGTCCAGCAACTCGCGCTGACCCGGGTCGGTAAACGACTCGGCCGTGACGTGGAAGTCGCACTTCGGAAACGCGAAGAGGTGGCCGTCGCGGTCGCCGGAGCGCCACACGTCCAGCATCGCCTTGCAGAACCGCTGGGCGGCCTTCTCGTACGAGCCGTAAGTGCGGCCCATGTACTTGCCGCCGGGGCCGATCGCCTCGACGTCCTTCAGGTACCCCGGCACGCCCGCGTGCACGTTGAAGTCCAGGAACAGCGTCTGCCCGCCGCGGCTGAACGCCGACTGCGAGCACGAAAAGATGAGGTGCTGCGCCTCCTGGAGGATCTGCTCGTCCGACATCGACTCGATGTACGGCGCGTACATGATATTGATGTAACCGACGCCCAGCGCCCCTGCGTAGTACGCCTGCATCGACGCCAGGAACGTGTTGAGGTGCCCGGTGAGCGTGCGGGCATGCTTGGCAGGGCCGCTCTTGGTGTCGAGGTTCTGGAGGTCCAGCCCGTACTTCTTCAGGTACTCCAGGCTGTGGCTGGAGCAGTAGACGCGGGTGGGGTACCCGAGGTCGTGCAGGTGCAGGCGGCCGCGCATGTGGGCATCGGAGACGGGCCGCGAGAAGATTTCGCTGAGGGCGAACTGCTTCAGGACCGTCTCGGCGATCGAGAGGTTGATCGCCTCGGGGTTATTGGACGTGATGTTCGAGTTTTCCTGGCTCTTGGAATAGATGAGGTTTTCGAGGTCGAAGCGCGGCATGCCGATGACCTTCTGCCGCTCCAGGCGACCCGTGAGGCCGCGCTCGAAGAGTTCGTTGTCCACCAGTTCGCGGACGAGGGCCGACGAGATGCGCGTCAGGCCGGAGGCCAGGACTTTGTCCTCGACCGCCGTGGCGACCTTGCGAGCGGTCGCCGGGTCCAGGTGCGCCTCTTTCTCGAGCGCGTCGGCGATGCGGCCCTTGTCCCACGGCAGGAGGGCGTCCTTGGCCCCCGTGTCGACCAGCAGGGCAAGGTCAGTCGTGCTGCGGGCCTTTTCCTGGGTGACCTTGCGGACGGTCATTTCGCGGCGGGCCTGGCTTCGCCTGTCGCGATACAGGATGTAGGCCTTGGCCGTCTTGGCGTGCCCGGTTTCGATCAGGACCTTTTCGACCATGTCCTGGATGTCTTCGATACCAGGAGTTTCCTGCTCGTAGTGGCGGATCAGGTAATCGGTGACGGCCGAAGCGAGTTCCTCGGCGAGGAACCGATCTTCGCCGCCGACAGCCTGTGCGGCCTTGAAAATAGCGTCGGCGATCTTGCCCTTGTCGAACGGCATGATGCGCCCGTCGCGCTTCCGGATTTGCGTAACACGATCAGCCATACTGCTGCTCCCCTCCCGTGCCTGGTTTTCCCGGTCTACATGGCCACCGAAGCGGCCTTGACTTGCTTTACCGGGGGACGGCTCTCTACCGCCCCCCGCGCCCTCGCGGCGCCTGGACGGGCCCTCAGGTGCCAGAACCCGGCCGTGGTTCCGACCCCGCCCGCGTGTTCCCCTTTCCGGGGCTTTGCGCCGGGCTGCCCTGCTTCAACATCGGTTCCACTTCGTGCATGAACGCCGATACGTCCTGAAAATTACGATAGATGCTCGCAAACCGCACGTACGCCACCTGGTCCTCTTTCCTGAGTTTCTCCATCACCAGGTCGCCGATCGTGCGGCTGGGGATCTCCAACTCGCCACGGGCAGTCAACTCGTCCTCAATCTCCTGCAACATCTCATCGATGCGGCTGGTGGGAACCTGCCGCTTATGAAGCGCCAGTAAAAGCCCTTGCCGGATCTTCGACCGGTCGTAGGCCTCGCGCAAGTCGTTTTTCTTGATGACTCGCAGGCGCGGCTCGCTTTCGGCTCGCTCGTAGGTCGTATAGCGCCGAGTGCACGCCAGACACTCGCGCCGCCGCCGGATGGCAGCGCCGCTGGCTCGAGAGTCAACCACCTTGTCGTTATCTTTATGACAAAAGGGACATTCCATCGCCTCACCCCCGACACCGAACTGCTTCGGCGTAGCAGGCCGCAAAACTTCCGCCGGAACCCGTTATCCGGAACACACAAGATATGGGGTTCCCCGTCGTCTGTCAACCTCGGCATTTCCGCTGTATGACAATCAGAAAAACTTGCGAAAGTGCGATTTTAAATACCCCAGCTAGTGGAGGATATACTAAGGACCCATCCTGTAGGGTGTCAAGGCGCTACTTTACCGGGGGACAGTTGGCATGGCACTTTGTCACAGGCGGAAACGCACCTAAGACGCGAAAACACAACATGTTGGGGGAGGTCCGCAGAAGTTGTCCACCGCAAAAAAAAATCTTTCCACAGCATTTAACCGCGAGCGCAACACCCCCCTTGGATGGCGTCCCGGATACACCAACCCCCCGGTATGGTGGAATTTCAGGAAAGCCCCGTAAGGCCGGCGCCCTCGAGCGAAAGCGGCCCCGGCCGCCGGCGGCCGCGGGGTTGCCCGGTCAGCGATATGCAGAAGTCTTAGCATGAGGATGCGGCGATGCTAGTGTGGTACCGCCAAATTATCGCACATTATGGTATCGGGTGCCACGGTTGCGCCGTTCAGCAACCGTGCCGCCGTTCGGCGCAGAGCACGGCTGCAAACAGCGCAGCCGTGGCACCCAGCGTCCTGGATAATACGCAATCTGAGTGAGACACCACACTAGTTCAGGCGCCTTCGTCGCTCGGCGTGAAAACTTCCATCTGCACCTGCCCCTGCGCCAGGAGCGCCTTGCCCAGGTCGTCGGGGTAATCGTGCCCCGAGACGATCCGCCGGATGCCGGCGTTGATGGCCACCTTGGCACACATGGAGCACGGATGATGGGTTGTGTAGAGCGTCGCGCCGCCGATGCTGACGCCGTGCTTGGCGGCCTGGATGATGGCGTTCTGCTCGGCATGGAGGCCGCGGCAGAGTTCGTGCCGCTGGCCCGACGGCACCGCCATCTGCTCCCGCAGGCACCCGCTCTCGGAGCAATGCGGCACGCCGCTCGGGGCGCCGTTGTAGCCCGTCGCCAGCAACCGCTTGTCGACGACCAGCACCGCCCCGACCTTCCGCCTGAGGCACGTCGAGCGCGTCGCCACCTGCTCGGCGATCGCCATAAAGTATTCGTCCCACGTCGGTCGTTTCATGGTGCACAAAGGTATTCGCCTGCGGTGCGGAAGTCAAGCAGGGACGGCAGCAGGGACGGAAACAAGTTCATTGCGCAAGCAGGATGGCCGCCCGGGCGACCACGCAGATTTGCGCGCCATCGGCCTCACTTCGCCGCAGACCTGGCCTTCTCCATCGCCGCGCTCACCGCCTCGGCGCCCGAAATCGATTCCGGCGGCCTCGGATTCTCGGCCGTAAACACCTTCAGGCCCTCTTCCGGCGCAACGGCGTCGGACTCATCCACCGCGCCCGAGTCGCTCACCACGGCCTTGAGGTTCAGGCCCAGGTGCCGCGCGAGAAACTTGTACATCGCCAGGCGCTTCGCCGGGCCGTAGTCGTGCCCCTCATCGGCGAAGTGGGCGTTCTCGACCTGGCCCTGCGCGCCGTAGAGACGGTAGACGTTCCAGATGTACGGGAACTCGACGCCCGCGACGTTCTTCGTCCAGTCCTCGCCGTCGGAGATGACGAGTTGCGGCCGGGGCGCGGCCATGGCGGCAAACTCCACGTTGTCGGTGTCGTGGCCGGCGCTCTTGTGGATCGGCAGGCCGCTCTCGCACTGGCACCCGCCGAAGAAGTGGGCCGAGACCTGGACGCACGGCACGAGCACCGTCACGCGGCCGTCCACGGCGCCGAGAAGGAACGTCTGCGTTCCGCCGCCCGATTCGCCCGTGCAGCCGATGCGCTTCGGGTCCACGTCGGGCAGCGACAGCAGAAAATCCAGCGCGCGGATGCTGTCCCAGATCTGGAGCGTCAGGACGTTCGGGTCCGCGTGCTCGATCTGCGTGGACTCGCCGTAGCCGACCATGTCGTACGCAAAGACGATCGCGCCCATGCGGGCAAGGCACGCGCAGCGCGTCTGCGTGTAATCGGCCAGGCGGCCCTTCTTGCTGTGCCCGTGCGGGCAGAGGATGGCGGCCATCGGCTTCTTCACTTGCGGGTCGGTGGGCCGGTAGAGGTTGCCCGTTACGAAGAAGCCGGGCAGGCTCTCGATGGCGACGTTCTCAACCGTGTAACCCTTGCGTTCCTGCCGGCCGCGGATGATGGGTTTCAGGTCGCACCGGGCGGGCATCGGCGTAAGGTGCGCCTCCTTAAGGAGGCACTCGCGGATGTTTTTGGCGCGGGCCTCCCACCCGGCCTTGTCGGAGTAGGTTTTGGCGAAGGCGGCGAGTTGCTCGCGGCCCTGGTCTTCGGTCTGGCGAGGTTCCTTGAAGAGGGCCGCCGACCCGGCCGCCGTCGCCGCAACGGCAACGAGCATCACGAGTGCCGCAAGATGGTTCAGCACGATTAACCCTTTCGAGCCGAGGTCGAAACGTTCAGCCGTCGCCGTTGTTTAGTACGACAGCACAACTTCCCTATTGTGCGCGGCGGTTCTCCTGAACCGCCGCGCGAATTCCGGCTGCCGGCGTGTTCACGCGGCACTCTTGCGCGGCGGGTCCGGAGACCCGCCGCGCAAAGTGGGGCACGGCCTGCACTTCACGCACCGACGAGTTTGCGGCCGAGTTCTTTCGCCTCGTCGAGGATCTTCGTGTTCGCCAACACGTCGCCCGCCTCGCCGGCGCTGGCGTAGACCATGCCGACGATCTCGGCGCCGACGAAATGGAACGCATCCTGGAAGGTGCGGATGGCGTTCGTGCAGCCGGAATCGAACGCGTCCGCCCCGCCGAACGTAAACGCCAGGCCGATCTTCTTGCCGGCCAGGGCGTACCCTTCCGAGCCGCCGAGGGCGTAGCAGCGGTCCATCGCGGCCTTGATCTGCGCCGAGACGGTGAACCAGTAGATCGGCGAGGCGTAGACGATCGCGTCGGCCGCACGCAACTCGGGGTACACGCGCTGCATGTCGTCGCGAATGACGCAGCCCTTGGCGCCCGGCTTGTGGCAGGCCTCGCAGGCCTGGCACGGGGCGACCTTCATGCCGTGGAGGTAGAAGGTCTGGACCTTCGCCCCGGCCTCGGAGGCGCCCGCGGCGATGCGATTCGCCAGGGCGGCCGAGTTGCCCTCGCGGCGAGGGCTACCCAGGAGGATGACCACTTTCTTGCCGACGCCGCTCTTCTTCGCCTTCGCCTTCGCCATGTGCGATCTCCAATTCCCTTGATCCGGAACTGTATCATAGTTCTCGGCTGGTGGCCGTGCAAGCATCCGCCGCCAAAGCGTGCGGCCGAAGTTTCTGGCAGGCCGGAAAAGCCTGTCATTTCGAGCGAGCGAAGCGAGTCGAGAAATCTCGCCGTGGTCGTTGGCGTTGTGACGCCGGCACAGCGAGATTTCTCGACTCGGCCGCTTTGGCGGCCTCGCTCGAAATGACAGCACCGGTGCGTGCCAGAAAATCCAGCCACACCCCGCAGTACCAGCCACACCCGGTTTTTGTGGCAGGGGCCGCCAATGGCCGCTATGCTCTCAGGCCGAGGAATCCCGGATTTCAGATCAGGATCGGAGGCCGACGATGAGCCCAGAGATGCGCCCCGAGGAACGCTTTGAGTCGCCGCTGGCCTCGCGGTACGCGGGGGCGGAGATGTCGCGCACCTTCAGCGCCCTGTCGCGATTCCGGACCTGGCGGCGGATCTGGATCGCCCTGGCCGAGGCCGAAAAAGAACTCGGCCTGCCGATCACCGACGCCCAGATCGCCGAACTGCGCCGCCACGCCGACGACGTGAACATCGATCGGGCCGCGGTCCTGGAGCGCGACCTGCGGCACGACGTCATGGCCCACGTCCACGCGTACGCCGAGCAGTGTCCGGCGGCCGGGCCGATCATTCACCTGGGCGCCACCTCGTGCGAGATCGCCGACAACGCCGACCTGCTGGCCATGCGCGAGGGCCTCGCCCTGGTTGAGCGGCGGCTGGTGACGACCATCGACCGCCTCGCCAGGTTTGCCGCCGAGCATCGGGCCACCGCCACGCTCGGCTTCACGCACTATCAGCCCGCGCAACTCGTGACCGTGGGCAAACGCGCGTGCCTCTGGATTTGGGACCTCCTTCTGGACCTGGAGGCCGCCCAGGCCGCGCGCCAGGGCCTGCGGTTCCGCGGCATCAAGGGGACCACCGGCACGCAGGCGTCGTTCCTGCGCCTCTTCGACGGCGACCACGAGAAAGTCCTGCGCCTGGAGCGGCTGGTCGCCGCCAAACTGGGCTTCGACGCCGTTCACCCCGTCACCGGGCAGACTTACAGCCGCAAGGCCGACTACGCGATCGTGTCGGTGCTGTCGGGCATTGCGCAAAGCGCCCACAAGTTCGCCAACGACATCCGGCTGCTGGCGAACCTGAAGGAGATCGAGGAGCCGTTCGAGAAATCGCAGGTCGGCTCGTCCGCGATGGCCTACAAGCGCAACCCGATGCGAGCCGAGCGGATGACGGGCCTGGCGCGGTACGTCATCAGCCTTGCCCCAGCGGCCGCGCAGACTGCCGCCGAGCAGTGGCTTGAGCGGACGCTCGACGACTCTGCCGCACGCCGCATCATTATCGGCGAGGCGTTCCTCGGGGCCGACGCCATCCTGCGCCTCTACCAGAACATCGCCGAGGGCCTCGTGGTGTACCCGAAGATGATCGCGCGGCACATTGCCGAAGAGTTGCCGTTCATGGCCACGGAGAATATCCTGATGGCCGCCGTGAGGGCGGGCGGCGACCGCCAGGCCCTGCACGAGAAGATCCGCCGCCACAGCCAGGCGGCCGCGCGGCAGGTGAAGGTCGAGGGCAAGGCGAACGACCTCCTGGCGCGGCTGAAGGGCGACCCGTCGTTTGCGAAGGTCGACATCGGCGCCGAACTTCGGCCAGAGCGGTTCATCGGCCGCGCACCCGAGCAGGTCGACGAGTTCCTGGCGGCGACGGTGCGGCCGATTCTGGAGGCCAACCGCGCCCTGGTGGGCGCCGAGGCCGACATCGACGTGTGATGGTAGTGTATCGCGTACGAGGGTGGCATGCCGTTTCCCTCTCCCCTTGAGGGAGAGGGTGGCCGAAGGCCGGGTGAGGGGTGCCCCTCGCCAACAAATCCCCCTCACCCCCGCCCCCTCTCCCTCGGTGGGGAGAGGGGAGAACGGCAACCCCCTCACCCCCGCCCCCTCTCCCTCGGTGGGGAGAGGGGAGAATGGCAACCCGCTAAACAGGTGCGCAAAGGGCGCAAATGGCTTGCATTCGGCCGAGCGGTTTTATACCCTCATGTCTTCGTAACGCGGTCAGCATGCCCTAAAGATCGAGGTAGCGTATGGCCCTCCTGGTGCGTTGCCCGAAGTGCGGCGAGACGAAAGAACATCCCGAAACGATCCTGGGTCGGGTCATCCAGTGTACCGGGTGCGACCAGCGGTACCTCGTCGCCAAACTTCCGGAACGCGGGAACTACGCCATCGTCAGGGCCGTCTCGGGGTCCGACAAGGGGGGGCTGCCGCCCGAACTGCGTGGGCCGCCGATGTGCATCGCGGCCGTGCTGAGCCTCCTCCTCGGCCTCGTGGGTTTTGTGACGTTCGGCCTCGGCGGCCTCGTGGGCTTGGTGCTCGGAATCCTGAGCATCAGGAAGACGGGCGAAGGAATGATGAGGGGCCGCCCGCTGGCCGTCGCCGGAATCGCGACCGGCGCCCTCAGCATCGTTGCCTGGGTGGCAGTGCTCGTTGCGGGCAACGCCATCTGGGAAGCGTTCACGAAACCCGATGGGGCGACGCGACAGACCTTCGCGGCGCTCGATGCCGCGCTCGGCCGCTATCGGGACGATTACGGCAAGTTCCCCTGGATCGAGGACACGCCGGACGGCCTGATGGGGGCCGTCAACGATACGCCCAAAAAGAGCCTGCGGCCGGCCAAGGGCAAACCCGACGATGCCGAGGCCGTCCTTTATGCCGCGCTCAACTGCACCCTGAAACGCGGGCCTTACATCAGGGGCGGTCACCTGATGTCGATCGAGAGAGAGGCCGGCGGGGTCCGCTACCGCGTCTTCTGCGACGGATGGGGCCGGCCGATCCACTACGATGTGCCGAATCCCGGCACAAAAAAGCCCCTGTTGGAATCCGACGGAGGAGACCCGGACGATCCGAGCGAAAACCTGACGAACGAGTAACGCCACCGGGCCTACTTTGCCGCACCCGCGCGATTCAGCCGCA
>Ga0315286_10003274_pt1 | contig 15253 bp, 12 predicted proteins | sample YL17G10_0_MG_FD_205038 | JGI IMG/M metagenome (GOLD analysis project Ga0315286, IMG submission 205038) | Sediment microbial communities from Yellowstone Lake, YNP, Wyoming, USA - YL17G10_0 | ecosystem: Environmental > Aquatic > Freshwater > Lake > Sediment | place: USA: Wyoming | collected...
AGAGCGGTGACTCCTCCGGCAGCACTTCGGGCTCCGTGGTATCGAGAATGGCGTTGATGCGGCCCGTCTTCAGCTCCTCCTCCAGCGCCTCGCCGTCGACGATCCAGCCGCGTGCCGTGTTGATCAGCGTGGCGCCGTTGCGCAACAGCGACAGCCGGCGCCGATCGATCAGGTGTCGCGTTTCCGGCAACGCCGGCGCATGCAGGCTGACCACGTCAGACGTCCTCAGCAGCTCGTCCAGCTCCACCTTGCGGACGCCGAGCGCCGCGGCATCGGCGTCGAGCAGGAATGGATCGTACACCTGAATGGCCAGATCAAATGGCTTCAAGAGATCAATGACCTTGCGGCCGACGTACGATGCGCCGACGATGCCAACCACCTTCCGGAAGTTCCCGAGCGCGGGGAATTCAGCCGGCCACCATCGAAACGCGCGCACCTCGCGATAGCGCTGTTGCAGCTGGAAGACCGCCTTGTTCGCGAACAGGATCGCCGCCAGTGTGAATTCCGCAACCGGCACGGCGTTGGCTGCGGCGGCTGACGTCACGAGCACGCCGCGCTCCCAGCAGGCGTCCGTCACGTGCATCTTCACCGTCCCGGCAGCATGCACGATGGCACGCAGGCGCGGCGCGCGCGCTAGCACGTACGCGTCCACGGGCGGACATCCCCAGCTCGTGAGCAGAATGTCGGCGCACGGCAGCAACTCGGCCGCTCGTGGCTCCTCGAAGGTCGTGAGCGGCGTGGCGTCAGGAACATTGCTCACGACCCGCAGCCGTCCGAGCAGCGCGGCGTCGAAGAGGTGTTCGGTAAACAGCGGGAGCATCGCGAGCGCCACGGTTGGACGTCCGGACCCAGCGGGCAGTGTCATGTGTCCTCCTCCACGCGGCGCTGTTTGAAACGCACAAACGGCTCGAGGACGTGCGCTGGCGGCAAGCGGCCGAACGCTGCGGCGCTGCGCCGTTGCGCGCCTTCGCCGCACGCCGGCACAAAGGGACAATACGCGCAATCCTCCGTGTTCGGTGTGCGCGGGAACAGGCCGCCCGTCAGCAGCTGGCGGGCGATGCCGAGCCATTCACGCGTCTGCTGGCGCAAAAGGTCGAGGGGCGCGCCGGTGAAGGCGCGATCGGGCTCCTGCGCCGCCGATGGATGCACGTACGCCGCATGGCTCACCGGCATGCCACCGTAGCCGGACGACTCGAGGGCGAGCACGTAGAGACCGATCTGCAGGTCGCGCGCGGCGTTGATCGGCTCCTCTCCGAAATCGCGGACACGACCCGTCTTGAGATCGCGCACGGCCAGCCCGTGTTCGATCCGGTCGATCCGGTCGATCTTGCCGCGCACGTACAGCACCGCACCGCTGGGCACGTGCAACGGCACCGCAGCTGGCTCACCGAAGGTCAATTCGCTCTCGAGGAACTCGCGCCGCGGTCCACGCCATTCGTAAATCACCAGCTGTTCAATTTGCCGCAGCAGACGGCCGCGCTCGCGCGCGATGCCGTCTGCACCGCGCAGCGGGTATTGCTCGCGCAGCTCTTCGAACGCGGCTGCAGCGATGTCCTGAGCCCGGGCGACCCAGGATTCGAGATTGTCCGCGCGGCCGCACACCGCGGCACCTGCTTCGTGGTAAAAGCGTTCGGCGGCGGTGTGAAAAAGCGAACCGTACACGGCAGCGTCGAGGACATCCGTAGACGGGCGCGACGTGGGCTTCGCCAGGTGCAGAATCCGCTCCAGCAAAAAACGGAAAGGGCACCCCAGCAATAGCGTCAGGGCGGATGCCGAAATCGGGTGCTCCGGCTCGAGCCCGGGCGGAACGCTCTGGGACCACGGTGCAGCAAGGGTTCCCTCCACGCCGTTCGGCAATCCGGGCTCACTTGTCGTGACTAGGCGGCAGATCGTATCCACGGACAACGCCCCGCCGTGAGTCCAACTCGCGGGAACTGCGATGCCTGGCGCGCCGTGTCCCACTGTCGTCAGCACGGCGCGTGGCGACAGTGGCTCCGCAGCGGCGTGCCGGAGGCGCGCTTCACGGCCGGCGTTGAAGTACACGGTACGCAACCGTGCGGCAGTCGGTACGTCGCCTCCTTCCAGGCTGTGCCTGTCCAGGCTGTGCTCGGTGGACGAGGCTTCCGTTGCAAGCGGGTGTTCCGTTGTACGGCCGAGGGCGGTGGCCGCTTCCAGCATGATGCCGGAGACCTCGCGTTCGCTGCGGTCCACCCATTGGCGCGGTGTCGAGAGCGCCAGCCGCCGCTGTGCCCCGCTGATCACACGGAATACGTCGTGGATCTCGTCCAAAACATGGTCTGCCTGACGTGGAATGACAACGTCGGCATCGCGTTGCAAGTGCCCAGCGATCTCTTCAATGCGCCGGCGCAATCCATCGGGGACAATCGGATCATCATGCGGGCTGTGCGGCAACGCACCTTCGGCCAGTCCCAAGATCCGGACTGCGGTGAACGACAGGCCGCTGGCCTGCGAGGCCGTACCGATGAACACGCGCGGCTCCCCGAAGCGCCCGATCATATGGCGTTCGCGGTGCAGGCCATCGATGAGGAAATGTACTGCCGAGAAACCGCTAACACTCTGGACCACGGCGTCGGCGAGGATCGGCTGCAGGCGCTGGTCGAGCAGAGCAAAGAGATTCGGCGGATCGGGCGGCACACGCAATCGACGCTGGCAGAAATCCTGAAACGCCGGCCAGACGGCGGCGAGCGTCGCCCCGGTTCGAACGGCGTCGGCCAGCTGTTGCAGCTCGGCGATGCACGGCAGGATCGGCTCGACGTCGTGCAGCCACCGTTCCGCCTGTTGTCGCTCCCGCGCTGCGATCGGCGGGGAGGATTCCTCTGCGCCGCTGCTGGCAACCTGGTCGGCCGCCATGAGCTGCCGGCGCAACGCATCGCGCCGTCGTGTCAGCCGTTCAACCCATTCCGTCATGCCGACGGGATCACCGGCGCTGCCGCCGACGATGCCGGCGCCGTACACGATCTCCGCTGCACGTGACGGCGACAGGCGTGCCCGGGCATCATCATCGTCCTGATCATTGCGCCGCAACGCCGGCAGGAGGCGGATCGTGGGTTCGGCTTCGAGGCCGCGCGCCACGGCAGTCAGCAACGCCAGGACTCGTGCGCCAGCCGGCGATGCAGCCAACGACAAACCGCCGGCGATGAAGACCGGTACGTGCTCGCCTCCATCCAACATGCGCGCCAGCCGATCCGCAAGTAACGACGCGTACGGATCGACGTCGGGAACAACGAGCGCAATTTGTTCGAGCGGCGTGCCGGCCGCGATCTGCTCACTCACCCAAACTGCCGCCGCTTCGATTTCGTCCTCGATGCTCGGGTACTCCTCGACATCGAAGCTGCCATCGGGCCCGTGCGAGCGCGGCCGCTCGGGGTCTGTGAGTACCTCGGGCCGCTCGAACAGGTAGCGTTGGACAAGGCGTAGCTCGGACAGGGGCGCTGCATCGCTGTCGGGGCGCGCGGCTGGCGTCAATGGTAATGTGAGCTGCAGTGGCGGTCCAGCGGGTGGCGGCGAATCACCCCTTGCCTCTCCAGGGTGTCGATGTTCTTCATCGGTAGAAGCCGCCGTTTTCAACCCCATCAGCTCCCGCCAGCGTTGCGTCCCGGTGCGCAATGGGCACGCCTCTTGGAACACCGCGCGGCAACCCGGCAGCACGCGCAAGAAGCGCAGCAACGTGGTCGACGGGGCAGCGGTCAGGAAAGCAAACACCGGTCCGAAAGGTGCGAGCAACTCGGGGTCTGCCCGGACGAAGTCGGTGGCCTCCGCCAGCAGTTGTGCGGTTGTGGCGAGCAGTGACCGTGGGGCATCAGCGGCCTTCCAGGTTACGGCAACATCGTGCAACCGATCCGCCGAGCGGCGATCGTGCTCGGCAAGACGCTCCGCGACCGCGGTGGCCAGCTCCGGGTCGAGACCGCTCGCTTCGAGATCGGCAATGGTGCGGGCGAACGCCTCGGCATAGCCGCGCCCCGAGCGCAGCTGCTCGGCAGCGAAGTAGCGGAGTTCCTCGCGCAGCGCCACCGATTCGAACAGCTGGAAGATATGCAGTCGCCGGACCTCGTTCCACCCGTGTACGCGGGCGCGGCCAGCGCGGAGGAGCAGCTCGCGCGCCAGCTCCGGCGGACGCAGGAACAGCACCCCGGCCAGCGCCTGTGGCCGCTGTCTGTCTACACACAAATAGCGCCGAATTGCGTGCGCCTGCCGTTCGGCCGCGACGAGCACCACCGCACGCCGCGTCGGCTGTGCGGGGATGGATTCCAACCGCTCGGCGATCCATACGACTGGTGACGTGAAGACTGCTTCGAACGTGCTCAGAGCAGCACCAAGAGCTGGGATTCCAGAGAGGCCTTGAGTGCCTTGATCTCATTCCAGATGGCGCGGAAGATTTCGACCTGCTCCCCGTCGTGTGATCCGTTGCCACGTGTCGGTTTGGGCATGCTGCGAGTGTACCAGGGGGGTCAGAACCGATCAAATCTGTGGGTGTGACGGCTCTGTCGCTCTCTCCGTGGGCCGCGGGTAAAGGCGACGAATTCGTGCTATTAGGTGCCCAGGGAGTAAGATGCCGCACAGTTTCCTCGACGCCCTTCTTTCCTCGGCTCCAATCGCGCTCGACGGCGCATGGGGCACCGAGCTCCAAGCGCGCGGGCTTGCACCAGGCGAGTGTCCGGACGCCTGGAACCTCGCGCATCCTGACCGCGTCGAGGCGGTCGCACGCGCTTACGTCGAGGCGGGCAGCCAGGTCATCCTCACCAACACGTTCCGGGCAAACCGCATCGCGCTCACGGGCGTCGGCCTCGACGGGAGTACACGGGAGATCAACCGTGCCGGGGTCGAGATCTCGCGGCGCGCCGCTCGCGGCAGTGCCGCCGCCGGCCGTGCGCACGTCTTTGCGTCAATCGGCCCGAGCGGGAAGCTGCTCGTCGCCGGCGACGTGAGCGAGAGCGCTTTGCGGGAGGCGTTTGCCGAGCAGGCGCAGGCGCTCGCCGCCAGCGGCGCTGAGGCGATCGTCATCGAGACAATGAGTGACCCTGCGGAGGCGGCAATCGCGGTAGCAGCGGCACGCGCCACGCGGCTCCCGGTTGTTGCGTGTATGGCGTTCGACTCCGGCAAGCACCGAGACCGTACGATGATGGGGACGACTATCGAGGACGCGGTCCACGCGCTCCTCGAGGCAGGTGCGGACGTTGTCGGCGCGAACTGCGGCCAAGGCATCGAGAGCTTCGTCGGCATTTGCGAGCGGCTGCACGCAGCGACCGACCGCCCGATTTGGATGAAGCCCAACGCCGGCATCCCCATGCTGGAAGGGGAGCGCATCGTCTACCGCACCACCCCCGAAGAGTTCGCCCGCTTCGTTCCGGCGCTGGTGCGCGCGGGGGCGAGTTTCATCGGTGGCTGCTGCGGCACGAACCCCGCCTTCGTGCGTGCCCTCCGTGGCGCGTTGGCGCGGGCCAACTGAGGGTCATTCGTTCGCGCTGTGAGACGCTACTCCCTGGCATGACGCCGTTGACCGTGCGTGAATCTCCGTCGCTGCCAGTAATCCGACTGCTGCACGTACGAGAACCCGGATTGCGTTCGTCACCGAAAAGTGGCACCCTTCACTAGACGCGGCATACATATAAGGAACACCACCTATGGCAGGAGAACCACTCCCGCAGGGAGATGATTGGTGCCGCAGCGCGCTCGTCAGCAGAGCTGATGCCGTGGATGTCACCGGGCCCAGACTGACGCCGCATGCGTTGGGGGATCCCGAGCTGCACTCTCGCGAGCTCTTCGAGACGGCACAAGATGGCATCTTGATTCTCGACGCTGACACGGGCCGCATCGTCGATGCCAACCCGTTCGTCAGAACCCTGTTGGGTTACTCGTATGACGAGTTGGTGGGGCGGTACATTGCGGAGATCGGTCTGTTCGCAGACGTCGAGACCAGTCAAGCCGCCTTCCGACGACTGCAAGAGGTGGGCTACCTCCGGTACGAGGACTTGCCGCTCCGGACCAGACCCGGGCAGTGGTTTGATGTGGAGTTGGTGAACAACGTCTACTCGGTTTTATGCACCATTCGTGACGTCACCGCGCGCAAGCGGGCGGAGGAAGCACTCAGGGAAAGCGTCGAGCATACTCACTTCCTGGCGGACGCAATGCCCCAGATGGTGTGGATGGCGGATGCCAACGGCAGTATCAATTACTTGAGTCGGCTCTGGCGGACGTACACGGGGCTCGACGTTGCGGAGTTACGCGGCTGGGGCTGGAGGCAAATCATCCATCCAGACGATTGGGAGAACACGGTCCGGATCTGGCAGCGGTCGATTGCCACGGGGAACGATTTTCAACTGGAGCAGCGTTGCCGGAGACACGATGGAGTCTATCGATGGCATTTGAGTCGAGGTCTGGCACTGCGCGAGCCGGATGGCGGCATCAGGATGTGGGTGGGCACCCACACCGACATCGACGACCAGAAGCGGACCGAGGCGATGCTGAAGGAATCCGAGGTGCGCAAGGATGAGTTCTTGGCAATGCTGGCCCACGAGTTGCGCAACCCGCTGGCTCCTATCGTCAGCGCGATCCAGGTTCTGCGGGTTCTTGGTCCGCCCGATGAGCAACAGCAGGCGGCGCGAGAAATCATCCTCCGTCAAACACACCAACTGACTCGCTTGGTGGATGACCTGCTGGACATCTCACGCATTGCTCGGGGAAAGATCACGCTCCGTAAGGAGCCGGTGCAGGTGTCGACACTGGTGACACGCGCCCTCGAAATCAGCCGGCCCCTCATTGACGCGCGCCGGCATCAGTTGGAGGTGGTGCTCCCAAGCGAACCGGGCGAGGTTCATGGGGACGCCGTACGGCTGACCCAGGTGATATCGAACCTGCTGAACAATGCCGCCAAGTACACCGATGAGGGCGGCCACATTCGGTTGACGGTTGAGAGCGCCGAGGGCGAGGTCCTCATTCGGGTGCGTGATACGGGCATCGGCATCGCGCCGGAGACGATACCGACGGTTTTCGATATGTTTACCCAAGCCGCGGGCACGAGGGAGCGTGCACAGGGCGGCCTGGGCGTTGGGCTGACGTTGGTCAATACCATCGTCAACCTGCACGGTGGAACCGTGGAGGCATTCAGTGAAGGCCTCGGCAAAGGCAGCGAATTCGTTGTACGTCTGCCTCTTCTGGTTGCTGAACGACCGAGCGGCGGCCCGACAGCGGCGTACGGTAGCGACGAGGATGCTGCTCCCAAACGGCGCCGGGTGCTGGTGGTAGACGACAACCGGGACTGCGCCGACGCCCTCAGCATGTTGGTCAGACTCTTTGGTCACGACGTGCGCACGGCGTATGACGGCCCACAAGCGCTCGCACTGGCCGAGGCTTTCCAGCCCGATGTGGCGCTGCTGGATCTGGGCCTACCGGGCACGAGTGGCTACGAGGTGGGCAAGCGCATACGGGCCATCCCCGGGTTGGAGAGGGTACGGTTGGTGGCGGTCAGCGGTTTCGGTACGGAGCGCGACTTCCGTCGCACTCAAGAATCGGGATTCGATCGCCACCTGATCAAACCCGCGGCCCCCCACACGATAAAAGAGTTGCTCGGCTCTCTCCCCGACCGTGCCGCCTGAGCAATCTGCGGCTGACCCAAGCGACGGCCGGTCACACGCGCCGCACGGACGACGCACGCGCCGCTGGCTGGGTGGGCTTTGCACAAAAAAGCGGGCTGAGGGCAGCCCGGCTCCAGAAGGAGCACGAATTCTGGAGCCGGCGTGCCCTCACGCCGCGCCGTGCAGGCTGTTTTCCAGGGGCTCTTGTGCAAGGCGGGCTGGGTGCGCCGCGTCAGCAAGAAAGATGATATTCGTCAGGTTGTTTGCACCATGACGCCGTTTTAGCTTCTCACAAAAGGGACTGAGCGATTCCGTACCCGCAACTTTGGAAAAGTGTGGTAGGGTTGCCGTGCCCGATGGCACGCGCCGCGGGCAGGCGTCAAGTGGCAAGGTACTTGCCCTGCAAAACGTCCGCCGCGTGCTGGGAACGGCATGGATATCGGCTCTCCGTACCGTGACGCGGATGCGTGATCAGACTCGAAAGGCAGGCAGCCGATGCATTACCTGTGGTGGTACGTCCCATTCCTGACTGCACCGATGCTCATCGCGCTCGTCTCGGTGCTGCACGTCGTCGTCTCGCATTACGCCGTTGGGGGCGGATTGTTCCTGGCGGTCGAAACGCAGTACGCGTATCGGACCAACAACAGCCACTATCTCGCCTACCTCAAGCAGCATGCGTGGTTCTTCATTCTGGTGACCGTGGTCTACGGTGCCATCACCGGGGTGGGTATTTGGTGGACGATCGGGTTGGCGTCGCCGCTGGCCACGGAGACCTTGATCCACACCTTCGTCTTCGGCTGGGCCATGGAGTGGGTCTTCTTCGTATTGGAGATCACGGCGGCCTTCGTGTTCTACTACTACTGGGGCCGACTGGACCCGAAGACCCATCTCACGGTCGGTTGGATCTACGCCATCGCGGCGTGGATCAGTCTGGTGCTCATCACCGGCATTACTGCGTTCATGCTGAATCCGGGCGAATGGCTGCAGCACCGCACCTTCTGGGCGGGTTTTCTGAATCCCCAGTTCGTGCCGCAGGTCTGTGCCCGGACAGGCGGGTCGTTGCTCCTTGCCTCGTTGTACGTCTACCTGCACGCCGCGTTCACGGTGAAGACGCCCGAGCTGTACCGGCTGATCGAAGCGCGTTCCAGCCGGCCCGCCCTGGCGGGCGCCGTGCTCATCGTGCTCGGCGGTGTGGGTTGGTACGTGGCCCTGCCGCCATCAGGCCAGGCTGCATTGGTGAGCGCCAGCGTCCTCAACGTGCTCATGGTGCTGGTGTTCGCCACCACCGTGGCGGTATTTGTCATGTTATACCTCGGGCCGTATCGCAATCCGGGCTGGCTGTCTCCCGGTTTCGCGATCTTGTTCTTGGCCTGCGGCATGGCGGCTGTCACTACAGGTGAGTATGTCCGTGAGGCCGTCCGCAAGCCGTACATCATTTACAACGTCGTCACGGGCAATCAGATCCTGACGGAAGAGATCCCGGCCCTGCGGCGGACCGGCTACCTCGAGGGCGGGCGGTGGACGAAGGCGCTGGTGGCCACGCAATACCCTGAGGTGATGGACGCGGGAAGGATCGATGGCGCAAAGTTGCTGAGTCTCCCCGAGGCGAAACAGCTGGCGCTCGGACACGTGCTCTTCCAGTATCATTGCAATGACTGCCACGCGCGCTCCCAAGGCTACTCGGCCGTTCGGCAGCTGACACGGGGGTGGCCGTCGGAGATGATCCACCACCTCGTCCAGCATCCCGAGGCGCATTTCTTCATGCCGCCGTGGGCGGGAACCGAGGCGGAGGCCGAGCTGCTCACCAAGTACCTGACGAGCATCGCTCTGCCCCACCCGGGTGGAATGAGCTACGGAGATCAGCGGGAGGGTCAATGATGGATCCAACTCAGCTGATCGGACCGCCGAGCCCGCTGGGCGCTCCCGCGCCCTATTGGTTCATCGCCTTCTTGAAGGTTCTCGGCTTCACGCTGCACATGGCGCCGATGCACGTGTGGTACGCCGGCTTGTTGACGGCCCTGCTGCTCGCGTGGAGCCGCCACCCGCACGCCGGCACCCTTTCCGCCCGCCTCATGCGGCGCATGCCGATCATCGTGGCGTACGGCGTGAACTTCGGGATCGTTCCGCTGCTCTTTATCCAGGTCTCGTATTATCGCGTATTCTACTCCGCGACGATTCTGATGGCGTGGCCCTGGTTCAGCATCGTCGTCCTCCTGACGTTGGCGTATTACGGCATCTACATCTACTCGAGCGGGTTGCGAAGTCCGGCGGGACTCACAGGGTTTCACCAGTTGGCCGGGTGGGTAGCGAGTCTCCTATTCATCGTGATCGGGTTTGTGTTCGCCAACGGCTTCAGCTTGATGACCAACGTGCGCGCCTGGCCACAGCTATGGCTGAAGACGAGCGTCAGCGGTGCCGCGCTGGGCACGGCCCTCAACACCGCGGACCCAACGTTTTGGCCGCGGTGGCTGATGATGTTCGGCCTGGCGATCACTACGACAGCGGCGTATATCGCGGTTGATGCAGGCCTGTTTGCCAGCAGAGAGCCTGACGACTACAAACGGTGGGCATGCGGCTTTGCGGTCAAACTTTACACGCTCGGCATCGTGTGGTTTGCGACTGCTGGGTCGTGGTACGTGTTCGGTGCCTGGCCGGCGGATGCGCGGCAGTACATGTTCGGCGGGCCGCTCGTCTTGTTGACCACGCTTACTGCCGTCGGCCCCGGTCTCCCGTGGCTGTTCATCCTGATGCAGTCCCGCGCGGTGGGTACTCAGTCCCGGTTCGCTCTCGCCGCCGGTATCGCGCAGCTGGGGGTATTGGCGCTGAACGCGGTCAGCCGGCAGGTGCTGCAGAATGCCGAGTTGCACCGGTTCCTTGATGTGACCGCGGAACCGGTCACCATCCAGTGGAGTCCGTTGGTGCTTTTCGTGTTGCTGTTGGTTGGTGGGCTCGTTGTCATCACGTGGATGGTTGCCAAGATCACGGTTGCGGAGCGACGCGGCTCGAGTGGGCGTGAGGGGACGGGCCTTGGGGGACGCCTGCGGCCGCAGCCGGTGCGGCCGCGATGATGGCAGCGTCGTGAACGGAGACTTGGAGGAGGTTTCGGAATGTCGGTCGGTCGAATTTGTGCGAGGGAAGTAACGGTGGCGATGCCGGATGAAAACGTGGCCGTGGCGGCGCGCCGCATGCTCGAGCAGCGTGTCGGAACACTCGTGGTCCTGAACGACACCAAGCAGCCCATTGGCCTGGTCACTGATCGTGATTTGGTCCTGCGCGTGCTCGCCGCGGGCAATGAGCCGCAGACGACTCTCATCCGCGACGTGATGACGCGAGACCCGCAGGTCGTCGGGGAGGACACGCCCATCGAGTCGGCCCTGGCACTGATGCGCACGGGGTCTTTTCGCCGCATCCCGGTGGTGAATCGTGACGGCGAGTTGGTCGGCATCCTCAGCTTAGACGATGTGCTTGCCCTGATCGCCGAGGAGTTCACGCACATCGGCGCGGTGCTCGAGCAGCAAGAACCGTAGCGCGACTTGGTGCGCTGGGTCATACCTCCGGCAACGAGCGCGGCGAGGGGACCGGCGTCACAAGTCAATCTAGGCTGCGCCCCGTGTCTATTCGGCGGTCCGCTCCCGCCCGCACTCCAGACCCGTCCTCCGGAGCCCTGCGGAGGGTGGAGGCTTCCGGCGGACGTGTTGGTTGCTGCGGGCTGCCCGTCGCATGCCGCTCTGACAACATGCTCGTTCGAACCATCGAGCAAGCGCTTACTGAATCTCGCATAATACCGTGACACGTCGGCCGCCGGGGACTTGAAGTCCCCGGCTCTGAGTCGCTCCAAGTCGGCTGGAAGCCGACTGCCTTCTGGAGTCCACTTCAGTGGACTTGGTGTCGACTCAGCCAGAGAATTCATTCCCTGGCGCGCCGGAGGCGGATTGTCACCATATTATGCGAGACTTATTGAGCCTTGCAGAAGTAATAGAAAACTTCAGGGTCGCTTAGGCCCGACAGGACAGGCTTTGCGCAGATCGATCCTTTCTTTTACTTCCGCAACGCTCAATAGTAAGGTGGACCATAACCCAGCGCTGATCGAGGCGGCGGGCAATGGGTCGTGGACTTCTCCGACGGCACCATGCACGGCAACGACTACAAGGGAAACTACTGCTACGTGCGTGCGGTGCGTGGCGGCTCGTGATGCTTCGATACGCTCGCGTTGGCTCGCTACTCAGCACAGCTTGCGTTATGTTGCGCCCAATGGAAGGGCGATTCTTAACATACATCCTCCAGTGCTCGGATGGTTCCTACTACGTGGGACAGACGGACGATCTTGATCGGCGTATCGGGGAGCACGAGGCGGGTGGGCACTGTGCTCTGAGGATGGGCCGGGGTCGAGGGATCCCGGCCCGCATGTTTGGAGGGTCGGAGGCATGTCGGAGACAGTAGAAGCAGTGTACGAAAAGGGAGTGTTCCGTCCGGTGGCGCCGCTCCATGGCGCGCTGCAAGACGGCCAGCGCGTGCGCCTCCTGGTGGAACCGGAGCTGGCGGCCGAGACCGCGCTGGATCTTGCGCTGCACGTTTTTGATGGGCTCTCGGAAGCCGAAGTGGACGAAATCGAAGCGGTCATCCAGCGGCGCGGTGACTACTTTGAACCCGCGGTACGATGACGCCTCCGGCGGCGCTGCTCGGCGACATCTACTCCTTTTCCGAGCTGTGGCGGCACTACCGCAACTGCCGCCGCACCAATCCCTCGATACGCGCTTCGCGCACTCGGGATGCACGGCAGGAATCCCGCCTGCCCTGAGTAGCGGCCGAAAGGCCGCGTATCGAAGGGGCAGCGAGGGGCCGAAGCCGCGGGAAGTCTTTGCGGCCGACTTCCGGGACCGCATCGTGCACCATCTGCTGGTTGATCCTAAATTGAAATCGGTCGGCCCGTCGTGACGACGCAGCCAGGGTGGAAGGCTGGCTGATGAGGTTACCAATCGGCAACCCGCGTTCGTTTCCGGCGTCGAAAAGGCTCTTGCGCTGCGGGACCGGATAACCGTCTCCGCCGGGCGGGCCGATGCCGCGCCGCGATGCCTGGTCGGTAACTGAACGCGGACAGTTCCGGCCCGCCCCTTTCCAGGGATACCCAGACTCGGATATGCTGTGAGCAAAAGCAACTGACTGGTGCTGGTGCGAAATAAGGAGGACTGCAGTGACTGAAAGGGTACGTGAGATATTGAGTTGGTACGCGAGCGATACGCCCGGGACACGCACGAACATCGCCCGCTTGTTGAATCATGGACGGCTCGGCGGGACGGGGCACCTCGTCATCTTACCGGTGGATCAAGGCTTCGAGCATGGGCCGGCACGGAGCTTTGCGCCCAATCCGCCGGGGTACGATCCGCGCTATCATTTCGATCTGGCGCTGGCGGCGGGATGCAACGCCTACGCGGCACCGCTGGGCTTTCTCGAAGCCGGTGCGGCCGAGTACGCCGGCGAGATCCCGCTCATTTTGAAACTGAACAACTCGGACAGCCTGTTCAGCGGCGGCGATCCCTGCCCCGCCGTCACCGGGAGTGTCGACGATGCGTTACGCCTCGGATGCGTGGCGATCGGCTTCACGATCTATCCAGGATCGTCGTTCCGCAATGAGATGTACGGGCAGATCCGCGCCTTGGCGGAGGAAGCGAAGCGCAAGGGCCTGGCAGTCGTCGTGTGGTCTTACCCGCGCGGCTCAGGCCTGTCGAAGGAAGGCGAAACGGCGATCGACGTCGCGGCGTATGCTGCACAAATCGCGGCGCAGCTCGGTGCTCACCTCATCAAGGTGAAGCTACCGACGGCGCACATCGAGCAGGCGGCCGCCAAAAAGGTGTACGAGAAGCACCGCATTCCGATCGAAACGCTCACGGATCGTGTGCGCCACGTGGTGCAGAGCGCCTTCAACGGGCGGCGCATTCTGATTTTCTCCGGCGGCGAGGCGAAGGAAACCGCGGCGATCCTCGATGAGGTGCGCGCCATCCGCGACGGCGGTGGCTTCGGCTCCATCATCGGCCGCAACTCATTCCAGCGGCCACGCGAGGAGGCCATCAAGTTCCTCCGTACCGTGATGCAGATCTACGCGGGCGAGCTGCGTTAGGGGGCAGCACCCCGTGACAGTGCTCGGGCGCCATGCACCCGCTACCCGTCGTCAACCGATGGATTCCGGCAAGCGGTTGACGACGGGTAGCCCCGGTCATAGGCTGGAGGTCGCCTATGGCTCATTGGTTACCACGATATTACCTGGACACGTCTGTGATCGGTGGGGCCGTCGATGTGGAGGAGCCGCAAAGGTTGCGCTTACTGGACGCGCTGTTTGTTTGCCAAGACCACCGGCAGTTCCGACTCCACTCGTCGGTTGTGCTGCTCGAAGAGATCGCTCGTGCCCCACAGCCGGTGCGCACGATCCTGGAGCCATACGTCGTGCGGTTGCGGCTGCCCATCCTGGCCGAATCCGAGGCGAGCCGCCACGCGGCGGAGACGTTGGTTCGCACCGGCGTGCTGAGTCGCGACGCGCTCGACGATGCGCGCCACCTGGGATGCGCGATGGTGGCGGAGATGGACGCGGTCGTCTCTTGGAATTTCAAACACCTGGTGAACCCCGCTCGGCGGCGCGGCATCCAGTCGGTGTGCGCCCTGCTGGGACTGCGGGTTCTGGATGTTATCTCTCCGCTGGAGGTGCTGGTCGATGACGAGCCGAGCTGAACAGCCCATGACGGTCGAATGGATTCGTGCGCGCCGTACCGACCACGCCCGCCAGGTCGCCGACCTGACACTGGGGGAAATTTCCATGCAAGCGGCGCCCGTTGTCGAGGAAGTGGTGAGAAGGCTGGGGCTCACCACCGCTCCGGCTGAGTCGCAGCAGCGGCGGGCGGCGGATGGTGAAGCCAGCGCGCCCTAAGGATGTCCTGCGGCTCGGGGGAGAGTGGATAGGTAAGCGATGAGAACCCAAGAGGGACGTAGAGGTGCGCCGCGAAAAGGCGCAGAGGACCAGTGAGTGAAAGTCTCACCCGAACAATTGTCGGTTCAGTTCGGTAGCTACCTGGACGACGGGAAGGGCAGCCCGACCGCTCGAAGCTCCGGGGAGAAAGGTCTGCCGTGGGCAGATCGAGCAAATCTGCGGGCTGCAACGCGCAGTGAATCCCGAGCAGGCTCCGAAAGTACGGTCGTGACGCCGACCTGTCCTCTACGCGGGGAAGGCCGAAGCATTGCGGGGAAGCAACCGATGAGTGTCCTCGTGATGGTCACCGGGGTAATGGGAGCGGCACGCAGGGAAGGTTCTCTGAGGCAACGCGGGAGGCCCGGAAGGGGGCGGGGTTGCGGCCCGCAACGCTTGCCGACAGGGCAGCGCTCTGACCGGGCGTCGGAGAGGCTCACAGTGTGCGCTGGGCAGCGCGCTGGTCAGGAGGGTTGAAGTCCCTCCGGCGCTCGGATGGGGAGCGCCGTATCCAAAGGCGGGGGTAACGGCTCGCCGGCCGGAGTGAGAGGAAGGTATGGAGAAACCTAAACGGGCACGAAGGCGAAAGCTGGACACAGCCAAGGCGGACCTGAAGCCACCGCTCGCAGGACTTCGGAGGACAGGGTGCCCACCGCGAGGTGGGATCCGAAGGGTATGCGGAGAAGTCCCGGGCCGTAGTCGAAGGGGG
>Ga0315286_10003276_pt1 | contig 15253 bp, 16 predicted proteins | sample YL17G10_0_MG_FD_205038 | JGI IMG/M metagenome (GOLD analysis project Ga0315286, IMG submission 205038) | Sediment microbial communities from Yellowstone Lake, YNP, Wyoming, USA - YL17G10_0 | ecosystem: Environmental > Aquatic > Freshwater > Lake > Sediment | place: USA: Wyoming | collected...
TTGCAGGCGAATACAAACTCATCCATGGGGACTTTGCGCCGAATTACGGATTGCTAATGCTTCCCGAGATCATGCTGGTGCAGGAAAAAATCCAGGCGTTGATGACGCGTCGCAAGCCCCGCGATTTTTATGATCTATATTTTATGCTTCGAGCCGGCCTGATATTACCTGAACGCAGGGAGATATTACGACAAGTCATCCCAATTATCGAAACGACAGAAATTGATTTTCGTCAGGAGCTTGAAGTTTTTCTGCCAAAAGACCACCAAGCGATCATTCGAGATTTTAAACAGAACTTATTGTCAGAGATCAAACGAAATCTCGGTGTTTGATTCCATTTCTTTTCTTTGGGGTCAAGTCCGCTTACGATCCCGCCTTAACCACGTCCTTGGCAGATAGGCGCTCTGCAAGTTTCATGGGCTGTATTTGACAAAACCCCCAAAAAGCCTTATATTATAATCATAAAAAGCAAAGAGCCGTTGTTCATGGCTAGAATGAACCTCGTATCGTTTCCGCCAAAAGGCGGATAGGCGACCAGGGAAATCTGCTGGAAGCCACAAACCATACGCAGACTGATCACGAAAGTGGTTGGGAGATTTCATCCGGTGATCCGGATCAAATCTCTTGACCGCTTTTTTGCGTTTTAATCCCTCTAACCAAACAAAAATATGATTAATCCATCAATAAAAGACATTCAAACCCATCTGGAATTCCTCGGTTATACCGTCGAAGCCCTCAAAAACCACGAGGCAGACACGCTTATTTGCCGGCACGGCATCCGGTCGAATCTCAGCGTGCGGATCGTCAAAGATCTCGTGATAGTCCAGGCGCGGTACGTGACCAAGCCGATCGCGGAAAGCGTCAAGCTGTATAAAATGATCGAAGCGATCAACCACGATACGTTTGTCACCAAATGGTACGTACCGACAACGCAGGAGGGTCCTGACTTCCGGATCATCGCCGAGTTTTACACGTTCGGGTATGTGAAGGAAACATTCGGCACGCTCCTGGAACTCCACGAAAAGGAATGCAGGGAGCATATCCAAAAGTTCACCGACTTCGACGAATCGAAATAAACAATGAGAACGGGGCATGATCAGTTCGGTTTCTCTTAGCCGGCCTTCCTTGCTATTATCTGTCCATGGAAAAGGAGATTGTCGTTCCAAATCCTGCGGATGAATCGCTGGGGAGTCAGCTTGTTTCTCTGTATCAGATTTTCAAGGGGATCCCGAAGAATAATACCTTGACGTTTGACCTCAATAGATTGAAATGGCCGCAACCTTTTTTATTGTTGTCGCTTGCCGCCTATGTGGCAAAGAGCGGGAGCATGTTTAACATGGATGCGCTGACAGCAAGCACGCGCTCGTATCTTCAGACGATTGCCTTTCCCGGGGGCGCGACGGCCGTGTCGGAGTTTCAAAAAAGCAAAACATACATTCCTATCGGTGCCCTGCGGCGAGCCGTGTCCACTCACGAGCGAGAAAGTCTTGAATCGGCTTTCAGCAAGATGATCAAGGATGTTTCACAAACGGATGAAGGCGCGATCGATGCGCTCTACTATCCAATTACGGAACTTATCACAAACATCTTTGAGCACAGTCAGGCTGATGTGGGTTTCGTTTTCGGGCAGTACTATCCAAAGAAACGGTATCTCGACATTTGTATTGTCGATGCAGGAAGGGGTATGGCGAAGTCTTATGAAATCGAAAAGCAACTGAAATATTCAGATGAAGAAGCTATTATGGAAGCGATGAAGGGGCGTTCAACCAAGCCGAGCGGCGAGCGCGGTTACGGCGTCCATACATCAAAAAATCTGGTCACGAAAGGATTGGGTGGCGAATTTGTCCTCGTGTCCGGATCGGCCGCATTTTTAGCCGATAAGAAACAAGAGCAGTTGGTAAAGCTCGCGGATTTTTATTGGCAGGGAACGATCTTGGCCTATCGTATCCCCAAATTGGATCACGCGATCGACATCTCCTCATACTATGAATAAACAACCAGTTAGGCTAAGCTGGAAAGGGAAGAAAAGATCTATGAAAAACTCTCCTAAAAAAGCGCTGAACATAGCAGAGCTCGTAGCGCCTATCGTGGGCTCACGAGACGCTGTTCGCGTCCTCGAAAAAATGATCTCGAAAGAAAAAGCGAAATCTATTGATTTGGATTTTCGAGATGTTGAATTCGTCTCTCGGTCAGCGACTCATGAATTCTTGATAATGAAAGAGACGGTGGCGCGAAAGGCGCTAAACAAAAAAACCATTGCGTTTATCAATCTGAATCAAAACGTGAAAGACATGTTCCGAGCGGTTGCCGCCAATCGGGCCGTACCAAAATCGGCCAAACCGGAACTTGAACCCAGAATTTCAAGCATCGAAAGTTTAATGGCGGATTCTCAAAAAGTAACGGCGTGATCAATTAATACAAACCCCCTCCATCATCGGAGGGGATTTCGTTATTTCTTATGTCCGACTACTACCACGCCCACCGCACCCGCAACTTGTTCGATCCCAAATCCAAAGAACCTTTTCGTCTTTCGCGCTCCGGCCTGGACTTGTTCGTCAACTGTCCCCGTTGTTTCTACATCGACAAACGCCTGGGCACCGGCCGCCCTCCGGGCTTTCCGTTCTCTTTGAACAGCGCCGTCGATCATCTCCTAAAAAAAGAATTCGACATCCACCGCGCCAAGAACAAAGCGCATCCGTTGATGAAAAAATACGGCATCGCCGCCGTGCCCGTCGCGCACAAAGATCTGGACATGTGGCGGGAAAATTTCCAGGGCATCCGCTATTGCAACGGCCGGAAGGACCGCGAAGCGTTTGACGCGAAATTGGAATTCGATGTGACGCTCATCGCCTGCAAAGGCGACGACGCGTGGGTCGAACCCGCGTTCATGGACGCGCGCGCCTGTCTCGCCGCTTCCAAAATCCCCAAAGCATCCGACGCCTGCGACTATTGCGCCTACGCCGCGGCAGCCGGGGAATACGGAAAATAATCCATGCATCTCCTCTTTCTCGGCACCGGTCCGGCCGAAGCCATTCCACGCAAAGGCCACACGGACGCGGCCTGTCTGGACGCGATCAAAGGCGGCAAAAGCCGGCGAACGCGTTCGTCCGTCTTCTTATCCGACGGCGACGCCAAAATCCTCATCGACGCGGGTCCGGATTTTCGCGAACAAATGAAGCGGGCCTTTCCGTCTGTCATCCCTGCGCAGGCAGGGATCCATCGGATGGATTCCCGCTTTCGCGGGAATGACAAAGCGAAAAGAACTGATGCGGTCTTTCTCACGCATGCGCATCTGGACGCGTGCGGGGGAGTCGGTTCTGTCAGCCGTTCGGTTCCCATCTACACTGATCCAATCACGGCTGTTCGTCTGCGGCTGTGCCATCCAAAGCACACGTTCGTCGAGTTCGTTCCCTTCAAACCCATCCGCATCAAGTCTGTTGAAATTATTCCGTTTCCCGTCATTCACGCTACGTCCCCGGATTTTCCCACGCACGGCTATCTCTTCAATCACACGTTGGCATACGCGAGCGACATGAAATCTTTGCCGCCAAAATCCGCGGCGCTCCTCCGTCAAATTCAGACGCTCGTCCTGGACGGTGCCATGTATCTCAATGTACAAATGCCCACGCATTTGTCCGCGGACGCCTCAATTCAACTCGCCGCAAAACTCCGCGCCAAAAATCTGATCCTCACGCAAATCGGCCACACCTATCCGCCGCATGCAATCGCGGAAAAAGCGGTCAAAAAATTCGCGGCCTCGTCAAACCTGTTCGATCCGCAAAAAATCGCGCTTGCGTATGACGGTTTGAAGATTGAATGTTCCTGACTTATCCACATTGTCAAACCCTCGCGTATTGGTTTCCGGTAGCAAATTCGGCAAAAGAGTGTATACTGATTTCAGATTTTTAAAAAAGAAGATATGCACCTTCGCTTGCGCCCAGCGCATGTCATCATCCCGCTCGTCACGCTTGCGGTTGGTATTGCCAGCTCTACGATCGCCAGGGAGGGAATGACTTGGTATACTATGCTGTTTAAGCCGAGTTGGACGCCGGCTCCATGGGTCTTTGGTGCGGCGTGGACGACGATCTATATTCTTGCGACGGCTTCCGCGCTCTTGGTGTACGAAAAAGGTCGGCAGCATCAGAAAAAATATTACAAGGCAGCCCTGTGGCTTTTTGCCGTGAACGCGCTCCTCACGTTTCTGTGGACCCTGTTCTTTTTTTATTTTCATGAAGTCTGCTGTGCGTGCGTCGATGCCTGGCTTTTATGCATCTCGGCGATCGCCCTGGTTGCGTTCTCGTGGCGCTCATCGCGTCTTGCGGCATATCTGCTCATTCCATATTCGCTTTGGATCGTGTTTGCGACCTACCTCAATTTGATGATCTGACAATCCAGGAAGGGGATAAAACCACATAAACAACAAGACACGGATGCGCTATAATGGGCGCATCTATGTTTTTATTTCATAAACGACAAAACACCGTTTGTGTTTTAGCGTTGGCGACCTGCGTTCTGTCTTGTTTCATGACGTATGAGTTGCTGACGCGTTTCGTCTCCGCGCAGGAGGCCGTCCCAGCAGATCAGTCAGCTCTGCCCGCGGGAATGCAAGCGCCTAATGCGGCGGACACAGGGGGCGGACCGTCGGCCGGCACCCAGCAAGGACCGACCGCGGCCCAGATCGCGCAATTCGAAAGCGAAGCGGGCGCGCCGGTCATCACGTTCAATCAGGCCGAGATCCAGCGGCCCACGTTTGAGGAGCCGGGCCAGGTTCCGGAGGACGTGAAAAAGCTCGTGCCGGCGCAGGAACTGATCGACGTCGAATGCGCCATGACGCGGTGGAAGAGCGGGACGTTTTTCGCGGCCATGGATGCGCTGAAAAAAGATCTGTTGCCGGTGATTGATGCGGCGCGCGCACAGGGCATGGATATGGCGGCGCCGGATGTCGAAGGCATGAAGGCCGAGGGCACCAAGCGCATCGCCGCGATCTGCGCGGCCAAGACCGTGGAACAGGCCGAGGCGCTCGTCAAAGATTTTATCCAGTGGGGCAAGGACGGGGCGGATCAGGGCATGAACCAGACGCGCGGACCCATGTCGGGCCAGATGACCGCTCATAACGACGAAATCAAAGTAAAAGTCAAAGAACAGCTCCAGCCATACATCGATAAGCTGTCCGCGCAGATGCAACCGGATATCGATGCCCGGGCGCACGAAATTTCGGCATCGGTGGCGGCCCAGTATTCGGGAGCGAAGTCCGCGCCGGACATATCGGTGGTCCAGGGACAGGTGATGGGTCAGCTCCAGCCGTACATCGACCAAAAGGTGGCTGACATGCAAAAAAAGATCACGGCCAAAGCCGCCGAGATCGTGGCGCCGCTCAAAGCGCCGTTCGAGGCCATCGGGAAGTTGTTCGACGGCATGGACGCCAAGATCAATGCGGATATTAAAATAGGCGAAGCGAAATACGCGACGCCGTACCGGGCCAAAGCGCTTTCGCTCCGCAAAGACCTGATCGTCAGGATCGTGGATGCGAACGTCGGGGAGGCGGTCAAAGCGCTGGATGCGAACGCCGCGCAGATCGAAAACGCGCGCAAAGCCAATCCCTCGCTCCGGAGCGCGGCGGCTATGAAGGCCGAACTCCTGGCGGATGCGAACGATCTCAAATCCAAACTGAGCGCCGCGCTGCAGGCCGAGGATGAATACGCGCTGCAGTCCGCCGCGGACGCGTTCCGCAAAAAGTGGCAGAACGTCCAGGACCAGGCCATGCAATCCGCGACCGCAAGCGCCGCGCAGATGTGCAATGCCGCGGTACCGCAGATGGCCACGGCGATCACGCAGATTGATCAGGCGGCAACGCAGATCCAGTCCGTCACGGACCAGTGCACGTCCGATCCCGGCACGGCCGGATGCGATCGAGTGCAGTCCGTTGCCGACCGGCTGGCCACGGCGCTGACAAAATTGAACGACCTGAAAACCGAAATGACTCTGGTGACAAGTTTGTGCCGCGAGAACGGCGACCAGACGCAGATAGCCCAGCTTCTCGAAAAAATCCAGTCGGACGGGTTGGACGCGCAGGCATACGGCGAAGCGCTGAACGCGGAAAAACAAAACATGCTGGTCAATTCCGCAAAGACCGCCTGCGACCAGGCCATGCCGCAACTCGATGCCGCCAAGATCAAGATGGGGAAAGACGACCTGGTGGTGCTCAAGGCCGGTTTGGACCGGTGCGCGGGCAAGTCGACGAACGAGTGCACGGCAATCAACGCGCTGCAGCCAAAGTACGCGGCATTGACCCAGGAAGTTTCGGATTTCAACACCGCGGCAGACGCGGCGCGCGCCATGTGCAAAACGAATAACAAGGAAACCGACCCGAATCGGGTGTCCGCCACGCTCGGGGAGCTGCAGGACAAGGCGGATCAGTTGCAAGCCGATGCCGCCGATCTGCGGCTCGAGCAATTGCAGGCCGCGAGCGCGCGCGCCTATTGCCGCGCCGTACTCGATTCCATGGGCCAGGCCGAGCGCGACATGCAGGCCGGCGTGGACAAGGCCGAAAAAACGCTGTCCGACTGCCGCGGCAAGAGCGATGTGCGGTGCAGTTATGTGAATAAGATAGAAACCAAGATCTATGCGGTCCGGACGCAGGCGTTTAACAGCATGAACAAGATCGCGACGATCAAGTCGCAATGCAAGACCGCCGGAGCGGATGTCCCGCCCGCCTCGCTCACCGCGCTCGTAGACCAGGTCCGGGCCGATGCGGATGCGCTGCAAAAAACCGTGGCCGCGCTGATCGCCGAAGCGGATGCCGCGGCCGCAAAGCAGGGAAAGAGCGTATGGATCGAAGCGGAAAACGAAGCGCGTATAAACCTCTTGCCGCACACGGAACCGTGGCATTCCAACAAATGGGTTGGGGCGGCGTCCTGGCGTCCGCCGCTCTACGGCCCGGGGTACTGGTATTTGTCGCGCGGCGGCGAATGGATCGAATATGATGTGACAGTCCCGGCCAACGGCGCTTATCATGTGTGGATCCGCGATTATGTGGACAACAACCAGGCGCGCGGCATCCGTCGGATCAACCTCATGTTCGACGGCAAGTCATACGGAACCTTCGGCGAAGTTAATATCCCGGTGAGCAGCAATCTGGGCGCGATCGGTTGGCACGAGGTGGGCTCGGGAGTGACGCTCACCGCCGGCAAACACGTGCTGCGCATCACCAAAGAAGCCACGACAGCCGGTGCCGCGGTCCTTGACGCTTATTATCTGACGACGGACACGGATGTGCCGCCGGAGAAATAAACCCTATGGCAAAAAAACACGCTCCTATGCAACCCATTCCGCGTCGGCCATGGCATGCCAAGTTCGGATTCGCGCTGGCGCTTGTGCCGATTATCGGCGCAGCCGCCCTAAGCGTTTCCGCGGCCACGATCTATCTCGCGCAGGCAAAGGCGCCGGTCTTTAAAAAACTTCCCAAGCGCGCGCCCATCAAGGTCGTGGTCCCGCCGAAGACGGATGTCCAAAAAACCCTGGATAATATAAAGATTCCCGCGCCCGTGATCAGTGCTTCCGCGTCGCCCATCCCGAATCTCAAGTTTTCTTCGTTGAACCTCGCGGTTCCGCAGCTGCCGGGCAAGGGGATTATGAAAAGCGTGGCGGGAAAACGGGATTATAATGTGAATGCCTCGGCGAGCGTTACCACCCCGGATGTCGCCTCGATGGTCCAAGGCGAGATGCCGGCAGGGACGCCGTCGGGATCCGGCGGACCGCCTGCCGGTGAGACAGGCGGACCTCCGGCGAACACGCCGTCTCCGGCCGCTCCGTCCGGTTCGGCCGCTCCGACCACCACCGCGCCCGCAGGAACCGGATCGCAGGCTCCGACAATTACCGCCGCAAACTGTGCCCAGTTCTCCGGCGTGCCGAGCTGCTCTTATGTGACCGATCCCAGCGGGCAGACCATGTGCAACCAGTGCAAAGCCGCGGGATTATAGAAAAACACCTCCCCCGCCCTCCTCAGGGAGGAGGGAGTAAAATTAGATCCTCCCCCCTCTATGAGGGGGAGCTAGAGGAGGTGTTTCTCGTCTCCGCGAAATATTCGGTGGCACGCTTGAGCGAGGCGAATGTGCCCGCATCGGACCAGAATCCGCGCACGGGTTTGGCGATTAATTTCTGCTGCGCCAGATAATAGTTGTTCACGTCCGTGATTTCCAGTTCCCCGCGTCCGCTCGGCTTTAACGTCTTGATCACCTCAAACACGCTCGGTTCGTACACGTACAGGCCGACCTGCGCGAAATTCGATTTTGGGACCGCGGGTTTCTCTTCGATGGAAAGGACGTTGCCCCAGATATCCAGTTCCATGACGCCAAAGCGCTGCGGATCTTCCACGGATTTATAAAAGGCCATGGCGCCGGACTGGAAGGCGGATAGATCCGCGGCAAAGTTATCGTCAAAGATATTATCGCCAAGGATGACCGCGCAATTCGATCCGTCCACAAAGTCCTCGGCCAGTGCCAGCGCCTGCGCAATGCCTCCGGATTCGTCCTGGATGCGGTAGGTCAGCGAACAGCCGCGGCTCGCGCCGGATCCGAGCAGGTTCATAAATTGCCCGGCAAATTCCGGTCCGGTGACGATCAAGATGTCGCGGATGCCCGAATTCAGCAGGGTTTGCAGGGGATAGAGGATCATTTGCCGGTCATGGATGGGCAAAAGGTGTTTGTTCGTCACGTTGGTCAGCGGCGCCAGCCGTGTTCCTCGTCCTCCGGCCAGGATCACGCCCTTCATTTCTTTCTTCACCGCGCGCAGGAAATTGAACGGTTGATGACTGTCATTCCCACGGAGGTGGGAATCCAGCCCGGTTTCCGTATGATTCATTTTTGTATCCATCGTCGCTTTTACGGCTGCCGCATACTTCATCATGGTATCGCGTAACGCCACTTCGATCGGCCGCATGAAGATTCCATACTCGGCCAGGCGCGTTGACTGGAGGATGCAATTTGACCGCTGTTTCGTCACGAGCCCTTTGGCGACCAATTCGGCGTCGGAAATCCATTCGCAGGTGTGCGACGGGTCCACATACTCACGATAGAGGTCGACCAAGTCCTTGTGGCGCAACGTTCCCGGATTGGTCACGTGAAAAATACCCGTGGCTCGCTTTTCAATCATCTGATGCAAAACCGGGATCAGATCATCCACGATGGTGACGCTGTTTTCGACATCCACGACTTGTTTGTAAGCCGCGAGTTTATTGATCAGATTGCGCGGCGCCGGACGCGAATCAATGGGCATGCGCAAACGCGCGATTCCCATGTTTGGCAAGCGTGAAAGAATGAGATCCGCGGCGTATTTGGTCCGGGAATAGAAGGCTGACGGGTTCGCAAAATCCGATTCCCTCCAGCCGGCCGGATCGGGCGACGGACCATAAAAGATACAGCCTGACCCAAGGTGCAAAAGATACACGCCGCGCTCCTGGCACGCCTCCGCCAGGATCATGGGCAAAACAGCGTTCGATTCAAACGTCTCCGCCTGGTGCGTTTCGCACCAATCCACGTTCGGCGTGCCGGTCATGCCGGCCGCGTTCACGATTGCATCAGGTTTGTGTTCATCAATTAATTTAAAAACGGAATTCTTATCCGTAATGAACACATCCGTTAATATCGCATCGTCTTTCCACGCCTCCGCCATGCGCGATCCCAGATATCCTTTGCCGATAATCAGTATTTTCATAATCTATTTGGATTGTTAAACCTTCCATCGAAGCCTCCTCGCTTCCACCTCACCCTGCCCTCTCCTTCGTAAGGAGAGGGTTCTGACTCATCACGGGTGACACGGCGAATACTTTCTTCCCGACGTCGGGACGAAAAGTGTGAGCCGTGGCAGGACCCGTGATTCCCATCATACGGTTCTGTTCAATAACAATCTCCACCATGCCTCGTTTGCCACAAACCAGTCAACGGTTTGGCGCAATCCGCGGTCAAACGTGTACGTCGGCTGCCACTTCAATTCTTCGCGCGCCTTGGTGAAATCAATGGCATAGCGCTGGTCATGTCCCTTCCGGTCTTCGACGAATGTCAAAAGCGAAAGCGGCCGGTGCAGCAGATCCAGAATCATTTTTGCCACCTCGATATTCGCGTGTTCCGCATTGCCGCCAAAGCAATACGTTTCTCCGGTTTTTCCGTGCTGCAAAACCGCCTCAATTCCGCGGCAGTGGTCTTCCACATGGATCCAGTCGCGGATGTTTTTTCCGTCGCCGTACACGGGCAGGGCGATGTTGCGCAAGGCGTTCACGACCATGAGCGGAATGAATTTTTCCGGGAAGTGGTACGGTCCGTAATTATTGGAGCAATTGCTGATCGTAATGGGCAAACGGTATGTATTAAAATAGGCGCGGCACAAATGGTCGGATGCCGCCTTGGACGCGGCATACGGGCTTTGCGGATCATACCGCGTCTGTTCGTCGAATTTTTCCGTTCCCTCGAGCGGTAAACTCCCAAACACCTCGTCCGTGGAAATGTGGTGAAACCGCTGGATTTGCCGGCCGCGCCGCCGCATTTCTTCCAACAGTGTATGCGTGCCCAGGACATTGGTCGTCAAAAAGATCTGGCTGTTTTGGATCGAGCGGTCCACATGTGACTCGGCCGCAAAATGCACGACCAGATCCGCGTTTTCCATGGCGCGGTGCACCACGTCCGGATCGCAGATGTTGCCGTGGATAAAAAAGAGGCGCAGGGGATCAAGCCCTTCGAGGTTCGCGAGGTTGCCCGCATACGTCAGCGCATCCAGATTCACGATCTGGTCATGCGCGTGGTTCCGGAGCCAAAACCGAATAAAATTCGAGCCGATGAAGCCGGCGCCGCCGGTAACGAGAAGTCGCATAAAATCAATGGGAAAATGATTGACGGAAGGGGCCAAAATTGGTAGGTTGGCCGCGTCTTCGCGTCTTTGATGACCTTATCAGAGAGACAAAACAACGACAATAACGACAATGCAGCCGACTCTTTCGCCCCAGATCAGCCGCGTCCAATGGCTCAAACCCGGTCATCCTCCAGCTGGCGGACCGGCGGATTTGGCGGTCGTGATCGTGAGCTGGAACGTGAAGGAATTTCTTCAAAAAAACATCGAACGGTTGTCCGAGAGCCAGGGCGTGATTTCGGCCGAGCTCGTCGTGGTCGATAACGCGTCATCGGATGGAACCGCGCAGATGGTGCGCGACCAATTTCCAGACGTCCGCCTCATTTCCAACAATCAGAATCTCGGCTTCGCCAAAGCGAACAATCAGGGCATTTCCGTCAGTCATGCGCGCCATGTTTTGCTGTTGAATCCGGACATGGCTGTCGAGCTCGATGCTTTGCAAAAGACCGTGGACTATCTGGATGCGCATCCGGATGCGGGCGTCATGGGCGGCAGTCTCTCTAAGTCTGACGGGTCAGTCAATCCGTCGGTGCGCCGGTTCCCGGACGTCTGGTCACAGCTTTTTATCATCTTGAAAATCGCGCATTTTTTCCCGCGCATCAATCGCCGCTATCTCTTCTCCGATTTCAATTACGACGTGGAGCAACAAGTGGACACGGTGCGCGGCTCCTATTTCGCCATTAACGGAAAATTGCTGGAACAAATCGGCGGACTCGACGAGCGCTATTTCCTGTGGTTCGAAGAAGTGGATTATTGCCGGCAGGCGAAAAAGAACGGATGGAAAGTGATGTTCGTGCCGTGGATCCACGCCGTGGATTTTGTCGGAAAAAGTTTTTCGCAAAACAAACGATTCCTCGCGCAAAAACGCTTCACGCGGTCGTTGATCCAATACATCCGCAAATGGCATCCGCGCTGGCAGTCCGTGGTTCTGACAATCGCGCGCCCAATCGGCTTGTTCTTTAACTGGCTCGGAGACTTACTCACCATCCTGCCCCGAACCCCTTTTTCTTTCCCCCTTGGTAAGGGGGAAGCGGTTCGCCCCCTCCTTACGAAGGAGGGGCAAGGGGAGGTTCGGAAAGATGTTTGATCTGAATATGCTAGACACCTCCCGCATCGCCGTCCAAGTCGCTTTGTACAAAAGCGCCGCGCGTTTGCCGAAACTGCTGGCATCGCTAAAAGCGCAAACCATCCATGATTGGGAATTGCACCTGTATGACAATTCGTGCGATCCGGCCGAAGAGGCGCGCGTCCGTTCGTGCATCTTGCAGAGTGGCATGCTGTGTCAGTTCACATTCGGCCAAAAGAATCTCGGCTTTACCGCGCATAACGAAATGTTCCATGCGCACAACGCGGACTTCGTCTTCATCCTGAATGACGACGTGGATCTTGCGCCAACCTATTTTGAAAAATGTCTGGAGCGCATGGAGTCCGATCAAAACTGCGCGTCCGTCACCGGGTTGCTCTATCGCGAGGACGGATCGCTCATCGATACGGCCGGCATGAAATATGGATGCCTTGGTCACATCACCGAATGGTTCGCAGGTGTGCCGGTCGAAAAAGCCGCGTTGTTCGTCAAAGCAGCTCATCAAATCTTCGGCGTTCCGTGTGTGGCCGCCCTGTTCCGCCGTTCCGCAATCGAAGCCGTTTCGCCGGATGGCGTTCCGTTCGACCCCACATTCTTCATGTACAAAGAAGATGCGGACCTCGCCGTCCGTCTTCGCCGCAAAGGATTCACGTCGTGGTTTGAACCGCAGGCAACCGGCGTCCATCTCCGTGGCGTGAAAGAGACGGGAGGTTCCGTCTCCGCACGTATCCGCGACGAGCGATCCCGTCCGCTCAAGTTGCGCGAGCAAATGTACCAAAACCAGTGGGCCATGTTCATCTATCACATGTCCTGGAAGCTCGGCTTCTCCGATCTGATCCGTTCATTGTGGTTCGAAGAGCTACGTGGCGCTTCGTTGTTCTTCCTGGGTTCGCCGTTTGCCTATTTCCGCGCGTGGCATAACATCCATAAGTCCTGGGCGTACTATCAAACGCGCAGAAAACAGTTGGAGAGTATGGGACTCGCTCACGTGTCATTGCGAGAAGTATGACGATCATGTGTCATTGCGAGGAGGAGTCTGCGACGATGTGGCAATCTCGGGGTCTGATTCGGAGATTGCTTCGTTCCTCGCAATGACAAATAAAAAAGTTATGATCCATCCCAAAGTCGGCATCATTTATCTCACCATCACCACCGCCCATTGGAAGGCGGACATTCAGCGTGGCTTGTCGTCTTTGGAAAAGATCAATTATCCCAAAGACCGGCTGGAACTCATCTGCGTGGAATCAAAATTATCGCCGACCGAATTCGTCAAAGACTGGTTTGAAAATAATTGGATGCCAAAGTCCGGAAAAGAATTGCCAAGAATCACTTATGTGTTCAATGACCAGGTGATCGGATTTTCCGGCAACAACAACATCGGGATGGAGAAGGCGAGGGAGTTGGGATGTGATTATATCTATTTGTTGAACGAAGACGCGGAAGCCGATCCGGACTTTCTGATCCGTGCCGTCGAACGCGCCGAGGCTGATCCGTCAGTGGCGTACGTCCAATCCCTGATTCTTCTCGGCCAGGAACGTGAAAAGGTGAATACCATCGGCAATGCCTTTCATTTCCTGGGTTTCGGCTATTCCAACGGTTATCTCTGGACCAAAGATCAGGCGCTGAAATTTTTCGAAAAAGAACGTCAAAAAAATCCCGCTCTGGAAATCGGTTATCTCTCCGGCGCCGGCGTGCTTGGACGCATGTCCGCGATCGAAAAATGCGGTTTGTTCGACCATCGTTTTTTTATGTACCACGAGGACACGGACGCCTCGTTCCAGGCGCGCATCCGCGGATTCAAGACCGTGGTCGAACCAGCATCCCTTGTCTACCACCATTACGATTTCACCAAGAGCATCAAAAAATACTATCTGATGGAACGCAACCGCTGGGCCATGGTCTTCAGCTTCTATCGTCTCTGGACCATCGTCGCGATCCTGCCCATGTTTATCGCCATGGAACTGGCGCTTTTGTCTTTTTCCTTCAAGCGCGGATGGTGGCCGGAAAAGAAAAAAGTGTACAAGGAAGTCTTCAGCCGCGACTTCTGGAAATGGATCCGCGAACGCCGCAAAAAGATCCACGCCGAGCGCACAATCTCGGACCGCGAACTCCTGCGCTACATGGTTTCAACCGTGGAATTCCAGGGCGAAGAAGTCAAAAACGTCCTGCTCACCCACATCGGCAATCCCGTCATGCGGGCGTATGGATGGGTGCTCCGCAGGCTGGTGGTGTGATGTCATATCTCCTCTTTTATCTTTTCCCACGTCACGCTTCCCAGCGTCACGGTTTCAATTTCTTTTAATAGATAATACAACGCCTGTTTTGGAATCATTTGATGGGGAATGGTGACGGACTTGTTTGTCGGCGGCCAGTTGATCATCGCATGACTGCCATCGCCGCCGCTCACATCAATCAAAAAGCCCACGCGGCGGAGGGCTTTCAGAAATTTATTGCGCTGAAGCGTTCCCGGAAGTTCGCTAAGCGGCGGCATACGCCATTTCTTTTTTTGTTCCTTCGCAGTGAATGGCCGCTTCTTTGGCGTAGGAAGAAGGAATGCCGAAGGAGGTGAGAATGGCGTCTTTGATCTTGTGGTCAAGTTCCTTTTCGTTTTCGGCGAACGTCACGATGCTTCCATAGCGGTAGTTCGCGCTCACCGCGACAATCAAACCGTCTTCCCGATGGTAGTCAAATTTAATTGGTTCGTTATTGCGAAAATACTTGGCCAACTCAACCAAGCCCGAAGGAACGGCTTTGTGTGATTGAAGATAGGCCTTGAACAGCCAATCGCCGATGACTTTTGTCGGTTTCATGTTGACATCAATATGCCTAATTTCGAGACGCTTGGCAAGGCTTGCCAAATCAAACGCATTTTGTTACTCTCTGCGCACATAAACGTATGCCCCGTTATTCAACTTCCAGCGCGTTTGGGGCATCTTCATGAAAAATATGCTTAATTTGTTAATGCACAAACCATTAATCATTCTCCTTTCAAACAAACGCGAACAGCGGTTTGTTTCTGGAAGTTGATAAACGGGGTATGAAAGCCGACATCCATCCAGCCTATTTCCCGGACGCCAAGATCGTGTGCGCCTGCGGCAATGTCATGAACGTGGGTTCCACCGTGAAAGAAATTCACGTGGAATTGTGTTCCGCGTGCCATCCGTTCTACACCGGCAAGCAAAAGCTGATCGATACCTCGCGCCGCATCGAGAAGTTTGCGGAAAAGAAAAAGGCGAAAGAGGACAAGTCCGGAACCGTCACGGGAAAGAAAGT
>Ga0315286_10003278_pt1 | contig 15250 bp, 6 predicted proteins | sample YL17G10_0_MG_FD_205038 | JGI IMG/M metagenome (GOLD analysis project Ga0315286, IMG submission 205038) | Sediment microbial communities from Yellowstone Lake, YNP, Wyoming, USA - YL17G10_0 | ecosystem: Environmental > Aquatic > Freshwater > Lake > Sediment | place: USA: Wyoming | collected...
TGTCCAGAAGCCCAACAGCTACCTACGGTCCGATAACAACCGCTATACCCTTGACTGCAGCACAAGGCATTGGATCAGCCACATTCCGGGTTCGATTCACTGTCAGTTACGTTGGAACAGTAACGAAACTTACCTACTGGTATATCGACAATGTCAAACTCGGAACATTAGTAACCCTTTACCAGACAACCTTCGATACGAACCTAGTACCTGAAAGCTTTGGACCTCTTGGCTGGACAAGAACGCACACAAACTGGGCGCAGGCCTTCAGCGCATTAGCAGGTGGAATATCACCAGAGCTCCGGTTCTACTACTCTCCGTCATTTACCGGTATCTCACGAATGTATACCGGTCCAATTGACACCAGTGCATACACTGAGCTCACATTGCAGTTCAAGCACTTCGTGGACTACTATGCCTTAGGAATTTTCGTAATGGTAGAAACATCCACTGATGGAATAAACTGGAACACAGCCTGGTCCATTTCACCAACAGCAAATGTCGGCCCAGCAACAGTTGAAATTCCGTTGGACGCTACGGACGGTGTCGGATCATCGACATTCCGATTCTCGTTCACCTTCAGCGGATACAGCTTCAACATCGACTACTGGTACATCGACGATGTTAAACTCAGAAACCTTGCCATCCTAGCAGATGGTAACCCCAGCGACAACGTGTTAGCAAAATGGTTCACCTTATCCTATGAACACGATGTGGGAATCTCAATGATCACCGAACCAGTCGGTCCACACACCACTGAAGCAAAAACATGGGCTACCGCGGGCCAAACCGTTAATGCAGTCAGCGATGGCGGCTACCTGTTCGAGGCAGCAATGCGACTCAATGCAACAGATGTGAGCGGATTCAACAACTGGGATATCAATACGGTGCAGTTCTTCAAAGGATATGGCACCACTGCGGTACCCGCATGCTCGGGAAGAATTAAGATCTACAGCAGTACAGACCCCTTACAACCAACAACCCTCATAACCACACAACCATGGAGCGCAGGTGCTGGAAGCTTCTGGGTCAACGTTCCCCTCAGCAGCCCAGTCAAGATCCAACCCGGTCTTGATTACTGGATGAGCGTCGAATACACCGCTGGGTACACAAGCTATCCCGCTGGGTGTGACAATGGTCCCGCAATTGATACCAAGGGAGACTGGCTCTGGGATGAGGTAACACCATGGTGTGAAATGCAGATATTTGGCCTCGACTACAACTGGAACATCAAGGCAGTCTTGATTTCACCGGTACCCGCCACATGGCCACCAGGAAGCTACCCCATTGCAGCCATCGCGGATAACTTTGGAGTCACCTTCACAGAAAACAACTTCGTCGTCAACGCAAAGGTCTTCAAGACCAGCATGCTCAAAAACGCAGACGTCCTTGTCTACGAAGAGAACGTCACCGTTACCAGCGCATTAACGCCTGGTCAAAATGTCTTGAAGAACTTCCCGGAAATCGTCATCGAGAACATTTCCGCATCGGAAGGCAACTACCGTCTTGAAATCAAGACCATGCTTGCTGGCGATGACCACCCAACCAACGACAAGAAGACAAAGACATTCACCATCGAAAGACCAGATATCACACCACCAGTAACAACCGCGGCCGTAGCAGGAACCATGGGTAAAGCCAACTGGTATCTCAGTAGCGTCACCGTGACCTTAACGGCAACTGATCCAGACGGAAAATGGCCAAGTGGTGTCAACAACACCTACTACAAAGTCGACACCGGTGCATACGCTAAATATACAGCACCAGTTGTCGTCACAGCGGACGGCCAACACACAGTCTCTTACTACTCTGATGACAAGGCTGGAAACGTAGAAACAGCAAAAACTGTGAGCTTCAAGAAGGACGCCACCGCACCAGAAATTAACATCACGTGCGTATCACAAAACCTGATGAAGACCAAATGGTTGATTACTGCAACCGTCTTCGATGCAACCAGTGGTATCGCGATGGTGGAGTTCTACGTGGCTGATGCGTTACTCGGTAATGTAACGGCAGCACCTTGGGAGTTCTTATACCAAGGCAACGGTCCAGGTCCAGCCCAATGTATCGCCTACGATGTCGCAGGAAACTCTAAGATGAGTGACTCAGTAGCTGAATTTGAAATCCAGAGCCAACAGAGCCAGCCACAAGTAGTACAGACACTCAAATTGAAGAACATCTAAAGACAACACACAACGGAGTGAAAACACTTTCACTCCCCCTCTATTTTTTTTTTATATCTTTTTTCCCCACCTGTTCTATTCATGCCTTGTTTTATTCGTCAAACCTCACTGTCGGCTTCAGTGGAAAGAAACAACCAACACCAGTGCACCCTTCACCGTCGGGGTAAATGCAACCGTAATTCTAAGCAACTTCAAACGAAAAATCATCTGAGGATACAACCGTAATCCTATTGAATGGAAAGAACCCCTTTTTTTCAGCATTCTCTCCAAGTAACTCATCCTATTTCTCAAAGAGCAACCCGCTATCATAAGGGATAAAGCATATATACTATGTTCCCATTAATATTATATAACTATTAAGATAGGGGATCTACATATGAAGAATGAATCAAAGAAGAAACGAACGGTAGGTAGGGTAGGTGTTGTTTTCGCAATATGTCTGGCAATGGTCATGACCTCTGCAGTAACAACCATAGGAACTTCTATGAAACTAAACCAAACGATATTTAGTAATCGGTTGAGTTATTCGTTTGAATTCAAAGAACCAAGTGTACAATTAAAAGACTCCGATTATACGACAATTACGCTGCCAGGATGTCTGGCGATGGGCAAACAAGCAGGCGACCCGGCGATGCCGGTAAAAATAATACAGCTCTTGCTCCCACCCAAGAAAACAGTATCCCACATCAACGTCATTGGAACACCAGTGGAAGTCCAACTCTCCAATATCGATCTGAGAGAAAAACCAATTTTCCCGCAACAACAATCAGTTCCCATCGGCAGTGATCAAGCCCAACAATTCACCATCAATTCAAACGTATATTCTTCAGATGTCAACTATCCGTCAACCACCTATTCAGACTATGCCGTTGGATATTCCCATGGATATGCGATTCTATCCCTCAGTCTGAACCCAATGCAGTATAACCCTGTAGAGGGCACGCTGGTCTATTACCCGAAGATGACGATGACGATTACTTTAAAAAACGGGGATGTAAACCAGCTTTATAGCAACAATCCCAGTGATAAAGCATACGTAAAAACCCTTGTCTCAAACCCAGAGATGGCAGACCTTTACCAGATAGGGAGATTACAAACATTTGAGTACCCTGGAGGTCTCTGTGACCCCAGTCAGCATTACGACTATGTGATAATAACCACAACCCAGAACGGACTCAACTATTGGGATATCGGTGGTACCCTTCATTACAACTGGAACAGTCTCATAGCCCAACATAGCGGTGATGGGTTAACCAGTACGGTAGTAACTGTTCAGGATATCAACGCATGTACCGACTACCAGAACGCAGACCCGTTGTTTAACGACCAACCAGCGCACATTCGAGAGTTCTGCAATGATTCCTATCAGGATTGGGGAACACGGTATGTTCTTATAGCTGGCGATGCGGATACGATTGCCGCTCGGCAGTTACATTATGCCTATGAAGGGACTGTCGACTCTGATCTCTACTGGAGTAACCTTGATAATAATTTCAACGCTGATCATGATTCTCAATGGGGGGAAGCAGCTGACAGCGGTTTTGATCTCTATTCTGAGATATTCATTGGACGCATCACTTGTGATACTCCTCAGGATGTCTCCAACTGGTTGACCAAGAGTTTCTACTATGCAGATTCTTCTGATTCTGACTATCTTGACAACGCAGCGTTTTACGGTGGAGATACTGGATGGGCCACCCAGGGAGATGATTTCATGGACTACAGTGCCATAAAAGGGACGAACAACTGGCTCGGACCGAGTCCTGGTAGCAGTGGCCCGTTCCCAACCTGGGCAGGGTTCCAATTTGGTTTTGAAACCTGGAATGCAGTACATTCCGGGAACCAATTCAATCTTTCCGTGAAATACACTGAAGCGCCAGTACCAAACCCTGGCTGGAGTGGACTAGGTATTACTGGACTCAAAAATGCTATCAACAACGATAAAGTGACAATCATTTCTGGTATTGCCCATGCAAACAACCAGATGTCCCTTGATGTACAAGCTTCTGCCTGGGAGTCCCAGTATACCAACACAAAACCATTCTTCATCCACGATTACGGATGCCACTGTGGTGACTTCGATGATGGTGATGATGGTATCATTGAGTCCATGCTTTTCAAATCAGACATAAAACTTTCCTTCGGCTGCGTCTATAATACTGGATATGGCTGGGGACAGTTCGATGACACAAACTCAAGCAGCGCATTCCAAACGAAACAATTCTGGAATTACTTCCTCAATATGGAAAACTACTCTGGTGATTATAGCAACTGGCAGTTTGGAAAAGGACATGCCTGGTCAAAAGACTCGATGGCTCCCACGATTAACTGGGATTATTCCTCTGGAACCTGGCGTGGCGTTATCGAATGCTGTCTGCTCTTTGGCGATCCTGCACAGAGCTTTAAGACTCCTCACCCAAGCCAATCACCGACGCAACCCACCCAACCAGTCGGTCCAACGCTTGGAATTTGGAACATACAGTACAGCTACACCAGTTCAGCGACAGAGCCAGACAGTGAACAAGTCTACTACCTGTTCGACTGGGGTGACGGAAGCAGCAGCGGATGGCTCGGGCCCTACTCCTCAGGACAAACGATTACAGGATCCCATATCTGGGCCGTCCTTGGCAACTTCGACGTTAAAGTAAAAGCAAAAGACATCTGGGGCGCTAGCAGCAGCTGGTCAGAACCATTGGTTGTGACCATCACGGACAACAACCCGCCGAATACTCCGGAGATAACAGGTCCAGCTGAAGGAATACCCGGAAACCAGTACCTCTACAATATTGTGACAACTGACCTTGACGAACATAACATCTACTACTTTGTCGACTGGGACGACAACACTACAACCGGATGGCTTGGTCCCTACGTTTCTGGCACCCAGATACATGTCACGCATTCCTGGACTGAACAGGGAAGCTACACCGTCAAAGCCAAGGCAAAGGACACCATGGGTGCAGAAAGCGCCTGGGGTACAATTGACGTCGTCATGCCCGTAGAAGTAAATTTCGGGAGCACCAGTCAGCAACTCTTCCAAAGCATCCTGCTTGGTCAGCGACTTAACGCTTAAACACTGAAGAAAACAAACCAACCCCCCCCTCTCTTTTTTTTTTGAACGCCCTCATAAATATCGTATCATTACTTATGAGACTCTGAGAAATTATTGACTTAAACGGCCAGAGTTTATACTATCAAGATTTCTTTAAAGGTAAAGATGCACTTAAAGGAAAGGACCAAAGAACGAAGTAAATCATCAAAGAAGTACACTCAACATAGTAAAACCATGTTTGTAATAACAATAAAAACACCGCATTATTCCCTATTCACGGGAGAAATCATCCTGAAGCGGCAGCGTTTGGATAAGAAGAAGGGAATCTGGTGTAACGAATCGACTCACGGTCTCTTAGAGAGACATGGTCGATAGTTTTTCTTAAGACCGTTCCTACCGTGATGAGAAGATGAAGGAGCTTTTGTTTATGAAATATGATCAGCTATACTTAAATCCCTACCAAATCAGGATTGTTCAAAGGTGGTTTCCCTCATAGTTTTTTCATCTGAAATACCTCTCGGTAATAACACAAGATACCTCCATGAGAAAGAAAAACAGAAGAAGAAAATAAAAACTAGGCGGGAAGGTTGAGATGAACAGACTGGTTTCAATGGATTAACCTCGTAACACAACCAACAATATCGGTTCTAACAGATGAGAACAAAAGATAGACCCTGTATTACTGTTCAAGGTGCTCAGTATAGCTTTTCAGTATTCAACTCCAAAAAACCCCTCATATATGTGATCAACAAAACGAAGAATAGATTCTGTGAATCTAATCTGATATCATTTTTACGAATAGTTCAACTCAGTGTTGGCATGTTTTCTCTCTATATGGTGGGTATGGGATAAAGTAGCTTTTAAAAATATCATCTCTTGTTCTCCACGGGAGATTCTCGAGACATAAAGGTCTTCATATTTCGGATAGCATCATCATTTACATCAATGAAAAACTGACGAAAAATAGATAGTTGAGAGAACACAATACACATCTTCCATAGTATGATTTCTCTACTACTAAGGTTCGTATGTAGTACACAAAATCCTTGATGGTAAAGCCAGCAAAGAAAAAATCAAATGAAGATGACGAGAATAGGCTTTTGTTTGATTTGGGGTTGTTTCCTCCTGATTGTTTTTGGATTTACCTCGATGAATGAGTCATTCAATAGAGAACATTTAGAACAATATTATGTACTCACCAAAAGAAAAAAAATAAAAAAAAAAGAAAGAAGGCGGTGCTAGTTCCCTTTACACTCTGAAGAGATGTCGGAGGATCGGGAACGCATTGGGGAACTGTTCGAACAACCAGTGGAGGAACGGGTTGGTGATACCGAAGCTCGTTGGCATTGTGACGTCCAGTGTTGCCCAGTCACTCTCAACACCGTGTTCGTCTTTGACCTTCGCTTTGACTATATATGTTCCCTTTGTGGACCATTTATGATTTACGGTCAGCTGATACCCGGAAGTATATGGTCCTAGCCATCCAGTGTTAGTGTTGTCATCCCAATCCACATAATAGGAGACTTGATCTTGATCTGGATCTGTCGCCGTGAAGTTGTAGGTGTAATTTACTCCTACTTTTCCCTGTGGAGAACCTGAAATAGTGGGCGTATTCGGTGGATTATTCGTAGCGGTCGAGGTAGTGAACTGCCATATCGGTCCTGCAGTAGATGCAGCGAAGCTATCCCATGCAACGATCTTCCAGTAGTAAGTAGATACAGGAAGCATTGTCCCTGGGTTATAGGAAGTACTGGATTGGTTGCTTGTGACTTTCGAGGGAGGATTCGTTGCCCCAAAGTACACATCGTACTTGACCGGATCACTATCGGGATCTCCACCAGTCCAGCTTAAAACAGTATTTATTGGCACATTTGTTGTCCCATTTGCTGGATTTGGATTTTTAGGTGTATTCGGAGGACTATTTCCTCTGGTTGTAAATTGCCAAACAGGCCCATTCGCAGTTGATCCTTTTTCATCATGTACAATAATCTGCCAGTAATAGGTGGATGCTAAGTCGAGATTTCCGGGAGTATACGATGTTCCTGTTTGATCATCTGAAACTAAAACATCAGGTGTTACATCATCTTTTTCAAAATATACATCATAATAAAGATCATCAAACCAATCAGGATCAGTACACTGCCAACTCAGTGTTGGGTTAATTTTTACATTTGTTGCTCCGTTTAATGGACTTGGATTGCTTGGCGCAGTTGGTGGTCTGTTATTTCCTACTCTATACCCAGCAGTTTCATCGACATAACCCCCAGACGAGGCAAAAACAGATGCAATAATGAATGTATTATCTTGTGTAATTCCTGAAAATGTATGCCCATATCCGTCATTAAATAAGGCACCATTCCATGTTACTGTATTTGACCAAGTTCCACCTGCAGGCGCAGATATGGCCTGATCAACTGCATAATCTAAAAATGGAAATGTGTATAGATTACCACCAGTATCGTACCATCCCATCGAAGAAGCAATTTCTGTAACATAACATCGTAAATATCCGTTATAGGTGCTTGCTTGATTATTAGTAAGAGTAACTGTGATAGACATTGTAGCAGATCCAAGCCATGTAGCGTTAACAGCTAAATCGATATTTGCAACAGTACGAGCACCACAGTTATTTAAACTTGCATTGTACGCAGCCATTGCACCTGGTATACTACCAGCACCAACATTGTTTATGTAGTTACCATCCCAAAAAACTGTCGGATAACCAGTAAGACCCAATTGATTTACTGCTCTAACACTAGAATGAGTATTTACATCACAAACTAATGAAACATAGTAAAAGTCACGCCAACCACCCTTATAAAGTGCTTTTAAAGCCCCATGAGCATATTTACAATACCCACACCACGTCGCAGTACCATATTCACCTAAAACAGTATGGGTAGAAAATATTTTGCCTTGATTATTTTCACCACTATAGTTGGCAACAGCTCCAAAGGCGGTACACAATAAAATACCGACTATACAGATTGGTATGATTTTTTTCATATTGTTTCCCCTATATAATCAATAAGGGATCCTTATATAAATACATTGTTGCCCTCTGATGTTAATTTTATTAAAATCCTTCATTAAAAAAAATAAAAAAGCTGATGAAAACGGTAAGATTCAAAAAAAGTAAAAGAAAAAAAGAATAATGGTGGTGGTTCCCTTTACACTCTGAAGAGATGTCGGAGGATCGGGAACGCATTGGGGAACTGTTCGAACAACCAGTGGAGGAACGGGTTGGTGATTTCAAAGCTCGTTGGCACTTTAACCACGAGGTTTGCCCAGTCACTCTCCGCACCATGTTCGTCTTTTACTTTTACTTTCACGGTGTAGGTTCCCTTTTCAGCCCAGGAATGGGTAACCGAGAACGCTTCTCCAGAGTCGTATGGTCCAACCCACTCTGTTGTGGTGTTATCTCCCCAGTCAATGTAACCATAGACAGTATCTTGATCTGGATCTGTCGCGGTGACAGTATATCTGTAGGTTACACCGGGTCCTACTTTTGCTGGGCCAGTCATGGTTGGTAGATTTGGTGCGGTGTTAGGATTGCTCAGCGTTGTGAAATACCAGATAGGTCCTCCTTTGGAATTACCGGATTGATCCCACGCAACAATCTTCCAATAATACTTGGTGCTGTAGCTGAGGGTTCCAGGGTTGTAAGTGGTAGCAGATTGGTTGCTTGCTACCTTAGGTGGTGAACTTGCGGTGCCAAAGTACACATCGTAGGTGATGGTAAGTCCAGGGGAACCGCCACCTGTCCAGCTAGGTTTTGCAGTAATATCAACATTGGTTGCTCCGTTTGATGGGCTTGGATTACTCGGGGTGTTTGGTCCCGTGTCTGCAACAAGGAATCCAGCAGCCTCATCGACGTAGTACGCATCGAAAGGATGTGGGTCGGTGGGTGTGTCAGGATCGGCATATCCTTGGTGCCACGTGTTATTGAACACTGCTGCAATGACCGCGATGTTGCCATATTGAATACTACCGAAGTTTACACCAAGACCATTGTTATAGTTATGTCCATCCCAGGTGATTGAATTTGCCCATGTGCCACCTATTGGTATGGAAATATATTGGTTGAATGCATACTCTAAAAATGGGAAGGTGTACGGATGTCCCATCGTATCTAACCAATTTAGTGATGATTCTATTTCTGTCACATAGACACGAAGATACCCGCCATATGGTACAGCTTCGTTATTCTCCACAGAAACAGAGATGTCCATCGCTGCATTCCCAAGCCAGTTCACATTAAGGGTGACATCGATATTTGCTACGGATCGTGCACCACATTGATTGATAGCTGTTTTATAAGCAGCTTCAGCGCCGGTCCATCCACCAATAACGGTTTTATATCCATAATCAAAAAAAACCGTTGGAAACCCAGCAAGGTTAAAATCATTAATTCTCGCGGAAGCATGGGTGTTCATATCATCAACCATGCAGACGTAATAAAATGGATACACCCCACTTGTATATATCTTATCCAGCGCTTCCCGTGCATAATGACAATAACCGCACCAGGTGGCAGTCGCATCCTCTGCAAAAACAGTATGGGTATAGGTCTTATCCCCTTTGTTTGTATCATCTTGTGTTTTCATGTCACTATCTAGGGCCACAGCTCCAAAGGCGGTACACAATAAAATACCGACTATACAGATTGGTATAAATTTCTTCATATTATTTCCCCTTAGTACTTAATAAGGGTCTTTATATAAATATATTGCTATCCGACAGATCATCGTTTTCTATTAAAATTTTTCGTATTTGAACTTAAAAAAATATAAATAGCGTAAAAAGGTGTTTGAACCACATCCTTCATTCCGTAATTTGTAATCAAAGGAATGTTTCTGTAAAGGATATCCGTAACAGCAATCAACTGGATTGATGCATCCAGGGAAGAATCTAACGTACATAACTAAGATTGAAGGGTTTGCCGAGGAATCGAGGAAGAGCCGGGATTGTAAGAACGAAGCGCTTATTGCACTTATTAGAACCACAAAGGTTACCATTAATAATTATAATTTATTATTAATATTATTAATTCTTTTCTATTTTTCATCAAAAGTTTTAATAATGGCAACTCCATAATTTATTTTTAATAAGGGGATAATCAAATGAGTTTATCGAAAAATACAAAAAAAGGAATAATAGGCAAAAGACACATCTCCGTATTTCTCTGCATTCTTTTAATTATGAGTGCATTGACGACAGCGTCCGCAATTTCATTACGAGACGGAAATAAAGTAGGATTTCAAACAAAAATCGACCATCTAGGTTACACGTTCTCTTTCAAAGAACCCACTATCCAACTCACCACTGCTTCTAATTCTCTCTATTCGAAAATCCAGATGGCAGGATGCTTTAGTTTGGGAAAACAAGCAGGGGATCCAACCATGCCGGTAAAATTCATCCAACTCCTTTTACCACCAAAGATGACCGTTGATTCGATCGTAGTAACGGGCACACCTGTCGAACTGAACCTACAAGGAATAGATTTGACAACACAACGAATCTATCCTTACCAAAACGAAATACCTATAGGCAGTGATATGCCGCAAGAATTTTTGATGAACAATGAGCTCTATTCATCAAATCAACTCTATCCCGTTGCAAACCATGGAGAGTACCATATCGGATACACTCATGGGTATGCGATTCTTGATCTATCACTCTCCCCCACGCAATTCATACCAAACAACGGACAAATCTTTTATTATCCTGAAATGACCGTAACCATTAACCTAAAAGAAAACGGGTACCAAAATCCCATGTTCCGCGGTACTCCTGAAGATGAAGCATGGGTACAGACGCTCGTCAGTAACCCGGAGATTGCACAAAGCTATATCGGTTCACCAACGTTCGGATTTGACGGGGGACTGTGTGACCCAGCTGATCAGTATGATTATGTCATCATTACCACAACCCAAAATAATCTGGATTACTGGGATACAAGCGGGTCGACCCCGAACAACTGGGTAAGTCTCATGAACAAGCACAACGCAGACGGATTAACCAGCACGCTTGTGACAGTCCAGGACATTAATGCATGTTCTGATTATTATAATTCAACACCTCTCTTTAATGACTCCAAGGCTCATATTCGTGAGTTCTGTAAAGACGCATACCAGGACTGGGGAACCAGCTACGTCCTTATTGGTGGTGACTCTGATTATATTGCTGCTCGACAATTAAGTTATGATTATGAAGGCCCGGTCGACTCTGATCTCTACTGGAGTAATCTTGACAAGGATTTCAACAACGATCATGATTCTTCGTGGGGTGAAGAAGGCGACAGTGGATTCGATTCTTTATCAGAGATATATATCGGACGTATCGTCTGTGATGAGCCACAGGATGTCTCGAACTGGTTGACCAAGAGCTTCTTCTACGCGGATAGCACAGATTATGAGTATTTAGATAATGCAGGATTTTACGGCGGAAACAGTGGCTGGAACTGTCAGGGAGATGATTTCGTCGACTACGGTGCAGTGAAAACGACTACCAACTATCTTGGTCCAGACCCAGAAAATCATGGCGCTTATCCGATATGGCTTGGACTCCAGTATGGTTTCGAGACATGGAATTATGAGAACCCAGGTAACGAATACAATCTTTCAGTCAAATGGTCTGGCGCTTACCAACCAAACCCAGGTTGGAACAGTGGAGATGAAATAGGGGGACTCAGAAATGCTATTAATAATGACCAAGTAACACTACTCAGCGCATTCGCACACGCAGACTACACCATGTCCTGTGATGTCTATGACACTGATTGGGAGGCAAACTACCACAATACAAAACCCTTCTTTGTATCAGATATGGGATGCCACTGCGGTGATTTCGATGCTGGTGACGGTATTCTCGAAACCATGCTCTTCCACTCAGACACCGAACTTGCCTTTGCCTGTACCTACAACACCGGTTACGGCTGGGGTGCCTTTGAAGATACGAACACCTCCAGTGCAATTCAAATGAAATGTTTCTGGGATTATTTCTTTGATGTCACGAACAATTCTCAGAGCCAATCCGATTGGCAGTTCGGAAAAGGACATGCCTGGTCAAAAGACACAATGGCTCCTATGCTCAACTGGACATACAGTGCTGCACCAGGGAGTTACCGAGGGGTTATTGAATGTTGTCTCTTCTTTGGCGATCCTGCACAGACATTAAAATCACCATCCCCTAGTGACCCGCCAGCACAACCGACAAGACCAGTTGGTCAAACCTTAGGCATCTGGAACATACCGTACACCTACACCAGTAGTACCACCGATCCGAACTCAGATCAAATTTTCTACCTGTTCGAATGGGGTGACGGCACAAACAGCGGATGGCTTGGACCCTACTCCTCAGGAACAACTGGAACAGGAACCCATACCTGGACTGTGCTGGGAACTTACAACGTCAAAGTAAAGGCACGGGACGTCTGGGGCGCGGGTAGTGTCTGGTCAGAACCATTGGTTGTGACCATCACGGACAACAACCCGCCGAATACTCCGGAGATAACAGGTCCCGCGGAAGGAACACCAGGAAACCAGTACCTCTATAATATTGTCACCGATGATCTTGACGGACATAACCTCTACTACTTTGTGGATTGGGGCGACAACACGACAACCGGATGGCTTGGTCCCTACGTTTCTGGCACCCAGATACATGTCACGCATTCCTGGACTGAAAAAGGAACCTACACCGTCAAAGCCAAGGCAAAGGACACTATGAATGGGGAGAGTAATTGGGGTACCATTACCGTCGTCATGCCGACTGAATATAAGTTCTCCTTCAATACGTTCCTTGAGCACCTCTTGGGAATGTTCCCCCATATGTTCCCAATCCTTCGACACCTCATGGGGTACTAAAACCCCACTTTTTTTCTCTTTTTTTTCTCATCTACTCTAATAGAGCATGTACATAAAATAAAAAAATACCTATGCTTTCTTAGAGGTTCATGCATCTGTTGCAACAATGATATTTAATCCATCGGAAATGAGGGGGAATCTGATCGCGTTTTCTGATGTTTGCATTCAGTGCAGATAGAATGACGGTGCTCATAGCATCTCTCGCAGACGAGTCGTCCGCAGAGATGACAGGTGAACATAGCACCTGGTCGTCCGCACATGGAACATAACCCAACTATATCCGACATAGGTCTTCACTTCCCGAGCAAAATCAGTTTTTTCCGTAATTCTTCCAGTGGCATCTCCGTGATCACCAACGGCATGTTCTCCCGTTCTGCGAGCTGCACCGCAAGCGGGTCCACGCTCCCTGGTTGATGGTACACCACAAGCGATGGTTTAACTGGATGAATCCGGATAGCAATCATTGGGCCTCGACCGAACTGGATTTTCGTAAAAATCAACGCCCGTTCTGTGCTCCATCCATAGAGGTTTGGATAGTTTGCCGACGTAAGCGTCTTAATCGTCTCAACCCCATCGATAAGCGTGAACCCTTTTATAGCGCGGTTAAGGCTTATGCTTGAGGAGGTGACCACCTTTCCATCGATTTCTTTTATGAGTTTTTCAACAGGAATCGAATACGGATATTCCATGATGTCAATGATGCCGTCTTGTGTTTTTACCATGAACTGATATTGCTGGATGACGGTGCCGCCGTGTTTCTTTTCATCGATTTCCAAGAATGCTCCAACTATCTTTTTCACGGAGTTAATCCCTGGTGATTTCCGTCTCCCCGATTCATAATCGCTAATTACGCTTTGTGCAACACCTAAAAAATGAGCAAGCTCTGCTTGAGCGATATTAAACGTGGTTCGCCATTTGCGGAGAGTTTCCCCTGGTTTTGGACTCAGGGTGATCTCCCCTGCGATTTTTTCTGCTAGTACTTCTTTTACGCCCATATTCTCCAAGAACCTACCATGAATGTCGATAGATATATCGACAATCTATTAATAGGTTCCTACAAAGAAGAAAAACAGCTCTGAATCATGTCTCCCAATCGTATTTAAAAACCCATTCGGTGAACTGTTGCCCAGACTCGATATCGACATTTCCTGCGTTGATCTCATTTTTCCCGTCATTGTCACAATCTCCGATGCACACGACTGCCATCCAACCAAAGGTAGGAAGAACCGCTTCTTCGACATACGTCGTCCCGTTCCATTGCAAGATATGAGTCACACCAGCCCCAGCGCACACTTCATTGAGTCCATCGCTATCGGTATCACCAACGTCAATTCCTTCGATTACTGGGTCCCCGCCAGGCCACGAGATATCAAATTGTATCGTATACCCAGTCCCATTCCATTTAAAGATCGTAATCCGAGGATCGTAATAGCTCAGGAGGATGTCGGCTTTCCCATCATTATCACAATCTTTACATACCACACCAAAGGGGGATTCTTGTCCATGATATGTTCTAAATATCTCCGTGGGAATAAACACCTTGTTTTGGGCATCCCAATTCAACACAAGAACCTTATTTTCAATGGCACAGACAATCTCATTTTGCCCATCGTCATCAACATCACCAAGGCCAGCCATGTACACATAGCCATTCACATCAGGATCCTTCCACGCTGCTACTTTTTGAAGGAACAGCCCGTTCCATTTAAACACCGTGATTTCGGAGACAGAACTATTTGATTGCCATCCAGGACCACCGCTTAAAATCAGCTCATTTTTCCCGTCGTTATCACAATCACCAATAAGGCAATCAGCACTACCACCATTATTGAAAAAAATCCAAGGGTTTACCCCAATCATCCAATATTTAAAAGCGAAATATTTGTAGATCGCAGTATACCATGTCGCGGCGATCTCATTTTTCCCATCATTGGTCACATCGCCGATTGCCATCCCGCCAGCATCACAACGTACAATAGGATAGAATGGTGGATGCAATGCACGAACCTGCGTATACGTCTGCTTAATTTCATTCCATTTCATAACACGGATGGTACAATCCCTTCCGCTGATGAGGAGTTCATTCTTGCCATCATTATCACTATCTCCGATCGGTTGCGGTCCTTGATAGCGCGCTCCCGTTCTCG
>Ga0315286_10003280_pt1 | contig 15249 bp, 7 predicted proteins | sample YL17G10_0_MG_FD_205038 | JGI IMG/M metagenome (GOLD analysis project Ga0315286, IMG submission 205038) | Sediment microbial communities from Yellowstone Lake, YNP, Wyoming, USA - YL17G10_0 | ecosystem: Environmental > Aquatic > Freshwater > Lake > Sediment | place: USA: Wyoming | collected...
TCTCGCACCTGGCGGGGCGACACTTGGAGCTTCACCACGACCGACTTCCTCGTCGTCGATGACTTCGAGAGCTACACCGACGACGAAGGAAAGCGGGTCTATGAGACGTGGATCGACGGCTGGGATGTGGCGGCCAATGGGTCCCAGGTGGGCTACCCCCAGGAGCCCTTCGCCGAGCGGACGACCATTCACGGCGGCAGACAGGCGATGCCCCTGGCCTATGACAACAGCACCGGGGCAGTCTATTCCGAGGCCCAGCGTACCTTCGACGCCCCGCAAGATTGGACCGCCCACGGCGTAAAAACCCTCTCGTTGTACTTCTACGGCCCCGCGGCGAATACGGTCGGCCAGTTGTATGCAAAGATCGACGGGAAGAAAGTGATCTACGCCGGCGCCAAGGAAGATCTGAAGAAGGCGGCATGGGTGCAGTGGAGCATCGATCTGTCGTCGTTCGGCGCGAACCTCAAAGGCGTCAAGTCGTTGACCATCGGTGTGGAAGGAACAGGTGCATTGGGCAGGCTGTTCATAGACGACATTCAGGTACGTCCGTAGGGTGCGCATGGCACGCCCCGCGGCACTTTGGTGAAGGAGGACCATCATGTGCAAGAAGTGGATTTGTCTGCTTTCCATTCTTCTGGGGCTGGGCTCGGTCGCCCAGGCGGCTATCCATTGGACCGCCGGCGGTGGTGACCGGCTCTGGAGCAACCCGAACAACTGGGAGGGCAAGAAAGTCCCGACCAAGATCGATGAGACCTATATCGATGTGCCGGCGGCGGTCGCTCCCAAAGGCCCAATCCTCCAGGACGGCATCGACGCCAAGGTGCTCGGCCTGGCCTGCGAGGTGGCCGGGGAGCCCGCGATGACGATGACCGGCGGGACCCTGGAGATCGCCGATTGGATCTGGTGGGGCGATGGGGCTGCCTGCCATGGCACGTTCACGATGAGCGGCGGCACGATCACCGTCGTGAACGAGCACGAGCTGGGCTGGGGAGGCGGCTCCGGAACCTGGACCATGACCGGCGGTACGGTCAGCGCGGGAAAGCTGGTCATCCCGACGGCCAACGGGGCGGCAGGACAGCTCTACCTTCACGGCGGCACGTATACTGTCGGGACCGGCGGACTGAGCATGACGGCCGCCGGCCTGATCGACGTCAAGGAGGGCACGCTGCTATTGACAGGCGATAAGACGAAGGAGATCCAGGGGTTCATCTCCGGCGGCCGGATCACCGCCTATGGGGGCGCCGGATACTTCGATTTGGATTATGACCAGAGGAATCCCGGCATGACCACATTGACGGCGGTTCCGATCGGGCTAAAGGCCAACCGGCCCGATCCCGCCGACGGTGCGAAAGCTGTGACCTTAGCGCTGTTCAGGTGGAGCGCCGGACGCACCGGCGTCCTCCATGACGTGTACTTGGGCACGTCCCCGGATAACCTCAAGCTGATGGGCCGCCAGCCCCTTACCCTTTACTATCACATCCCGGGTTTGCAGCCCGGCACCACCTACTACTGGCGCGTGGATGAGGTGGAAAAAGATGGCGTCACGGTCCACACCGGCGACGTCTGGTCTTTCACGGCGCAGGCTCTGACAGCCTACTATCCGACACCGGCGGACAAGGCGAATGACGCCTCACCCGCTACGGTGCTCTCCTGGCTGCCCGGCCTGGGGACGACGATGCATCATCTGTACTTTGGTGACAACCTGGATGCGGTCACCCAGGGAGCGGCCGGAGCGGACAAAGGCACGTTGACCGAGACGACCTTTGCCCCGGGTGCTCTGGAGGGCCTGAAGACCTACTACTGGCGCGTGGATGAAACCGTGGCCGGGGGGGCCGTCAAGACCGGTCCGGTCTGGAGCTTTACCACGACCTTGCCCGTGGACGATTTTGAGAGCTACACGGATAAGGAGGGCAGCCGCATCTACGAGACCTGGATCGACGGCTTGACCAACGGTCTGAGCGGCTCGACGGTCGGCAACCCGACCGCCCCGTTTGCCGAGCAGAAGATCGTCCACGGCGGCAAGCAGTCGATGCCGCTGGACTACAACAATGTCAAAACGCCTTTCTACAGTGAGGCCCAGCGGGAGTTCTCGTCCGCGCAGGACTGGACGGCCGGCGGCACCGATACGCTGATCCTCTACGTCCGCGGTCGAGCAGGCAACGGCCAGGCACCGCTATACGTCACGCTTGAAGACTCCACCAAGCACACGGCCGCTGTCGTCTATCCCGATCCGGCGCCTGTAACCGCCACGAAGTGGACCCAATGGAAGGTCCCGCTGAGCAGCTTCACCGGTGTGAATCCGGCCAAGGTCAAGAAGCTGTCCATCGGCGTGGGGGACAAGGCCAATCCGAAGGCCGGCGGCACCGGGCGGATCTACATCGACGACATCTGCCTGGCCAGACCGTAAGGATTGGCGATCTGCAATTTGTGATTCTCGGACCCCGGTGGCTCCGGCACGGACCGCACCGGAGCCACCGGCTTTTCCGGAGCCGGTAACCATCAAGAATTCCCAGGTTGCGACCGGTAATATACGGGTTTTCTTGTCACATTGGGGAACGTTATGGTATAATTCGGAGAAGATACGATCTACGATTGACGATGAACCGTCTATCGCCCCCGGAGGCGATGGAGAAATAGCCAATAGTCAATTGCAAATAGTGAATATCCAGAGGAGGACTGCCATGCGCGGAACACCGTTTCATTTCATGTGTCACCGACTGTCGGGACAGGTTCTACTGGGCGTCTTTGTCGCGTTGGGCCTGACCCTGCCGGCTTACGCCGTAAAGAACGTCAAGGTCTCCAATCACGGCAACGGGCACCAGATCTGGTTCGAGGCCGAGGATTTCGATGAGCGCAATCCCAACACGCCGGACTATTCTCCGGTGGTCGATCAGGACGGGGCCTTCCGCAAAGCCGTAGGCCGCACCGGGGCCGCCGGCGGTATGATGCGCTGGGCGTTCGATATCAGCGCCGCCGGCGGCAAGGGCGGCACCTGGTACTTCTGGGGACGAGTGCTCAATCCGAACAACCGGTCGGACTACCTGCTGATCGAGGGCGACCCGCAAGGTCCACCGATTCCCGCGGGTCCGACCTTTCCCGCCGGGGATGGCACAGCGCCGTTCGTCAACACCCGCGACCGGATCTTTGAGGCGACCGTAGCCGCCTGGGGCTGGGCCCGATCCGGTCACCCGGAAGGCCATACCAAGCAGCTTGTGAACGGCGAGAACAGCATGTATATCTTTCGCCGGGAAGGAACCAACGCCACCGTGTTCTGGGATGTCTTCATATGGACGGACGACCCGGCTTACGTGCCCACCGACGACGACTACCGCAATGCCACGGCGCCGGTGGCCGGCGTCGCCGCCGATCCCGTTCCGGGGGTCGGCGCCACGGATGTCCCGCGCGATGTCGTCCTGAGCTGGACGGCCGGAGACTTCGCGAACAAGCACGATGTGTATTTCGGGACCGGTCCGGCCGCGGTGACCCAGGCCACCACGACCGCGGACCCGGGCGGCGTCTATAAGGGTCGCGTGGATTCCGCCACCTACGCTGTCCCGCTGTTGGCCTATGGGCAAACGTACTACTGGCGGGTTGATGAAGTCAATGCCCCGCCGAGCTCCACGGTGATCAAGGGCAATGTCTGGAGCTTCACGGCGGAGACGCTCACCAGCCAGGTGACGGCCGTCACCGCCACGGCCTCCAGCTTCGAACAGGGTTTCGGGCCGGAGAAGACGGTCGATGGGTCCGGGTTATCGAACGGTCTGCACTCTGTGGCCAACACGGCCATGTGGGTCAGCAGCAAGACCGGACCGCAGCCGACCTGGATCCAATTCGCGTTCGACCGAGTCTACAAGCTCTATGAGATGCGTGTCTGGAACTACAACGTCGTGTTCGAGAGCGTGCTGGGCTTTGGATTCAAGGCTGCCGCGATTGAATACTCCGTCGATGGTACGACTTGGACCTTGCTGAAAGAGACCCAATTCGCTCAGGCCCCGGGCCAGGACAGCTACGCGGTCGGCACGACCGTGGACTTCGGCGGTGCGGCCGCCAAGTTCGTCCGGCTGACCGCCAAGAACAACTGGGGCGGGATCGTGCCTCAGTTCGGCCTCAGCGAGGTACGATTCTACTACACCCCGGTCAATCCGAGACAGCCGAACCCCGCTTCCGGCGCCACGGGCGTCAACGAGAGCACCATACTGAGCTGGCGAGCGGGACGAGAAGCCGCTTCGCACAAGGTCTATTTCGGCACGGACAAGCAGGCCGTAACGGATGGCACGGCTCCGGTCAAGACCGTTAGTGTCAACAGCTTCGACCCCGGTCCTATGGGCTTCGGAACGACCTACTATTGGAAAGTTGCCGAGGTCAATGACGCCGCCAATCCCAAGGTCTGGGAAGGGGACGTTTGGAGCTTCTCGACGAGAGAGTCCTTCGTCGTGGATGATTTCGAGAGCTACAACGACGGCGACAACCGCATCTATGACGCGTGGCTCGACGGTCTGGCCAACGGCAAGAGCGGCTCCATCGTCGGATACGACCCGGCCCCGTTCGCCGAGCGGACGATCATCCACGGCGGCAAGCAGTCGATGCCTCTGGACTACAACAATACGAAGTCGCCCTTCTACAGCGAGGCCGAGCGGACCTGGGATAAGCCCCAGGACTGGACGGTCAATGGGGCTGACACTCTGACCGTCTGGTTCCGCGGCAACCCGGCCGGTTTCGTGGAGGCGGCGGGCGTCATCACGATGAGCGGGGGCGGCACCGATATCTGGAACACGGCGGATCAATTCCGCTTCGCCTCCAAGCGCCTCACCGGCAACGCCACGATCGTGGCCCGAGTCGATAGCATCGGGAATACCGACCCGTGGGCCAAAGCCGGCGTGATGATTCGCGAGAGTCTGGCGCCTGGATCACGGTATGCGATTGTCCTGGCATCCCCCGGCAACGGCGTTCACTTCCAGGGCCGCCTGATGACAGACAGTGCGGCCGTGAGCGACAACACCGCGCCGGCGGTCTCGACGGCGGAGCAGAACGCCCTGAGGGTTCCCGTCTGGGTCAAGCTGGAGCGAACGGGCAGCGCGTTCAATGGTTTCTACTCCACGGACGGTGTGAAGTGGACCACGATCACCTGGAGCCCACAGACGATCAACATGACCAGCAGCAGCGTCTACATCGGCTTGGCGGTGACCAGCCATACTGCCAACGCCGCGACCACGGTCCAGTTCTCCAACGTCTCCACGACCGGCGGCGTCACCGGGTCGTGGGAGGTGCAGGCTATCGGCGTTGCACAACCCACCAACACGGCGGCTTCCATGTATGTCGCCGTTCAGGACAGTGCCGGCAAGGTCAAGGTGATCAGCCATCCGGACCCGGCGGCCACGACGCTCGCGACCTGGCAGCAGTGGCGGATCCCACTGGCCGATCTCAGCGCCGGCGGCGTCAAGATGACCGCTGTGAAGAAGTTGTACATTGGCGTGGGCGACCGGTCCAGCCCGAAGGCGGACGGCGCTGGCCTGGTCTACATCGACGACATCGGCGTGGGTCATCCGGCGAATTAGACGAACGGTGCAGGACCTCGCGTCCTGCGTCTGCCCTCGTACGAACAACAGGGTCTGTGCTGATAACCGCGGCGCAGACCCTGTCTTCTTGGGAGTTTCGACCGGTTGTGCACAGAGAGCAGGGATAGAGCCGGCGGGAGCCAGGAATCAAAGATCAAAGGGCAAAAATCAAAACCACAGATCAAGAATCAAAAAAGTTATCGCCGGAGGCGATTCCACATTTTTGATCTTTGCATTTTGATTCTTGATAGGAATTGCACTTTCTACCCGGCCACCACTTGCAGGGCCAGGGGATCGGCCGCGGGGCGAAGGGGTTCGTGGCGGCGGCCGCAGCCGCAGACTCTTGTGAGTTCCTCGATGGAGGTCACGCCGGCGGCGGCCTTCTCCAAGCCATCATGGATCATTGAGCGGGTGCCTTGCTTGCGGAGGCAATTCAAAAGCTGTTGATGATCCGCGCCGGATCGGATGAGGTTCGTCATCTCGTCGTCCATCGTCGCCACCTCGAAGATGCCGGTGCGGCCCTTGTAGCCGTACGAATGACATTCCGGGCAGGTTGGCGATTGCAGGTGAAGGATGTCGCAGGCCGGATCGTCGTGATTGCTCTGTCTGCCTCCGCAATCCCAGACTTGCTCCGGCAGCTCCATGCCGAACTGGGTAAAGAGCTCCTTCTCCTGGTCGGCTGCCTCTCGCGGCTGCGCGCACTCGGGGCACAGACGCCGGACGAGGTTTTGGGCGATGACCAGCCGCAGGGAGCTGCCGATGATGTGGTAGGGCACTCCCAGGTAGTGGAGCGAATCGATCGCGCCGGCGGCATCCTGGGCGTGGATCGTGGCCAGGACGAGCCTGCCCGACAGGGCCGCCCGCGCTGCCACGATGGCGGAATCGGCGTCGCGGATCTCGCCGATGAGGATCAGGTCCGGGTCCATCCGCAAGATGGTCCGCAAACCCTCGTGCATGGTCAATCCGTGGTACTCATCGACCTCGATCTGCTGGATGTAGGGAATCTTGAACTCCACCGGGTCCTCGATGGAGTAGGTGGTCGTCGTGCGCAGGTCCATGAGCGAGGCTAAGCAGTACATCGTGGTAGTCTTGCCCGAGCCGGTGGCGCCGGTGATCAGGACTAGGCCGTTGGGGGAATGGACGGTGGAGGAGATTTTCTCCTGGTCGGTCTGCGAGAACCCCAGGCCGGACACGTCCCACTCGTCTCTGGGGACGCTGAGGAATCGCAAGTGCGCGGATTCGCGGTCCCGCACGGGAGTCAGCGTGACGCGGATCTCCCACCTCATATCCTCATCGGGCCAGACGATCTGGCCTTCGATGGGCGAAAACGAGCGCACGATCGTCAGACCGGCGGCACTCTTGAGCTGATTGAGCAGTCGTCTGCCTTCGGCCGGAGGCAGCAGAAGCTTGGGGTGGATGATGCCGTCGACGCGGTGCAGGACGCGGAGCCCATCCGCGACGGAATGCAGGTGGACGTCGGTGGCCTTTTCGAGAACGGCGTTCCAGATCAGCGTCTTGAGTGGGTCCGGATAACGGGCCGTGATGTCTTTGCCGGTGGGTTGGGTGTGGCTGTCCTTCGCGGCTCTCGACATGTTCGATGCTCCTTCAAGTGGGCCTGGGTCGCCAACGATCCTTCGGCCGTGTCGTCTTGGGATCGGGGATCTTTACCGGGATCCGTCCCGAAGCCTATCTCGGCATTCCAGGGGCGCTCCTAAACCTGCATTTCGCGCGATCATGGGCGATTGGAGCACAGGGTGCTGGGTGCCATGTCTACACTTGCGTAAACATGCCTATCCGGCCGCAAAAACATGCTTACGCAAGCGTAAGCATGACACCCGGCGGTTGTCACCCATGCAGGACCGACTCCTCACGACTTGTGTGCATGAAACCGTGGAATCTTCGGGACCGAGCGGATAACGTCCGATATCGGTGGCGGGATGAATGAGGTCACTTTTCGCCAGACCGCCCGGGGATTCGAACGAGCGTGTAGCTGTAGGGTGGCAGCATGAGAGACAGCTTGGCGTCATTCAGTCTACGGGTGCTGGCGACGGGCGATATCGCGGTTGGCGCTTCCAGCGCATTTGTTGCCCAGGGGACATCGGCGGAAAGCGTCCTGATTTCCGCTGTCTCGACCGATTGGAAATCGGTCAGCCTGACCTCCAGGTCGATGGGTCGCCCCGTCCCTCTGTGCACGATGGACAGCAAGAGAGTACCGTCGGGCGTCCGGGTGGCCAGGACATCGAGGGCCTTGCCGGTCCAGCTCTTCGTGACGTTTCGCAGGTCCGGCAGGACCAGAGGCGCGTTTACCGTCGAGCAAGTCAGTTCTGTCTTGAGGGGAGTGGTCTCGGCGAAGGCGGCGAACATCGCCTGGGCATAGTGGCACGGATTGGCAAAGACGCGCTCGCGGCTCTTTCGCAATCCGCCGCCGTGGTTGACGGTGGCCGAGTGGGTCACCATCTCCACGAAGGGGGCCAGCCGCACCACCACATGATAGATCAGGACGTCGTACAACGCCTCCGCCTGGGTCGAGGGGTTCACGAGAGTCTCGTGCGTCAATCGCCTTGGCACGTCGGAGGATGCCGGCCGGCCGACCCTGGCGAACATCTGCAGCTCCGTAACGGCCAACCGCGGATCTTTGACCCCGCCGGTCTTCATATCCTCCCGCAATGCCGCCCATTTCTGCTCCAGCACGTCGGGCACCGCCATGAAGTCCCGGAACACGTCCAGCGGATCGGCGTCGGTGGCGACTTGCCCGCCGATGAGCGGGTGATCCGTCGTGGTTCGCAGCAGGCCGGAGGTGCCGGCGATGAGCGTGTCATTCCAGCGTTTGCCCCACAGCACCGGCGCGCCGCAGGCATAGACCTGGATAGCCGGATCGGTCGCCCACATCGTCTTGACGAACTGCCGGTAGCGATCCACGTAACCCTCGGCTGTCGTCCAATGGTACTGCCAGTTGCCCCAAAGCTCGTTGCCGATCTCCCAGTGCTTCACATTGTAGGGCTTCGGGTTTCCGTTGGCCGCCCGGAGCCTTCCCATCGGGGTTTGGGCATCGCCGTTGCAGTACTCGATCCACTGGGCCGCCTCCTGGGGCGTGCCGCTGCCGGCGTTGACGCAGATCATTGGCTCACAGCCCACGGCCCGGCAGAACGCGATGAACTCGTCGGTCCCGAAGAAGTTGTTCTCCTGCTGCCCCCAGGCGTAGTTGGGCAGAGTCGGGCGCTGCTCGAGGGGGCCGACGCCGTCGCGCCAGTGATAGCTGCTGACGAAATTGCCGCCCGGCCAGCGCAGGATGGGCAGCCGGGACTCCTTCAGGAAGCGGATCACGTCGGGATCGGCGCGGTTGATATGATCGGCCGGCAGCAGCATCGCGCGGCCAATCACGAACTGCCCCGGCTTGTCGGCCGTAATGGCAAATCGGCAGGCTTTATCGGCCGGCAGATTGGCGGGGATTTCCAGGCTCGCGGTGAGTCTCCGCCAGTCGCCGGTGATCGGCCGGACGACCGCCTTTGTGCAGACATCTCCCTCAGGTCCGAGGAAGGCCACGGTCAGGGCATCCAGGTCGGGAGATCGAACCCAAAGCTCCACCTCGTATTTCCTGATTCGATGCAAAGGCAGCCAAGTCCATTGCACGATGCCCTGGCCCGGCTGGCGAACGGCGATGCGCTGGGCTCGTCCGCCGTAGGGCCCGGTGTCCGGACTGGCTTGGACGTCGCCGAGCTTGGCCCACCAGCAGGCCACCGCCTCGTTGCGGGATTTCACCAAGCCCTCGATATCGGCCGCCGGCCAGCCCCATCGCTCGGCGTCGCCGCGAATCGCCCGGGCGATCTCTTCCTTACTGAAATGGAACGTCGCGACGCCGTCGGGCGAGATTTGACCGGTTGAGAAAGGATAATCACAGAACGTGGGGTTCTTAAGAATCTGGGCGTCCATCCCGTTGGTCACGTTGAAGTACAGGTGCTCGCAGAATTTGCCCGTGATGAATCGCGGCACGTTGTACGGCGACTTCTCGGCCGCGTGCACGATGAGCGACGCCTTCTCCACGGCATCGCCGGCTGGGGACGACGGCACGGCCCGAGCAGGCTCCTGTGCCCGGCAGACTGACAGACAAAACAGGACGAAGAGCACGACGATCGGCACCTGTTTCAAAACACGGTCAAGCTGAGTCTTCATGGCGTAGTCCCCTGCGTCAAAAGTAGGGTGTGCGTGGCACACCATAACCTCAGCATCATACGTGGCCGGGACCGCTCATGCAATGCGCCATAGTGCCCTCTGAAAGCTGGACGGCGGACGGGACCTGGCGTATGATGGTGATTATGACAAGCTTGCCCAGTTACGTGGATGGTGTGCCCAATCTGTGCGGATCGCAAGACGGGATTGCCGAGGCCGTCAGTCGCAACGGCCCAATCTTCCTGGCCGATAGCGGGATCGATTGGTGCAACATCAAGAGCGCCTATGCAATCGCTTTGCACATGCACCAGCCGCTGATCCCTGATCCGGACCAGGACCTCGTACGTGCAGAGATCATCAGCAATCTTGCGTACATGATGGATCATCCGAACGAGGGTGACAACCACAATGCCTCTGTATTTCACCGGTGCTATAAGCGGATGGGTGAGTTCATCCCGCAGCTTGTGGACGATGGCTTGCAGCCCCGCGTCATGCTCGACTACTCCGGTACGCTGCTCCACGGTCTGCACCAAATGGGGCTCGACGACGTCTTCGACAGCCTGCGGACGATCACGTGTGAGCCGAAGTACCGCCCATGTGTCGAGTGGCTGGGCAGTGCGTGGGGCCACCCGGTGGCGCCTTCGACGCCCGTGCAGGATTACCGGCTTCACGTCCGGGCCTGGCAGCATTTCTTCGCGGCCCTCTTCGGCTTGGAAGCCCTGAGCCGGGTGAAGGGATTTTCGCCTGCCGAGATGGCCCTTCCGAACCATCCCGATGTCTTCTATGAGTTCGTCAAGACTCTGAAGGACTGCGGCTATCGCTGGGTGATCGTGCAGGAGCATACAGTGGAACGGGCTGAGGATGGAAGGCCCCTCGAATACCGGCATCAGCCACACCGCCTCATCGCCAGGAACTCGCGTGGCGAGACGCTGAGCATCACGGCTATCATCAAGACCCAGGGCAGCGACACCAAGCTCATCGGCCAGATGCAGCCGTGCTACGAGGCGCGCGGACTCGCCCGCATCGCTCTGGCCGGCCGGCCGGTCCCCTCGCTGGTCAGCCAAATCTCCGACGGCGAGAACGGCGGCGTCATGATGAACGAGTTCCCGCCCAAATACCTGTCCGTAATGAGAGAGAGCAGCGGCACGCCCACGCCACCCGTGAACGTCACCGAGTACCTCGAATATCTCGACTCGCTCGGGCTCCGTGAAGAGGACTTCCCCGCGATTCAGCCGATCCTGCAGCACCGAATCTGGCAGCGGTTCAAAGGGGGCGAAGGGCCGGATGCTCTGGCCGCTGTCCTTGAGCAGTTGACGAAGGAGGATTCGCGATTCCACGTCGAAGGCGGAAGCTGGACGAATAACATCTCCTGGGTCCGCAACTACCAGGATGTCTTGGAGCCGATGGATGCGGCCAGTGCCCTGTTCCACGAAACGGTTTCGCGCCACGGCATCCCGCCCTCGGACCCCCGCTATCGCAACGCACTCTATCACCTGCTCACGAGTCAGACCAGTTGCTACCGGTACTGGGGCCAGGGCCTCTGGTCCGACCGGGGGCGCGAGCTCTGCCGGCGCACGATGGAGATCCTCAAGCGGGACTTCACGTAGCAGGGTAGGATGGGCTTTAGCCCATGCGGACGGTTCGGACACGGCCGGACAAGGGCAGCATGGGCTGAAGCCCATCCTACGGACTACTGACTCGTTACGAGATTGGGGATGGATCGTTGAGCGTTGCCAAGCAGTATTCTGGAAGCAAGCTGGCGGTCGGCCTTCTAAAGCTGGCTCTCGGATTCGTTTTTCTCCTGGCTTTTCTGCTGTCGGGGGTATCGGAAAAATTGTACGCTCTTTTCCGGGGGCTGACAGACAGTTACCACCTGCAATTGACCGGCTATCTGCTGGCCTTCTCCGCTGTCTACTGCCTTCTATTTCTGCTCCTGGATTTCTACGGCGACGTCGTGCTCGAGCGCCGGTACGGCTTGTCGAATCAGACCACGGCCGGATGGCTCGCCCGCAGTGCGAAGGAGTGGGGATTATCCGCGTTTCTCATCGTCGGCGTACTGAATCTTCTATACGCCCTCATCCGCAGTATGCCGCACGGGTGGTGGCTCGTCGCCGCGGCTGGCTGGTTTATCCTGCTGGTCCTGATCAGCAAGATTACGCCGGCTGTGATCGTGCCGCTGTTCTACAAAACGCATCCGCTCAAGGACCCCGAGTTGGCGGACCGATTGCTCGCTCTGGCCGGCCGGTGCGGCGTCCGCGTCAAGCGCGTGTTCGAGATCAAGCTCAGCAAGGAGACGAATAAGGCCAACGCCGCCGTTGTCGGACTAGGACGCCAGCGGCGAATCCTGATCGGCGACACGCTGCTGACCCTATGCTCGGACGACGAGATCGAAGCGGTCTTTGCCCACGAGCTCGGCCACGTCGCCCTGCACCACACGTGGAAGCTGCTGGCAATCAGTGCGGCGTCGTTCGTGGTCGGCTTCTACCTCCTGTACCTCGTCCTCGGTCCCAGTGCCGCCGCCCTCGGCTTCCAAGGCCCCGCCGACATTGCGGCGGTTCCACTCCTGATGCTCTGGATCGCCGTCTTCGGCTTGGTCTCCAAGCCTTTGCAGACGGCCTACTCGCGGCACCTCGAAAAGCAGGCCGACCTGTTCATCCTCGACAAAGTCGAAAAGCCGGAGAGCTTAGCCTCCGCTCTGACAAAGCTGGCCGACCGAAACCTCGCCGACCCCAATCCCAGCCGCCTCGTCGAGGCCCTATTCTACACCCACCCGCCCATCGCCAAGCGGATCGCCTACATCCAAAAGTCCGCCGAGTGGCACGCGTAGATTCCCTCATCAGAACTCGACGAGGTAGTAAGGCGTTTTGTCGCGGGTGGCGTCGATTGTGAAGGTGCCGTTCTTGACAGGAAGCGTGGTTTGGGTTCGCAAGCCGTCGTGATCCAGTAGATACAACTTCGGTGAGCCGGGCTTGGAGAGAGTGATCGTGGCTTTGACCGGCTCCATCAGGATGGGGGGTTTGCCCCGGTCGAGGAGGCTGTCGCCGGTGTCGTTGAACTTCATGCCGGTGTTGCGGGCGCGGGCGATCGCGGTGATGAGCAGCTTCTTCGATGTGGCGATGCTTCTGTCCGGCTCCTGGGCCGTGATGTAGATCGCGGCGAAGGGACACTGGGATGTGATCGTGACTTCGCCGAGCCGGCACGGTTGGCCTTCGGCAAAGCCGACAACGGCTTTGGTGCCGGGGGTGTCGATGGTGAAGTAGCCGCCAAGCTTCGTGTCGCCGGCCTCCTTCCAGGAAAGCTGGCCCGTCGAAGACGTGAGGAAGCCATCCTTCTGGAATAGGCCGACGTCGAACACCGGTGTGTCGCGATACTCCTCAGTGAATTCGACGGCGCACCGGGCGACGGCCAGGGCGCGGGCCGGGACTTTGTCCGTGTCGAAGCTCTTGACGTCGTACTCCTGAATCGTGCGGTCGTCGAAGCCGAGCTTGACCTGGGCCAGCGACGGCACGTGCACGTACAGCGGGGCAAGCAGCTCGGACTCCTTCACGTCGCCTCGCAGGACCTGTCTGGCCACGGCGGGGAAGATACCCAGCACTTGCGGGGCCGTCACGTCCCACGTGTCGCGGCCGATCCGGTCGCTAAAGCCGCCGCTGTCGCGATTCTGGAACATGTAGGAAACGTCCCAGCCTTGCAGGCCATAACCGTAAGCACCGAGGATCGCCGGGCCTTCCACGCCCCATTCGGTGGGGAAGACGTGAATCCACTCGGAGAGCATGAACGGGCGGTCGGCGGCCTGCTGCAGACCGACGCTCAGCGTCCCGGAGCCGGCGCTACGGAGCATAGTCGCATCGTTGAACTTCGCACCGGCCTTGGTGCTGCCGCCGCCGAAATAGTTGTGCCGGTCGATGGTCCCCACCCGCCAGTCCGAGTGCAGGTTGTAGAAGTGGCTCAGCGCCCGGCCCGCTTGCCAGTTCGAGCCGAGGATCTCGCCCTCGTAGCCGGCCTCGCGCATGGCTTGTACGTACCGGTCGTAGAACTCGCATTGGAGGCCATAGAGGAAGACGAGCGTGTCGATGAGCCGCTGCCGGCGATACGCTTGCGAGCCATTCAGTTGGGCAGGGTCCCAGTACCAGGGAGTGCCGATGGGCAGGATGTTGTTCTTATCGAGGTGCTCGCCGACCGGCGGGAAACCCTCGTTTGCGAAGCCGTCAAAGGCCTTGTCGCCCCAGGCGGTGCGGAGCTTCTCGTGGGTCCCGTACTTGCTGCGGAGCCAGTCACAGAACTTCGCGGCCACCTGCTGGCGGAGCGTGGAGCTGGCCTTCAGTGGGGCGGTCGAAGTGTAGAAGAGGATACTCTGCTCGTTGATGATCTCGATGAACGCGACTGCCGGGTCCTTGGCGTAGGTCAGTCCCGTATAAGGGTTCTTGTGCTTGAGCAGATTGACCGTCTGGCGAATCTGCACGTTTTGCAATTCGGGCGAATAGTCAATCGCGCTATGCGGCGTGGTGATGCGGTTCTCGCCGCTGAATTTGCCGAGCTCCTCCATGTAGGGGACATACTGCTTGTCGGCGGGCCCGAGCTTCAGGGCGCCGAAATGGGCCGAGAGCAGCACGTAGATGCCCGCCTCCTTGAACTTGGCAACTTGATAGTCCATCCGGTCGAGGCCGGCCGGGTCGAACTCGACGCAGCTATCCTTCGATTGGATTCCAGCCCAGCCCGGCCCATCCACGTACTTGTGCAGCCGCACGGAGTTGATGCCGTACTTGGGATAGAACGCGGCCCGCTTGTCGGCCAACGTCTGCTCCGGGGCGCACGTGGCGTAGCACAGGTTGATGCCCCAGAGCCTGAGGGGCTTGCCATCGCAGTAGAGCTTGTCCTGCTCGCGAACAATGCGTCCGTGCTGGCCCGCCGGCTTGGGGAGCCAGTCCTGCATCCCGATCTCGCCGGGCTCAGGCGTATTCCGCGGCGCGAACGTGTACCAGGACGACATATCGGTTGCATTGGCCGCCGTGCCGATAGCAGGCAGCAAAGCCAACGCGCAACAAGCTCCAAACCACACGAGGACTCTCATTATTGACTCCTTCTCCGTGCTGTGCTCCGGGTGGCGGCGTCAAGGCCGAAGGCATTGGCGATGGTCGGCTGTTCGTTGAACAAGGCACGAGAGTATTCTACGCGAACCAGGCGCGATCGCGGGTCTTCAGTTCGTCCAGCGTTTTCCTGGTGATGATCGCGTCCTCGCGTACCTGGAAATCGAACATGCCGACGCAGATGAAGTCGGCCCCGCCCTGGAAGGCGTATTTGAAGCCGCTGGCAGGGGGGATCGCCCCGGCCGCCAGCGTCTTGAAGGCGATCCACGGCTTCTTCACCGTCTTCATGAACTCAATGGTCTTTTCGGGCGTCGGCTCCCAGAAGTTGTCCGCTTTGTTGCCAACCACGTCGGGTTCCTGGCCGGGCCGACGGGCGGACCAGTAGTTCGTGTGGTGCAGGGTCTTGACGTAGAAGTCCGGGTCGAATCCGAGGGACTCGG
>Ga0315286_10003281_pt1 | contig 15247 bp, 9 predicted proteins | sample YL17G10_0_MG_FD_205038 | JGI IMG/M metagenome (GOLD analysis project Ga0315286, IMG submission 205038) | Sediment microbial communities from Yellowstone Lake, YNP, Wyoming, USA - YL17G10_0 | ecosystem: Environmental > Aquatic > Freshwater > Lake > Sediment | place: USA: Wyoming | collected...
TCCCAACGCCCTTGGAGGTAGGAAACCTGCGAATACTGAAAGGTCGTCAATGGTGATCAAAACACTGTAATTGCCATATACGGCATGACAATGAGGTGGGGGATGGTCATTGTAATAGATGTAAATAATAATGCCGAAAAATCTGGTTATCTCTGCCATCTATCTTCTCAATAATTCACAACCAGTTCTTTTTTCAGTATGCTAAGTGGTTCAACACCAAGGACTTTTGCATATAAATTGTCGGGGCATAAATCAATACCACCCTTCCAGGCGATCGTATGACTTTCAGGATCGATATATACGGAATTAAAAAATTCAATATCCTCCCATGCCTTAAACACACCCTCTCCCACTAATTCAGAGAGGTCGACCGTTCCTTCAACTCCATCTGAAAATTTTATCCAAACTCTATAATTGGAGAGTGGTTTAACTTCTATAATTTCATGCATTCTATTCACCCCCTTTACTCCTTCAACTTATAAATCTCAAAATGATGAAATGATCTTTAACGACCCGGCCCCATTTTAAAGATAGACGAACGGGAGGGTATTGTCAACCCTGATATTGTCAACTGTGATATTGTCAACTCCGATATTAGTCCCAAATCCCGATTTAGAAATTTTAAAATAGTTCTCCCTCCCGCAAGGGGAGGGTGATTTACCTGGAAAACAATTTTCTATCTCTGTTTTAGGGTTGGTTATAATTTTTCTTGAGTCCTTCAACAGATTAGCCTATATTGATAGCCATGAAGAACACTACGGTAATGGAATTCCATATCTCACGTAAGGCACGGGACCTTTACCAGTTCGACGAGTCCTTATTTACTGTGAGCGGAAATGTCATCTGCCCCAATTTCCGTGCGGTAAGATTATTCGTCCAGAGGATGAATGAGAAAAGGGACCTTGTCAGCTTTCCGGAGCAGACCATTAAACCCGGTCAGATGAATGCGATGGGGTTGATTGACGAGATTCTTCACTACATCATCGGTCTATACGCAGATAATAAAAATCCTCGGGTGATGAAACAGGCGCTCGACTGGCTCTATGAAAAATTCGACAAATTGAGGGTGGATGAGGCCCTGCAAAATTTCGCAGAGGAATTTCCCGCAGTTACTATCTATCGAGGAGAGATACCGTCTGAAATTTATTTGGAGGGTGAAACAGAGGGAGTACCCAACCGCCAAATCATCCTGGAAGAGATGCTCATGCTCTGGTTGGCCAACAAGAACCCTGCTTTCTCTCCTTTCATCGAACTTTTTGACGACTCCACTCTTCAAAAAGAGACCCTTTACCTCCGGATCATGGAGGAACTTCCTGCCTTCTTCAATTCACAGCCTCCTTTTGGCCCTGACCATCAAAATCTGATCGACATGCTTCGGAGTCCTGCCGTTGCTGTTCCACATTCTCTCTCAGGGCAACTCGAATACATACGGGAAAGATGGGGATTTTTATTAGGCAGGTACTTCTCCCTCCTCCTCAGCAGCCTGGATCTCATCAAGGAGGAAGAGATTGCAGAGATGCGAAGGATGACATTCTGGAGCCGCGCCCCTGCTCCTGTGTATGAATTCACCGGAATGGAGGGAGAGCCGGAGGGATTCAGTCCAGACCTGGAATGGATGCCCAGATTGGTGTTGCTGGCAAAAAACATCTATGTCTGGCTCCATCAACTCTCAAGGAAATATCAGCGCTCCATCTACCGGCTCGATCAGATCCCTGACGAGGAGTTGGATCGATTAGCGTATTGGGGCTTCACCGGACTCTGGCTCATTGGCCTATGGGAGCGTAGTCTCGCATCAAAAAAAATTAAGGAACTCTTAGGCAGTCCTGATGCGGTGGCTTCTGCCTACTCTATTTTCGACTATCAGATTGCAGGCGACCTCGGTAGTGAAGAGGCCTTCCAGAATCTGAAAGACCGTTCGTGGAGGCGCGGGATTCGTCTGGCAAGTGATATGGTGCCCAACCATATGGGCATTGATTCGAGATGGGTGATTGAACATCCGGACTGGTTCATCTCATCAGAAGAGAGTCCTTTCCCTGCCTATCGTTTCACCGGACCAGACCTCTCCTGGCATGGAGAGGTGGAAATCCATCTTGAGGATCACTACTTCGATCAGAGTGATGCGGCAGTCGTATTCAAGCGGGTGGATCATAGAACAGGCGGGGAACAGTATATCTATCACGGAAATGATGGCACCCGAATGCCCTGGAATGATACAGCCCAGCTCAATTTCCTGAAGGAAGAAGTTCGTGAGGCCGTCATCCAGAACATTCTCCATGCCGCCCGTAATTTTACTGTCATCCGTTTCGATGCGGCCATGACCCTGACTAAAAAGCATTATCAGCGACTCTGGTTTCCGGAGCCGGGGACAGGCGGCGCGATCCCGTCACGGGCGGAACATGGGATGACCAGAGAAGAGTTTCATCACCATATGCCTGAAGAATTCTGGCGTCAGGTTGTGGATCGGGTTGCCCGGGAGGCGCCCGGAACTTTGCTTCTCGCTGAGGCCTTTTGGCTGTTGGAAGGATACTTTGTCCGGACACTCGGAATGCACCGGGTTTATAACAGCGCCTTTATGAACATGTTGAAAGATGAAGAGAATGCCAAGTACCGGTCCGTCATGAAAAATACGCTCGAATTCAACCCAGAAGTCCTCAAGCGTTTTGTCAATTTTATGAGCAATCCGGACGAGGAAACAGCCGTGTCTCAGTTTGGCAAGGAGGATAAATATTTTGGCATCTGTACGATGATGGTCACCCTGCCCGGGCTCCCGATGTTCGGACATGGCCAGATTGAAGGGTTTACCGAAAAATACGGGATGGAATACCGGTATGCCAAATGGGACGAACAACCGGATCAGGATTTGATGAGACGACATGAGAGAGAGATCTTCCCGTTGATGAAGCGTCGCCATCTCTTTTCAGACGTCAAGAAATTTTTACTTTACGATTTCTTCACAACAGAAGGGTATGTCAATGAAGATGTCTTTGCCTACTCGAATCATGTTGGAGATGAAAGAGCGCTTGTGATCATCCACAACAAATATGCTTCTGCCCGTGGATGGGTTCGAACCTCGGTCGCCTATTCCTCAGGCGAAGGAGACGAGCGAAGATTGATCCGGAGGGAATTGGGAGAGGGCCTTCAGTTACATAACGACCCAAATTATTTCTGCATCTTTAAAGATCATATGACCGGCCTGGAGTACATCCGAAACAGTAAGGAATTGTCCGAAAAAGGTCTCTATGTAGAATTGGGGGCTTATCAATATCATGTATTCTTGGATTTCCGGGAGATTCAGGACAACCAGTGGCATCACTATGGCCAGTTAAATCATTTACTAAATGGCCGGGGGGTGCCCAATCTGGGAGAGGTATTCAAAGAGATTCTGCTGCCCCCTGTCCACCATGCCTTTAAGGAACTGGTCAATGCCAATATGTTTCGCCGTTTGATGGAAGCCCGAATTTCAAAATCAGGCGAACCACTTGATAATAGTCTGATCGATGAAGTTGAGCAGAAGACGATCCATTTCTTTCATCAGGCCAAAGAGCTTTCAGGCGGGAGAGAAGATGAAAAAGTGGTTGCCCGGGAGATCAAGCATAAATTGGAGGCCATTCTATACTTGCCCATCATCACCAGCCGCTTTAAGGTGCTTCAACCCAAAGGAGTCAAGGGAGCGGCAGAATTCCTTCATAAGAAACTGACTGATGTGTCCTTCGTCTGGGGATCCATTTTCAGCTGGCTGTTCGTTCATCCTGCCGGCAAAGTCCTAAGTCCAAAGGACTTCCCGGAACAAAGCCACAAATGGATTGGCGAGTGGAGGTTTGATCAAATCATCGCCGAAACATTGACGGATTTGGGCTTGGATGAAGGAGCCGTCCGGAGATCGGTCACACTCATCAAACTTCTCACCCGCCATCAACGATGGTTCGAGGAGGAACCCGTTTATCGGGTCGTAGAGAACCTTTTAAAAGACCGCGAAGCCCAGCAGTTCTTATCGGTGAATCGATACGATGATATTCTCTGGTTCAACAAAGAGGCCTTCGAAGAGATGCTCTGGTGGTTGATGCTGACGGCCGCACTGGAAGTGAGCTTTGACCCACTCCGTCCAGCCAAAGAAGTGGTCAGGGGATTGGAGAGATGCTGGTCAGTCATCCAGAAGCTTCAGGAAGCCGAAAAGAAATCCGAATATCAAGTCGAAAAACTGCTGGAAGTCGTTATGGGGTTATAATTAAAATTTAGCATTCCGCAATCCCCATTCCGCATTCAGTAGAGCTCTGCCCAGGTCAAAGTCCAGTCTCCGAAGCGTTCGTTCACCAGGTCCATGGCTTTAAGAAGGTTATCTTTCTTCTCCCTCTTCTCGAAAAGGTCCTGTTGACACCATTCCTTTTTCAATAACGACACCCCCACTCCCAGGAGACGGATCGGTTTGGGATGGGAAATGGATTCAAAAATTTCAAGGGAGTGGCGAAATATCTCATTCCCGCTGTTCATCCCTCTGGAAAGGGTTTTCTGCTTCGAGAAGGTATAAAAATCGGAATAACGAATCGTAAGGACCACCCTGCTTCCATAAAAGCCCTCCTTCCTCATCCTTCGGGAGACTTTTTCCGAAAGCTGAAGCAGGACCTTTCTTAAAAGATCCGTGTCAGAGGTATCTTCTTCCAGGGTCACGCTATGGCTGATGGACTTGGCATCTTCCTCCTCATCAAAAGGGATGACCGGGTTTTCATCCAATCCCAGACTCATCTCATGAAGCCTCTCACCGATCGCACCAAACCGTTTCGTTAAAATTGAAACAGGAGTCTTCCCTATCTGACCACAGGAAAGGATACCCATCTCCCGTAAGGCCTCTGTTAATTTCGGTCCGATTCCGTGAAGTTTCGACACAGGAAGTTCTCTGAGGATTCCCTCCACCTCATCTTTTCGGATGATCGTCAAACCATCCGGTTTTTTCAGCCGACTTCCTAATTTTGCAAGCAACTTATTCGGAGCGACCCCGATGGAGCAGTTCAGTTGCTCTTTTTCCCGAATGTTTTCTTTGATCGATTGGGCAAGGTGAAGAGGAGAGTTAAAAAGGAGAAGGGATTGGGAAATGTCGAGATAGGCCTCGTCAATGGAGGCCACCTCAACCAGAGGAGTATAATTTTTAAGAATGGAAAAGATGCGGGCAGATGTCCGGGTATATTTGGAATGATCCCCTTTGACAAGAATCAATCCCGGACATTTTCTTTTGGCCTCCTGAACCGGCATCCCGGCATGAATTCCATAAGGCCTGGCCTCGTAAGTGGCCGAGGTGACCACGCTTCTCGATAGGGAGCCACACACTGCGGCAGGCTTGCCCCGCAATGCGGGGTCATCTCTCTGCTCCACAGAGATAAAGAAGGCATCCATGTCGATGTGAAGTATAATGCGATCAACCATAACAATAGGGTCCGAGGATTCGAGGGTTCTAGGGTTCAAGGGTTTATTATGGGAAATCTTTACTCGAACCCTCGAACCCTTGCCCCCTGGAACCCTATCTCTTTACAGTTTCCTAAATATCCCAACCACCTTTCCGACAAGGGAGACTTTTTCCTCCCCCTTTTTAATGACGATGGGTTCCATCGTGGGGTTGGCGGGCTCCAGACGGATCAAATCCCTTTCTGTAAAGATCCTCTTTATCGTTGCCTCATCTTCAATTAATGCCACAACAATCTCCCCATTTTCTGCATTCGATTGGGGCTTCACCAGGGCAAAATCCCCGTCCTGAATGTGTGCATCGATCATACTGTCTCCCTGAACTCGAAGGAGAAACACATCTTTTGAAGAGGCAAACCTCCGGTCAAGGTTAAAGTATCCTTCGATATTCTCGATGGCGAGGATGGGGTCTCCTGCCCTCACCCGGCCCACAATGGGAATTGATATGATGTTGCTGGAAGAAAATCCAAGAATCTCAATCGCCCTCGATTCGCCCGGAATTTTCCGGATATAACCTTTTCTCTCAAGGATATTTAGGGTCTTCTGGGGGCCCCTGGGCCCTTTAAGTCCAAAATGGGAAGCCATCTCCCGGAGGGTGGGCGGAAAACCCTTTTCCAGAAAAAATTCCTTTAAAAAATCAAATAGTTCCTTTTGTTTTGCCGTAAGTTCATTTCCCATTTCCCGCTTCCTACTTCCCATTTCTCACCTAAATTGAGCGATTTATAGGTTGAAAGGTAGCCGCAACCTTTAGGTTGCGATGGTTTTGGGTTTCCGATTTTCACCCAAAGGGTGATTTCTTTGCGTCCCGGAAAAACGGGGACGGCTACAGGTCATTTATCCGTCCTTCTTGAAACAATCGCTCAATTTAGGTTTCATTTATTAGGTATACATATGTAGACCTTTTATATCATAAGAAAAGAGGATGTCAAGGGAAATGTTTGAGACCCTTGATAACACAGATTATTTAAGATTCCATAGATTCTTCAATTTAGCAGCAGCTTGAACGGCGGGAGTCGGAAGAGCATTCGGACGGATTTACCTTGTCTCCTGAAGATTCAATATAACAGCAGGATGCTTTTTTCTTTCCAAGTGCAGAATTGATCACTGCAGCGGCGCAGCCTACACCCGACTGAACACTTAATGCCTCAGCAGGGCAATTTCGGGAACAGGCCCCGCATTCCATACAGGCGTCCCGGCTGACGATCTCAGCAGTGCCATTTGTCAAACTTAAGACAGCATGTGGACAGACGAGCAAACACATCCCGCAACCCACACATTTTTTCTCATTGAGTTTCAAGGTGACCACGTCTTTCAGATAGATCAGCTGATTCATGATTTGAACTCCTTATGGAGAGATCTGGGAAACCACTTCGCGCTCTCTTGATTACACACCTGCCTACCGCAGGCAGGGATTTTAATAGAGGATTACAAAGATTTCTGAACTTTTTAAAAAATCTCTTATGTGATGAAGATGGATCCTAACCAGAGAATGAAACCGATGATGCCAGCCCCAATCTGAAACGGCACAGCCCATCGCATCTCTTTTTTCACTCCGGAGAGGGAGGTGTAAGTGGAGGCTCCTGTAAAATTCATCGCTAAAAAAGCAGAAAGCGCAGGTATGAGTAGGAGCCAGGCCAGCATCTCAAAACGTCCTGCCAATGTAATCCCATGATTCCATCGAAAAACTACAAAGAGAACAGCAGTTAATAGCCCCACAGAAACTCCTTTAATTGAAAAAGCCCGGCCTGGCAGCCAGGGCAGTAAGGTGGGTGTTAAAATACCCCCGGCTAGAATCGCCGTCAGAATGGCCAGAGCGGAGAAGAGACCTTGATTTAAGGCATTTGTCCAGCCCTCCCCTGACCTCCCGAAAAAAGTGATAAGAAACAAAATGGCAATGAAAATAAGCCCCACCTTCAGGGCGGCGACAAGTTCAATAGGGATAAGTACTATCCTCTCCCAGGCTGTAAATGTCTTGAATCTCATCTCCGGTGTCGCCTTCAATCCTGCATCGAGGAACTTCGGTAGATCATCTGCTTTGATAGGGCCATAGATGACCTTAAACCCCGATAATTTCTTCACTTCGTGAGCAGCCACTCCAGGGCCAGCCAACTGGGGCAGAATCAATTCCCGATGCGAGACAATCTGCGTTAGGCCACTCGATTCGATTCGGCTCACGAGTTCCCTTGTTCCAAAAGTCCCTTTCCCTGCCGCACACCAGACATTGATCCCTTTTGTATCGAGGACAAGAATCCACATGTTCCGGCCTGGTAAGGCTTCTCGGAGTCTGTCAAAGCTCATTTTATAATTGGCTGTAACCACTGCAGGAGAACGGTCATCGGGTTGACCCAGACCATAAATGCCTGGCTCAACTATGTAATGCATCCGGCCTAATCCCCAGCGTGCCTTGAAGGTCCCCAGATGATCGCTTGGCGTAAGAGAAGATGAAACCTGAGGAACCAAACCCACCGGAGTTTGAATAGAGCCGGTCACAAAGGGCTGTTTTAAATCGGGAAGGCTCACCTGAGCCTTTACCACCGGAGGTCAACCGCTTGTGGTTTGAGAACAATCGCTTTGTTGAACTGAGGTGTAACATTTTGATTCATCCATAATAATCTCCTATACTTCCTTCATCATGGGACCGAGAAAATCTTTCACGCGGTCTGCAAGGTGTTCCGCCTTGATTAAATAGAGGCAACAGATTTCCCCTTCTTTATCCCAACTGATGAGAGCCAATTTGTCACCTGCACGAATTTTTGCTTTATCCCTCAAGTCTTTGGGAAGCACCATCTGTCCCCGTTCATCGACGCTGATGATTGATTCGACCTTGCAACAAGACATCCCCTTATCCACAGGCCCGCAGAACGATACCTTTTGACTCTTCTTTGACATGGCGCCGCCTCCTGTTACGGCTTTCTCTGACAAAACAGATTAATCAGAATTATCAGTTGATCCTGATAGTAAGCCATCCCAAACCATTTGTCAAGTAAAAAATGGGAGAGCTCTAAAAAACTACTTTTCGCTCTCTGATTACACACCTGCCTGCCAGTAGGCAGGGATTTTAAAAAATGATTCCACAGATTTTTTTTATTTATCGATGCATTTCTAATCTGTGTAATCGGTCCCTAGTCGATGTAATCAGAGGTTTTTGGGCTTTTTCAGAAATCTCAATGGAGATCTCTGAAAAAATTCACTCTTCTTTCAGAGGTTTTTATGCGACTTCAAAAATCTTAAAGGCTAACCTGCAGAAAGAAGTGACCCAAACAACATGACAAATTGTCAATTTTAGGTAAAAAATTGGCATATCATCATCTTTTTTCCCTCCCATTATTCAATAATGTTCTTAAGTTTCAATATACTACGATTTAAGTGATTTGGCACGACAATTGCTGTTTTCATTGATGGGAATCTCTCTCAGGCTTGCATCAATTTTAACAACAACGTGCTGGATCTTTCTCAACAATAGGTCATGATGGAATCTCCAGGAAAAATTTTGAAAAAAGAAAGAGAGATGCGGAACATCTCGCTGGAGAAAATCTGTTCATTCACCAAAATAAAGGAACACCATATCGAGGCTATTGAAGAAGGCAGATATGAGCTTCTTCCTCATACTCTTTACGTCAAAGGATACTTAAAGAGTTACGCCAAATACCTTGCCCTTGATGAGAAAGATATTCTTCACCTATACGAAAATTATCTAAAAAGCCTTCTTCCGCCGGAACCTCCCAGGTTGCTACCGGAGGCGTCACCCCCGAAAAAGAACATCAGACCATTGTTGCCCTCTTCTCTCATCATCGTAACCCTTCTCTTCATATCCCTCTTCATCGCCTACCTTATAAACGATCCCACGGAAGAGAAGCCCACCGCGTCCATACTCTTCCCTGTGTTACCCGCTACAGCAATTGAGCGAGAGGAGGAGAGGCAGACCAATGATGTGGTCCAAGCAAAGGGGATTCCAGAGTTTGAAAAGTTAGAAAGTAAGAAAGTGGAAGTGCACTCAGCCCCTGTTTTCGAAATTCTTGAGGCAGGGATGGGAACAGGTATTGAGAAAGAGAGTGACCAACAGTTCCTTACAGGGAATTCTTCGGAATTTACTTCCAATAATCAAAGGGGCTACTTCTTCACAAGAATCCGGGCTCCAAGACCAGGAAAGATTGCCCATGTCTGGCTATTGGAAGGGAAGGAGTACCATCGAATAGAAATTGATGTCAAGCCTCCTTCATGGTCAGTTTACAGTTACTTGACTTTCCGGCCCCAACACACCGGAAACTGGAAGGCCGAAGCAAGAGAGGGTAACCAGATACTGACGAGCCTTAACTTCAAGGTCCTTCAATAAATTGTAAGTTGGGGAAAGGTTCCAATTTAGAGAAGGTTGGATTGTAAATAGAAATGGAACCGAAAACTGTCCTTGACTTGCTCGCGGTTCGCTATGGGCACACCCAGGCTCAGCCTCCCGGTGAGATATTTTGAAATATTGATCATCAAACCAAAGCCTGTGCTCGTGAGATAGTCATTATGGTTAATAGATTCACCATGCCCCTTAAAGGGGAATGCCCCGCCATGATCCACAAAGATAAACCCCTTCAGCTTATCCCCGAGCGAAGTTCCAAAAATCTCCTTTTTCGTAAAAGGCAGAGGAAAGTAAAGCTCTCCGTTTAACAGGTAACCCCGATCGCCGGTGAGAAGCCCTTCGGGATACCCCCTGACGGACGACAACCCCCCGATCTGGAACTGCTCGGAAGAAGGAAGAAGCTTCCTGTCCGAGAGTTGAGCGCTTCCCCGAAAGACAAAAACGAAATCTTTTCCCAGGATCTGCTGTCTCGTAAGAAATAGATTGTACTTGAGGAAACTTGCGTCCCCTCCCAAAATATAAAACCCTCTCGTCAATTTATGATGAGAATACCAGTAACCCCCTTCATCAAAGGATTGAAAGTCGACCCCAATGGTCAAGCCCCTCACTTTTCTCTGAAACAAGGTCACCTCATCAAAATCGGTGGTCGATTTTTTAAAGTGAAATCCCGCAGACCCGTTCAATTTAAAGGCAGGCTTTACAATGAACGGATGGCTGAGGTCAATCCCGAAATCAGAGGAATCCCCGCTGATATCCAGGACCTCGGATGGACCGGAGATGACCTTGATTTGATTGTGGTCATAGGAGACACCCAGCCGCGTCCCCAGGGTCGTAATCGGAAAGCTGTAAGACCCGGATCCGGCAATGGTGCCATTTCCATTTGCCCAAAAGGCGCTGAGACTCAAAGGGTCCCTGTAACCCAGAAGACTGCTATCTCCTAACACCAGTCCAAAACGGTAAAGGCCAACCGTATCCCGTCCGGCATTGTCCGAAAATAGTGCCACCTGATATTTACTGGGCTCCTGAACCTTGACAATGCAATCGGTCGTTCCAAACGCCTCCCCGGGCTTAAGCTCCGTCTTGATTTTGACATCGTTGATGCTGTTAAAAAGAAGCAGATCCTTCTCCAGGTTGTCCAATCTGACCAGATCCCCGCTTTTTAATGAAATCCGGTTTCTGAAGAACGACTCCCTCGTATGCTTGTTGTCCTCCACCAATATCTTTCCAACACGGCCTTCGACCAGCTTGATCTGGACAACCCCCTCTTCCACCTTCTGGGGTGGAAGGACTGCCTGGGCCGCAATAAACTTCTTGGCCCTGTAAAGCTCATTGATCTCCCGGATCACCTCAAAAAGATCCTTGATGCTTGCGCTCTTACCCTCATATTTACCCGTGACCCCTTTTATCTCCTCATCAGAAAGGATCTCCGAACGGTCCGTCACAATCCGGCTGATAAAAATAGCCTTCTCATCTACCTCCGGTACTGGTTTTGCCTCCTCTTTCGTCTTATCCTCTATCCAATCCTTCTCCAGCTCAGGTTTCTTCTCTTCTCTTAACTTCTTTTCAAGCCTGTAGTATTCCATCGTATCAATGGCGCGCTGCTGGATGGCACCCGGATCAACACCCCGGACTTCCTGAGCCCAGGTGCCTGTGGTTGGTAAACATAATAAGACGGTAACGAGAAGTAATGTTATCTTCACACAGGCCATCCTTGCCATGATTCCCCCTTGGTAAGATAGTTCGCCTTGGAATTTCCCCTTTGAAGCCGGAGGGGGTAAGGAATTACTTTGGTTCTCCTCCCCCCTCCGGTGAGAGTATTCACATCCCGTTGTCACTTTTATTTATAGTTTGTGTTACTCCCTGATGACGTTTACATCGTTCTCATCGACCATTGAGTTTTCATCCTCAACGCCCAGATCGCTAGGATTGAAAATCATATAACCTGTTCCCGGGGCATAGCTCCATGGCATCCAGGCCATATTGAGGATCCGGTAATTCTCAACTTCCTCGTTTGGATACCCCGCTACAAAAAGAAGCTTGGGGATTAACCGGGCAATGCTGTTTTCCGTGCTGAATCCATTGATGGTAAAATTGTCATCATATTGAACCACAAACGCGTTCGTGGAAAAGGTTTTACCATCCTCAGGAAAATAGAGATAGAACAGCCTGTCTTTCATGTATAACTGGACATTGTAGTCGAGCCAGTTCTTATTCACATTATCCACGATCACCCTGAACGGAAGGCTGGTGAACTGTGCCCTTGTGCCAATGAGGGTGTTAAGGAGAATGAGCCTGCTCAGGGCATCAATATTGGCATAATTGGAGAAGAGCTTGTCGAAAATGATCGAGGTGTCAGAGTGGGCCCGGATATTGACTGTATCCGCCAGCCAGCCGTCATTTCCGCTTATATTGAAACGCAGCGGATTAGCCGAAGTCGTATCAAAGACATCCCCGAGGAAAATATTATCGGCTTTTATATTAACGCCCTTCGATATTCTCAGCTTGTTGATAACAATCCTACCACCTTCTCTCGGAACTGTCAGGTTCAGGATCCCTCCGGTCAGATCATTGACTGACATTCCGCCGTTGATATCCAGGATAAGATCAGAGTAAGCAGAGAGCACGTTGAACGTCGCACCGCCGTTGGGCACATAGATATCAAGCAGCCCTCTTTCGCTCACCATAAAGTCTGAGAAGAGATCACCAAGGCGCTCTTCGAGATACATATCGCCGTATCCTCTGGCGTTGAACAGGCCGTTGGAGTCAACCACAAGCCTGGCCCTCGGGGCTCCCATGCCGCCGGTCAATGCGGTCAGAGTGATATTGTTGCCTGTCACATTGACTGCATCAGAGGTATTCCCGTTCAGGAGAGACCCATCAGCGATCAGTATAACATCTCCTGTTTGGGATGTGACGTTGTAGATGTTCATATCACCGTCTACTTCTCGGATATAGACTCCCTTTTCTGCCAATGCCGTCAGAGTTCCGGTGGAAGCGTTGGAGGAGTCAATATCAAAGGTGTTATCGCTTGTTCCGATGCTCCCGGTCCGGGCAGTCAGATTGATATTGACAGCATTGATGCTGCTGACGCCGGTGTTGGCCCTTTCCAGAATCGCTCCGTCAGCAACCAGTGTAGCCGTACCAGTTGTTGCGTTGACTGTGCCCAGAGAGATGTCGCCCGCCAAAGCAGTCAGCCGTACATCGCCTGAAGCTGAAGAAACCGTACCAATATTCATGTCACCTGAAATATCGGTCACAAATACTCCAAGTGGTGCGTTCGCGCTGAAATTGCCAAGCGAAAGCGTGTCAATTTCCAGATCGTTGTCAATGGCGCCAATTGAGCCGGTCTGGGCGAACAGGTTAATGTTCTGGGCGGTGATGCCAGCTGAAGCATCGCTGTCAGCATCAAGGATCGAGCGGGCAGCGTCTATGGTCACATTGCCCAGCTCCGTGTGGATCCCGCCTGTTGCAGATCTCACGCGGATGTCTGCTCCTCCCGACAGGATAACGTTACCGCCGGCATTAATCCTGCCGGTATTCAGACTGCGCACCGGGCTGGTGATATAGATGTCACCACCGATATCGGCGGTGAGTTCACCAGTGGCATCGAGCCCTATGTCAAGGGAATTGCCGGCGCCTGATGCCCCTGCAGAGCCCGGGGCCTTCAGGTACAGACTCTCAGCGCGGATATCAAGCGCAGCCGTGGCATTCGCTGCAAGGATGGATGCCGGAGAATCAAGGTTGATGGAATGGACCGCAAACAGGGTATCCACATTGATATTGCCTGTTGCTTCACGAATAAAGATATTGTCGCCTGCACGGGCTGTGAGCGAACCGGAAAGATCAATGACCAGCGGATCCCCGATGCTCCTGCCGATGCTGTTATCCCCGGCCTCGATGATGGCATCGCCAGCCGTAAGATGAGCCCCGCCGCCAACCGGATAGATACCATGCTGTCCTTTCAGCCTGATATTCCCTCCCGCTGTGGTGATGCTTGCCACATTGATGTCAACCTCGGAGCCCAGGTACAGATTGCCGCTCGCAGTCGCAGTAACCGAGCCCAGAGCTTCGACGTCAACATCTTCTCTCTGGGTGACCTGAACCTCATAAGGGGTGATGATTTTAATATCATTTCGCTCGGAAGCCATAATCGCCAGCTTTTCATTGTTGCTCAGGTCCGACCATCTGCGGCCCTCGATGTTAATAGTGATGGGCGGATTGTCATGCCCGATCGCGCCTGCGGCAGTCAGTGTGACGTTCCTTCCTCTGGCATTGGGGTCCTCTATCCGGGTCTCGGTGTCGGACAACTCCTTCAGCACGCCAACGCCAATGGAGTTATCGAGCTGCTCCTGTGTCCAGGAATGTCCGGCGATCAGCATATCCCATTCCTTATAAACCGTTGCGTTATATTGGGCAGGATCATAGATCGCGTTCCCTGAGCCGTCCTTTGGCCTTTCAATCTTATAGGTCCAGCTTATGTTATAGGCATTGCCGACCGGGCCATAGGTTCCATGTAGCGTATGATACTCAGCCGTCATTTTGTTCTCAAGCGCAGTAATCTTAGCCGCATCCCAGCTGAGTTTTGTTTCATAATAGTTTTTCTCGGCATCGGTCAGCCGTATCCTTGCATCCGGCGAATAGCTGTCAGATGGCAATGGGGTTCCATCTGCGGCCTGCTGCCGCATCCTGTATTGCCAGTAAGTGTTATACTCCCGCTCTTTCTGGCGCTCATAGGCGCTGACCGTTCTTTCCGCGCTCTCCTTTGCGCCGTCTTCCTTCAGAAGCATGTCATCATAAAGCTTCAGCAGGGCCGAGCGTGCGCGAGTGTCCTCGGTCTGCTTTAAGTTGTTGTCAATGATGCTGCCGCTCTCCGCAGTCACGGTCACATTCCCTCCAAGCGACTCCGCCTTCACTAAGTAGAGGTCGCCTCTTGTCTCGGTAACGTAGAGGTCACCGGCAGCAGTGGCGGTCAGCCCGCCTGAACCATTGTCAAGGCTATTGATTCGCACAGGCTCTGTTGAAGTCCCGATCCCGCCGTGCTCGGCAAAGAGGAGAACATTCCGCCCTGTGATTAAAGAATCTTTATTGCGGCGGAAAATGCCGGTATCGCCAGTGAGCGAAACATCTCCGTCCCATGCCCTCACCGTGTCATAGACCAGGCTGCCGGTTGCCTCTTTCAGGAAAATATTGCCCCCTGTTGCCTCGGCATTGATGTAGCCTGAATTGACCAGGCCGATGATGACCGGCGCTGAAACAGCCCCTATGCCGGCGCCTGCGTTCAAATTAAGATACTGGCCGATCAGCTTTGCTCCCTCACTGCTTCCCTGCAGGATCGAACCGGCGCTGGTGAGCGTTGTCGTGCCGAGGGTATTCTTGATCTGGCCGTCCAGGATGAGGCCGCCCGTGGAGTTGACTGTCAGCAGACCTGTATCATTCCCTAAAAAGTTG
>Ga0315286_10003282_pt1 | contig 15242 bp, 22 predicted proteins | sample YL17G10_0_MG_FD_205038 | JGI IMG/M metagenome (GOLD analysis project Ga0315286, IMG submission 205038) | Sediment microbial communities from Yellowstone Lake, YNP, Wyoming, USA - YL17G10_0 | ecosystem: Environmental > Aquatic > Freshwater > Lake > Sediment | place: USA: Wyoming | collected...
AAGTGCATCTGCAAATGCAAGTAGTGAAATGGCTAAAAAGTCGTTTGAAAAACGTATAATTGAGAAAAACCAGGAGTGGCACATTAAACACCAGGATCACGATCTATACGTTGTCATATTGAAAACTCCTCCGGCGTTTTCTGTGACAAAATTGCTGTGTAATACTTGCCGTGAACGCTGGATCTTATTCTTACGAAAAAACAAATAAGGAGTGATAATGGCTAAAAAGATGGAATTGGTTGGATGGATTATATTTGGTGTTTTTTGTTTTTGGTTTGCCTTAAAGTCGCTGGCTGATTTTAAGTCAGTGGCCGAGCAAGTCGAGGGGAGAATGGAAAGATACGGTATTTATCAAAACACTACACTCGAGGATGCTTGCCAGATCGGGCTGGATCGCCTGGATCACGGACTTAGCCGCGAGTCAACCGTCAGAGATCTCTTTGATCAAATTGGAGGACTATGAAAATGCGGACATTGAGGGAGAGGGGGAGAGATGAACCAGAACGAATATAACATCCAGGTCGCGATCGTTAATTGGATCCATGCGCAGTATCCCGGGATCCTCATGACAATATCGCCATCGGGGATGAAGTTGCCGATTGGAGTGGCCACTAAGCTCAAGCGCATGGGATACCGGGCTGGGACGCCGGATCTCTTGATCTTGGAGCCACGCGGAGGATTCCACGGACTGTTTATAGAATTAAAGTCAGATACCGGGAGGCTTTCTGATCACCAGGCAGAATTCCTGGAAGAATTAAACGCCAGGAAGTATCACTCGACGGTGTGTTACGGATTTATCGACGCTGAATCGACTATAAAAAGTTACATGAATTTACCGGAGGTCAAATGATCATCGCGAAATGTAAACAATGCAAGCGGATATTCAATACTCAGAAAAGTTGGGACCGGAAATATTGCAGTGAAGATTGTTATTTAATGAACATGGCTGGAAACCAAAACGCGAAAGGAATGAGATCTCACAACGTAGTTTGTATCGGGATATTTTGTCGCGGACATAAAAAATTTAAGTCCGCTGCGCATATCCACAAACACGGTTTATGTCGAGATTGCAAGGCTGCGATTAAAAACGCATTAAACACATTATAAAAAATAATACTTTGCACTTGATTTTGTTTATTTTATAAGTCATGGTGAAGTTGAGGCGCGGACCGTTCAACAATTCTCGTCTGAGCTAGGAGCGCTGATCACGCGCCTCAACAATCTATGACAGATAATAATCATAAACAATATTGGGACGGATCAAAAAATAAAGCGATCCGTTATTTTTTTTATAGTCAACGTGGTTTAGATCTTTTCAATAATTTCCGCTACATGTTTATGTTAATCTTTGGAGTTTATTACACTCTGAAATTAACGAATCCTCTCTGGCTGGTCGGCATGTTTGCTATTTCATTTCCACTGCTGTGCGCGTTTGGATGGATGCAAGTGCATCACATCGCCAAGGTCGTTGATTGGCTTAACATAGAATTCTCAACGTATTGGTCCAGGTATCAATTCGAGTTGCAAGAGCGTATTGTCAAGGCGCTTGAGAACATCGATGATAAAGTTGAAAGAAAGTGGAGTTGAACTTGATGAAAAAAAGCATTTTTGCTCGAGCCTCTGATATTTTTAAGATGTTTTTTATAATGATCATGTTTTTTGTGATCATTCATGTTTTGTGGTTTGCATCTTTTTTAATCTGGCCATGTATGCCAGGGGACGGACCGGTTGAATGCTCGCGTTCATCGCAATAACTATTATCTGTCTGGCTGTTTACTGGCGCACGATCTATTATTCCGCTGTTGTGGATGATATTGCGCTATTAGAAGGACGTAGAACTAGTAATTTACGGATCACTTTAAAGAACTTTATTTTCATGGTTCGTCAACGTCTTTATGGAGCCGGAACATTTGGGTTGTGGAAAGATTGCGATATGTGCCGGGGCAAGGGAGAGATTAAAATTGGACCAGATCCGGAACACGTCAAGATCGAAAAGTGTCCACGATGTAAGGGGGTTGGGAAATATAGCCATGTTAATCTTAAGGTTGAACATGGGTTTACGATATTTTTACACATATTGATTTGCAATTTGATATATCTTTCTTTAGGCCATAATCAAGTCTCACTTATTGCTGCCTTGCTTTACTCTGTTAATCCAACTAATACTCAAACATCGATCTGGATGAATGGCCGCAGATACGCTGTCAACATAGTTTTAATGCTGCTAATCGTTTTGATTGGTCCCAGGGGCCTGGGTTTATATCCCATGACTACCTTGTTTCAGATCAATGCCATATTTACTCCGGTCCTTTTAGGATCCTGGTGGTGGCTGGTGATCCCGGCCGAAGTTGCATTGAATAGGAAGCGGTTTGTTTCGTTTTATAATCATCGCATGTCAACAATCGTTAATGACGATATGAGAAAATGGCATTTCCCGGGCCGCGTGATCGTTGTGATCCGGACTGCTGGATTTTATATTTCTCAAATGGTTTGGCCCAGGCGCAACATGATGATCTACAAGTTTCTTCACGATTGGGGCATGACTGCCAAAGGCAATTCAGCGGCGTATGCGCTTGATCGCTATTTCTGGATCGGGACAGCCGCAATAGTTGGCAGCATAGCTGCCTCTTTCTTATTTAAGGGCCAGGATCTCTACTTCTTAGCGTTCCTGGTCCTTTCTCTTGGGCAGTGGTGCAACGTGCTTACAGCCACACAGACGGCGGCGGATCGGTATGTTTCCCTGGCCAATGTGTTTATGATGTATTTCCTGGCCAAGCTCATCACCTTAACTCCCTACACGCTACCGATCGCCGCTCTGTTTTTTGGCTATTATTTAAGTCAAATATTAAGTCATATTATTATGTATAAAGATATACAGACTTTTTACGATTATCATAATTTCTATGAGCCATCCAACGTGACGGCGCGCAAGTTTGAGATAAATTGGAAATTGAAGGCCCGGGATCCATTGGCGGCCTGGGATCTGATCCGCACCGGCCTGGTTTATAATCCAGAAGATTTTACGCTACTCTACCAAGCGGCTGTTTGTATGCAAGCCCTGGGTGATTATAAAAGCTCAGAGCAATATTTTGAACGCGCTGAAAAGAATCATTACATTAACCAGGAGCCGGTTTGGAGAGAGAATATCAATAAGCTACGCAATAGCAATCGCATGAATTTAAACGATAATATATTCTCTCCCCGGCCAAGTGGGGATAATGGAAAACACGGAATTGTTGATTTCGCGAGAAAAAGAAAATGACAGAGGTTTTACACAGTATTTTTAAATTATTGATTTATATTTATATATTCAGTTTTTGCTTTTTACTTATTCTTTATGTTAAGTTTAAAATATCAGAACAAAAAAACAAAATAGAAAATTATGAGAAGGAAATTATGAATTAATTTGCTCCAAGTCGCCCGGCCAGGTGACTGAGAAACCAACAATTCACAAGAAAGAGCTGATCTGCGCGCAGTGTAGATCGGCTCTTTTTGTTGGGAATGAAAGTGGTGAAAAAAATGAGAAAGAAACGCCCAATCGGTAGGCCCACAAAATATCGCCCGGATCTTTGCCAGGATATTATTGAATTCTTTTCTCGTCCGCTCTTAATTAAAAAGAATTTTAAGGAGTGGGTGGATGGTGAATTGAAAGTGATCGAGCGCCAGGTCCCCAACGCCACACCTTATCTTATTGATTGGATCATGAAACATCACCTAAGTCATGATACTCCAAATAATTGGAGTAAAATTCATCCGGAGTTTTTAGGCGCCTTAAATACTGCAAAGATGATCCAAGAGAAATTCTTAGCTGAATTGGCAATCAAAGGTGAGCATAACGCATTTATGACATTCCAGGCATTAAAGAATATTTCCGGATGGCGTGATAAACATGAAGTCGAAAGCACTAGCAAGTCTGAAGTCAAGATAACTGTTAAGCATATTGACTTAACTGATCGGATCAATTTACTGATGGGAGATCGTTCGTGCGTTGTTCGCAATTAACCAGGATCCAGGCCAAAGCTCTTTATGATCAAGTGCTGAAAGATAATGATACAGCAACTATGCGCCAGCTTGCCCGGGAGGATCTATTCTTTCTGGTCCTGGTTGTATTTAAGCGATTGGATATTGATAACGATTGGCTGTATGAGCGCTGCCGTGAAGTTGAAGCGAATCCGGACGGATACCTGGATCTCTGGGCGCGTGAGCATTACAAGTCAACGATCATCACATACGCATTAACGATCCAGGACATACTGAAGAATCCGGAGGAAACGATTGGGATATTCAGTCACACCAAGCCGATTGCAAAATCATTCTTGAGTCAGATCAAGCGCGAGCTTGAAGCAAACGAATTCTTGCAAGATCTATTTCCAGAGATCTTGTATAAGAAGCCGCAGACTGAATCACCATGCTGGTCAGAGGATAAGGGCTTAATTGTGAAAAGAGTAACGAATCCCAATGCTTGCACTCTTGAATCATGGGGATTGGTTGATGGCCAGCCAACTAGCCGGCATTTCTCAATTATGGTTTATGACGACGTTGTGACTCTTGAATCAGTTACGACTCCGGAGCAGATCGAGAAGGTTACGAATGCCTGGGCCATGAGCAGCAATCTTGAAGGATCGAATTGCCGCAAGAGGCATATTGGCACACGATACCATGCCAATGATACATATCGCACGATCATGGAGCGCAAGTCAGCGATCCCCAGGATCCATGCTGCAACATTCAGTGGATCATATCCTGGCCAGCCGGTGCTATTGAGCCCGGAGAATTTGGATCGCAAGCGCGCTGATCAAGGGCCGTATATCTTCAGTTGCCAGATGCTTCAAGATCCGATGCAAGATTCAGCTATGGGTTTCAAAGAAGAATGGCTCATGTATTACAATGAATTAAAGAATTTCAGCAAATGGAATTATTACATTATATGCGATCCAGCGTCGGAGAAGAAGAAAACAAGTGATTACAGTGTGTTAAGTGTTATTGGACTAGCCTCGGATAAAAACTATTATCTCGTCGATGGCATTCGTGATCGTATCAATCTCACTGAGCGCACCAAGGCACTGTTTAAGTTTGTGCGCAAGTGGAAGCCCACGATGGTTGGGTACGAGAAGTATGGTATGCAATCAGACATCGAGCATATCCGATATGTGCAAGAGCAAGAAGGATACAGATTCAATATCATCGAGCTTGGTGGCATGATGCCAAAGAATGATCGCATACGCAGATTGGTCCCGATCTATGAGCAGCATCGATTCTTCATGCCTCATCGATTGGTGTTCACAACGGCTGAAGGCAAAATCGCTGATTTCATACATGAATTCAAGAATCATGAATACTTATCATTCCCGGTCTGCGTTCATGACGACATGCTGGATTGCATGTCCAGGATCCTGGATCCGGATCTCATGGCAGTATTTCCAAAAGAGGACGGATCATTCTTAGCTACGATCAATATGCAGATCCCTAAGAAGTATGATCCATTGAAACTAAACGCTAATCAATCAAATACACAATACGATCCATTGTCATTGGTTAATTCATGAGATCTGAAAAAGAAAAAATATCGAGAAAGCGATGGGACGAAATAAACATTGATAAAGTGCGTCTAGCAAAGAGGAAGTGGTATTACAAACATCGCGAGAGAATTTTATCTTATAGAAAAGAATACAATCCGATTCGCAATATTGTGTTGAGAGATCGTCGGAGGAAAAATCCTTTGAAAGTGCATGTTGATAATCACAATCGCAGACTGCTCACGAAGGATTTAACTGTTTCTGTTATTCAAAGAGTTTATGAGGATAACATAAAACTATATGGAACATTGACGTGTTATTTGTGTGAAAAACAAATACCATTCGGAAAAGATAATTTGGAACACAAAACACCAATTTCTCGAGGGGGAACTAATTATTATGAAAATCTTGGCGTGTCATGCCAAGCATGTAATTGTTCTAAACATAATAAAACTGATAAAGAATTTATTCAATGGAGGGAGGCCAAATGTTAAAAATGATTATGAATAATCGAGGATGTTTTGGAGGAGGAAAAGCACCAGCAGCACCAGCGCCGCCACCACCGGCACCGACACCGGTTGCCGAGCAAAGCAATACTAATTTAAACTCAGTCCGTGAACGTATGAAGAAAATGATGCGAGCTGGATTAGCCAGCACGATTAAGACACGTCAAGGAATATCCGGATCGCTTGTTGGCTCTAGCAATCAGTCCGGTAAACAGAATTTAGGGACATAGCATGGCATCAGATAGCCAGACAAACATTGAATTCAATAAGCGATGGAATGCTATGCGCTTTGAGGCATATAACGGCTGGATGTCCTCATGGCAAGCATTACAGACTTATATCAATCAGAAGCGCGGATGGTTTGAGAGCCAGGCCAATCGCGGCCAGATGATTGATCATAAGACGCTATTAGACAGCCATGCGACACAAGCTAACCGGATCCTGGCCTCTGGGTTATTGTCTGGAATGACAAGTCCCAGCCGGCCATGGTTTAGGTTGACATTGGATGATGTGACGCTGGATGCTGCACCCAATGTCAGAGCATGGCTGGATGAAACACAGCGCCGCATGGTTGAGGTCCTCAACAAGTCAAACATATACAGCGCATTCTATAATGCCTATGAGGAGCTTGGCCAATTCGGGACAGCGTGTTATTTGATCCTGGATGATTTTCATTCAGTGATCAGATGCCGCAACTTCACTGCCGGTGAATATTATCTTGGCCTGGATTCAAGAGGGCGAGTCAATTCGTTCGCCAGGTATTTCTGGATGAATGTTGGGCAGCTCGTCCAAGAGTTTGGTCTTGAGAATTGCACTAAGCAGACTCAATCGATGTTTCAGCAGAATCAAGTCGATACTTGGGTCAAGGTGCAGCAGTTGATTGAGCCAAATGAATCAAGGATCCCGGACAAATCAGATTTCAAGAATATGCCATATCGATCAGCATATTGGGAATTTGGTAATGGCCAGGATCAGTTTCTTGATAAGCGCGGCTTTATTCGTTTCCCGGTGATTGCACCACGATGGGAAACGATCACTACTGATCAAGTCTATGGTGTTGGTCCTGGATGGTATGCCCTGGGAAATATCAAGCAGTTGCAAAAGACAACGCTGGACAAATTACTTGCCCAGGAGAAATTACATAATCCGCCAATGGTCAAGGATGCCAGCGTCGAAGGACATGTCAATCTATTGCCAGGTGGAGTGACAACGATCAGTGGATCAGTGCCTAACAGTGGTCCCCGGGCATCGTATCAGATCGATCCCAAGCTCGAGTCGTTCATTGAAATGATCAATCATTTATATGATACGATCGACAAAGATTACTATGTGAATCTTTTCTTGATGTTGATGAATGTTGATCGCACCAATATGACAGCGACGGAAGTTGCCGAGCGTCAACAAGAGAAGATCATGATGATGGGTCCGGTCCTCTATAAGATCCAAGAGGAGTTATTGGATCCAACAATGGAGATCGTGTTTGAGAATATGGCAGCAGCCGGGTTGATCCCGGAGCCGCCAGCCGAGATCCAGGGCATGAATCTTAAAGTCAAGTATGTATCGATCTTAGCCCAGGCGCAGCAATCCCTGGGAGTTGAGCAGATCAATCGCGTTGTTGGGTTTGTTGGCCAGAGTGCTGCGGTCAATCCAGACATCATTGATGTGATTGATTGGGATGAAGCAGCGCGTGAAGTCGGCAAACTCGAAGGAACGCCGTCAAAGATCTTCCGTGATAAAGCGGATGTCGATGCGATCCGGGCGCAGAAACAGCAGATGCAGCAAGCTACGATGGCGGCCCAGGTCGCCAACTCTGGCGCTGATACTGCACAGAAATTAGGTAATGCGGACATGGAAGGGGACAACGCATTAACACGAATGGCGTCAGCCATGCCTAAACGATGATCGATATTATTGTATTTATATTATTGGCATCTTTTTAATTTGGGTTGTCAAATTACATGACTGCTTTAGAAGATAAAGATAAACGCAAAAGGGACCGGGAGTTAAACGATATTCGCAAGAGTGCTGCGAATGTTGAGGTCCGTAGGCTATTGTGGAGGATACTTGAGAAGGCTAGGACACATCATATATCGTTCACGGCTGGGATGCCGGATCTTACTGCCTTTAATGAGGGATCCCGAAATGTTGGTAATTGGCTATGGATGGAGATCTTAGAGGCAGATCCAGGACTATATGCTCAAATGCAGCGAGAGCATAAGTCAGAAGCCAAGCGTGAAGAATTTGAAGAAGAAGAAAAAGACAAGAAAAGGGATATCTTAACAACAGCGGACGCCGGGGCCAGCCGGTAACGGATCGCCCACGGAGTCAAGGAGAATCAAATGGCTGATGAAACAATGGTCACAACAGCATCACCAGCAGACACGATCGCAGCAACCGCAGCGACTACGCCGGCAGTAGGCAAGCCGGCCGACGCCGTAGCCGATGCAGCTAAGTCAGTTGATGAAGCTGAAGAAGTTGAAACAGCACTAGCAGCAAAGGAAGAAGCAGCAAAGGAAGAAAAGAAAGATGGAATCGCACCACCGGCAAAGATCGTGCCGGAGAAGTATGAGATCAAAGCCCCAGAAGGATTAACGATCGATGATAAGGCCATGGAGAAATTTACTCCGGTCTTTAAGGAATTGGGATTGAGCCAGGTCGATGCGCAAAAGTTGGTTGATGCGTATGCTCCATATATGAAAGAGATCATGGAGGCAAGGCAACAAGAGAATCTCAAAGTCTTTAAGGACATGGTGGCTGAATGGGGTGAGAGTGCTAAGAAAGAGCAAGGCGCGGACTATTCAAAGAAATTGTCCGTTGCTGCGAAGCTCACGGATAAATTCGGAGATCCGGAGTTTCGTGAAATGCTTAATGAAACCGGAGTCGGAAATCATCCGGCGATGATCAGATTCATGATCAAAGTCGGAAATCAATTCGCCCAGGATAGTTTAGCGGATTCTGGGATGAAGAAATCTGATGATGGTTTAGAAGCAGCAGCAAAGAAATTGTTCCCAACAATGAATCAATAAAAGGAGATTAAATATGGGTGCTTTAACTGATTATTGGCCCACACTGCTTGATGTGGCGCGGAGAATGGATCCTAACGGAAGTGTCGCGACAGTCGCAGAGATCTTGACTACATACAACGAGATCTTAGACGATATTCCGTGGGTCGAAGGAAATCTCCCTACCGGACACCAAACGACTGTCCGGACAAGCAATCCCACGCCGACGTTTCGTTTATTGAACCAAGGCGTTGTCCCAACCAAGTCGTCAACCGGCCAGATCGTTGATACTTGTGCAATCATCGAAGCTCGTAGCCATATCGATAAAGACGTTGCTATGCTTAACGGCAACAGTGCGGCATTCCGACTTTCTGAGGATAAGGGTATTATCCAAGGGATGTCGGATTCGCTCGCCACAGCTTTATTTGAAGGCGACGTTTCAGTTAATCCAGAACAATTCAACGGATTAGCAACACGGTATTATGGTATTACTACATCCGCATGTCCGACAACTTATACCAACGTCATCGATGGTGGCGGAACTGGATCGGATAATACATCGATCTGGCTCGTCTGCTGGTCCCCGGATAAAGTTTTTGGTATTTATCCGAAAGGCAGCCAAGCTGGTCTACAAAATCGCGATTTAGGCGAACAATCGATCGTCGATCCGAATACTTCCGGCGCATATTTTCAAGCGCTCGTTTCTTGGTATCAGTGGAAGTGCGGTCTTTGCATTCGTGATTGGAGATATGTTTCTCGTATTTGCAGTATTGATATCTCTGATCTCGAAACTGCAAGTGATACAAGCGATACATCTACTAATCTTTTGAAAAAGATGAGTATCGCAATCGATAAGATTCCAGGCATGGGCGGAACTAAACCGGTGTTTTATATGAATAGCCGTGTTATGTCAATGCTCAGGATCAAGATGCAAGATAAGAGCAACGTCCAGCTCCGTTTGGATGAAATGAAGAATAACAGCGTCGAGCGTTTCAAGATGGGAACCTTAACATTCCAGGGTATTCCTTGTCGTAGATGTGACGCTCTTGGAGTTGCTGAATCCGACATCACTGCTTAATCGGAATGTTAAGTTGTTTTACATTAAACAAAGGAAAAAAGGAGATAATCAATGTTACTTGATGCTACTTTACTGCTTGCCGATACAACGACTGTGACAACGGCAGCGGCATCGACTAGTTATATCGACTGCCAAGCCAAAGGGAACGACTATAAGGGTTCCATATTTGTCGCACAAGTTGAAACAACGGCATTCACAGCTCACGCTGGCGCGCCGCAAGCGCAATTCAAACTTCAAACTGCGGACGATACTTCGTTTGCAACGAATTTGGAAACGCTATGTCAATCGAATACTTATGTTGCCGCGTCATTAACGGCAAGTAAGATTATTTGTGCGCTTCCTATTCCGTCCGGAGCAAGACGATATATTCGCGGATATTATGATATCCCGAATTATGCTGGTGGAACTGTTGATTTCGCAACATGTTCATACAGCATGTATATCGTTCATGACGCTGATCGTTTAATCAGTGGTGGACAATAAGGAGATAACCAATGAAGCAGTATAAAGTCATTAGGGACTGCTGGGGGTTTATGTTAAGACCGTGGAAAGTTGGGCAGATCGTTGATTTACCAGACGACGCCAATCCACCACATCATTTTGAGTTAATCGCTACTACTGAGGACGGTGTGCTATCCGCTCCGAAAGTTGAAGAAGTAGCTCAAGAGAAGCCGAACCAGAGGGATGTGATGGCTCCCAGGGCATTTACTCCTGGCCAGCCGGTTAAACCGGTTGGTGGATTTGCAGCCAAAATTGACAATACTGCTCCAAAGCAACTTGAAACGGCAGCGCAAGCGTATCAGAAACGCGGCCGATCAAAGAAGGTGTAATGATTGGGGCGCCGGGGTAACTCGGCGCTCCATATCTTAAATAAAGGTGGATCCATGGCTAACTCAATTCTGGGAATATATAATCTAGCCCTGCAACATTTAGGAATGAAAAAGATCTCATCCTTAGTCGGAACTGATCCGTCAACTGTAGCTCTAAACAATTATTATGCACCATGTCGGGATGATGTTTTCCGAGAATTAAAATGGCCGTTTGCAACAGTCCAGGCAACATTAAACGAGTCTGCTATAACTGTTCCTCTGGATTGGTCTTATGCCTACGATCATCCCACACAAAATTGTGCGGCAATATGGTGTGTTTTTAATGAGGCAACATATCTCGATAAAGACGATCAAGATTATCAGATACTTTATGATCCAACTACGGCATCAAAATTTATCTGCTCTAATCTTGAAGATGCTTACTATGAATACACATACATTGTCGAAGATCCGACTATTTGGGATGCAAAATTTTATTTAGCTTTATCGTATAAACTTGCTGCCGCAACAGCCCATGTCCTACTTGGTGATGCTGAGAAAGGACTCAAGCTCATGGAGGCATATAACGGAATACTGGCTGAAGCCAAAAGGATCTCAGCGTATGAAAAACTGAGGAAACCTAACCAGGACTCATCTTATCAAAATTCGCGTGGCTGACGATTTCACGAATCGTCCGGTTATTGGACTGTGAGGAGTTTTATGAAATTTTCTATGTTCTTTATCGTTAGCCATAAGGACAAGATTACAAATTCTATTGTCTTGTCTATTCCCATTTATGTGGTGAACAACTTTTTCATCAATTATTGTAAAGGAAAAAAATATGCCACCACTATCAGTGATACAGCCGAGCTTTTCTGGGGGAGAATATAGTCCTGCGCTTTTTAGCCGTGTCGATATATCGAAGTATTCTACCGGACTTCGCAAGTGTCGCAATTTTATTATTCATCCTCACGGTGGAGCCAGCAACCGGCCAGGCACTAAATTCGTTGCTCGAACAAAATACAACGATAAGAAGTGTCGAGTCGTTCGTTTCGTTTATTCTACTGACGAATCTTACGTTTTAGAATTCGGAGATTATTACGTCCGGTTCTTTACTGATCAATCTCCTCTCCTGGCTCAGAATGTAGAGGCATGGAGCGCAAGTATAAACTATGCCTCAAATGATTTCGTAACATATAGCGCTGCTACATATATGTCGATCCTGGATAATAATCTAAGCCAGAATCCGGCAAGCGCTACAACGTATTGGACCGAACAAGAAGAATACGAGATCACCAGTCCTTACCCAGAAGATGATCTAGCAAAACTAAGATTTGAATCTTCTGCGGACGTTATATATATCACTCACCCAGACTATCAAACACGAACATTAACTAGATATGGATATGCCGATTGGGAATTTGCTCTTTACTCATCGGATGATGGTCCGTTCATGCCTGAAAATATAAATGATGCTATGACAATGGATCCTAGCGCACTCACTGGACAGATAACAGTAACATCGGCTGGACCTTATTTTGATTCTGATATGGTCGGTAATTTATTTAAGTTGAGGCATTATATAGAGGGCCAGATCGCCCAACAGTCATTTTCCGGAACGGGACAAACTTCCGGAATTAAATGTTTTACAACCTGGCGTCTATTAACGCATGGAGAATGGACCGGAACACTGCAAATTGAATTATCAGCCGACGATGGATCTACCTGGAATGTTATTCGTGGATTTTCATCTAAAGATGATTTCAATGTAAATACTTATGGAACAGAAGATATCACAATCTACGATGGTCCGTTTCTTGTGAGGGTAAACGTGACATCTTACACTAGCGGATCGATTGAGGTAGATCTTTCGACTGATCCTTTCTACCAAGAAGGTATCGTCCGGACAATAACATATAACAGTTCAACCTCAATGACGGCTGATGTTATCAAAGAGATCGGATCAACTGATGCAACGGCAGAATGGTCAGAAGGAGCTTGGAGTGACTATCGCGGATGGCCGGCAGTAGCTCGATTTTTCCAAGATCGGCTATGTTTCTCCGGGACATATACCGAGCCGATGACAACCTGGATGACTCAAATCGGTAATTATATAAGTTTCATCAGACATAACCCATTACTCGATGATGATGGGATCACTGCTAATCTACCAAGCCGGCAACTAAACGCAATCAATGGCCTTATTGCATTCAAGAAACTAATAGCATTAACATCGGCATCTGAATGGACGATTGGGGCCGTTTCCGGAACAGCACTAACTCCTAGCACAACTGAACAGAGTGTTGAGGGATACCGTGGATCTTGGGGTCTGGATCCGGCTATGGTTGGGAATGAATGTATTTATGTCCAGGCGAATTCAAAAGTTATTAGAAACCTCCAGTATCAACTATCTACAGATGGCTTTGCCGGGAATGATCTCAATATCCTAGCCAGGCATCTGTTTGAACGATATACCATCGTTGATATCGCATACCAGCAAGATCCGGACTCAGTGGTGTGGTTTTTAAGAAATGATGGGAAATTGCTTGGTATGACGTATGTCCCAGAGCAAGAAGTGATCGCCTGGCATTGGCACGATACCGGGGGCGGAGATAATCCGGTTGGCGTGATTGAGTCAATCTGCACGATCCCGGGCCTTGGGTATGACGAGTTGTGGATGTCAGTCAAGCGCGGAGATTACCGGTTTATAGAACGCATGAGCCAGCGGATCGTTAGCGCGACATGCGATTCCGGGTTACAAGCCAGAGTCGAGAATTCGTATTTCGTTGATAATGGAGTTACGTTCGGAGAAACTCCTATCCGTATCACTGCGATTGATTCCTTAACCAGAATAGTTACTGCGGCAAGTCACGGATTCACAAATAACCAAACAGTCCGCCTGGATAACTTAACTGATCCAGGGGTAACAACCTTGAATGGAACGAGCTGGATTATCGGAAGCGTAACAACTAACCAATTTATTTTAGTAACGGAGGTTTAAGATGAAGCGAATGATCAGACTTATGGCTATGGGTGGATATATTGATCAGATCCAATGCCCTAATCCGGACTGCGCGGAGATCCTGGATATCCCGGAAACGGCTGATCCCAGGGATCGCGGACGAAAGAAAGTATTCTCTTGCCTGGGATGTAATGAAGAAGTTGTATTCATGACTCTGGGACCGATCCGCATGGATCCGGATAGTAAAGCAAAGAAATCTATTGCTAAATTTGCTAAACAAGAAAAAGAGAAACTTAAATAATGGCTGCTCCGAGTAACAACAATTTTATTAGTGCCATACAACTTTCCGGGACATCATTCTCTCAGAGTGGAACTAATGTAGAGGCAACAGAACAAAGTGGCGAGCGATCCGGCCAATATAATTCTGTTTGGTATTATTGGGAAGCACCGGCCACCGGTTATTTGGTCCTTAGTATAGGTGAAACATCATGGTGGGGTAAAATTAATGTATATATAGGAACGTCATTATCAACTTTAAATTTCGTTAATGGTGGAGGCAATAATTTAAGTTTTGAAGTAACTTCTGGGACAGTTTATCGAATAGCAGTTTATTCTTTTTTTGATGTTCAACCACCATCAATGGCTTGGGCTTCCATCACCGGAACATTTACTCTAACCGGGACATATTATTCCGGTGAAATTATTCACATAACTGACTCCACCGGTTTGAGAAATATAGAAAACTTGATGTCTGGGGTATACGTTCTTGACAATGACATAGATTTGGACGGAATAGATTGGGCTCCGATTGGGGCTGGAAAAACAACAGTAGAATTCACCGGCATTTTTGATGGTCAAGGATATACGATAAGAAACATGACTTGCTCGGCGGCTACTGCCGCAATCGATTGCTAAATTTGCTAAACAAGAAAAAGAGAAACTTAAATAATGGCTGCTCCGAGCAACGACAATTTTGATAATCGGACAATTATAACAAATATGGATCCGATTAACGGAACAAATGTCGAAGCCACAACTGAGGTTGGGGTTAATGGCGATCGATATCATAGCGTGTGGTATGAATACACTGCGGAGGAGGACACTGTTTTAAGTATTACATTTAATGAAACATCAACTCATTGGTGGGGGGCTTGCGGTCTTTTTAAAGGAACCGATAAAACAAATATTATTTTGATACAAGCAACTCCGAGCGGAAGGACAATAAATGAGCCGCTCAAGAAATACGAAAAAATATTTATTTGTGTGTATAGCTCGTTTGAAAAATATTGGGCTGGGTATTGGGGAACATTTACACTAACACCTTCTCAGCAATCTGGCGCACCAATTCACATATCAACAGTCCAGGATT
>Ga0315286_10003283_pt1 | contig 15238 bp, 5 predicted proteins | sample YL17G10_0_MG_FD_205038 | JGI IMG/M metagenome (GOLD analysis project Ga0315286, IMG submission 205038) | Sediment microbial communities from Yellowstone Lake, YNP, Wyoming, USA - YL17G10_0 | ecosystem: Environmental > Aquatic > Freshwater > Lake > Sediment | place: USA: Wyoming | collected...
CGAGGGCCCGAGAACAGCCCCCCAACCCGCGAGCATGGCCACGCGCGCAAGCAAGGCGAACTCGGCAGCGGGCGGATGGCCGACAGGACCCGCGCGAACGCCAGCCGCAAGTCGGGGGCCCCATCGTCGCCACCCGCGGCGGGAAGCCGAGCGCAGCCGAGCGAGGGCCCGAGAACAGCCCCCCACCCGCGAGCGGATATTGTCATCGTCGGGGCCGGCGCGGCGGGTCTCATGGCCGCCGTATGGGCGGGGCGCGCGGTCCCCGGACGCCGCATCGTGGTCCTCGACGGCGCGCGAAAGCCCGGCGCGAAAATTCTGATCGCCGGCGGAGGCCGGTGCAACGTCACGCACGATCACGTGGACGCGAGCGCGTTTGCCGGTTCCTCGCGCAAGGCAATCGAAAAGGTGCTCCGGAGGTTCGATGTACCGCAGACGGTCGCGTTTTTCGAGGAGCTCGGTGTCGGCCTCGAGCGAGAGGAGACGGGGAAGCTCTTTCCCACGACCGGCCGCGCGCGGACGGTTCTCGATGCGCTGCTCCGCGCCGCGCGGGATGCCGGAGTCGACATTCTCCATCCCCGGCGGGTCGAGTCCGTGACCACCGTCCCGAGGGGATTCGTCGTCACCGGCCGCTGGGGGCATTTCGACGCACGGCACCTGGTCCTCGCGACCGGCGGCACGAGCGTTCCCAAAACCGGGTCCGACGGCCACGGCTATGAGATCGCGCGAACCTTTAGGCACACGATCACACGCGTATTCCCCGCGCTCGTCCCGCTCACCCTTCCCAAGGATCATTTCATCACACGTTTGAGCGGGCTTACCGTGGACGCGACACTCGAGGTAGTTTCGGCGACGGGAAAGAGGCTCTCTTCTTTTACCGGCTCCACGCTTTGCACGCACTTCGGTCTTTCGGGACCATCGGTCCTCGATATCAGCCGCTTCTACATCGAAGCGGTTTTGGACGACCCCCGGGTGGGTCTCATCATCAACTGGCTCCCCAAACACACGCCGGAAACGTTCGAGAACGAATTGCTCGACATCGGACACACGAACGTGTCGGGTCACCTCGGACGCTTACTTCCGGATCGACTGGCCGCCGCCTTGTGCGCTTTCTCGAACGTGGACCCGAAGACGCCGGGACATCACCTCCAACGCGACGACCGGAAAATGCTCGCCCGCACCGTCACGCGGCTCCTCCTGCCGATCACAGGTAACCGCGGGTTCGGCCATGCCGAAGTCACGGCCGGCGGGATACCGCTCACAGAGATCCGCCTCGACACGATGGAATCGCGTCTGCGCCCGGGTCTATATGTGTGCGGCGAGATCTGCGACGTCGACGGGCGGATCGGCGGTTTCAATTTTCAGTGGGCGTGGGCAAGCGGGTACACGGCGGGCGTATCCGTCGGGCGGGCCGAAGGACCGCGTTCCTGAGATCATCACTTAATCGGACGCGCGGGTGGGGGGCTGTTCTCGGGCCCTTTCGCGGGAGCAAGCGAGGATCGCCCGCCGCAAGGCGGGAAGCCGAGCGCAGCGGAGCGAGGGCCCGAGAACAGCCCCCCACCCGCGAGCGACAAAACGCTAGACGTCCATTGCGAGATTGAAGACTGAGGAATCGATGTCGATGATCCGCCTCGATTTTTCGTCCGCCGCGATGACGATTCGATCGCGGTAACGATGGAGGCGATCCAACATCCCTTTGAGAAGATCAAGGTCGGGCGCGTCGAACTCTTCTATGCGGATCGTCAAGGACGACCTCGTGTCTTGAAGCAGTGTTTCGAGCTGATGGGCAGCGTGCGCGAAGAACTCCCTATCGAACTTCCCTTTCATGGAGAACGATAGATTCGCATGGGCGTTCTTCATTTCGTTGAGAGCAACTCTCAGTGAGCCCCGGCGGCGATAATGTTCCAGGGCGGCGTTGATCCGTTCCAGATGACCGCGGGCCCGGCGGTGTTCTTCCTCGAACTCATGCTGAAAATGGCGATCGACGTAGTCCCGCATCGACAGTCCGACCACCCAGTCGCGCACCACCATTGAAACCAGTCTCGGTTTGGTATAGGGGAGAGAACGCAGCAGGTGAAAGAGCCCTGGGATGCCGCCTTCAGCGGCCACGTGGCGGAGGAGTTTTGACGCGGCTCCAAGACGGTCTCCCAGAGAGCTCGTATTCCTGTAAGGCGAGCCGGTCATGTGCCTCGCTTTGTTTCTGATTTGCTCGGCGATGACTCCAAATTGCATCAGCCTGTGGTAAAGCGATCGATAGCCGCTGATCATTTCGTCATAGGTCATCCCCTTGGGAATGACGTTTGTGGCGAGCTTCGAGTTGTCCGACCCGGCCACCTCGGGAATCAGACGATTCTCCTTTTTCAACCGAGCGTGGAGAGGCGTTCTTTCCACCGCCATCAGAAGCCCGACCATCGCGGACACGATCCCCGACTCCACGATGAACCGGTACTGCTTGTCGAAGGTCTCCGTTGTATCGTTGTCGAAACCGACGATGAATCCCCCGAGAACATCGATCCCGTAGGAATAGATCTTTCGCACCGATGAGAGGATGTCGCGCCGCGTGTTCTGAAGCTTTCCCGTTTCCTTGAGGCTTTCTTCGTCGGGAGATTCTATCCCGATGAACACCCATTCGAAACGAGCCGCTCTGAAAAGCCCGAGCAGATCGTCGTCATCGGCGATGTTCAAGGACACTTCCGTGCCGAACTGAAAGCTGTATCCATGCTCCGTCTGGTAGTCCTTGAGAAACCTGAGCAGCTCCTTGGCCGCCTTCTTGTTCCCGATGAGATTGTCGTCGACAAAAAAGATTTTGCGGACATCCATCTTGCGCAGCTCGTCCAGCTCCGCGCGGATCTGCCCGAGAGGTTTCGTGCGCGGACGGCGGCCGAACATGACGATGATGTCGCAGAATTCGCACCGATAGGGGCATCCCCTGGAATACTGCAGGCTCATCGTTCCGTAGTGATGTGGATTGAGGAGATCGAACCGGGGAGTCGGAGAATCGTCCAGCGAGACGACTCCGGTTTCGTGATACAGCTTGCGCGGGGACCCGGCCTCGAAATCGCGGCAGAACTCTTGCCAAATATACTCGGCCTCGCCCGCCACAACCGAATCGGCCAGCGATTCGTACAACCCAGGGCGCAGAGAGGCATAACTGCCGCCTGCAACCACGAAATAGTCCTTTTTTCGGTAGTACCCGAGGAGCTCCTTCTGCCGCGCGAACTGCACCCCCATTCCGCAGATCCCGATAATGTCCGCTTTGGGTTCCAACGGCACCGACCGCGCATTCTCGTCGATGATTTCGATGTCCCAATCGGGGGGGCAGAGCGCCGCCAGTGTGGCCAAGCCCAAGGGAGGGTTGGTCGCACGAGCCCCCGGGACGAATTCGTCGATCGCCCACTTGAGACTCCAAAAACTTTCGGGAAACTTGGGATTGATGAGCAGAAGCTTCACGCGGACCGTCTTTCTAACCGGGGGACACGACGCGGGCTTCAACGGATCTGTTGAAATCTCGCCGATTTCAACTGAATATACCGCCGAGCCCAGCCGCTGCCTAGCGTTATTTGGGTCGGCCCACGGGAAAAAGGAAAGACACGATCCGGGGGGAACCTCGAACGAACAAGAAATGTGGTTGTGGACATTTTCACATGGAGCCATCCGCACCGCGACCTTCTTGCGACTCGGCTTGAGCGCCTAGAGGGCCGGATGATCCTCGCCGAACGGACGGCCGAACGGACGGCCGAACGGACGGTTGACCCAACTCGTTTCGGTAGTATGTGGTATAATATATTTAGACGCGCGTTGAGGGGGAGGACACCTGCCGTTCGAGGTTTCGGTGTCCGTATCGATCTTCTTGCAACTCACTCCACGCATCAGCACCTGCGAAGATCCATATAGAACCGACACCGTTTGCTCCCATCGAGGAGTGTGTCCGCTCGCCGGCCACACTGAGCATCGCGCACGCGACCCCAGTGTGTGGCGCACCCCAAACCCGCAAGGGCACGGAGCACGCCAGGCAAACCCCTCAGCGAAAAAACTGACACGGCCGCCGGTCGCGATCGAGGTGTCTCGATGGGTCCCAGAATCGGCCAAACGATTTCCCACTACCGCATCCTCGAAGAACTCGGCAGTGGAGGCATGGGGGTCGTATACAAAGCCGAGGACACCCGTCTCAAGCGTGTCGTCGCCCTCAAGTTCCTCCCTCCGGAATTGACACGGGATGAACGCGCCAAACGCCGTTTTGTGCGCGAAGCTCAGACCGCCTCCGCTCTCGATCACGCGAACATCTGCAGCATCCACGAGATCGATGAAACACCCGACGGCCAGCTGTTCATCTGTATGGCGTGTTACGACGGAGAAACGCTCAACAAGCGGGTGGAGCGTGGACCGCTACCGGTAGACGAGGCCATGCGCATCGTCGGAAAAGTGGCCGAAGGATTGGCGAAAGCGCACAGCAGCGGGATCGTGCACCGGGACATCAAACCGGGGAACATCATGCTGACTCGCGACGGTGAAGTGAAGATCATGGATTTCGGTCTGGCAAAACTCCGAGGCACCACGAAGATCACACGAACGGGCATGACCATGGGAACGTTCGTCTACATGTCGCCGGAGCAGGCCAAGGGGATCGATGTGGACGGGAGGTCGGACATTTTTTCGCTGGGGGTCGTGCTCTACGAGCTTTTGACCGGCCGGATTCCGTTCGAAGCGGAGCAAGAAGTGGCGGCGATCTACCAGATCCTGCACACCGATCCCAGACCGGTGACGAACTTCCGGCGCGACATCCCCCCAAGGCTACCCGAGGTCATCGACAAGGCTCTGCAGAAGGACGTCTCGACGAGATACCAGACCGCCTCGGAGCTGCGTGACGATTTGGTCAGTGTCGCCGAGGGCGCAAAACCGATCTGGGCAAAACGTCCCCACCCCTATCTCGCGCTCGCGGCGGCGTTCGCCGTCTGCGTCGGCGCGGCGGCCCTTTTCGCTCTCAGCCCCGCGTCGAGACAGGCGGTGAAACGGATCTTCCAGAAGGACTCCGGTGAAATACATCTGGCCGTGCTGCCGTTCGAGAACGTGGGGGACGACCCGGTCAATGAAGCGTTCTGCGAGGGCCTGATGGAGACGCTGACCAACCAGCTCAGCCAGCTCGAGCAGTTCCACGGATCGCTGTGGGTCGTTCCAGCGAGTGAGGTTCGCAAGCGTAGGATCGAGAGCCCGAGCGAGGCCCGAAAAGCTCTTGGAGTGAATCTGGTCGTAACGGGAGCCGTGCAACGATTCGCCGATCGATTCCGCGTGACGCTGAACTTGATCGACCCCACGGAGGGAGAGACTCCCCGACAGCTGGCCGCGACGATGATCGACGATTCCATGGCGAAGCTGTCCGTTCTCCAGGATGACACGGTGATCCGGTTGGCGGGGATGCTCAATGTAAAGCTGCTTCCGCAAGCCGAGGTGCTGGTGACCGCCGGTGGTACCGCCGTGTCCACGGCCTATGAGTTCTACTTGCAGGGCCTGGGTTACATCCGGAGGTACGAAAAGAAGGAGAACATCGACCGCGCGATCGCTTCGTTCGAGAAAGCGATCGGTCAGGATTCGCTCTATGCGCTCGCGTACGCGGGTCTCGGAGAGGCCTACTGGCGGAAGTACAAGGACTCGATGGACCTGCAGTGGATCCACCCTGCGCTGGCGAACTGCCAACGCGCCGTCGAGTTGAACAACCTCCTGGCGCCTGCGCATGTGACGCTGGGGATGGTGCGTGCCGGGACCGGAGAGGCGGCCAACGCGATTCCCGAATTCGAGAGGGCGCTGGCGCTCGAACCGACGAGCGCGGAGGCCTACCGCGGACTGGCCTATGCCTACGCGGAAATGGGACAACCCGCCGAGGCGGAGTCGACGTATCGGAGAGCCATCAAGATGAAACCCGATTACTGGGGTGGTTACAACGATTTTGGGGTCTTCTACTTCAGGCGAGGCATCTACAAAGAGGCGGTTCCCCAATTTCGCAAGGTGATCGAGCTCACCCCTGACAACATCTTCGGATACAACAACCTTGGTGCATGTTACTTCAATCTCGGACAGACCGAGGTCGGACAGACTGAGGAAGCGCGTAAACTGTTCGAGCGCTCTATCGCCATCGAGCCCAACTACAGAGCCTTTTCGAACCTGAGCACCATTTACTACGCGCAGGGCCGCTACGCCGAGGCTGCAGCGACGTGCGAGAAGGCGCTCAAACTGAACGACACGAGCTACTTGACATGGGCCACGCTCGCCAACGCCTATTTCTGGACACCCGGACAACGGGACAGCTCGTTGCAGTGTTATCGGCGTGCGGCAGAAATGGCGGAGGAGCAGCGGAAGCTCACTCCGCGTGAACCCCTTCTTTTGACGAGCCTGGCCGGTTACTACGCAGTGCTCGGTAAGAACGACCGGGCGTCGTCGCTTGTGGAACAGGCTCTGGAGATCGCACCGGACATCTCGCGGGTCACCTATTTCGCCGGCCACACCTACGAGCAAGTCGGCGAGCGTGACAAAGCGCTCGAGTGGATCGGGAAGGCCCTGGAGACCGGTTATCCGAAGTCGGATGTGGAACGCGACCCGTGGCTCGGCGAGCTCAGGAAGGATGAACGGTTTCAAGAACTGATGAACCGTGAGCATCGCGCCGACACGAGCAACACACAAGACGCGAAGCCGCGATGACGTCGGTGAGAACGTCGTGATGTACAAACGAACTGAACAAGGAGGTTCGGTATGGCCGTATCCAAGGCAGTACCCAAGGTGGTAGCAAACAACGTAGTCGGGAGCCGTTGGAAGATCACAATTGCGAAAAACAACGGCAAATGGACCGTGGAGAAACCAAACGGCAAGGTCAACAAATGGAAAGACACCGTGGAGTGGACGCTTGAAAGGGGTAACCCCCCAGAGCCGGTTACGGCGCACTTCCAGTTTACCCAAGGGGACTTTTTCGAGAACCTCCCGGGGCGCGCGGACCTCACCCCCGATTGGACCGCGGATATCCTGGCGAACACTGCCACGCTGGAGTTGAAGATCAACGAGGCAGCCGACACCGGAAGGAACCCCCGGTTCTATGCCGTTTGGATTCAGTATGAATGCCCCAAGGGTGGGGGAGCATACGCCGTCGGCGAAGAGGGCAACCCCCCGCCGGAGATGGACGTCGGTCCCTGACGGTTTGTGTGAGCGCGTCGGCTCCCGAGCGGACAACTCGGACAACCGCTCTGCGAGATAGCTGCCGATGAATTGTTGTCCTTCGTGGTTCCAGTGGCCGCGGCTGTGGGTGACCGGCCAATAGTAGGGATCTGTCCCCGACGCTTTCAGCCGGTCGAGCTCGGGGCGGAGGTCGATGTAGGTCAAGCCCGCTTCTTTCATGACGGGCAGGCCGGCTTCGGGGGATTCTATCAAAGCCGGCGCTCGAATGCCAACGCGCGATGTGGGGGGTCGAAAGACCGGACGAGGGACGACAGAAGAACCCGGCGCCGCGCACACCGAGAATCTAGCCCAGAAAGAGTCCGACCGCCACCAACACGGGCGTTACGATATTGATAACGACATTCAATCCCATATACGGCGCCAGGCGTTTCATGTCATCGGCGTACCGATACGCGCCCACGGCGGCGGGAATCGCAAACACCAACGCGAAGAGCCCAAGGAGACACGCACGGGGCAAGTACCCGGTCATCACCCCGAGGACGATGGATACAAAAGCCAGTAACAGGAACGTCCCATAGATGAGACTGCTGGCCCGCCTACCGATCACGATCGGATAGTTCCTCCTCCCTACACTCCGGTCCGCGTCTACGTCTGGAAACTGATTCAAGAAGAGCAGGTTGCTGACGAGAAAGAAAGGCACGAAGGAGGCTATGAAGGCGGTTCGGGAGTAATCGCCCGTGAGAGCGAAATGCGTGCCGACAACCATAAGCGTCCCAAACCCCAAACCGGGAGCGACGAGACACGCGAGCGGGTTGCGGGCGAGCCATGGTGTGTAAAAAATCACGACGAGAATTCCGGCGATACCGAGCGGCAGGAGCGCCAGACCTCTCACCGATAGAAAGTACAACCCCACCAAACACACGACGATGACGCTCACGACCGCCGTCGCCAGAGCCTGCCGCGCCAGCTCGGGGTTTTGGGGCAAAGTGCCACTTCCCCCGCTGAACGGCGTCCGTTGGGTTTTGAAGTCCAATCCGCTTTTGAAATCGAAGTACTCGTTGAACGCGTTGACGCTGATGTGCGCCGAGACAGCTCCCACGAGTGCCACTACAAAATGAACGGGGCTCACGCCTCCCGATGACCATACGGCGGTCCCAAGACCCAACACGACACACGCCGGTGTCAGGATCAAGAATGGGAGACGCATCGGCCCCAACAGATACTTGAGATTGTTCATCGTGGTTTCTCCGTTGCTTCTTTGTTTGGACGGGTTCGAAACCTGTCACGCACCTGAACGCCTTTCACTCCGTCGCACCGGGCATCAGGGTCCACGGCGACCGTTCAACGAGCAGGACCTTTGCCGGGGTTACCCAACACTATACCCTGAGTCGTTTCCGGGGCAATACGGCCCATAAGGGCACCCGCCCGTTCCTGACGGCGACCGCCGCGGGTTCTCGTCTCGACCCACCCCGACGCCCGCGCGCGGTTTCCCAGGGTGGTTGGCCCAAATGACACGCGACAACAAAAGCCGTCTAGTTGGACTGTGTATTGACAATATGTCATTTTGGACTTGACATATGTCATTGCAACCCCTAATTTCACGTCTAATGGCGCCCGGCGGACCCGTCACCCTGCCTCTAAGACGGGTCACTGCAGCGTTTGCCGGGCCCTGAGTAATCAGCGGTTCAGCAGCAGACTTCACCCCATCGACTCCCTTGCCGGAGTACGAGTGCTCGGCGCGTGATCCGAGAGGTGTGAAGACCGGCGAATCGCTCAACGTCATCCCCTCTCAAGGGGAAATCAACCGAAAGGAGTGTTCAGAAACATGTCGCAGAAGCGTTATATCTTGTCTTCTATCTTGATCGTCGCAGTGGCCTGGCTCGTCGTCTCGGCGGGAATCGGCCACGCACAGGTGCTGCTCGATCCCGCCACACAGGCGAAGTTCGTCAACCCTCTCCCGATCCCCGCGGCGGTCGATGTGACCAAGGGCGGCAAGTACACCGTCTTTATAAGGGAGACCTCGCAGTGGCTCGGGCTCCGGGCACCGAATAACTCGCTCCTCAAGACAACGGTCTGGGGATTCCAGCTCCCGACCAGCAAAACGCTCGGCGGGGTGGCCAACGCGCCGAAGGTTCCTACGTATCCAGGACCGACATTCGTGGCAAAGCGCAGCGTTCCCGTGGACGTCATGTGGAAGAACGAGCTCCCGGCGTACAACTACGCGTTCCCGGGTCCCGGCGGGCACCTCCTTCCCGTCGATCCCAAAGTCCACATCGCCCATCCCATGCTGGGGGGGATCCCAACCGCCATCCATCTTCACGGCGGTCATTCTGAATCGGCAAGCGACGGCCTCCCGGAATCCTGGTTCACCCAGAACTGGGCGGAGGTTGGCCCGCACTTCGTCAAGAAAACGCTCCACTACGACAACGATCAGGAAGCAGGCACGCTCTGGTACCACGATCACGCCCTCGGGATCACGCGTCTGAACGTGTATGCCGGCATGGCGGGTTTCTACCTGCTCCGTGATAACAACGAGAACCTGCTCATCGCGAACGGCGTGCTTCCCACCGGGTCTTACGAGGCAGGACTCGCCGTTCAGGACAGAATGTTCACGTCTACGGGCCAGCTCTACTACCCGTCGACGAATCCGGACATCGAGCCTGGATTCCCGCCATTGCCTCCGGGACCGAGCCTGTTGGCCGAGTTTTTCGGAAACTTCATCCTCGTCAACGGAATGGCGTGGCCGAAGCTCGATGTCGAACCTCGGAAATACCGTTTCCGCCTGCTCAACGGGTCGGATTCGCGGTTCTACGTGTTCGAGATCCGCGACGATGAGCTCGCGGGTTCCGCTCAGACGTTCTATCAGATCGGCACTGACGACGGCTTGCTGCCGAGTCCGGTCGCGCTCACCCGTTTGCTCCTGGGTCCCGGCGAGCGCGCCGATGTCATCGTAGACTTCTCCGGTCAGACGGCCCTTTACCTTCGGAACTTCGGCCCGGACGAGCCTTTCAAAGGGCTCAATCCCGACGGCACGAGCAGCGACGGCGAAGGCGGCGTGCTGCCCCCGGCCGACCCGGCGACCACCGGCCGGATCATGAAGTTCGCCGTGAGCAAGCCTTTCAACCCGGCCGTCCCCAATGCGACGGTCGCTCTCGGGACCGTGCTGCGTCCGGGCATCGTTCCGCTCACCCAAACGGGTGCGACGCGGCAGCTCGTCCTGTTCGAAGGCCGCGACCAGTATGGGCGCCTTCAGCCCCTGCTCGGCACTCTTCAGGATGGGTCCCTCACGTGGTCTGACCCGACCACCGAGAACCCCATGCTCAACGATACCGAGGTATGGGAAATCTACAACGCAACGGCGGATGCCCACCCGATGCACCTGCACCTCGTCTCCTTCCAGACTCTGAGCCGTGAGTCTTACACGGGGACGATCACGGACAAACCTCAGTTGCAGCACGACGGCTCGTACGGCGTCGGCGGCATCCTTTCCGACGTCGTCCTCGGCGGCGATGCCAGAGGCCCCGAATCCAACGAGGCGGGGTGGAAGGACACCGCGGTCATGCTTCCGGGTGAAGTCACCCGCGTGATCGCGAAGTTCGACCGACCGGGCCGGTACGCGTGGCACTGTCACATCATCTCGCACGAAGACCACGAGATGATGCGCGAGTACTACGTTGGCCCGATGCCGGCGCTGCTGCCGACGAGTCCGGTGCTCGCCGGAGCGACGGAAACGAGTGGCGTGACCTTGGCTCAGAACACCCCCAACCCGTTCAACCCGGTCACGACCATTGGATTCGAACTCAAAACGGCCGGCCTTGTCGACCTCAGAGTGTATAACGTCATAGGGCAGGAGGTCCGGGCCCTGGCGAACCGGTCCTTCCCCGCCGGCGCGCACTCGGTCGAATGGGACGGCAAGGATAACTTTGGCAAACAGCTCTCGAGTGGTGTGTACTTCTACCAGCTTCTCTCAGGAAACCTGGTCGAGAAGAAAAAGATGCTGATGCTGAAGTAGTCCGCGTCTCTGACGCATGCTTGCATCGAGTAGCTCGTGTTCGTTCAAACCCGGCTGCCGCCGTGTTTCAAGAAGCGGCAGCCGGGTTTCTTTTTCTTAGAGGTGCCCTCGTTTGACGACCGCAGGCACGACGACGCGGCCGGCGAGTCCTCGTTCGGCGTCGCAACTCCCCATCCGCGGTCCGCATGCGCGCGAAGCGGTCACGGCACAAGAATCCCCTGCACCTTCTTCAGACCCGCCTCAGCCACTAAGCGCTCGCACCTCGCGCGGGCCAGGCTCACCCGCGCGGACATCAAGTTGAACAGCGCGTCTTCGACCTCGAGGCGAATCTTGGCGCCGAGCTCGTAGCCGGCCTCCGCCATGGTGAGCAGGCGTTGGGCCTGCTCGACGTTCCCGGCTATGGCGGCCTCGATCTCGCGCGCCTCGACGACCGCGTGCAAAGCGGTCCGAACCTCCAGAGCGATTTGATCTCGCAGCGCGGCCTCGTCGTTCTCGAACGTGCGGAGATCGCTTCGCGCCTGCGCCACCTTGCCGCTGGTGCGCATTCCATCGAAGATGGGAAACGAGAGATTCAGACCGAGACTCCAGAACTGGCCATCCGCCGTCATTTCCCCGAGGTCGTACTGACGCCAACCGTAGCCGGCGGCGAAGTCGAGACGCGGCTTGTTGCCTGCGCCGTAGATACGGACGAGGTCGCGCGCCACGGCCATCCGGTGTGCGACCGAGGCGAGTTCTGGGCGGCGCGCGACCGCGGTGGCGAGGGCGGACTCGTAGTCCGGCGGAGGCATAGCCGGATCGGCCGGCGTCAGTTCGCCGACGGCTTCGACCTCACCCGTCGCGATCGCCAGCAAGAATCGTAGCCGGTCCCGCGCTGTATTGACGTCGTTCGCCGCCCGAATCGCCTCGGGTCTCGCGTTCTCCACGGCGACCTGCGCGGCGAGCACGTCGTAGTCGGTTGCGGTGCCCTCGAGGTTCTTGCGTTTGGCCTCTTCGAGATGGCGCTCCTTTTGCACGAGGTTTTGAGCGGCGATCTCTTTGACCTCGCGTGTGAGCAGGACAACATAGAACGCCCGTGTGACGGCGAACACTACTTCCTGTCGGCCGCCATTGATCCGGTCGTCCGCCTCCGCCATCGCCTCACGTGCCCCGTGGATAGCCGCGCCGATCTGTCCCCACGTGAAAATCGCCTGTGTGACACCCGCCTGCGCCGTCCATACATCCTGCTGCGGCGGGAAGATCCCGCCGAAAAAGGCTTGCTGGCTTTCATCGCGCTGTCGCGCTGCGCTTCCCCCGAGCGACAGCTGCGGGAGCGCGGCGGCTCGTTCTTCGACGTATCGACCCTGCACCCAACGGCGGTACTCCTCGACGTTTCGAAGGTCCCGGTTCTTTTGCATCGCAATCTCGAGAGCGTCCGCGAGCGTAAGGGTGAGCGTGTCGCCCTTTGCGAGTGTAACGGTCAGCGTGTCTCCCGCTGCGCGCGATGCGCCCGCAGTCAACCCAGCCTCCTGCGCCCTCAGAGGAGCGGGACCCGCGACGAGCAATAGGGCGACGACTCCCGCGGTGATTGCTCCGCCGGAGACCGGCGAAGAAACCGCAGCGCCTGACATGCGCTCTGACGCGGAGGCCGACGGCGGTTCGGTACCCGGCACCACCGCGGCACGCCGGCGTCTTCGCGCCACGAGGTCATCGAGCAAGGAATACATCACCGGTACGACGACGAGCGTGAGCATCGTGGACGTGATGAGTCCGCCGATGACGCCGCGCCCCATCGGCGCGCGCATCTCGGCGCCCGAGCCGATCGCGAGCGCGGTCGGCAGCATACCGAAGATCATGGCGAGGGTCGTCATCATGATGGGCCGCAGACGCGTGCGTCCGGCTTCGATGAGGGCCGCGCGCCGCTCGAGACCGCGGCGACGAAGCGTTTTCGTGTAGTCGACGAGGAGGATCGCATTCTTGGTCACGAGCCCCATCAACATGATCAGTCCGATGAGCGAGATGATGCTCACGTGGTCACCGGTGAGGAGCAACATGACGGCCATTCCCACGATCGCGAGCGGAAGTGAAAGCATGATCGAAAGAGGATCGACGAAGGACTCGAACTGCGCGGCGAGAATCAGGTAGACCATGATTACGGCGAGTATCAATGCCTCGGCCATGTAGCCGAACGACTCTTCCATAGCCTCGGTATCACCGCTCAACACCACACGGTAGCCCGGCGCCATATTGAGCTTCGCCGCGGCCTCGCGCGAGGCTTTGGCGGCGGTGCCAAGCGGCAATCCATCCAGGTTCGCCGATACGACCACCTCGCGGGCGAGGTCTTGACGGATGATCTGCGACGGAGACGCGTGCATCTCATGTCGAAGCAGATCACCGAGGGGAACGAGTTCCGACGGACCACCGCGGTCGCCGACGGAAAGCCGGAGCGCCTCGACCTGCGAGACGTCGGTGCGGAGCGCTTGGGGCAGGCGAACGCGTACGGGAACAGCGTCGCCGTCGGCTTCCTCGTAAGTCGTCACTGCCTGACCGCCGACCAGAGCGGAAAGTGTCTGCACGATGCGGCCCGTATTGAGACCGGCGTCCGCGGCGCGCTCCTGGTCGACCACGAGCCGGTACTCCGGGGTCTCGGTTTCGAGCGAGGATTCCAAATCGACGATCCCCGGGACGGCATAGAGCGCGTCCTTCAACTGCGCCGCGTACGCTTTGAGCTGATCGAGATTTTCGCCGCGAAGCCCCACCTGGAGCGGCTTCCCCGGGCCCATCGAGCCGGCGGCGGTGACGGATGACAGAATCCCCGGCACACCCAGAAGCATGTCGCGGACGCTCCGTTGGATCTCGTCCTGGCTTCGCCGGCGTTTCCCTTTTTCCACGAGTTTCACGAACACGATACCGTCGCGAACGGTGCCGTCATCGCCCGCGCCGATGGTCGCATACGTCCGCTCGACTTCGGGGACGCCGCCGAGCACGTGGAGCACCGCGCGAAGACGCCCCTCGGTCTCGGCGAGCGATGCGTCCGGAGAAGAAACGAACGTGACCTGGAACTCGCTTTCGTCGAAACTGGGCAAGAACTCGGACTCGAGCATCGCGAAAACGCCCAGCCCGCCGAAGAAGGCCAGAGCCGCGATGCCCATCACCGTCTTTCGGTGGTCGAGCGACCAAGCGATGACGCTCCGGTAACGATCGGCCGTTCGATCGAACCAGACGTTGAAGCGATCGAGCATGCGCGCCAGGAGATGCCGTTTGCCCACTCGCGCCACATCGGGGTCGTACCACCGAGAGGACAGCATCGGGTCGAGCGTGAACGAAACGAACAGCGACACCAAAACGGCGAAGGCCACCGTGATGCCGAAGTCGCGGAAGAATCGTCCGACGATCCCGCCCATGAACGCGACCGGGACGAATACCGCGATGATGGACATCGTCGTCGCCAGCACCGCCAGGCCGATCTCGGATGTGCCGTCCCGCGCGGCTTTGTAGTGATCCTCTCGCCGCTCGAGGTGCCGAACGATGTTTTCGCGCACGACGATCGCGTCGTCGATCAAGAGCCCGATCGAGAGCGACAATGCCATCAGCGTCATCGTGTTGAGCGACATCCCCGCGATGTTCATGATGATGAACGAAGAAATGACCGCAATCGGGAGCGTCAACCCCGTGATGACGGTCGATCGCCAGGAGTTGAGAAAGCAGAAAACGATCAACACCGTGAGAAGGGCGCCGATCACGAGGGTCTCCTGAACATCACGCACGGACTCGCGGATCGCGATCGACCCGTCGCGCACGACCTCAACCAGCGTGCCCGCGGGCATCTCTTTTTGCAAAGCGGCGACATCGCGGCGGACCGCGTCCACGACGGCCACGGTGTTTGCGCCGCTCTGCTTGATCACATCGAGCGCCACGCCCGGTTTACCGTCGACCAACGCGAGCGTGCGCTGCTCCTCGACGGTGTCCACGACCCGCGCCACGTCGCCGAGCGCCACCGGCCGGCCTTCGATCTGGGCGATCACGAGCCTCTGATAACCTTCGACCTCCGCGGGCTTACCCGCCACGCGAAGCGGGCGTTCGGTTCCGTCGCGG
>Ga0315286_10003284_pt1 | contig 15237 bp, 12 predicted proteins | sample YL17G10_0_MG_FD_205038 | JGI IMG/M metagenome (GOLD analysis project Ga0315286, IMG submission 205038) | Sediment microbial communities from Yellowstone Lake, YNP, Wyoming, USA - YL17G10_0 | ecosystem: Environmental > Aquatic > Freshwater > Lake > Sediment | place: USA: Wyoming | collected...
ACCGGCGGAGCAGGCCGTCAGGGACGCCGCATTCGGCGCCTGACTGCTTGATGTAGGGCCCTTAGGACAGGATATCGAGTGAATACTGGGTAATAGACGAGAAGGCTGTGGCGCCGGTATCCACCAGCGAGGCGAATGGCGTGCCTGCTAGTGCGATTCACGAGGGGCTGGGGCTTCATAGCCTCGAGGACTACGGAGGATTCATGTTGGTGACAGACGAGGTCTATCAGAAGACGGCGCAGGCGTTAGCCGAAGTGCTGGGAGTAGATGAAGAGGGGGTCACACCGAATCTGAAGCTGGTGGGCGATCTTGAGGCCACTTCGCTGGATGTGGTGGACCTGATGTTCCAGCTCAAGAGGATCTTCCGTATCGAGATCACGTTGGCCGAGGCCCAGCGGGAGCTAGGCGGCAATGGGGCCGCCGCTGGCGAAGGTGGGCAGGGCTTCGACGACGCCGTATTCGAGTCAGTCACGGTGCAGGACCTAGCCAACTGGGTGAGGAGTCGGCTGCCGGGATGACGCCTCAGCCCCGCTGGCACTGCCCGTTCTGCAACCGCCTGCCGCTCAGGGGGAAGCTTGGTTGAGGCCCGCGCCACAAGGTAGCCATCTGGGCATCGGCGTAGATCTGGTTGATGTGCCGCGGTTTGCGGAGTTCCTGCGCCGCAACCAGCCCTACCTGGGTGAGGTCTTCACCAGGCGAGAGCTGGCCGCCGCAGAGGCAGAGCACCGCGACCTCTATCTCGCCACCCGCTGGGCCTTGAAGGAGGCCGCACTCAAGGCGCTGGGTACGGGCTGGGGGTCGGGCGTGCAGTTCACCGATGTCGAGGCACTGGGCGACCTCTCCGCGCCGCATATCAGCCTGCACGGGAGGGCGCAGCAGATCGCGGACGAAGCGGGCAGCTCATCTGTGACCGGTTCAACTGGCTGTGCCGGCGAATCCGTGATCGCCATTGTCGTGCTCAGCCCCGCATCGGCCGGCACGTAGTCTGGGAGGAGCGGTGAGATTCTATCTCCTTGACCGAATCGTCGAGGTGGTGCCCCGAAAGAGTATCAGGGCCGCCAAGCTGGTCTCCCTGCTTGACCCCGTCCTCGAGCACCACCCCTCCGCGGGTCCTGTTCTCGCGCCCGCCTTGGTGCTTGAGGCTATCAACCAGGCCGCCGGATGGATAGCTGTCATCACCAGTGATTTCACGAGGCGCCTCGTCCCCGGCGTTTGGCGCCGCATTGCAATCTCCCGCCCCGCCCCCGTTGGCGAACGACTGGACATCACGGTAGAGGTGGACAACTGGTCTGAAGACGGCGTCGAGGTCAGCGGCGAGGCGTCGTGTCGGGGAGAGCCTGTCGTTCGCGCGGAGGGCGGCCTCTTCTTCTTCGTGGACGCAGCCGAGTGGGAGGACCCAAAGCTGACGCGTCGCCATCATGGCTGGATCTACCGGGGCGACGCGTCACTGCCTGATATGCCGGCGCCGCCCAGCCCAGTCGCTGGCGCTTCAGTCAGCAATCCGGGGGCATACAAGTGGGTCCCTTACGATGTGTTGGCCACGCTCATTCCCGGGGAGATGGCGGCCGCGCGCAAGTCCATCGTTATGACGGACAGCATCTTCGTCAACCACTTCCGCCGCACCCCGGTCGTGCCCGGAGTGTTCCTTATCCAGAGCATGCTAGACGTCTGTCGCGCTCTGCTCGCGGCAAGTTCCCGGTCTGGCGCGTTCTGGCGACCGGCGACGATGCAGGCCGTGCGATTCCAAAAGCGTGTGCGCCCGGGTGATCTCCTGATCATCGAGGCGCGCCTCAAGGACATGGACGAGCAAGGCGCCTCACTCACCTGCGAGGGCCGGGTAGGGGGCGAGCGAGCAATCACTTTGCGAAGCGCAACGTTTCTGGCCGAGCCGCAGGCGGCGGCGCTCGGCGGCGAGCGCTGATGGCCGCCGCTCCCCGCTATCGCCGTTGACGCTTCCCGGCGCTCACACTCCGGCCGTGATGCTGAATCCGGCGTCTACGTAGAGCACCTGCCCGGTGATCCCCCGCGCGAGATCGCTGCAGAGAAACGCCACCGCATCCCCAACTTCGCGGGCGGTTACGTTTCTGTGCAGCGGCGTCTGCTCCGCCGCCTTCTTCATCATCTCGGCAAAGCCGGCGATGACAGACGATGACAGCGTCTCGATCGGGCCTGGCGATACCGCGTTCACGCGAATGCCGGCAGCGCCCAGCTCCAGCGCTAGGTACCGCACGGCAGACTCAAGCGCGGCCTTGGCTACCCCCATCACATTGTAGTTGGTGATCGCCCGCTGTGATCCGAGGTAGCTCACAGTCACGATGCTGCCGGGCCTACCCTCCATCAGCGCGCGGGCGCCGCGGGCCACCGCGATGAGGGAGTAGCAGCTTACCTCGTGGGCAAACGCAAACCCCTCGCGGGAGACTGCCGTGAACTCCCCGGCGAGGTCGGCGGTGCGGGCCGCCGCAATCGAGTGGACGAGCATGTCGAGCGCGCCCCACCTCTCACGCAGCGCCTCGAAAAGCCCTTCTACCTCCCCGTCCTGCCGTACATCGCAGGGCAGATACAGCTCACACCCCAGCGGCTCTGCCAGGCGTCGCACCCGGCCCTCAGACCGTCCGCGGGAATCGGGCAGGAAGCTCAGCGCTAGCTGGGCGCCGGCCTCCGAAAGGCTCTGCGCGATCCCCCAGGCGACGCTGCTGTCGTTCGCCACTCCCATCACCAGCGCTTTTCGCCCAGTAAGCTCCAGCATGTCGTGACTCACGGGATCTCCGACAAGGCTACTGGGCCGCGGCGGCAGCGTTCACCAGACCGTAACCGAAGTAGCTGTCCCGGCCGCTTGCGCCGAGGTCGGTCGCAGTGCTCCTGAGTCGGCTGCGCACCTGCGAGTTCGACCAGTCTGGATGCGCCGCGATGACCAGCGCAGCCGCCCCGGAAACGTGGGGGGCAGCCATTGAGGTGCCGTCCAGGTAGTCGTAGTACGTCTGGTACCCGTAGGGGTACTGGTTCAGCCGCACCGTGTATGTTGGCATCGTGGACAGAACCGCCACACCCGGAGCGCAAAGCTCCAGGTTCTTGCTCGTGTTGCTGAAGGCGACATGCTGGTCCAGCGAGTTGGTGGCGCCGACGGAGATCACACTGGGATACCGCGCCGGGGCGTCCAGCCACGGCGCTGCCTCATTGCCAGCCGCCGCAACCAGAACGATGCCTGCCGCGGATGCCCTGCCACAGGCCGACTTCATCGTCGTGCTCGAGAACGGCGAGCCGAAGCTCATGTTCACAACCTGCATTCCGTAGCGAGCCGCCACATTGAGCGCTGCCACCGCGTCGCTGGTGCTCCCACTTCCCTCCCGGTTCAGGATCTTCGCGACATAAAGCGATATCTCCGGGCCAACCCCGACCACTGAGATCCCCGTCGTGTTCCCCCCGCCCGAGTTCGGGCCGTCATCCCGCGCCGCAATCGTCCCCGCCACATGGGTGCCGTGCCCGTTGTCGTCCAGCGGATCATAGTCGTCGTTCACGAAGTCGTATCCGGAGACGTAGTTGTCGGCCAGGTCGGGGTGCGTGTAGTCAATGCCAGTGTCGAGGATTGCCACCGCGACGCCCGTACCGCGGTTCCCTGGCAGCTCTGGCGTGCCGAGCCACACCTCGGGCGCGCCGATCCTCTCGATGCCCCAGGGAAGCGTCTCAACCACCGCGACAGAGAGCGGCTTGGCATCGCCGGCCGCGGGCAGAGCCAAGGCCAGGCGCGCTCCCTGTGGTCCGGTGGCGTAGATAGGATAGTCCGGCTCAACGTAAAGTACGCCCTTGAGGGCCCTGATGGCGGACAGCCTCCCGGAGGGAACCTCCGCCGCAACCGCGGGCACCAGGTCGTAGGCATGGAGGATACGAGCCCCCAGCGCCCTCAGCGCCCCCGTGTCTGGTCTCCCTCGGAACCCAATCAGTACTTTCTCGCTGCCGGGCGCCGCAGGTGCGGCCGACGCGAGAAGCAGCAATGCAGCGGTGAGCATCGCCGACGCCATCGCGATACAACGTGCATAACTCGTCCGGGCGGAGGCCATTGGTCTCCCTCCTGGCACCTAATGCCGATGGCGCCACCACACCAGCGGTGAGATAGGCCTTCTTCGCCGGCGCTTCCCGTCCTGCGCGCCCCTATCACCCTAACGGGGGATTCTGTGCGGCTTTCGACCACGGGCCGTTGGCTGCATACCGCGCGCCCCCAAGAAGGGTCTGGCGGGGGCCGCGAGGAACAAAGTATACTGTCTGAGCGGCCGGCGGCGCCATGCGGCGGGCCTAACGCTGCAACGTCACCGGCGCGGAGCTTGCCTGAATGGAGAGATGGCGAATGAATGCCTCTGGGAGACATCCCGCGTCCCCGGCTGTGAGCTTTGCCGTCCTGCTCCTTCTCTTCGCCCTCGTCTTGTTCGGTGGCTCTGCCGCCCTGGCCGTCGAAGATGCGGCTAGCGCGGACGCCCCCTCGACGGCTGCCGCCGCTGTTGTCGGGAATCCGTCCGGCGAGTACCTGCTGCATGTGGGCGACAGAATCCGACTCTGGGTCTGGGGCGAGCCATCCCTTACGACTGAGGTCGCGGTGATGCCCGACGGAACGGTATCGCTGCCCCTGGTGGGCACCCTCTACCTGTTGGGCAAGTCCGTTCCGGTCGCCACCAAGGAGGTGGAAGAGGCCTGCGGGCGCTATCTGAAGGACCCACGAGTGTCGCTGTCGTGCATCCCCCAGGCACCGCTGCAGGTCTACGTCCAGGGAAGTGTGAGTTCTCCGGGTCCGGTGGCGTACGACCCTCGGTTCCGCTTGCTCGACTACCTGGGGCAGGCCGGCGGCCCCACCACTGGCGCTGATCTGTCCAACGTAGTCGTCACCTCCGTCTCCGGCGCTCGCGTCGGCAGCACCAGGCTTGACTTGGGCGCGCCGCTGCGCGCCGATGCCGCGCCCGCTGCCGGCGCACCCGATCCCTCAGTCGGCGCGGACACCGCGAATCCCGTTCTCAGCCCGGGTGACACCATTTGGGTGGGAAGGGCAGTGCCGGTCGCCGTGATCGGCGCGGTGCGGAACCCCGGGGCGATTGACTACCGTCAGGGACTGCGCTTGAGCGAGTACGTGAGTCTCGCCGGGGGTCCCACGGTGCGGTCGGACCTCGGGCGGTCTCTGCTGAGGCACACCAAAGACGGCGTGACGACCTCCCGGAAGCTCGATGTTGGGGCAGCACTGACGAATCCCAACACACTGGAGTTCGATCCCGTGCTAGCACCCGGCGATGTGCTCACAGTCCCGGAGAAGTTCCTGGCGGAAGGGTTGAACTGGTCGGATGTGCTGCGAGCGGTGACCGCGGGGGTGCTCTGGTGGGACCGCTGACGGTGATGTCGTGCAGCGAAGGTGACGAGCCAGCGGGGCGAGTGAGCCGGCAGCGAGCATGAGCGGATCGCGTTTGGCCGGCAAAGTGGCCGTTGTCACCGGGGCAGCGCGGGGGCTGGGCCATGCCATCTCCGTAACGCTGGCGCAGGCCGGAGCGGCGGTGATCGTCAACGGCCGCCCGAACGGGACCGACCCAGGCGAAACCCTGAAGGCGATCCAGCATGCCGGCGGACGTGCCCATGCCGTGATCGCCGATGTCGCTGAGCCCCGGGACGCCGAGGCGCTTGTCCAAGCGGCGCTAGTCGAGTTCGGACGCCTCGATATCCTCATCAACAACGCAGGCGTCAGCCAGGACGCCCTCCTGATCGAGATGAGCAGCGAGGCCTGGGATCGTGTCTTTGCCGCCAACGTGCGGGCGGCGTTCAACTGCATCAAGGCGGCTGCGCCGCACATGATTGAGGCGGGCGGTGGCGCCATCGTCAACCTCTCATCCGTAGTAGCCGACCTGGGGAACATCGGAGCGACCAACTACGCGGCCTCCAAAGGCGCGGTCAACAGCTTGACCAAGTCGGCGGCCGCGGAACTCGCCCGCTTCGGTATCCGGGTCAACGCCATCGCGCCGGGCGTTGTCGAGACCGAGCTGATGGCCAAGCCCCTCGAGCGCCGGCGCGACAATCTGCTCAAGCGGATACCGCTCAGGAGGTTCGCTCGGCCCGAGGAGATCGCGAAGGCAGTGCTTTTCCTTGCCTCGGACGACGCCAGCTACATCACAGGCGAGATCATCAGAGTCGGGGGGGGACTGGGGCTCTCGCAGTGAGCGGGAGGCAGGGAGAGAGCCGGGCCCGGAGCGATGCGGATAGGCGCCGGGTGGCGGTGACCGGCCTGGGCGCAATCTCCCCCCTTGGCCTCACCGCCGAAGAGACTTGGCGTGCTGCTCTTGCGGGCCGTAGCGGGGTCGGGCCGATCACCCGCTTCGACGCCTCGACCTTTCCCGTCCGCTTCGCTGCTGAGGTGAAGGGATTCGCGGCCGACCGCTATACCCAATCGCGTGCCGCCCGCCGCCTCCTCTCGCGACCCGCTACCTTCGGTCTTGCTGCCGCCGAGATGGCCTGGCGGGACGCGGCTTTCGGCATGCCGCCCAGCCGTGATCGGGTCGGGGTCGTGTTGGGAAGCTGCATGGATGCCATCTCGCTCCAGCGTTCAGAGGATCTCTACCGCCTGTACGTCCAACGCACTCCCCCGGAACAGGCGGTGACCGATCCGTTCCTTTGCTTGCGCGACGCTTCGCCCACCGGGACGGCACAGATTGCGGCGGAGCTGGGGGCGGAAGGGCCCAATGTCAGCGTCTACGTGGCCTGCGCCTCGGGCACGCAGGCGATTGGCATCGCCGCCGGCATGGTGCGCCGGGGCGAGGCCGACATCGTCGTCTCGGGCGGCTTCGACTCGATGGTCACGGAGTGGGATATTCTGCTCTTTGCCACTATCGGCGCGGTCTCGACGCGCAACAGCGATCCGCAGGGCGCAAGTCGTCCTTTCGACAAGAACCGGGACGGCTTCGTGATGGGAGAGGGCGCGGGAGTAGTCGTGCTGGAGGAGCTGTCGCACGCCCGGCGCCGGGGCGCGAGGGTGTACGCGGAGCTGCTGGGCTACGGCAGCTCGCTCGACGCGTTCCGCATAACCGACACGCCTCCTGACGGAGCGGGAGCGGCGGCGGCGATATCCCGGGCTATCGAGGATGCCGGACTCCGCCCGGAGGACGTTCAGTACATCAACGCCCACGGAACCTCCACCCAGGACAACGACCGCTCGGAGACGCGCGCCATCAAGTCGGTCTTCGGCGATCACGCCTACGCCGTTCCGATAAGCTCCACCAAGTCTATGACCGGCCATCTGATCGCCGCCGCCGGCGGGCTGGAGGCGGTGCTCACTGTGCTTGCGATGCGAGACGGGATGCTGCCTCCCACGATCAACCTGGAAGATGCCGACCCCGACTGCGACCTCGACTACGTGCCAGGCATAGCTCGAAGGGCCGACGTCAAGGTGGCGATGTCGAATTCCTTTGGCTTTGGCGGGAGCAACGCGGTACTCGTGCTGGGTCGAGGGGCGGCGGACGAGGTGGCAGGCCTGTGAGCAAGCGCCGGGTAGTGGTAACCGGCCTCGGGCTCGTGACGCCTCTGGGGATGGGCGCCGCCGAGTTCTGGTCGGCCCTTGCAGAAGGCCGGAGCGCGGTCACCCGGGTAGACCTGTTGGATTCGGCTGAGGCGCCGCGCCATCTCGTAGCCCGGGGCCCCCAGTTCGATATCCGCTCTCTTGTGCCCGACAGGAAGCTCCTCAGGATAATGCCTGACAGCGACCGCTACGCGCTGGCTGCGGCGCGGCTGGCAGTTGATGGCGCAGGCGAATGCATTCATGTCCCCGAGCGCCGTGGCGCGTTCGTCGGCACCCGCAAAGAGCTGATGGCCTACGAAATGCTCCGCGACGCGACAGCCGCTTCGCTGGACGAGGAAGGCCACCTCAACTCCGTCCGCCTGGGGAAGCTGGGATTCCCCCAGGTCCCGCCGCTCGCCCTCGTCACCGGCATGCCGAACGGCTGTCTTTTCGCGCTCTCGGTGCTGCACTCGATCCGGGGGAGCGGGGCCAATCTCATCGGTTCTGGCGAGATAGGCCTGGCAGCGATCGGGGCTGCCTTTCGGGCGATCCAGCAAGGGCAGGTCGAATGGGCGCTTGCGGGAGGTCAGGATGCCGGGGCGAACCAGTGGGACTATGCCGATCTGCACGCGCTTGGGCTGCTGTCGGAGTGGAGCGGCGATCCTTCGCAGGCGGTGAAGCCGTTCGACCGGCATCGCGACGGGTTCGTGCTTGGAGATGGCGCGGCAGTGGTGGTGCTCGAGGAACTCGGCAGCGCGCTGAACCGAGGGGCCACCATCCTGGCGGAGCTTTCCGGGTATGCCGAGAGCTGTGACGCGCGGGGCGTGCTTCAGTTGGACCCCGACGGAGGCGCACTCGCGCGAGGCATCCAGGCCGCCCTTTGTCAGGCCGGTCTGTCCCCCGACGAGGTGGGCTATGTGAATGCCTCCGGCGTCGCCACTGCAATCGGCGACCGCTCCGAGGCACGAGCGCTGAACCTGGTTTTCGGCGGGGGGCAGCACAGCCCCGTGGTCTCCGGGATCAAGGGCGCGATCGGCCACTTGATGGCTGCATCCGGGGCGGTCGAGTTCGGGGCAACGGTCCTCGCGCTGCATCACCAGATGGCGCCGCCCACTCTCAACCTGAGCGAGCCGGATCCGGAGTTCCAGTTCGACTTCGTCCGCAGCCGCGCCCGGGAGGTTGAAATTCGCACGGCGATCACGATCAGCCGTGGCATCGGCGGGCAGAACGCAGTGGCGGTTCTGCGTCGCTGGGAGTCACAGTAAGCCGCACCCGGTGAAGCCAGAGCGAGGCCCACCGCGCACACCGCCAGCGGCCGTTCGAACAGCCGTAGGATCGGCGCAACCGTGCCAGGGATCAGAAGGAACATCGTATTCCTCGGGCTCAGCCAGGGTGTCGGCATTGCCAGCGAGCTGGTGATGGTGGCGCTGACCGCCCGCTACCTCGGCCTGGAGCGTTTCGGTCAGCAGTCAGTGCTTCGGTCAATGGCGCTGTTCGCGCTTCCCCTGTTCGCCGGGGGGCTGAACATCCACATCGTCAGGGCAATCGCACGAGACCCCGAGGGGGTGCCCGCTTACCTCGGCAGCGTTCTCACCCTCCGCTGGTGTCTGGGCCTCGCTGCCGGCTTGGTGTCGGTGCTTGTCGTGAATCTGCTGCCCCTGGAGCCCAGCCTTGAGGCCGCCTCCTATTCGGCTGTCCTTCTTCTGCTCTCCAACCTCTGGATCTCGGTCCCCCGCGCCATCCTGATCGCCTACGAGCGGAACGAGTACAACCTGCTGATGGGCGGGGTCACTGCCCTGCTCTCTATCTTCTTGACGGTAGTTGCCATCCGGCTGGATACCGGAGTGGCCGGCACCCTGGCGGCCCTCGCAGTTTCCAGCTTCCTGGTCGCAGGGGTGGCGCAACTGCTGATGTGGCGATATCTGGTCAGGCCCAGGCTGACCGTTGACCTCGGACGCTGGCGGGAGATCATGAAGAGCGTTCTCCCTCTGGGCGTGGGCGGGGTGCTGCGGCGTTCCTACACGCGGGTAGATGTGTGGCTGCTGGCTGCACTTGACGGTGCAGCGGCAGCGGCGCTCTTCTCAGTAGCCTACCGCGTAGCCCTTCAAGCCACCGACGTATCCCGGCTGATCGCCACCGCTCTCCTGCCGCGGGTGTCCCTCCTCGCAAAGACGCGGCGGGAGGATCTGCGCACAGTCGTCGAGTGCCTGCTTCGGATCCTGCTGGCAGTGTCCATGGCCGCCGCCGGCTTGGCGGCCGCCTGCGCCGCTCCCTTGCTTATGTTTGTGGTCGGGCCGAAGTTTGAGGGCTCGATCGTCGCCCTCCGCCTGGTCTCGGTAGTCTGTGTGACGGCCCTGCCGGACGCTGTGCTGTTCTTCGTGCTGGTAGCGCTGGGGCGGGAGAGGATCGCCGTACTGTGCTTGGCGGCAACGGTGCTCTGGAATATCATCGCGGACAGCTTACTCATCCCACCCCTAGGCGTACGGGGAGCCTGCTTCGGCACGATCAGCGCCGAATGGGTGTACTTCGCGCTCGCCCTCTTCCTCGTGCAAAAGGACCTGCGGATCCCTTCGCTCTGGCAGTTCTTCGGGAAGCTTCTTCTCGCAGGACTCGCCATGGCCGCGGCGGTCTGGATGGCGGGCCCGAACCGTCCAGCCCTCGGCGCAGTGACCGGGCTCGGTGTGTTCGCGGTGCTGTTCTTCGCCCTGCGACTCGTCCCGCGCGGCTCCATCAGGAGGTTGCGGCAGGCGCTGGCGCTGCGCGCCGACGACGCAGTTCCCCAGGCGGACCCGCTCGCCGCTGCCACCTCGGAGGATGCCTGAGACGCTGCCCGCCACCAGCGGCGGGCGATCGCAGGACATACACTGGCGCTAACGTGGCGGGCCTGCTCGACGTGGGGGCAAGGGTGCTCGCGCGAAAGGACGACCGCCGCGCAGCAGCGAAGACAGTGATCACCCGGGAAAGACGAAACGGCTTGGATGCTCTAGCAGTGATACGCCTCCGCCCCGCCGGCAGGCCCATGAGTGGCACCCTCTCCCCAGGCCCGACCATCCCCATCTCCCGGGTGGAGGTGCTGCCGTGAGAGTGCTCGTGACGGGCGGGGCGGGGTTCATCGGCTCTCACACGGCAGACGCGCTGCTCCTGGCGGGCCACCAGGTGAGGGTCCTTGACAGCCTCGAACCCCAGGTCCATGGTGGCCGCGACACACCGCCCGACTATCTCAGCCGCGAGGTCGAGTTCATCCGCGGCGACGTCAGGGACGCCGACTTGCTGCGCCGCGCGCTGCGCGGGGTCAACGCCGTCTGCCACCTGGCCGCGGCCGTTGGTGTCGCCCAGTCAATGTACGAGATGCGCCGCTATGTTGATGCCAACTGCGTCGGCACGGCAGCGCTGCTGGAGGGGATTGCGCACGGGCAGACCAGTGTAGAGCGACTCCTCGTTGCCTCCTCCATGTCCATCTACGGCGAAGGGGAGTACCTCTGCCAGACATGCGGGCCGGCCTATCCGGAAGTGCGGCAGGATGAGCGGCTGGCGCGAGGAGAGTGGGAGCACGTCTGCCCGAAATGCGGCGCCGCGGTCGCGCCGCGGCCGACAGGCGAATCCAAGCCGCTCCGCCCGACCTCGCCATACGCTATCACCAAGCGCGATCAGGAGGAACTGTGTCTCTCCGCGGGAGAGGCATACAAGCTTCCCACCACCGCGCTTCGCTACTTCAACGTCTACGGCCCGCGGCAGGCCCTCTCGAACCCATATACGGGTATCGGCGCGATCTTCTCCTCCCGGATTCTCAACGGCCGCTCGCCTGTCGTCTTCGAGGATGGCATGCAGTCGCGGGATTTCGTCCACGTGTCCGACGTAGCGCGGGCTAATGTGCTTGCTCTCAGCGCGCCGCAGGCCGTCCACCAATCGGTGAATATCGGCACCGGACAGCCCGCCACTGTCCTCCGCGTAGCAGAGACGTTGATACACCTTCTCGACGCCAAGGTGTCTCCCGCCATCCCCGGTAAGTACCGCGCCGGGGACATCAGGCACTGCTATGCGGATGTGACGAGAGCACAAGACCTGCTGGGCTTCGAAGCGGCGGTCCCTCTCGAGAAGGGGCTCGCCGACCTCATACCTTGGCTCGTCGGCCAGCGTCCCGAGGACCGGCTGGACCAGGCTATAGGCGAACTGGAGTCTCGCGGCCTGACGAGCTGACCTCGCCCTTCCGCCGCCGGTCCCTTATTCCCCGGATTGCCCAAAGGGCACCCCGACTGCGCTGGAACCCCCTGGGCCCGCCCTGCGGCCCTCCGCCTGCCGGAGTCACGCGCTCTATGGAACAATACCTCCGCATCCTTCGGACTCCACCGCGAGGCGGCAGCAACCGGAATGAGCGCGCAACGGATCCCCTTTGCTTCGGCCCCCAGCGGGGCCTCATTGCCCCGTTGGCCCCTCATACTGGTTGCGCTCCTGGCCTGCGCGGCTATCCCGCTGAACCCCGCCGCTGCCGCCGATCCCATCTACAGCTTCCATCTCGCCAGCCAGTACGACTACGCCGGAAACCGGGGCTTCTGCCTCGATCTGGAGGGCAGAAGGCTCGCCGCGCTCGGGGTCGCTCTCTGGGTGGGTGACGGAGTGAGTTGGCGGGCGTTATACACCTACCCCGCCTTCGAGTTCGGCCCCGAATACCAACTGCGCGCCGTCATCACCCCGACTGGCGCCCAGGTGATGCTCGACGGTTCCCCTCTCATTGATAGCCCCGGCAGGTGGACGCCCGCTTCGACGCAGCTCGACCTTACCCAGCGGCCCCCCTGGGCCGACCAGCCCGATGACTGGATCGCCATCGTCGGTGACATCAGGCTGGCGCTGATCCGAGATGGCGAGGAAGTGGAGCGCCACGAGTTCACCCTCAGCGCTGCCGCACAGCGCATGCCCTTGCCGCTCTTCGAGCCAGGCCCTCCACGACAGGCGGCGATGCAGCCGAGGCCGGGCGACACCCTGGTAGTAGACGCTGTCATCCGCTTCGGCAACAGCGAGCTGGATGCCTGGGCCCCTCTTATTGACAGCTACGGCCAATGCGCCTACGCCGACTTCCCTGAGAAGGTGCGCACCGACGCCGACCTGGTTGCAGACCTCGCCACCGAAGAAGCGGTGTTCGGCGAGATGCCGGAATCGGCCGACTTCGACCAGTACGGCGGATACCTGCTGGCCGGCTGGCGAGAGCAGGTCACGGGCTTCTTTCGTACGGTGAAACGCGATGGGTACTGGTGGCTCATCTCCCCCGAAGGCAACCCGTGCTTCTACATCGGTATGGACAACGTGCGCGGCCCCTCCACGCCGGTCACCGGGCGGGAGTCCCTGTTCCAATGGCTCCCACCTCGTGAGCTTCCCTGGGAGGCAGCCTGGCTCGACGATCCCTGGGGTGTCGAGCCCTCCGTGGATAGCGTCGCCTTCTCCACTGCCAACCTGATCCGCAAGTACGGTGAAGACGACTGGTGGATCGCCTCGGGCGACGTCGGCCGACATCGCCTCCGGTCCTGGGGCTTCAGCGGCGGCGGCAAGTGGGATTCCCCATATGGCGTGGTCCTCACTCCCGTTCTCCGCACCTCCGGCACTCCCAACCTGGCCGGCCATCCCGATTTCTTCGACCCGGCCGTTCTGGGGCTATTCCGAGACGAGCTGGCCTCCCAGATCGAGCCGCTGCGGGATGACCCGAACATCCTCGGCTGGTCCTACGGCAACGAATATGGCGCGCTGATCACCCGCGACGAGATCCGAGAGATCATCGCGCAGCATGCGGATACACCATCCAAACGCGCCCTCCTCGATCACGCCCTCGATGACCTCTACGCCGGCTCTCTCTCAGCGCTCGCCGACGCCTGGGGCCTGCACCTCAACGACCGAGACCAGCTCTACACAGCCACCCCAACTCCACCCGACAGCGATGTCGAGACGCTGCGCTGCTGGTACGAGGACCGGTGGTATGGAGTCGTCTACGACACCGTCAAGGGCATTGACCCGAACCACCTGGTCATCGCTCCATGGTGCGCCCCCGGTTGGTGGGAGAGCGACCAGGACTGGTACCTCCAGGCGCGCCACTCCGATCTGATGGGCTACGACCGCTATGCCATGAGCTACGAGGACGCCGACATGGCGCGCCTGAAGGCGGGTATTGACGTGCCGACCTTCGTCGGTGAGTTCTCCTTCCCGCCCACCTACGACTTCGAGCGCGGCTACGGGCTCTATCAGTCATCCTGGGCGGAAGACGATGCTGACGCCGGCCAGCGCTACTACGACTGGATGAAGGCCGCTGCCGAAGACCCCTCGTGTGTCGGTCTAAATTGGTTCCAGTACAGGGACCAGCCGCTCACCGGACGCGGCCCCGGGTACGGCCCGAACCTCGTCTACGGTGAGCACTATGCCTTCGGCGCAGTCACCGTGACGGACCGGCCCAAGTGGCCGCTCGTCCGCCGCATGCGAGATGCCAATCTCCAGGCGGCGCGGTGGCGCTTGACAGCCAGCAGCGGCCCCTTCGCCGACGTCCCCAAGGATCACTGGGCGGCGAGCGAGATCGTCGCCTGCGTCGACGCGGGGATCGTCACCGGCTATTCGGATGGCTGCTACCGGCCTGAGGTCATCGTATCACGAGACCAGGTGGCCGTCTTCCTTGCCCGCGCCGTCGCCGGGGGCGATGATTCGGTTCCACCGGACCCGCAGGGGCCAACCTTCACGGATGTTCCCCCCACCCACTGGGCCTACAGGCACATCGAATATGCTGCTGCGAACGGCATCGTCCAGGGGTACGCCAACGGCACCTACTGCCCCGACGACGGTGTCACGCGCGACCAGATGGCAGTTCTTGTAACCCGCTCGATGGCCTTCTCTGGCGGCTATGACCTGACTGATCTCACGCCCCCTGCTAACCCCAGCTACACCGATGTGCCCGCGAGCTCCTGGTGCTACCCTTACGTCGAGTATCTGCGCGAGCAGGGCGTCGTTTCAGGCTACCCTGACAGTACCTATCGCCCCACTGCCCCGGTCACTCGCGACCAGATGGCCGTCTACTTGGCGAGGGCGTTCGACTTGATCGCGCGCTAGGCCGACGCCTCAGAGGTAGCCCAGATCCCGCAGCCGCGCCTCGACCTCCCGCGTCTCCTCTTCACTGTATAGGTCGTCCGCCGCTGGCCGCGAGACCACCGACTCCTTCACCACTTGCGTCGGCTCCAGTACTTCCTCCGTGAGCAGCTCCGTAAGACTTCGGCCATCCATATGGGAGGGCGCAGCCAACCCGCATAAACGCAGCACGGTAGGTGCGATGTCCACGATCCCCACCTGCGCCAGCGGCGCTCCGGCGCGAATGCGCGGCCCCCGCGCGATGAGGATCCCTTCGAAGCGGTGCATCCCCGTCCAGGCCGACCAGGAGGCCGGCTCGAAAAGCGGCCCCTCCAGCCGCACGTCCATCGTGCATTCCCCATCTTGAAGCAGGAAGACCACATCCGGCGCCTGCTCGGAATGCTCGCCGCGGAAGACCTCCTCGCGCCGGGCGGCGATGGTGAGCATCGGCTTCCCGGTCGCCGGGTCCCGTAGTTCCCGCAAGCAGGCGATGATCTCGTCCCTCACCTGCTCGTACTGCTCCGGCGGAACGCTCCCGTACACCTCTCTCCCCTGGAGGTTCACGTACGCACCCATCTCTGTAACGGAGGGCGCGTACGCCCGCGTCTTCGACCAGTTGATCCAGCGCCAGA
>Ga0315286_10003286_pt1 | contig 15234 bp, 11 predicted proteins | sample YL17G10_0_MG_FD_205038 | JGI IMG/M metagenome (GOLD analysis project Ga0315286, IMG submission 205038) | Sediment microbial communities from Yellowstone Lake, YNP, Wyoming, USA - YL17G10_0 | ecosystem: Environmental > Aquatic > Freshwater > Lake > Sediment | place: USA: Wyoming | collected...
CTGGAGGCACGCCTTTCCCATGTCGTGTCCACGAGCACCACGCCGCAAGTCCAGGTCGTGCCGATCGAACACCGGGCGGTATCGCCCTTGTATCCGTCGGTTTTTGTCTCGCGTCGGTTATCTTCGGTTTTGCCGATCGTGAAACGGAATCCGGGAAAAACGACCGAAGACCAGCTGGTTGCCACGGACCGGGCGCTGGCCGCGGCCGTTACCGTCAGTTCCGACGGCTGGCTTGCTGTTCCATCCGCGGCATTAAATCTGTTCCGCGTGTCGGATGTCGGCGTCGTGTCCGGCGGGCAGATCTATCCGATCGTGCGGGCGGTGCGGGATACGGTGACCGACGTCGTTTTTTTGAAAATCGATGCGCACGATCTTGCGCCGGCGGCATTTATGCGTGCCGACGATGTCGTGACCGGCATGGGCGCATGGACCGAGTCGGTGCCCAAGCGTTTTTTTGCCGAAGCGATCGTGGATACGCGCACGTTCGCGACCCTGGCCCCGGTTTTGAGCGAACGCGCCACGCGGCGGTTTTTAGTCAGCGGCGCCTCGGGTGCGGGCATGGTCGGAGGCGCAGTTTGGGATGAGAACGGACAGCTGATCGGACTGCAGGAAGCGGAAGCGGCTGGCGGCTGGCGCGTTATTCCGGCGGGCTCGCTAGGTTCCGCGCTCCGTTCGGTATTGGCCGGACAGGATATCCAACATGCCTCGCTCGGCCTCCGGGGATTCGATCTCGCGAGTCTCGCGGTGGATGCGAAAAGCCGGACGCTGCCGCTCCAGGGATTCTGGATCAAAGAAGTCTTGCGTCCGCCGGTTGGCGGACCGGCCGCACTGTTTTTGAAAAGCGGAGACGTGATCGAGAAAGTGGAACGTGATCTTCTGGATGGCGACGCGGATCTCGGCGAGCGGCTGCTTGATTACGCACCCGGCACCTCGGTCACGCTTTCCGGAAAGAGGGGAGACCAGCCGCTGTCAGTCACCGTGACTCTCGGTTCCGTCGTGACCAGCGAGAAGTTGAAATAATAAATAATAAAAAAACTATGTCCGACGATCTTCGTCCGTTTGTCCGCCGGTGGCCGCTCCTGCTCGTGTGCGCCGTTGCTGGCGCCGCGCTCGCGCTTGCTGCGTCGTTCGTTTTTCCATTGCGTTATTCTTCGACGGTCCGTCTCCTTGTCACGCAGAGCGTGGCGGCGGACGTCGATCCCTTCACGGCGATGAAGTCGGCGGAGCGCGTGGCGGGAAATTTGGCGGGACTCGTGCACACGTCCACGTTCATGGAAAAAATCCTTTCGTCCGTGCCGGGCTTTGATCGCGCTTATTTTCCGGCGGATGACTATGACCGGCGGAAGCTGTGGAGCAAGACCGTGGAAACTTCGGTCGAGCCGTCTACGAGTTTTTTGACGATCGTGGCCTTTCATCCGCAGGCGTCGCAGGCGAATCTCCTTGTGAGCGCGGCGGCAAAGGATCTGACAACCGAGGCAACTTCTTTTTTTGGGGCTAACGTTCGCGCCCAACAGATAGATTCCCCGTTAAATTCCCGTTGGTTCGTCAGGCCGCGGATTTTGCGGAACGGCGTTTACGGCGGGCTAGCTGGTTTTTTGGTTGGGTTGGCCTGGGTTTTGATCCGTCCAAGACGTAAGGATCTGGAGTAGCTATTTATAAAATTTGGCGGTGTTGAGAGAAAAAAGCACCTTGTTTCCGCCAAACCAGGACAAGGCTCTTTTTTAGGCGTGAACTCTTGACAAAAAACTCTTTTTCGTGTATGGTTTGGCGTTAATGTAGTGGCGGTTTTTCAGGAGACGGTGTTTGAAGCCGTTCCGGCCGGATTGGGGAGTATTCCTCCTCTCCCCGAGCCCGTGGCGGGACGGCTTTAAACCCTGTCATTCGTAGGTGGGAGGAAGCAGATGGGAGGGTTTGTACCTACACATAGAGATAAAGGAAACGAAAAACTTCGGCGCGCAAGCGCCATGATCTTGCGGTTCAGCCGTCAGCGAGTGCTGTTCGGTTGCAAGAGTTCCGATGACCAACCAGGAGGAAGAGATGCGTACCCTGATCGCGACGTTCGGCGTTTGCTGTCTCATGTTTTCCGGAACCAACCTGTACGCCGGTACCGACATCGGTGACAAGCTCATCTCGTCGACGAAGTGCAGCGAGCTCACGGGCAAGATCATCGCGGAGGTCAAGGCCGCGGCCGAGACGCACAGCGTGTGCGTGGACCCCGAGGCGAGCATGCGGCAGTTCATCGAGATCCAGAATGCGTGCGTCGACGATCAGAAAACCGTCAACGAGCGCATCATGGAGATCCTCAAGAACTGCGCGCCGCCGAAGTCGGCGACCAAGAAGCCGAAGCCGGCCGGTCCCGTGCAGTTCGTCTGCAACCGGTACGACGTGAAGAACGGCTTCGCGGTCCAGCAAGGCGTGGACTGTCTCTGCAATCCGGATCGGGTGCAGGCGGCGGATGGGTCGACGATCGACCTTCCCCGCGTCTTCATTCCGCTGTTCTGGTACCGGGACGATACGCGGCGTGGGGGCGTTTGCCTTCTGCGCAACATCGGTCCGGGTCTCCGGCGCATCGCCTACCTGGAAGTGAAGCTCGCGCTCGAGGACATGCTCAAGAACGGGGAGCTGGCCGTCGTGATCCGCAACGAGATCACGGTCCAGCTCAAAGCGCTGGTCCACTTCGGTGACAAGGCCGCTCCGGCGTCGTACGGCGAGTTCATGACCCGCACGAACGAACGGCTGGAGAAGCTGGAGAAGGAGCTGCCCGTCGTGCGCGCGATCGCCGAGGGCGCCAAGCAGACGGCTGACGAGGCCAAGAAGGAAGCTGGCGAGGCCAAGTCGGTCGCGTACGACGCCAAGCAGGGCGTTGACAACGTCGGGCGCGAGCTCGAGGGTCGGCCCCCTGTGACGGAGGCGCCATGCCCACCGGGTACGCTGTCCCTCGTGGACAAGCGGCTCGTCGGTGTGGATGTGGAGCCCTTCGCCGGGGCCATGCAGATGATCAGTCCCAAGGCGCCGACGGTCGTGACCTACGGTGCGCGGCTCGAGCTGCGCATCCCGCTGGGCGCCGGCTCGCGCTGGTACGCGCTGGTCGGCGGCGAGGTTGGCGGCGCGACCGTGGTGGGTACGGACATCTCGTCCGCGATCTATCTCTCCGGCCACTTCGGATTCCAGCGACGGTGGGACCGGGTCGCGTTGGGGTTCGGGGGAACGGCCTACGGGCTGCTCCTCACCGAGCTGCAGTCCATGGGCATGTTCAAGGGGAACTCGCTCGGGTACGGCGGCGGCCTGTTCGTGGAGCTGGCCATCAAGCTCCTCGATCACCTGGACTTCATCGCGGCGGTCAGCGGACAGGTCGGCAGGCAGGAGGCGGTCTATGCCGACAACCTGTGGGAGGGGATCGGGTTCGTGGTCGGCGCCCGTCTCGGCTTCCGCATCCGGTTCTAGTATCATCTGAACCGGCGGCGGCGCATATTGCATTACTTAACTTAAAGAGGGACACAGAGGCAGCATTTCTGTGTCCCTCGCTCGTTCGAACCGATCTCATCGAGGTCGTTTCAAACGAGCGTACATTCATAATAAGATTCAGATCGACTATTGGTTCCTTTTCCCGTGCGGAAAGGGGACATGAGATAGAGGCAGTCCGGGGCGAATGGTTCGCTCTGGATGACCATGGGTTCCGACGACCACTGGATGAAGAGGGAGAGAGCCATGCACACGAAGCGGAATTTCCTGAAGGTGTTTGCTTGTTTCGCGCTGTTCACGGGCTGCGTCATCGACCACAACTACCCCGCGGAGGGCGGAGTGCCGGCGGACGGCGTCGTGCAGCCGGCGGATGGCGTCGTGGTGGGGGACATGGCCAAGAAGCCGGACGACCTGACGCAGGTTTCGACCTGCGGCAACGGGTCGGTCGCGTGCGGTCGGCTCTGTACCAAGTGCGTGGTGGGCGTGTCGTGCGTCGGCGCAGACGACTGTCTGTCCGGGATCTGCACGAACAACATGTGCGCGGACGCGGCGGCGACCTGCTCGGACGGCCAGAAGAACGGCACCGAGACGGACGTCGACTGCGGCGGTTCGTGCACCGGGTGCGCGGTCGCCAGGGCGTGTGCCAAGGGCAGCGATTGCCTCAGCGGCATCTGCCAGAACCTGGTGTGCATCGCTTCGGCAGTGACCTGCTCGGACGGCCAGAAGAACGGCACCGAGACGGACGTCGACTGCGGCGGTTCGTGCACCGGTTGCGCGGTCGACAAGGTCTGCGCCAAGGGCAGCGATTGCGCTAGCGGCATCTGCACCAACAACCAGTGCAAGGCGGCGGTCACGGCGAACTGCTCGGACAGCCAGAAGAATGGCGCCGAGACGGACGTCGACTGCGGCGGCGGGTCGTGCACGGCGTGCGCGGTTGGCAAGGCTTGCCTCAAGGGCAGTGACTGCGTGGGCAGCACCTGCACCAACAACGTCTGCGCTTCGACGTCGTCCACTGCGACCTGCTCGGATGGGAAGCAGAACGGCACGGAGACGGACATCGATTGCGGCGGCTCGTGCGCGGCGTGCGCGGTTGGCAAGGACTGCCTCAGGGGCAGCGATTGCATCAGCGGCACGTGCACCAATCAGATCTGCGTCGGGACGTCCGTGACGTGCTCGGACGGCATCAAGAACGGCGCGGAGACGGACGTGGACTGCGGCGGCGCGAGCTGCTCGCGGTGCACCGAAAGCAAGATCTGCTACCAGGCCAGCGACTGCGCGAGCACGAACTGCTGGCAGGGCTACTGCAGGACTACCTCGTGCACCGACGGCATCATCGACGGGTACGAGACGGATCAGGATTGCGGCGGCGGCATCTGCGCGACGTGTGCGTACAACAAGCACTGCGTCAGCGGTTCGCGGGACTGCCAGAGCGGCGTGTGCAATTCCAGCGGGTACTGCACGCTGGCGCCGAGCTGCTATGACAACTCGCAGAACGGGCAGGAGACGGACGTCGACTGCGGTGGGTCTCTCTGCTCCAAGTGCGTCGCGGGCAAGCATTGCGTCCAGAGCAGCGATTGCCAGAGTGGCGCCTGCTCGAACAGCCTGTGCGGGTCGGGCGGGAGCGGCGGGAAGGCGAACGGCGCGTCCTGCGGAAGCTCGTCGGAGTGCGCCAGCGGCCTGTGCTCGAACTACGTGTGCACCGCGCTGGGCGGCGGCGGGAAGGCGAACGGCGCGGGTTGCGGGGGCAGCTCGGAGTGCACCAGCGGGTGCTGCGCAAGCAGCATCTGCGGGGACATCTCGACCTGCAACAGCAGCGGGCTGCAGCTCGGTCAGACCTGCTCGTATTCGGAGCAGTGCTCGAGCAAGGCCTGCCTCGACACGTGCGTGAGCGCGAGTCAGGCGGCGACGTGGCGCGTGGTGTACGATTCGCCCGGCGCCATCACGGCGTCGTCCATCACCCTCCAGCAGTGGGAGGACTGGACCTCGACGGTGACGCAGAGCGGGTGCGTGAGCAGCGCGGCGTCGCACTTCGAGTGCAACATCAACACGGTTGCCGACAAGCCAGCGGCCTTCCAGGCTGCGGTCGTGGTCGGCGGCGTGACGCACTGGGCGCTTGGTGGAATGAACGGCCAGGTCGTCTACTACGGTACGCTCAAGGTGTATCGCGGAGGCGTCCTGCAGACGGCAGACCCGATGACCAACGGGAACCAGGGATTCAACCTGCATGTCCGTCAGACGGCGTGCAGCGCGAAGACCGCCCGGGTCTCCGGCATCTGCCAGTAATCACCATGATCTGAACGGAACTACTTCGAGATCCCCAAGGCTACGGCCAAGGGGGTCTCTTTTTTTGTTTTGTCCTTCCCGCGAAAGCGAGAATCCATCAGAGTCGGATGGATCCCTGCGTCCGCATGGATGACAGCCTTTTTGTTTTGAGACGACAATTGCTCGACCTCTGGGGCATCGGGAAAGAAACCGCGTACACGATATTATTATACGGATTGAACCGGCCGATTTTTGTGGTAGATGCTTATACGCGGAGATTGCTGGTTGATTTGACGCACGATGAGACATGGAACAAAAAAGAATATGATGAAGTGAGAAAACTATTGGAAAGCGCGCTCAGCCGAAACCCCACCAGCTCCCGTTCAAAGCTTCACTCGTTCGCTTCAACTCAGGGGAGGGCGATTCAGATCTCCCTGATAAGGGAGACACAGAGGGTTTCGGGAGGGCGGGTTTCGGGTCTGGTTGATCTGTTCCAGCAATCCCATGCCTTGATCGTCCAATGGGGAAAGTTGCGCAAGCGATGACGAGCGGGCAGAATCCAAGCGCATGGAAAATCTGCTTGAGAATTTGAATGAATCGCAGATCAAGGCGGTCACGCATACGGAAGGGCCGCTCCTGATCGTCGCCGGCGCCGGAACAGGTAAAACCACGGTTCTTACGCGGCGGTACGCGCAATTGTTGCAGCAGGCCGGTTGTACGACGGAACACCTGTTGGCGCTGACCTTTACGGAAAAAGCCGCGTCGGAGATGGAAGACCGCGTTCTCCAGCTCCTGCCCAGCGGCACATACGACTTTTGGATTTCCACGTTTCACGGTTTTTGCCAACGCGTTTTGGAGGCGCACGCTTTGGAAATCGGCTTGCCGAACCAGTTCAGGCTTCTCACACCGACTGATGCGTGGCTGCTCTTGAAGCGCCGGTTTTCGGAATTGCCACTCGACCATTACCGGCCGCTTGGGAACCCGGTCAAATTCCTTCGTTCACTTTTGCAACACATCAGCCGCGCCAAGGACGAGGGGATCAATCCGGCAATGTATCAATCGTTTGTTCAAAACGTGGTTTTGGATGGTGATGTCGAAGTGGTGACCGGGGAGCGGAAGCGTTTGCAGGAATTGGCGGACGTTTATAGCGCGTACCGGAAGATCTTATTGGAAGAAGGATGCATGGATTTCGGGGATTTGATTTTGGAAACTTTGCGTCTGTTCCGCGAGCGGCCGGCCGTGCTGGAGGAGTATCGCCAGCAGTTTAAATTCATCATGGTGGACGAGTTTCAGGATACGAATTGGGCGCAGTACGAGCTCATCAAACTTTTGGCCGGAACGCAAAAAAATTTGACGGTCGTGGGCGACGACGACCAGGCGATTTACAAGTTCCGCGGGGCGTCGCTCGCGAATATTTTGCAGTTCCGCGACGACTATCCGGAAGCGGTGACAATCATGCTCACGCACAACTACCGTTCGCGCAAAGAAGTGCTGGACGTGGCGTACAGATTCATCAAGAAAAACGACCCGAATCGTCTGGAAATCAAATTGAAAGACACGGGGCTCACGAAACAATTGGAAGCGAAAAACGGCGACGGAGGAAGCGTCGCGGTGATCTGGAAACATAGTCTGGAAGAAGAGTGCGAGACCGTCGCGGAACGGATCAAGGAGATCAAGCAAAAAGACGCGGAATCGACGTGGAACGACTTTGCGATTCTGGTCCGGTCCAACGACAGCGCCGAGCCGTTTGTCCGCGCGTTCGAGCGGCATGGAATCCCGTTCCAATTTCTGGCTTTACGCGGTTTGTATGCCAAGCCGGCGGTGCTGGATGTGGTCGCCTTGCTGTCGCTTTTGGACGACTATCATGATTCGCCGTTCGTTTGGCGCGTGCTTTCGTTGCCCTCCTATCCGTTTCCGCAAACAGACCTGGCCGAGGCATTGCATTACGCGACGCGCAAAGGCATGACGCTCTGGGACGCGATAAAAGAATGTGCGCGGGGCAACCCGGAAACGCAAACGAGTAAAGATGGTGTTCAGATCGCGATGAAGCTCGTGATGCATGTCGAGGGGCTTTCCGAGGCCGCGAGACGTGAGCCGCCGCTCAAAGTTTTACAGCTCGCCCTGGATAAAACCGGGTATCTTGGTTCGGTGATGCGGCTGCCGGAACGGGAAAAAGTCGAGGCCATCCAGCTTTTAAACGGGTTTGCGGATCGGTTGAAGCGTTATGAGTCATCCACGCACGGGCCGACCATGCACGGATTTCTTGAAGAATTGAGGCTCGAGATCGACAGCGGCGAGGAAGGCGCGCTGGATTTTGACCCGAATGCCGGTCCGGAATTCGTCAAAATCATGACGGTCCATGCGGCCAAAGGCCTTGAATTCAAGCACGTGTTCGTGGTTTCGCTTGTGGACCAGCGGTTTCCAACGCGGTCGCGGGGCGACGCGATTCCGTTGCCGGACGGCCTGGTCCAGGAGCGTCTGCCGGAAGGGGACATCCATCTGGAAGAAGAACGGCGGCTGTTTTATGTGGCGCTGACGCGCGCAAAAGAAACCGTGACGTTGACCGGCGCAACGCATTACGGCGGCACGCGCGCGAAAAAACCCTCGCCGTTTTTGGCCGAGGCCGAACTTTTGGTGCCGGAAGCGGACGCATCGGCGGAGGATAAGGCGAAACGACTCGCCCCGCCGGTTGTCGTAAGCGAAGTCCGTGAACAACTCGCGCAACTTTATCCGCTGAAGCGGCGGTTCAGTTTTACCCAACTCGCGGCATTCCGGAAGTGTCCGTTGCAGTACAAATTCGCTCATATCTATCGGATTCCAATTCTTGGCTCGTTTCAAAAAAGTTTCGGACAATCGCTTCATCTCGCGTTCCAGCGGATCCTGGAATTACATCTGGTGCGCGGAAAATCCGTGCAGGTCAGTTTGTTCGGCTCGGTGGAAATTCCCGCGATGACAGCCGGCGGATTCCGCGTGACCGAAGAGGAAGCCATGCGGATCTACGAGGATGCGTGGATTGACCAGTGGTATGAAAGTCGGCAACGGCATGACGAATACAAAGCGCGTGGAAAAAAGGCGGTAAAGAATTTTTGGGCCGCGTGCGCGGAAAAAGCGCCGGACGTCCTCGAAGTCGAGAAAGAATTTATTCTGGTGATGGGGCAACATTCTTTAAAAGGGAAGATCGATCGCGTGGACCGGATACCGGATGGTTTGGTCGCGGTATTTGATTATAAGAGCGGCGAACCGAAAGAAAAATTAGAAGCGGAGGAAAAAGAGCAGCTGCATCTTTATCAGATCGCCTTGGAAGAAAAGGGCGTGAAGGTCGGACGGCTTGCGTATCTGTACGTCGGTAATTGGGTCATGAAAGAGGTGGAGCTTTTGACCGGAACGGACCGCGAAGAATTTTTGGAAAAAATGGAAGAGCGCATGGATGCGATCCTGATGTCCGATTATCATCCCACGCCCGAGCCGTTCACGTGCAAGTATTGCGATTTCCGGAATATCTGCGAGTTCAAAAAAACCTAGAAACAAAAACCGCCCCGGCAAGCCGGAGCGGCGGAGAGCGGATGGAGAGAGCGGAACTGGCGTGAGACTACCGGCCGTAGAACATCTTGCGTTCCGCGGCGGTGTAGAACTCGTTCCAGTCCGGCGGAGGACCCGGGTGCACGACGTACCCTTGCATCCCTTCGTACAGGTCGAGCGGGCGGACGTGGCAGCCGGCTTCGGCCGCGAGCTTCATTGCAAAGCGGCGGAATTGAAACGTCGGCTTCTTGGACTCGTTGAACCAGACGACCGCGTGGTCCTTGCCCATGGGCCAGTACAGGGGGCGGCGCTCGTCTTCGTGCATGCGGTCGATCCAGACGATGCCTCTCTTGGGATCCCAGTTGATGAGATCGTCGGGCTTGAGACGCGTCTCACAGTCCACGGGAAAAATGAAGCTGGTTGGTTTTGTTTTGGTGCGCATCACTTCTCCTTGCGTTTGCGCGGGAGCTTCAGCGTCGGTTCGTCGTCGCGGAGTTCGAGAAAATAGTGTTTGACGCCACCTTGCTGTCCGCTTCTGACGCGGAACAGAGGAAGCCGTTTTTCGAGAAACACGACGGGATCGTCGCCGGGGCAAAGCCGGAATGCGGGAGCTGGTTGGAAAGGTCCGATACCGGGGCGGGCGAACTTGATCGTGTAATCACGGTAGTCGTACGTCGCCATGTCGCCAGCCTGGAGTTCTGTCACAAACCCCAATGGCAACGTGAATTCCATCGCCATGGAGGTTCCTCCTTTCTTGGCCGGAAGACGTTACCATAGCCTTGTTTTTGTTGGAAGTATCGGCATCGACAGCCGGGTGTTTTTTCGCTAGGATGAAGAGCGAATTATGACCCCATTTTCGCGGGGAAAGATCTCGGAATTATTGGCCGGGCTGAAGCCGTCACCTATCGAGGAGGTGCCGGAATCCGCCCGTGTCACCGTGCATGCGGCCGTCAGCCGGTTCGCGGTGCTGTATGAACGGATCCGGAACGCCGTGGATTACAAAGACGAACACCTGCTGCGCAAGGCGGCGATCTTGCGGATTTTGAAACGCCAGCTCGTGCTGGAAGAAGATCCGGCGTTGGTCGCGATGCACCTGATCCGCGAACTGATCGCGGCGCGGTATTTGCCCAACGGCACGCTGCCGGAAAGTATTATTGCGCGCGTCGCCCTGGTCGTGCGGAAATTTCAGGCCGTTACAAAAGCGAAAGTCGGGACCGAACGTCACACCGAATGGCTGATGGGCATCGTGTCCGCGGAACTGGAAGAATTGCTGAATGATCCGCGGCAGGAAAAGGTGCTCGTGAATTTCCTGTTCGAACAGCTCGGCGAACGGATCCTGGTTTTGGGCGTGGATATGGACGAGACGAGCCGGCGCCTGCAGGTGTATATCGCGTGCCACCGCGCCTTGTACAAAGCGGACGACGAAATGATGGGATACAAGCTGGTGCGCGCCTACCATTCGGCGTGGATCCATCCGGAAGACTGGATTGACCGTCCGCAAGACATGGCGTTGCAGATGATCGGGATCGAACAGAGCGTGCAGACGCAGCTGGCCAATCCCATGGCGCAGAAGTTTTTGCATGCGGTGAAAGTGTGGGCCGTGCCCCTCTCGATCCTGCGCGAGGCGTTATTGGAAAAACCCGAATACGCCGAACGTCTTTTGGAAAAACCGGATGAGCTCCATGCGGCGATCGGGCGCATCGCGGAACGGCGGTACCGGATTTCGAAGGGAAAGCTCCGCCGCGGAACGGTGCGGGCGATGATTTACCTGTTTCTCACCAAGATTTTGCTCGCGCTCGCGCTCGAGATCCCGTTTGAGTCGCTGCTGTACCACGCCGTCAACCGCATCGCGCTTTTGATCAACATCCTGTTCCCGCCCGTGCTCATGTTCCTGATCGGCTCGCTGATCAGCGTGCCGGGAAAAGAAAATATTATTCGCATCCAGCAGAGCGTGGACGAGCTCCTTTCCATCGAGGGACCAAAAGGAAAGGAAATCCGGATTGCGAAGATGCGGGGCGGCTTCGGACGTTTCCTGTTCCGTCTGGCGTATGCGGCCACTTTCCTCCTGACCTTCGGACTGATTTATTTCCTGCTGAATCTGGTCGGGTTCACCTGGGTCAGTTCGACGATCTTCGTCCTCTTTTTGTCCCTGGTCAGTTTTTTCGCATACCGTCTGCGGAATGCCGCGCGCGAATACGTGATCGTGGAACAAAAGGTGACGTTCCGTTCGGTGGTGATCGACTTTTTCTCGATCCCGGTTTTGCGCGCCGGTCAGTGGCTTTCCCGTTCCATTTCGCGGCTCAATGTCTTTGTGTTTTTCTTTGATTTCATGATCGAGGCGCCATTCAAGATTTTTCTCAACGTGCTCGAAGAATGGTTCGCGTTCATGAAGGAGAAGAAAGAGGAACTGCAATGAAGTATCTCAAATTCGCTTTATTGTTCCTGTGGGCTGTTTGCGTGGCCGGTTTGTTTTGGTTCATCCATCAGCATGGTATCCATTTGCGGGAACTTCCGGCATTGATCCGCCGCGAAACCCTGGAAGCCGGGTTCTGGGGGCCGCTCCTGATGGTCGGTTTGTACGTTTCGTCCACGGTTTTGCTGTTTTCCAAGGGCGCCATTGATGTTGCCGCCGGCGCTATTTATGGGCCGCTCCTTGGCAGCGTGATCGTCCTCATGGGATTGAACCTGGCGGGCATTGCCACGTTTTATTTTAGTCGCTACTTTGGCCGGCACTTTGTCCGCGAACACGAAACCGGATGGCTCAAGAAGTACGATGACCTGTTGCACGAAGAAGGGTTTATGGCCGTGTTGTTCATGCGGCTCCTGTTTTTTCCTTTTGACATCGTGAGCGTCGGATGCGGTTTGTCACGGATGTCCTTTCGCCAATTTTTTTTGGGAACGTTTTTTGGGAGCATTCCGCCGACCGTGACCTATGTGGTCCTTGGCGGCTCGTTTGCGCGGCCGCGGACATGGATTCTTTTTGGCATTTTATTCGTGTGTTCGGCCGGCGTGGCGTTTGGGTTGCGGCGCTTGCCATGGGCGCGCAAAAAGCTGTATAAGGAGGTGCCAACGTCGTTGGAATAATATATGAAACCCGTCCTCAAAACCGTGAAGACCGCGCACGGCGATCTTCATACGCCGTTTTTTATGCCGATCGCGACGCGCGGCGCGGTCAAAACGCTGTCGTCATTTGACGTGGAGCGCCTCGGTTCGCCTATTCTATTATCGAACACGTATCATCTTTGGCTGCGGCCGGGGCTGGAGGTTTTACGGACGTTCGGCGGACTGCACAAATTCATGGATTGGAAGGGTGCGATTTTGACGGATTCTGGAGGATTCCAGGTGTTCAGTCTGGCAGGCATGCGGAAATTGACGGAGGATGGCGTGGAATTCCAATCGCACATTGATGGCGCCAAGATGATGCTCACGCCGGAAAAATGCATGGAGATCCAGCGCGTGATTGGAAGCGACATCTGCATGGTGCTGGACGTGTGCACGAAATTGCCGGCGAGTGATTCTGAATTAGAGGACGCCCTGGAATTGACGACGAAGTGGGCCAAGCGATCCAAGAAGGAATTCGAGCGGCTGAAAGAAGGTTCGGTCAATCCGGACGCAAAATTATTCGGAATTGTGCAAGGCGGAACGAACTTGGAATTAAGGAAGCAGAGCGCGCGCGAGCTTGTTGAAATTGGATTTGATGGGTATGCGATCGGGGGATTGTCCGTCGGAGAGACGACCGAAGAGGCGTGCAAAGTCTTGGAAGTGTTGGATGAGATTCTCCCAAAAGACAAACCGCGATATTTTATGGGAGGCGCACAGCCGCACGAAATTATCGAATATGTGAAGCGCGGTATCGATATGTTCGATTGCGTGTTGCCCACGCGGAATGCGCGACACGGACAGCTCTATCGTTTTGTTCACGACGATCTGACCAAACCGGATTTTTACGAGCAGATCCAGATCACGAATGAAAAATGGAAGATGTCGAAAGCGCCTCTTTTGTCATTGCGAGGAGGAATCTGCGACGACGCGGCAATCTCCGGAGATTGCTTCGTTCCTCGCAATGACAAAAGCGTGGACGAAGAGCTCTCGCGCTACACCATGGGATATCTCCGCCACCTGTTCACAATTGATGAAATGCTGGCGTACCGGTTGGCGACGCTCGTGAACGTGCGGTTTTATCTTGAATTAATTGAACGGATCCGCGCGGCCGTCAAAGAGGGAATACTTTGAATAAAAGAACCCCTCCGATACGTGCCGGAGGGGTGGGGAAGCGTCCGTCAGAGGAAGACGGGTTGGCGGTTGGAGAACCAGCGGAGGACACAGATGTAAAGCGCGTTGACCGCGATCTTCACGAAGCCGGCGATGCCCATGATGACAAAGTAGCTCAAGCGGTCTTCACTTTCGACGAATTCCTCTTTTTCATTGAGGTCTTCGGCCACGCGCTCTTTGCGGTGCCAGTACTTGGGCACGAGGTTTTGGTCGTGCGCCAGGGGGAAGCAGAGGAACTCGAGAAGCCGGCGCCAGCGCGCGGGGCTTTTGCGCCAGCGGGCGCGGATGAGGTTGCTGAAAAGGGCGATCAGGAGATTGCAAGCGAGAATCCCGCCCGCAATCCATTCCGGGCGCATCGTTCGCATGGGACCTCCTATGGAGTGGAAATGACCTGAGCTAAAGTCTCATGCCTATATCAATATGTCAACGGAATCACGGGTCCTGCCACGGCTCACACTTTTCGTCCCGACGTCGGGACGAGAAAGTATTCGCCGTGTCACCCGTGAAGACGGTACCGTCAGAACCTCCTCTTAGATTAAGAGGAGGTAGGAGGAGTTACTCGCCCTCCGCCGTTTTTTTTGTTACCCTCGGCACATGTCCGAATTCGTGCTGAAGGGAACGGGGGAGGAACGGCCGTTTTCGATTGATTATGCGCATGCGCTGAACCAGGAACAGCTGGACGTGGTTTTGCATGGGGATGGGGCGTGTCTGGTGCTGGCCGGCGCGGGATCGGGGAAGACGCGGACGCTGACGTATCGCGTGGCGTATTTATTGGAACAGGGCGCGGATCCGGCGTCTATTTTATTACTGACCTTCACGAACAAGGCGGCGCGGGAAATGGTGGGACGCGTATCCGTGCTGGTAGGGGATGCGGCGCGCGGGATTTGGGGCGGGACCTTCCATGCGGTGGCGAGCCGGTTGTTGCGCCATTTTGCCGCGGACTTTGAGTACGCGCCGAATTTCTCCATTCTCGATCAGGAAGACAGCAAGGATCTGATCAAGGCGGTGATGAAGGATTTGTCGATCGATCCAAAGGCGCGACGGTTTCCGTCCGCGATGGTGGTCCAGAATATTATTTCGTATGCGCGCAATGCCCAGCGCCACATTGACGAAGTACTGGAGGAGAAGCATCCGAATTTTTTCGCGTTCAGCAATGACGTCGAAGAAATTGCGCGGCAATACCAGCAGCGGAAAAAGACCGCGAACGTGATGGATTTTGACGACCTCCTGTCATACCTCGCCATGGTTTTGGAAGATCCGGCGCGCGGGAATGCGGTTTCGACGCGGTTCCGGTACGTTTTGGTCGACGAGTATCAGGATACCAACGCGATCCAGGCGCGGATCGTGAAAGGATTCGCCAAGGTCCATCAAAATATCGTGGTGGTCGGCGATGACGCGCAATCCATCTATGCGTTCCGCGGGGCGGACGTGAAAAATATTTTATCGTTTCCGAACCAGTGGCCGGAGGCGCGGATATTCCGCCTGCTCACAAATTATCGTTCCACGCCGGAAATTTTGGACGTGGCGAACGAATCGCTTTCGCGCAACATCGAACAATTTAAAAAAGACCTGGTTGGAATGCGCGACCGCGGGGAAAAGCCCAAGCTCATCCCGTGTGCCAGCGCCGTGCAGGAGGCGCAATACGTGGCCGAACAGATCCTCGCACTTCGTTCCCGCGGTATGGCGTTGCGTGATATCGCGGTTTTGTTCCGTTCGAGC
>Ga0315286_10003287_pt1 | contig 15233 bp, 14 predicted proteins | sample YL17G10_0_MG_FD_205038 | JGI IMG/M metagenome (GOLD analysis project Ga0315286, IMG submission 205038) | Sediment microbial communities from Yellowstone Lake, YNP, Wyoming, USA - YL17G10_0 | ecosystem: Environmental > Aquatic > Freshwater > Lake > Sediment | place: USA: Wyoming | collected...
TGCAATACAATCGTCACTACCAACATAATTTGTAAATGATTGCTCAAACTTTTTTACTTTATCTGTACCTGATCCTGATGCCCAGAAACGACTATACAATATTTCTTTAACAATACGTTCTTCCTTAGTATCAATAAATGGATCAAATAATTTTATTTGTTTTATCATATCTATTTCAATTCTTTAGTATATTTAGATTTAAGAAATTCTTTATCTTTTTCCAATGAATTCAAATAACCTTCCAATGGCAAAATATTATTATTAATTTTTAATATTTCAGGATTTTTAGAAGTTAAATTCAATACATCATCCATTAAAATTGGTCTTTTTTTAATTTTTGAGACAACCAACTTAATAAATTTTAGATCATCAATTGTATCTAAAGTCAAACGAATGTGTGATAAATCAGTAGAATTTTCCAAGTTAAATGTAATAAATTTATTTTTATGATCATATAAGAAAGGAGTGACATGTTCTCTTTCTGAAGGTAATTTTGCATTTTTCCATGCATTTTCTAATGCATCAAATGAGAATATTTCAACTGCTATTCCAACAGGAAATGTAATTGGATGTGTGTTACCGACATAATCATATGAGTCAGATTGGAATATTTCAATCATTTTATCAAGAATTTGAGGATCAATTAACGGACAATCAGAAGTTATTCTAACTATAGTTGAAAGAGAAAAATGTTTAGCGCATTGATAATATCGGTCCAAAACATCTTCTGAAGAACCTCGGAAGAAATCAATATTGGATTTACTGGCATAGTCTGAAATAACATCATCTTCATCAAGAGTTGTTGTTGCAATAATAATTTTTTTTAAAAACTTACTAGAATTAATTTGGTTTAAGACATAATCTAATACGGTATATTTTTCATCTAATAGTTTTAAAACTTTTTTTGGTAATCTTTTGGAACCCGTTCGTGCTTGAATTATACAGGCCATGTTTTTAGTCATCAAATTAGATTTCACGTTATTCGTATATGTGTCTAATTGCATTCCTTAATGTATTTTTATTGAATTTAATATTTTTCTAACATTTGTATTATTGATTTTGTTGCGGTACCTGGATTTGCCAAGAAATTTTTCGCAAAATCATTTCCTTTTTTTACTAAATTATCTCTGAATTCTTTATCATTCAAAACCTTGTCAAGTGATGACTGAAAATCTTCAATTGATTTAACTGTTAAAGTTGCTCCTTTTCTGATCATCTCATCGTCTTCAAACCATTCAGAATAAACTAGACATGTAATTGTAGGTTTATTCAAAATCATGGCCTCAAGTAAGATAGTAGAATATTCCATGCATACTAATACATCACAATTTTTCAATAAATCAACAATATTTTCATGCTGATAAATTGGGATTGATTTATCTACATCTTCTACAATCGTTCTAGCATCAAAACTTTGAGATTGTGCTGGATGTAGTTTAACAATTAATTTTTTACCCTCAATATTATTAGATATTTTACAGATATTTTTTAGCATATTTGCATACTCTATGCCTGTAAAAGTAGAACTGTCCATCATTTCATCTTGTTTTGCTAAAGTACTAGATGCGATTAAAATTGTCCCATTGTTTGTACATTGATTTCTAATTTCAAACAAGGAATCAAATCTATGACTACCGGTTAGGACAATATTGTCTTCATTAATTCCCATATTTTTACGATATTTTTTTTCTGTATCATTCCAAATTGCATGTATCAAACCTATTTGCTCAGAGGGATAAAAAAAAGGTAAAAATTTTTCATAGTATTTTGTATATGGTGGAACTCCATGTTGTAAAATAATGCCAGGTATTTTTGATTCTTGTGCAACGTGAATGATAACTTTCTCCTCAACCGCATTTGGATACAGAATTAAAAGACATTTTACATTTATTTTGTTAAAAAGAATTTTAGATAATTCATATCTAGTAATTGCTTCATTAAAATATTTTAAACATGTGTTAATAAAATCATCTTTTATTATAGGCCATAATGTATATCCTTCAAAAGAGAAAAAGGTTTCAAACTCTTTCTTTGATTTTATTTTTTCTAAGTTATTTTGAACTTGTTGTTGTATTTTTAATATATCAGATTTTACTTGTTTATTCATAAAATTTTCTAAACGTAAGATTTTTGATTTTGAATTTTTTATTTTTTTAAAACTTTCTGTATTCCAAATACTGGGTTTTCTTGCATTCAAAAGTATAATTTGTTTATTTAGAGTCGAAAGATTCTTTATAAGATCACTATCAAGTATTGAATTAAAATCCAAGAGTATAATTGATTCAGAGGTGGATTTTTTATTTGAAATGGGTTTTAGGTTAAATATTTTAATAGTGAGTTTTTCAATAAATTGTTTTATTCGTAAGAAATTTTTTCTAGAAATCCATATTGTAAATGATTTTGTACCTAATTTTATTGGGATCTGAATTCTATCATAATAAAGTAAATTTTGTTTTTTTCCAGGTATGAGTTTTATTTGAATTTTATTTGATTTCTGGATTTCTGAAACAATTTTTACTAAATCATCTGAAGCAGTAACAAAAGAAGGTTGTTCTTTATTTAAAATTCTAATTATACAAACAAATTTTTTTACTATTTTTAAAAAATATAATCCTATGAATTGATCTAATAATGAGCCCAAATTCAGATTTTCTAGGTAAATATGATCAGTTAACCAGTCTTGTTCATGCCATTTCATGAATTTTTGATAAACAAGATCTTCAATCAGTTTATGATCATCAACATCAAGATAATTTTCTACAATTTCATGTTCAATACCTAATGTTTCTAATTCAGCATGTGTTTTAAAATCAAAGGAAATTATTTTATCATTAGGTTTTTCATTCAGTGTCAAACTTTTGATATTAGAATTTTCATTTAACAATATAATAGAACTAGTCAGATCATTATTCTAAAATTAAATGTGTTAATTAAACTAACTGTGTAATAAATCAGATAAGATAACTTTACAAATGAAATATAAAATTGATTAATACATTGTATGGCTTTTTAAATTTGCCAAGAATTAAATTTAATAATTATATTTATCAATAAAAAATTTTAAAGTAGTACAATCTATTCCTTCTCCAAATATTGTTCCACCTTCTGTAGCATTAACAGTTTTTACAAATTTTGATGCTTTTAAAATGAATTCTTTAAGAGCGTTACTATAATATTGAAAAATTGGATCCTGTTGACATGAAACATTAAACTCAGGATTATGTATTTCAGGATATGCTTTTTTGAATTCATTACTATTTTTGTCGGTGTTTTTTGGTAAAAAATGATCATCTGAACTTCGTTCATTTGAATAATATCCATGATCAATTCCTATCAAACCAACATGAGAGTGTTTCAAAAGAGTCCAACTTACAACCCAAGCTGATGTACCAACATTTCCACCTGTTTGTATAGCGGGTAGACCTTTAGGATGTTTTTCTGTTTTAGACATAATTCCACTAATATAATTAAATGAGTTTTTTCCTTTATTATAATCCACAAGTGTATGTATCCAATATACATCCATACCTGTTTCTTTTATTTTATTGTAAGTAAGAGGAGAAACGGTAGATGAAAGTATACATTTTATTTTATTGCCATATTTTTTTATGATTGGGTCTTCATACAACTTTTTTTGTCGTTCTTGAGTATCTATAGTCATCACAAAAAAATTTTTGAATTTTTCTGGTGTTATTCCTGCTTTTAATACATCTGCTAAAGATCCATCAGAACACAAAATTGTTCCTTTGTAATTACTTTTAGATAAAATTTCAAGATGATTATGTTTTTTTATAGAAGGTCCACGTCCTATAACTAACGCTGATGATAGAGAATTACTATTTGTTTGCGGTATTAATTCTCTTGCAGAGTGATCATTTTGTATGTTATTCAAATTCATTGAAAAGTTGCGAATCCATTCATCATAATATTTCTCTAATGTGATTTTTTCAAAAATACGTTCTAGTTTTTCTTTTGTAGATTCAGGTTTACTATCATTTAGAAAATATTCAAACCATTCATTCCAAGATTTATCAGCATAACCCATTTCTTCTTTTTTCTTTAACATTTTCTTGAGGATATTTTCTTGTAATTCAAACAGAAATTCCTCAGACATTAATAAAATTTCAAAGTTACAGTATTAAAATCATATTGTTCTTTTATCAATATAATTGTCGATTAAATGTATTTATTTTAATTAAATTTCATCGATGAAAAATTCGTCGTCATCATTTTTACTACGAAAAACCATATGAGATCCTGCGCCTGATCTTTCAATTAATTCTTCAAATTTTCTTTCTTCAAGATCCTCATCATTTTGCTCAATTTTTTTGATTTTAAAATTTCCTTTAATCACAAGTGTGTTTTACAGAAAAGATTATTTATACTTTATATGATTATGCGATAGATTTTATCGCAAATTCTTTTTCGGTTAAACAAACAGGACATCGTTTTTCCCATTTATCGTAGTGTTTCCATCCTCTCATATGTGCAAGTTTCAAAAGTTTTGCCACATCATGATTATGCATGAGATATTTGATTGCTATAAGATCAGCAAAATCAAAATGTTTACTTACAGTACAACTGTAATCAGTTGCATTATTCAATGATAACAAAAATTTTTCTAATGCTTCTTCTTTAATTTTGTCAGTTTTCTCTTTAGGCAAATTTGTAATAATTCCTTTTCTAATCATTTCAAGTCGTTCATCATATTGACCTAAAATAAAATCTTCATTATCCATGAAAATTTTTGTGCCAGGATATGGTGTACAAATAAAAGGATTTACCACGGCACCATTTTTTTCAAAAAAGGATACAGTTTCTAAAACATCATTGATATCCTCGTTTGGATTTCCAACCATGAATGTCATGTGAGGAGGTAATCCTTCTTGTCTCAAAATATCAATAGCACTTTGATTATGTGCAACTGTGACTCCTTTCTGTATATCCTCTTTCAGAACTTTATCACTTCCGCTTTCTCCTCCAACTGAAATAAAAACAAAACCAGCCTCTTTCATATGACGTACAACTTCAGGAGTTATACTTGGTGAATCTCCAGATGTTGCTAATTTTATTTTTTTATGTAATCCTTCTTGAATCCATAAATCACAAAAATCATGCAGTCTCCTTCGATCTGCTGTGAGATTTTCATCTAAAAGACAAATATAATCAATGTTGTATTTTTCCAGTAAGTATAACGATTGATTAACCACATACTTGGGGGAAAAAAATCTCATCACGGCTTGAAATCCAGCTTCTTCATCTAATAGTGCAAGTCGTTCTTTTCCTAACATTGCTTCTTGATCCCAGCGATTCATTCCATTGTGAGTACAGAATGTGCATTGTCGAGGACAACCTCTTTCAGTAACAAAATTTATTCTTCTCTTACTTTTCCAAGCACCAGGAGCCCACATGGAACCAGAGTATTTGAAATAAGATTCCATGTCCAATAAATCATAGGCAGGTAATGGGATATCATCCATGTTTGAAATTAATGGTCTAGGTTCAGTGTACGATAAATTTTTCTCATCTTTATAACAAATTCCTTTAACATTTTTCCAATCTCCTTTCTCATAAGTCCTAAGAACGTCTTTCCAAGTGTCTTCTCCTTCACCTATACAACCGATGTCAATATCAGGATTTAATTTCATAATTTTATCGGGCATGTATGTTATGAAACCACCGCCACAAACAATCAAGGCGTTTGGATTTAACTTTCTGGAAATTTGAATAACTTTCTTGATGTCTTTATACATACTACTTAATCCCCCAATGCCTATAACATCCCATTTTTCAACTGCCATCTGTTTTGCTACATCATGCCATGTAGGCAGAGGACGTGATGAATTTAAATCCATTATAGCTACTTGATGTCCTTCGTTTATTGCAATACTTGCCAAGATGCTAACTCCAGCAGGAATATCAACTGGATCCTGATCAACTCTAACAGGAGGTTGGATCAATAATACTTTCAATACCCCCAAATCACTTCAACACATATAAAAATACAACGTGTCAAAATTTGGAAAAAATGACCATATTGAATTCAATTGAGCAAATATTTTAAATAAACAAAAACACAGTAATCTGAAAAATTATCTACTTTATATAGAATTAAATTATTTATTACCGTAATGACTCGTTATTGTAGAAATTGTCTTTATCCAGAAACGAAACAAGATTTGACCCTTGATAAAAATGGCATATGTTCTGCCTGTAATTATGTTAAGATTAAAGATACAACAGATTGGAACGCAAGACGAAAAGATCTTGAGAAAATTTTTGATAAATTTAGAAGTAAGGATGGAAAAAACTATGACTGTGTTATACCGGTTAGTGGTGGAAAGGATTCACATTATCAAACATATGTAGCAAAAGTGGAGTTTGGGATGAATCCACTCGTTATGGCATTCAGACCAAGGGAATGGACAGAGTTAGGGAGAAGAAATTTAGAAAATCTAAAAACAAAGTTTAATGTCGATTGTATAGAATTTACCCCTAAAAGAGAACTTTACAAACAGATTCAAAAAGTAGGATTCATAGATTTTGGCGATGCATCATGGCCTGAACATATAGGAATTTTTACTGTTCCTGTACAAATTGCTGTAAGATTTAAAATTCCACTTATTATTTGGGGTGAAAATAATCAAGCTGAATACGGAGGGCCATTAGAAGATCAGAGCAAACCTTTCCAAGATATAGACTGGCACAAAAAATACGGTGAATCAATTTATGTAAAAAATCAAACGAGTGGATACAGAGGTATTGAGCACATGACAAAATATGGAATTGATATGAAAGATCTATTACCATATGCTTATCCAAGCGATGAAGAAGTTTTGGAAGTAGGTGTAACAGGATTGTATTTGGGTCATTTTCTAAAGTGGGATGGTAAAAAACAATTAGAGAAAATGAAGAACGAGTATGATTTTTTAGTGCATGACGGACCTATGGAAGGAACATATACAAACTATGAAAATCTTGACAATAAAGGTCAGGGACTTCATGACTATATGAAGTGGATAAAGTTTGGATATGGTAGAACTACTGATCATGCATCAATAGATATTAGACATAAAAGATTAGAACGTAAAGAAGGACTTGAATTAGTAAAAAAGCACGAGGGAAAAATACCAGAAAAATATTTGAATGAATATTTAGAGGACTTTGAAATGACACGGGAAGATTTTTTCAAGATTGTCGATAAACATGCAAATTTTGATTTATTTAAAAAAGATGAAAATGGAAATTTACTTAGAGATAAGTCTGGAAATTTAGAAAAAATAAATTATGATAATATAGAATAATCACTTCTAAAACTAAATAAACTAATTAAAACAACGGATAATAAATTGAAAGGCATAATTTTACATGGGGGGTATGGAACACGATTAAGGCCTTTCACTCATACAATGCCAAAACAATTGTTGCCGATTGCCAACAAGCCAATGTCACAATATTGTCTTGAAGCGTTACGAGATGCTGGAATTAAAGACATTGCAATAATCATAGGTGGTGATAATTCATACAAAGTAAAAGAATACTACGGAGATGGTGGAAAATTCAATGTAAAGTTAACATACATTTATCAAGATGCACCAAAAGGAATTTCTCATGCCATAAGTTTATGTCAGAATTTCATTCAAAATCAAAAATTTATCGTATTTTTAGGTGACAATATTTTAAAAAAAAATATTTTGGAATTCAAAGAAAACTTTCAAAAATCAAATTTTGATGCAACAATTTTACTGTGTGAGGTGGATAATCCAACTCAATTTGGTATTGCAGATGTTAAAGGAAATATAATTAAACAAATTATCGAAAAACCAAAAAATCCACCCTCAAATCTTGCAGTAATAGGAATTTATTTTCTTTCACCAATAATTTTTGATATTATAAAAAAATTAAAACCTTCATGGAGAAATGAATTAGAAATAACAGATGCGCTACAAATGTTATTGGATGAAAATGGCAAAATTAATTATGAAACAGTGACAGAGTTTTGGAAAGATACAGGAACCCCTCACGATATCATCAACGCAAATAAGGCAATTTTAGAAGATATGAATCCATATTTTCACGGAATTATTCAAGGTAATATTACAAAGAGTGGAAATATCATGGTAGATGAAGGCTCAATTCTGGATAAGAATGTACAAATCATTGGACCAGTAATAATTGGAAAAAATTGTAGAATTAACAGTGATTCATGTATTGGACCAAATGTGAGTATTGGTGATAATTGCGAAATATCAAATACAAATATAGATAATTCAATAATTATGTCAGGTTGTAAAATTGATCAAAAAGAAAAAATTTCAAATAGCATCATAGCTTACAATTCCGAAATAAAATCAAAAAAGAATGAAAATGTATTTTTTTTGGGAGAGGATTCAAAAATATTATAAAACGAGATAATTATAATTAAATTTTTAATTCACAATTATTAGATTCCTAAAAAACATCATAATCACCCAATGTAATAAACCAATTATCAAAAATTTTAAGTTGTGGAGAAATTAAATTATTATCTAGAACAGAGATTATAAAGGAAAGTTGTTCTTGTTTTAAAATTGATGGTGCTGTAAAAAATCCAGATGAACATAAAATTTCATTTTCTATCAATCCAGTTTTTGAAGTAGTAATTGCAATAGAAATTCCATTATTCCAAAAACTTTTCAATGCAGTGTAAATAAGATCTAAGAAAGCATCTTTTTGTTTAAATTCTGCGTCTATTAAAAAATCAACAATTACGCCAACTCTTTTTTTATGAATTTCCATTTCCCTAGTGATTACATATCCAATCAAGTTAGAATTAGCTCTTAATGTAAAAACCTGATAATGTCTGGTTGGATGATTCATGTATCTCCATTGTAAGTAATCTTTATTTCTAAAGTGGAAAATTGGTAACCGATGAGATGATTTTGTAATTAAATCATCAAATTCAGATTCAAATTTTTTGTCTAATAATTGGATATCAGATTTGATTTGTTTATTTGGTTTCCAAAATATGTCAAAAGGTTTCATTATTACGGATAGTGGTTGACCAAAATAGCCAGATAATTTTAATGGTTTAACTAAAAGAGGTAATTTACCTATTTCTAAAAAATTATTTTTTGTGAATATTTTAGATGAGTTTGAATTTGGTATTCCATAAATAAATGAAATTTTTTTTTGAGTAAATATTTTAGGGAGATTGGAAACTAGTTGCGTAAAAATTCCTTTTTTTCGATAGTCTGGATCAACAATGGAATTACAGGATAATAGACAAGTAATTTGTGATTGATTAACCATTAAATTCATAGGAAGAAATGCATTAATGCCAACTATGGCATCATTTGCGTTTTCATCTTTTACTGTAACAACAGTAGCTTTACCTTGAGGATTGTGAAGATATTGCCAATCAAAATAAGATGAATTTGATAATTCAGTTTCTCCAAATGTTTTCATTGCCAAATTAAGAATGTCTGATTTTTCTTTTTCTGTTTGATTCCATTCAGAAATAATCATATTAGTTGGATAAATCTCAAGCAAAATATCAATATTCTTATGGTAAACAAATTAAAGATATAAGATTGATCATTAAAAAGAGATACGATTGTACAATCTTTTAGGTATTGATTTTGAAGAATGGTATCATCCAGAATTAATTCAACATAATATTGGCACAAAAAAGAAAGAACCTTCAGTAATAAAAGGAATCGATAAAATTTTAGATTGGTTAAAAAATAACGATATTTATGCTACATTCTTTATAGTTGGTGAACTTTTAGAAAAAAATCCAGAATTAATTGATAAGATTTCAGAAGGTGGACATGAAATTGCATTTCATTCTATGTATCATAAAAAATTGGAACAGAACAATAAAGAAAATTTCAGCAAAGAAATTGAAGAGTTTAATAAATTAACTCAAAAAAAAATTCTAGGATTTAGGGCACCAACATTTTCATTAAATTATTCTAGCTCTTGGGTAATTGATGTCTTATCTGAATACGGTTATCAATATGACAGCAGTATTGTTCCTGCTAAAACTCAATTATATGGTATGCCAAATGCAGAAACAAAACCATACAAAATTACAAGTAAGAATTTAGAAAGAAATGATCCTGACGGAAAATTAATTGAATTTCCATTGCTTACTACACGTATTTTAGGAAAAAAAATTCCTTCAGGTGGTGGATTTTATCTAAGAACTTTACCAATGAAAATAATTGAGAATTCAATTAGACATAACATTACAAAAAATATTCCCTCTAGTTTTTACATTCATTCATGGGAATTAACTCCAGAATTTATGCCAAAAATACAATTACCATTAAAAAACAGATTTGTCACTTATCATAATCTGAATAAAGCATTTTCTAGAATGGATGAATTAGTTAAAAAATTCAAATTTACTTCATTTAGTAGATATTTGTCTAAATTTAATTTCTAGCCAAAAATTGATTTTTTAATAATAAAAGTGAATCATCTAATGATAGAAATTTGAATTTTGTTAAAGTTTGAATTTTAGTAGAATCAAGACATTTGTTAATCCCTGTTTTTACATTTCTGCCTAATTTTTCAATAGAAACTGGTTTTATCAAATTAGAGTCAAGATCTAGTGTGTCTGCAAGTTTTTTACTGAAATCATATCTGTTTATTGAGATATTTGGTGCAGAATGAAAAATTCCAGAGTGATCATTTTTGAGTAAATGTATTATAGAATTTGCAAAGTCATCAGCTATTATTGGAGAGCTTTGTTCATCTTGAATTATTTGAACTTCGTCTTTAGAAGTCAATTTAGTAATTAACCATTGAGCAAAATTGATAGGTTTCATCGAACTTGAAGTTAGATTAGAAAGATATGTCGGTGGCCAGCCATAAAGAACACTTGCCCTTACTACTAAATTGTTAGAATTTTTTAATACTGATTTTTCTCCCATCATTTTTGTATGGCCATAAACATTGATAGGATTGGGTTCATCTGTTTCCACATAAGGTGTTTTTTTATTGCCATCAAAAACAGAGTCAGTAGATAGATGAACAAGTTTACAATTTATTGATTCAGAAATTTGTGAAAGATGATTTACAAAGTCTATGTTGATTTTTTTAGCCTCATCTTTATGTGATTCACAATAATCTACATTATTTAGAGCACATGTATTAATTATGAATTCAGGATGACAATCTAAAATTATTTTTGTTAAATTTTTAAAATCAGTTACATCTAATTTAAAAGAAGTAACAGAATCTAATTTAGGATTACGAAGGTTAAAACTTCCATAAAGATCAAAATCATTTTTTAGTTGAAGAGCAATTTTATAACCTGTTAAACCTCCAATTCCAAGTATAAACAATTTTTGTTTCATATTATTATAAATAATATCAAATGACTATGTGTTTATTAATTTCCTTGCTTTTGTACTAAGAGAGATCATTATAGAATTAATTTTATTGGAATAATTGGTTTCTACAACATCTTGAGGTAAAATGAATTCATTTGAAAAATTTTTGATAATTTCAACATCAGAAAAAAGTCTTATTTGTTTAATGTTATTTCGTTTTTTTATAATTTTAGGATATAATTGCAATAAAGAAAAATAAGATTTTAGTTTCATAAATCCATATCCTTTTTTTAAAAAATAAAAAGATATTCCTGCTTCCAATATTATCAATAATGGAAGAATTTTATAAAAAGTACTTTTTGAATAAAGTGTCAATAAACAGATTAATCTGTTTCTTTCAGTTAGAAAGAATTTTTTTGAACTTGACTTTTCAAGTGTTAAGCTGACACGATGATAGATTATAGACTTTGGTTCAAAATAGGAATCAATACCCAGTAATGATGCTCGCCAACCATATTCAACATCATCATGATATGCAAAGAAAATTTCATCAATATCCCCAATTTTTTTTATTGTATTTTTAGAAGAAAATGTACAAGCTCCAGAAGTATATCCTATCTTTGAAAAATGATCATATTGTGGATCATCTTTTTTTCCTCTTTCTCTAGCATATCCAAAACCAAAAATGTTGATCATGTTACCACAACTGCTAATGATTTCTTTACGTTGTTTCTCCAAAATTTTTGGTTGATAAAGTCCTTCTCCATGTTTTTGATAGCTGTCAATTAAATTTCGCAACCAATACTTTTCAACAATAGTATCGGAATCTAAAAAAACAATAAAATCAGCTTTGTTATTTTTAATTCCAATATTTCTTGCAGCCATACCAATATTTTTTTTATTTTCAATTAATCTAATTTTTTGAAATTTATTTTTACATTCTATATGGCTGTTGTCAGTTGATCCATTATCAATTAAAATTATCTCATAATTACAATTGACGGTTTTTTCTACGGATTCAACACACTCTAACAGATCATGACCGCCATTATAATTTAAAATTATAATACTGATTAGAGTTTCTAAATTGGAATGATTATTTTCTTTATTCAATTTTTTCACTCACTTTACAATACAGAGTAATCTTCACAGATATGGTTTTTCTAACATGATTAATTTAATTTAGTTAATCTTTTCAATATCATTGGGTAGTTATTTTCTATATTTTTTCCAAGGTGTTGGTGAAAGCATTTCACCTGTAGCCAAATTTTTCCACCAAGACTCATTTTCCAAATACCAATCAATAGTTTCTGATAAGGTGTTGTTAAATTGTAGTTTAGGTTTCCAACCAAGTTTATGTCGAATTTTTGTTGAATCTAAACCATATCTGAGATCATGACCAGGTCTGTCTTCAACATAATAAATCAAATCTTCTGATTTATTCATATGTTTTAGAATTTTTTTTACAAGTTGTTTATTTGTTAGTTGGTTATTACCAGAAATATTGTATGACTCCCCACATTTACCTCTTAAAAGAACTTTCATAATTGCATCACAGTGATCATCAACATATAGCCAATCACGAATGTTTTTTCCGGTACCATAGATAGGAATTTTCAAATTTTTTAATAATCGTATAATAGTTTTAGGAATAATTTTTTCGGGAAATTGTCTAGGTCCAAAATTATTAGTACATCTTGTAATCATAATATCAAGATCATATGTCTTAAGATACGATTCAGCAATCAATTCAGCTGATGCTTTAGAAGCTGAATACGGATTTGATGGGTGAAATACATCTTCTTCTTTTGATAATCCTCTAAGTCTACTGCCAAAAACTTCATCTGTAGAAATTTGTAAAAATTTTGTCTTTTTATTATTTTTTCTAATGACATCAAGTATTGTGTATACTCCCATAATGTTGGATTTTAAAAATGGTTCTGAGTCAAAAATGCTTCGATCCACATGAGATTCGGCTGCAAAATTTACTACTGCGTCAATATCAACTATTAACTTTTGTAGTAATTTTGTGTCAGTAATACTGCCTTTAAAGTATTTATAATTTTTATTTTCAATATTCTCTAAATTTTTTTTATTAGAACCTAAAACTTCAGCATCAACATTAATTATTTGAATTTGTGGATAATTGTCTAAGATATGTAAAATGAAATTACTGCCAATAAACCCCAACCCACCTGTTACTAGTAGTTTCATTAAATCACCCAAAAATTAGACATTTCATACTCGTTTTACATCAAAATAATCCCATTTAATACTCTTAAGAATTTAATATGAATGAATTATGATATTTCAAATAGAAGATTTTTTATTATTTAGCTTTGATTAAAAAACATGAAAAATGAATCAATCAAATCGATAAAATTAGAAGTTCATCAAACAAAAGATGTCAATGATCAACATGTCAATGGTGAACTAACAGTAATTTGGAGAGATTGGGATAAAATCCTAGATTTTGAACCTAAAATGATATACGTTTCATCTGTAAATCCAGGTGAAATAAAGGGGCCACATTTACATCTTAAGAGAACAAGTTATTTTGTATGTATTAAAGGAAAAGTAATTTTTATTGTAAAAGATGACAAAGGAAATTATCATGAAATTGAATCTAGTGAAAAAAATCCCGTATTAGTACGAATTCCAAATAATTTTCCTTCTGCACACATAAATTTATCTAAAGATGTATCAACAATTCTTGCATTAGCAGATATTGCATGGAGACCTAATGATGATGAAATGAAAAATGTAGCATTTGATAATTATAATTTAGATAAATGGAAAAAATAGACTAATAATTTGGAAAACGTACAAAAGATAATTAAAGTATAGATTTCTTAATATCATATATGAAAGCAGTAATTTTGGCAGGCGGTCTCGGTACTAGAATTAGTGAAGAGACTCATCTGAAACCAAAACCAATGATAGAGATTGGAGGAAAACCAATACTATGGCACATAATGAAAATCTATTCTGCTTATGGAATTAATGAATTTGTGATATGTTGTGGATATAAAGGATATATGGTTAAGGAGTATTTTGCAAATTATTTTCTACACACATCAGATGTAACTTTTGATATGCAAAATAACAAAATGGAAGTTCATCAAAAATTCGCTGAACCGTGGAAAGTCACATTGGTGGATACAGGTCTAGAAACTATGACTGGTGGGCGTCTAAAAAAGGTTAAAAATTTTGTGGAGGGTGAAACTTTTTGTTTTACTTACGGTGATGGAGTAAGCGATGTCAATATCTCGAAATTAATCGAATTTCATAAAAATAATAAAACCATAGCTACGGTTACAGCTATACAGCCACCTGGAAGATTTGGAACATTGGATATTAGCGGAAATAAAATTACTAGTTTTAAGGAAAAACCTGCTGGAGATGGAAATTGGGTAAATGGCGGATTTTTTGTCTTAGAACCAAAAGTTTTTGATTATATTGAGGGGGATTCAACAGTTTGGGAAAGAAAGCCATTAGAAAAATTAGCAGATGAAAAACAATTAGGAGCATACAAGCACTCAGGTTTTTGGCAACCACTTGATACACTACGAGATAAAAATAGTTTAGAAGAGTTATGGAATTCTAAAAAAGCCCCCTGGAATATTTGGGAATGAATAAAGAATTCTGGAATAATAAAACAGTTCTTCTTACAGGACATACTGGTTTTAAGGGAAGTTGGCTGTCGTTATGGTTACAAAAATTAAATGCAAATGTTATAGGTTTTTCAAAATCTATTCCTACTAATCCCAGTCTTTTTGAATTAGCGGATGTTGAAAATGGAATGACTTCCATTATAGGAAATGTTTGTGATTATGATAAATTAGAAGAAACAATCAAAGAATACAAGCCAGAAATTGTCATACATATGGCAGCACAGGCAATACTACG
>Ga0315286_10003288_pt1 | contig 15232 bp, 13 predicted proteins | sample YL17G10_0_MG_FD_205038 | JGI IMG/M metagenome (GOLD analysis project Ga0315286, IMG submission 205038) | Sediment microbial communities from Yellowstone Lake, YNP, Wyoming, USA - YL17G10_0 | ecosystem: Environmental > Aquatic > Freshwater > Lake > Sediment | place: USA: Wyoming | collected...
ACCGTCGGGCTGATCTGCTCCGAGCGGTCGCGGGTGTGGAAATAGGGATTGCCGGGGCGGTTGCTGATCACCACACTGGAGAGCTCGTAGAAGAGCGAGCTGACGATGGGGTTGACGACCGGCGGGTCGGTGTTGGGAAGCACGTTATCGGGCGGATAATGGCCGAAGTCGGCCTTGTACGATTCGATGGCGGTTGCGATCTGGTTGAGCTGCGCCCGGATCCGGCTCTCCCGGTTGGCCCGGCCCACCCGGGGCGCGAGTCCCACCGCCATTCCGGCCAACAGTCCGATGACAGCGATGACTGTCAGCATCTCGATCAGCGTGAAGGCGCTTACGCCCCGGAGCAGGCCCCGGCCCCCACCTCCTTGGCGGTCAACGGCCTGGTCACCGGCCTGAAATCTGTTCTGAACCTCGTTCATGGCACTGGGTTCTGATTCTGAACTCACCGCTCCCGCAGCTCGTGTTCCATCCGCTCGCTCAGCCACTGCTTTATCATGCTCTGGTAGTTCAAGTACCGTGAGCGGGCCAATCGCTTGATCCGCGCCAGCATCCGCGGGTCGATCCGCAAGGTGATCGTCACCGACTCGGACGATTCCGCCCCGGCTGCCACCGCCGTCTCCATGAGCCGCAGATCGGGGCGGTTCTCCGCCCAGAACGCTGCTTCCGACTCCTCGCTGTCGAAGAGCGGCACTTCCTCCCAACTGGAGAAGGCATTCACGGTTCAGCCTGAGTTCGGACCGATTCGCCAAGGCACCTCGACTGGGTCAAGTCATGCATCCTATTATGCGTCAATGATATGCTACTGAGAAAGGGCTTTGTTGAGCTTGCGTTGGTAGAAGAACTGTTCCTCCGGATCGAACGGCCGGGCAAAGATCACCCGGACTTGCTTGCCGTTGGTCCGATAGACCGAGAACACCCCGATCCCGCTCGCCGACCGGCCCAGGTTAAAGAACCTGGCCTGAACCGAGAATCGCGACGTGTCGGGAAGAAGCTTGACGGCAAAGGGATCCTCGAAGGACTCCTCCACGTCCCGCGGTGTCAAAGAGCTGTCCCACTCGAAGGGCGAATTGTTCCAATCAAACTCCATTCGGGGTTCAACTGTATATCATTCGCCCATGCTTTGTATTGACAATGTATTTACGCATGGCGATTTGGTTTGTCAAACGATTTCTTTGCGGCCTGCCGAAAAAACTCGGCCACCGAGCCCAACCTCGGTGGCCGGTGAGCCTCCGAACCGGGTCACTTCTCGTCGACCTTGCGGTCTTCTCCGCCCGCTTCGCTACCCAGTCGATCAATCATGGTGATCAGGGGCAGGAACAAGGCAATGACGATGCTGCCGACAACGACGGCGAGGAACACAATCATGATCGGCTCCAGCAGGGAGGTCATGGCGGCCACAGCATTGTCCACCTCGTCATCGAAGGTGTCGGCAATCTTGAGGAGCATCTCGGGGAGTGCGCCCGTCTGTTCACCGACGTCCACCATGCTGATGACCATGGGGGGAAAGACGTTCGAGGACTCGAGCGGGGCCGTGATGGTTTCGCCCTCCTTGACACTCTCGTGAACCGCGCCGACCGCCTCGCTGATGATGACGTTGCCGCTGGTTTCCTTCACAATGGTGAGGGCTTGGAGGATGGGGACACCGCTGCTGACCAGGGTGCCCAAGGTGCGCGCAAACCGGGAGATGGCGATCTTGCTGACGACCGGTCCCAGGATGGGGAAGTGGAGCTTGAACCGGTCAAACAGCTTTCGGCCGAATTTGGTTCGGATGAACAGGCGGAATAGGATGAAGAGGCCCACGACGGCACCCAGGGAGATGATGAAATGCTGGGCGACGACCCGGCTGATGCTCAGGACGAACTCGGTGAAGGCCGGCAGCCGCGAGCCTTCAAGCATTTCGGCGAAGATCTGCTCGAACTTCGGAATGACGAACACCATCAGGATGGTGAGAATACAGACTGCGACGAAGATGACGGCGCTGGGATAGAACATGGCGGCGACCACCTTGCCCTTGATTTTCTGGGCTTTCTCCATGAACTCGGCCAGACGGTTGAGCACGACCTCAAGCACCCCCCCCAGCTCGCCCGCCTTGACCATGTTCACGTAGAGCCGGTTGAAGATCTTCGGATGCTGGGCCAGTCCTTCCGAGAACGTGCTGCCGCCCTCGATCGCGACGGCGAGCTGGTTGATGACATCCTTGAGGGTCGGGCTTCTCTCCTGTTTCTCCAGGACGCGCAACCCGCGCAGCAGCGGCAAACCAGCATCGACCAGCGTCGCCAACTGACGGGTGAAGGTGGTCAGCACCTTGGGCTTCACCTTGCCACCGAGGAAGGGGATCTTGATATTGAGGTTGACCCCCCTTTTCTTCTTCCCGCCCCGGCCCGCCGGCGCCGATCGCTGTTTCTTCGCCGGTTTGTCCTTGTCCTTGCCCTTGTCAGCCTCAACCACCTTGGTGGGGAAGTACCCCATCTCCTTGAGGCGCCCGATGGCCTCGTTCTGACTGGCCACGTCCAAAGTGCCCTTGGTCTCCTTGCCTCGGGAGTCCATCGCCACGTAATTGAACTTGGGCATAACTGACCTCTGGGTTAGGTGTACTTCAGGACCTCTTCGATCGTGCTGTCGCCGTCGAAGATACTCCGCAGGCCGTCTTCCCGCAAGGTGACCATGCCGAGCTCGACGGCCTTCTGCCGCACGACGACCGTGGGGGCGCGCTGATTGATGAGTTCGCGGATGGCCTCGCTGATGGCCAGCAACTCGAAGATGCCCTTCCGGCCACGGTAGCCGGTGTCGTTGCAGCCGGCACAGCCTCGACCGTAATAGAAGACCTTCTCCCCCACGTCGTGGGGCGACAGGTTGAGCATGGCCAGTTGGTTTTCCGTGGGCTCGAAAGGCGTGCGACACTTCTTACAGATGGTGCGGACGAGCCGTTGCGCCAGCACACACAACAGGGTGGAGGAAATCAGGAACGGCTCGACGCCCATGTCCACCAGCCGGGTGACGGCGCCCGGGGCATCGTTCGTATGCAAGGTGGTGAGCACCAAATGGCCCGTCAGCGACGCCTGGATGGCGATCTGGGACGTCTCCAGGTCGCGCATCTCTCCCACCATGATGATATCGGGATCCTGACGGAGAAACGAGCGGAGTGCCTTGGCGAACGTCATGCCCACCGCCTCGTGGATCCCCACCTGCATGATGCCCTCGATGTCATACTCCACCGGGTCTTCCGCGGTCAGCAACTTGACGTCGATGGTGTTCAACCGCCGCAGGGCGGAATACAGCGTCGTGGTCTTGCCGCAGCCCGTGGGCCCGGTGACGACGACGATGCCGTTGGGTTGCTGGATAATTTCGGCGGTGTACTTGAGGATGAATTCCGGAAACCCCAGGCCCTCGAGGTCCATCTTCACCGCGGCACGATCGAGCACGCGGAGCACGACCGACTCGCCAAACTGCGTGGGCAGGGTGGAAACGCGAAGGTCGATCTGGCGTCCGGCGAGGTTCAAGGAGATGCGGCCGTCCTGCGGCAGGCGCCGTTCGGCGATATCCAGGTTGGCCATGACCTTGATGCGCGAGGTCACAGGCAGGGCCAGGTGTTTGGGAGGCGGGGTCATCTCGTAGAGCGCGCCGTCCACGCGGTACCGGATCTTGAACTCGTCTTCGAAGGGCTCGAAATGGATGTCGCTCGCGCGGTCCTGCACCGCCTGATAGAGCACGAGATTGACGAACTTGATGATCGGCGCCTCATTCGCGAGGTCTTCCAGGTCGCCGACGCCCTCGGCCGCTTGGGCCACTTCCTTGGCGATGTCGGCGTCGGCCCCCAGTTCCTTGAGAATGTCGCCGACGCTTTCGCTCTCCTCGCCGTAGTGTTTGGCGAGCGCCTTTTCGATCTGCGTCGGATCGGCCACGACGATCTGCACCTCTTTGCCCGTCACATAGGCCAGTTCGTCCAGCGTGCCGTGGTTGAGCGGGTCAGCCAGTGCCACGCGGACGGACGAGCCGAAGACCGCCACCGGGAGACATTGGAGCGACTTGGCGGTGGTGGCCGGGATGGTACTTAGGACCTCCGAGGTCAGATCGGTGTCGCGGATTTCCACCACCTCCGTGTGGAGGTGATCGGCGATGACTTCCAGGATAGTGGCGAGATCGAGGACGCCCAAGTCCTGGAGCAATTGGATGACCGGCTTGCCGCTGCGGACGTGCTCCTGGGAGACCTCCTCCAGTTGCATGTCGTCGATGAGCCCTCGCTCCTGGAGGAGGGCCAGCAGAGGATTCGAAACAGAGTCCGCCATAGATTGCTGATTAGCCGGGCGGCGGCGCGCTTCCCCCGGGTGCGCTGGCCTGACCGGACTGCAGTTCCTGCAACTTGGTCAGAATGGTCGTCGGATCCTGCGCCTTGGTGATAACCTCTTCCTGGGAGATCATGCCCTGCATGTACTTGTCGATCAGGAAGCTGTCGAGTGTCACCATGCCGAACTTGGCGCCGGTCTGGATGTCGGAGTTGAGGCGGAAGGTCTTGTTGTCGCGAATCAGCGCCGCGATCGAGGGCGTGTTGATCATGATCTCGAAGATGGCCGTGCGTCCCGGTTTGTCGCAGCGGGGAAGGAGCAACTGGGAAATGACGGCCTGCAGGACGGTGGAGAGCTGAATGCGGATCTGCTCCTGCTGTGTGACCGGGAACGCATTGACCACGCGGTCGACGGTCTTGGCCGCACCGGTCGTATGCAGCGTGCCAAAGACCAGGTGGCCGGTTTCGGCCGCGGTGATCGCGGCGTCGATCGTCTCCAGGTCGCGCATTTCCCCCACCAGCACGACGTCGGGGTCCTGGCGCAGCACGCGGCGGAGCGCCTCGGCGTAGTTCGGCACGTCCACGTTCACCTCGCGCTGCGTGACGATGGCCTTCTTGTGTTTGTGGTAGTACTCGATCGGATCCTCGATGGTGACGATGTGGGCGTCATCCCGTTCCTCGTTGATGATGTTGATCATCGAGGCCAGCGAGGTGGTCTTGCCGCAGCCGGTCGGACCGACCACCAGCACGAGCCCACGCGGTTTGTAGAGCAGTTCCTTGACCGAGGGCGGCAGGCCGATCTGCTCCATCGTCAGCAGCTTGCTCGGAATCTGGCGGGCCACCACCGCGAATTGGCCCTTCTCCTTGAAGGCGCTCACGCGGAACCGGGCCAACTCGCCAAAGGCGAACCCGAAGTCCACGGTGCCGCGTTCCCGGATCTGCTGGACGTGCTCCTCAGAAGTGATGCTCCGCATCAACTCTTCCGTATCCTCCGGCTTCAGCGGGGGTCCCTCCACCCGGTGCAGCACGCCGTGCAAGCGGATCACTGGCGGGACGTTCGCCCGCAAGTGCAGGTCCGAGGCGCCCTCGGCCACCACCAACTGCAGCAAGTCCGACATCGAATAGGACATAACTCAACCGTTCCTGACGGCTTCCGACCACGCCTCTGACCGGCGATTCATTGTATTTTCGTATCAGGCAATTGGACCAGTCTGCCGGCCACCCGTCACTCGCTAATCCGTATCCATGATGGTGGCTCGGATGACCTCCTCGGGGGAGGTCAGACCCGCCAGCACCTTGCGGGCGCCATCTTCGCGCATGGTCCGCATCCCCATCTCCCGCGCCCGGTTGCGGAGCACGGAGGCCGACACTTTGTCGTAAATCAGTTTCCGGGCCTCGTCGTCGATCACGAAGATCTCGAAGATTCCAAACCGGCCGCGGTAGCCGGTCTTGTTGCAGTCGCTGCATCCCTTGCCTTTCCGGAAGCTGGCTTCAGCCGCCTTTGCGGGGTCGATGGCGAGGGAACGAATCTCGCTCTCCGGCGGCACGTAGGGCGCCCCACAGCGCTTGCAGACCTTGCGCACGAGGCGCTGGGCCAGGAGTGCACGGGTGGAGGAGGCCACCAGGAACGGCGCCACGCCGATGTCGATCAAGCGGGTCACGGCGCTGGGCGCGTCGTTCGTGTGCAGCGTGGAGAAAACGAGGTGGCCGGTCAGGGAGGCATTGATGGCGATCGTGGCCGTCTCGAGGTCACGAATCTCACCCAGCATGATCACGTTTGGCGCCTGGCGCAGCATGGAGCGAAGCGCGGCGGCGAAGCTCAGCCCCACGGTCTCGTTCACCTGCACCTGGTTGATGCCGGACATCTGGTACTCGACCGGGTCCTCCACCGTGATGATCTTCCGGTCGGGACGGTTGATGTAATTCAACACCGCGTACAGCGTGGTCGTCTTGCCCGAACCGGTGGGCCCGGTGACCAGCAGGATGCCGTCCGGCATGCCGATCAGGCGCTCGAAGGTCTGCTGGTCGTCGGTAAAGAATCCCAGCTCGCCCAAGCCGAGCTTCAGGCCTTCCTTGTCGAGGATCCGCATGACGATGCTCTCGCCATGGTTGGTGGGCAGGCAGGAAACACGCAGGTCGATCATCTTGGCGCCCACGTTGGCCTGGATGCGGCCGTCCTGGGGGATGCGCCGCTCCGAGATCGACATGTTCGACATGATCTTCAGCCGGCTGAGGATCGAGGGCTGGAGCCGCTTGGGCGGGCTCTTCATCTCGTGCATCACCCCGTCAATCCGGTACCGCAGGCGGAATTTCTTGGCCAGCGGCTCGAGGTGGATGTCGGAGGCGCGCATCTTGAACGCCTCGACGATGATCGTGTTGACGAGCTTGATAATCGGCGCATCCGCGTCCACCACTGCCCCGTCGTCCACCGCAGCCACCTCCGCCAAGGTCGAGATCTGGATTTCGCCCTCGGTAATGTCCTGGATCATCTTGCTCACCGAGTCGTCCTTGGACCCGTAGTACTTTCCGATGGCCGCCGCGATGTCGTCCGGACCGGCCACGCGCGGCTCGATGTCCAGGTTCAACAACAACCGCAGACTGTCGAGCGTCTCGAGATCGGACGGATCGGCCATCGCCACCGTGACCGCGTTGTCGTGACGGTAGAGCGGCACGACATTGTACTTCTTGGCGATGTGGCGGGGAATGGCGCTGATGACATCGTCGGCCAGCCTCATCTCGCCGAGGTTGACGAACTCGACGCCGAACTGGGCGGCCTTGGCCTGAGCCACACTGGCGGAGGTGATGATCTGCTTGGCGACCAGCGTGTCCACCACGCCTTCGCCCGTGGCGTCGGCCTCCTGTCGGATGGGCGCGAGCTGGTCTTCGGCGACCAGTCCCATGTCCACCAGCGTGTCTATCAAATAGTCGTCTCGCGCGGCCACGGTTACCTCAGCCCCAAAGGGGAATTGCGCCAACAAAGTGGGCGAATAGTATCGGGCGAAAAGCCAAAGTCAAACGCTGACACACAATACGCCGCTACCTTCTACTGCCGATTAAGATTCGTCAACCGAGGCGTGAAGGTACCCGGTTGCGGGACTCCGCGAATCCGCCTCCCGGCAGGATTGCGCGGGCCGCAAGGCGGCCGCACCGGCTGGGATTGGCTCGTCCGGCCGACCGCACGAAAGGGAAGCGCCGACTGACCCTTGCGGCGCCCGGTTTTCCGCTGGCGGAGTCCGCCGGGACTGGGCAAGCTGGGTTTGTTTGAAAAACACGCGTAGCATCCGGTCGGACTTTCGTGGCTTGATCGCCGCCCCGCATACACCCCTGCGGCGTGATTTCAGTTTGAACCTCAGCGCGATTGAGGCGCAGGCGCAACACTTCTGCCGAACCGGCGTGAGCGCCATCTTCATCTCCGGTAGCACCGGAGAAGGCCCGTCCCTTTCACAGGAAGAACGACTCCAGCTTACCCGACGCTGGACCGACGTCGCCCGAGGGACCTCGCTGCAGGTGATGGTCCATGTGGGCAGCAACTGCCTGCCCGACACCCAGGCCCTGGCAGCTCATGCCCAGGCCTGCGGAGCGGACGCGATCAGTGCCCTGGCGCCGTTCTACTACAAGCCCGGTTCGGTCATCGAGTTGGTGGACTATTGCGCGGCGGTTGCGAGCGCCGCCCCGGACCTGCCCTTCTACTATTACGATTACCCAGGCATGACGGGCGTCCGCCTTCCGATGCCGAGCTTTCTCGAACAGGCCGCCCGGCGGATTCCCTCGCTGGCCGGGATGAAATACAGCAGCGGGGAATTGACGCAGATTCAGCCGTGCCTTCACTGCGCCGGTGGCACGCTGAACATCCTTCTCGGGTGCGACGAGCTTCTGCTGGCTGGATGGGCGTTGGGGGTGCGGGGCGCCGTGGGCACTACTTTCAACGTGGCCGCCCCACTCTACCGCCGGGTTCTTGAGGCCTGCGAGCGCGGCGACCTTGCCACCGCGCGGCGCCAACAATTCGAGGCTGCCCGATTGGTTGAACTGCTCGCCCGGCACGGGCTGGTCCCGGCAAGCAAGGCGGTGATGAGGATGTTGGGGATGGATTGCGGCCCGGTCCGCCCGCCGCTGCGGAACCTCACTGGAGCCGAACTGCGGAGCCTGAAGAAGGAACTCCGCCGGCTGGATTGCATCCGCGGCCTGCGGTGAAGCCCCGAAGCGGTTTTCAGGCTCCCCGGCGCCGACTCAGTGCTTCCACGATCCGTTTGGCCACAAACGCCAGCCCGTAGAACAGCCCCAACAAGGCCACATCTGTCGGCCCCACCGGCAGGTCCCACCGGTAGGCGATGCAAAAGCCCGTGAAGGCGGCAACCACGCCCACCCCCGCCGCACCGACCGCGAACAGGGTCATGTTGCGCGCCAGGAGGTGGGCGATCAGGGGCGGGATGAGCAGGAAGCCAAACGTCACCAGCGGTCCGACGCTCAGAACGGCCATCGAGATCGCCAGGCCCACGAGCAGGAACAGAAGCGCATCCCAGAAGTGGACCGCCTTCTTGAGCGTGATGGCCATCTCCCGGTCAAAGGACACCAGCAGGAACTCCTTCCGAAAGAGGTACAGGAGACCGATGACAACGCCGAACGTCAGAGCGGTGCGGCGCAGATCGGCGTTGGAGACGGCGATGATCTCGCCCTTGAGCATGTCAAGTAGCCCGTGCTCACCGAGGGGATTGGTGACCAGGAGCAGGATGGCCCACGCGCCGGCCAGCACATAGGCCGTGCCGAGCCGGGCTTCCGCGGACCCGCCGCCGCGCCGGACCAGCAGCGACAGGAGCAGGATGGCCGGGATGGTGAACAGCGTGGAACCGAAGAAGGCCAGGCGGTGCTCCTGCTCGTGCAGGTGAGGCAGGACGCCCCAGGCCTGGAGCGCGAAGGCGAAGGCGATCCCGCAGGACGAGATCTGCGGCAAGGCCACGCCCAGGAAGATGAGGCGCCGCAGGATCAGATAAACCCCCACCAGCGGACAAACCAGGCCGACGAGGAGGCTGATGTAAACCGAGTTCCGGAGCAGAAAACCGGGATCCAGGATTTCGCGAAGCGTTTCCATATCAGCGAAACTCCAAGTCGAGCAACTCCTCAATCTTGTCGCGGCTCAGCATCTCGCTGACCGAGCCGTGCAGCACCCTTCCTTCGTGGAGCCAGACGACGTCCGTGGCGTACTGGCGCACCGTGGTAAGGTCGTGACTCACCAGGAGGATAGTCTGGCGCCCTTGCTCGTGGATGCCTTTTAGCACGCCCATGATGGCCTGCGTCGCCTGGGCGTCGATGCCGGCCGTCGGTTCGTCGAGGAGCAGGAAATCCGGCTGGGTCGCCAGCGTCCGGGCCATCAGCACCCGCTGCTTCTGACCGCCGGAAAGCTGGGAGAAGAGCCGGTGAGCGAGGTCGGCGGCGCCGGTCTCCGCCAGGCACTGCCGCGCCCAGGCGCGTTCCGCTTTGTTGACGGGCCGCCCGGGGCCCACGCGACCGCACGCCGCCATCAGCACCACCTCGTAACTGGAGAGCGGATAGACTGGATCCAGCACTTCCCGCTGCGGCATGTAGCCGAGCACGGCGGGGTGACCGTCCACTGGATGCAGCGTGATCCGGCCCTCCAGCGGCGGCACGATGCCGAGCACGGTCTTGAGCAGCGTGGACTTGCCGGAGCCGTTGGCGCCCAGCAGTCCGGTGAAACTGCCGCGACGAAGGTCGAGGTTGACCTCCGGCAACACTACGTGACGCCCGTGGCCGACCGCCACCCTCTCGAGAGTCAGAACCTGCTCTGCTGTCACTTCGATTCCTTCAAGGCCGCTGCGATTTGTGCCACATCATAGTCGATGAGGCCGATGTAGTCCTTCACTTTCTCATTGCCGCCTACGCTCTGAGGCAGCACGAGCAGCGTGGCCCCGGCAGCGTCCGCCACGTAGGCGGGCGTCTTGCGGGCCCGGAACGGCTCGATCAACACCAGCCTGACCTTCGCCTCCTTGGCGCGGGGGATCAGGCCGTTGATGTAGCTGGGCGACGGTTCGACGCCGGGTTTGGGCTCGACCGTTCCCGCCAGGGACAACCCAAACCGCGCCAGGAAATACTCGTAAGACTTGTGATACGTGACGACCTTGGTCCCGCGGTAGGGTTCGAGGAGCTTCGTCCAGTCCTCCATCTTCCGGTCGAGGCGTTTGTCGAACTCCTTCAGATTCGCGGCGTAGACGGCGGCGTTCGGGGGGTCGAGCTGGCTGAACCGTTCGGCCAGGGTCTCCGCGATGATTCTGCCGTTGAAGGGATCGAGCCAGTAGTGCGGATTACCGAAGGGATGGACATCCCCCATGGAGCGGTCCACCTGTCCCATGGGAACCTCGAGCAGGGCGACGCGGTGCGACAGCACCACGTGTCCGGGCGCCTCGGCCAGGATCTTGGCGTTTCGGGCACTGTTCACGAGCGGTGGCAGCCAGCCGACCTCGAGGTCGGCGCCTCCTTCAATGAGCACGTCGGCCTGATTGAGCACACGGATGTAGCTGGGCTTGGCATCGACGAAGTGCGGGTCTTCGGTGCCTCTGGCGATGCTGGTGACCTTGACCTGGTCACCGCCGATGTCCTGGGCGATCGAGCCGAAGTCGGGCAGCGTCGCCACGACGTTGAGTTTGGCGTGCGCTGCGCACACCAGGAGGGCCAGACACGTGCCGACGCCAAGACGGTAGAGTGCGGATCTCATGTTTCGTTGGGTGTTGGATGTTTCATGCGATTGGACGCGGTCGGCCGGCGGTCCTTCAGCGACCTCAGAATCTGTGCGCCGCGTGGCTGCCCAGAAGGAACTCGAGCTGCATCCAGATCCCCCAGGCAGGCCCCAGAGTCTCGAAGCGGTCATAGTTGTACTGGATCCGGATCTTCGAGAACTCGCTCGGATACCAGGTGAGCGCGGGCGAGATCCGCCATTGGCGGTCGTTGTCCACGGTCGGCACCGCCGCGCCCATGCCGCCGTTCAAGTAATCGCCGCGCAACGACACGACCCACCGGGGCGTGAACCCGTAGGAACCCTGCGTGTAGAAGCCCCAGTCGCACAGCGTCTCCGCGGGCAGACTAATGTCCGGGATGCCGTCTCCATCTCCGTCGAACTGGAACGCCCCGGCTTGATAACGTCGATACATCCACTCCGACTGCCACGTGATGAAGGGGAAGCCCACGGATTGGTTCCGGGACTTCCACTTGTAGAACAGGTCCACGCCGTAGATCCGGGTGCGCATGTCGGCACCGCTCGAGTTGGGGCCGAATGCGCCCGACCCGCCCAGCAACACCGTGTTCTCATCGCTCAGGTCGAACGACGCCGTGTAACGCGCCGAGTAAAGGAGATCGCTCATGCTGTCGATTCCCCCGGTGGCGGCGTCCTGTCGGCCGAGAAAGAAATCGCCGCCGTGCGTGTCGTCGAAGCTGTAGGCGGTCTCGCCCGCGCTGTTCTGGACGGAGAAGAACAGCTCGGAGTAGAAGGGCGTCGGGATGAGCCAGGAAAGCTGGATCCCGGGGTTGCGCAGACCATCCGGTCCGAGGAACCGGGCGTTGACGAGCGGCTCATCCACGAAGTCCCAGGTGTGCGGATGCTGGGTATTGAGCCGGCCGAACTGGGTGAGGTATTGGCCCGCCTTGAACTGCAGGTTCCACGGCAGCGACATGGTTTCGAGCCACGCCTCTTCCACCTCGATGGTCGTCTCCGAGTCCGGCGTCAGTTGCAGAACGATGTTCGCCTGGGCCCGGAAGTAAGGGTCCACCTTGCCGTCGAACACGGTCTCCAGGTTCTGCACGGTGAACCCGTTCCGGTTCGGATCGTGCCCCCCGGGTTCGTAGAGCTGCACCTCGTTCGGCTTGCTCATCCCGCCGACCGCGAATAGCGAGTCGAAGGAAATGCCCATGTAGGCCTGGGCCGTGCCGATCCGGATGGGCTCGGTCGGCGACCAGGGCCGTTCCACGGGCGCAGAGGCAGGCGTTTGCGACGGGGTGGCGCGAGCGGATTCCTCAGCCGGAGGCGCGTTCGTGGAATGCGTTTCGAGCCGCTTCTTCAGGGCGTCGATTTGCGACTGTTGCTCGCGCATCAGCCGTTCGAAGCTCTCGCGCATCTCGCGCTGCTGTTGCTCGAACCTCCGCTGGGTTTCTTCCAACTGTTGCTTCAGCTTCTCCGTCTCATTGGTCTCCTGCGCCTGGGCGAGCCCCGTGCACAGGCAGACCGTTGCAGCCCAAGCCCAAAATGGTCCTGCTCTCATGTTCCCTCTCCCGTCGGCGGACGCGCACGCGTCCGAAAACCCCGACACTCCCGTCCGTGGACAATCGAAAGTCGGCTGAAGGTCGGGAGCCGAAGGCCGGGAGTTTTTGTCCCGCGGCTCTAACCCACAACCCCGCTGGAGAAGCGAGGAATTGGCGGGGCGCGGCTGGGAGAGATCCGGTGGTCCGCCTCACACGGCGCGCCGGCATCCGCGATCGGGAGCGGCCCGCAGACCGGCGTCAGGACAGCGGGCGCGATCGCCACGCCCGGAGTCCAAAGCAAGGATTGTTGGTGAACCTGGGTGACGACGCACTGGTGGTTCGGCTCCTGAGCGTCCGCGTGGAACCGCCGGTGAAGGTCCGGGGAGGCGGCGAGGGCGGTCGTCCCCAGCCACACCAGGAGCATGACCGCGGCCGCGAGGCTGCTGATCGCACGCCGATGAGCGGATGTCGCCCGGAACTTCACGCTGTCTAAGCAAGCACTCCAGAGACAACTTGGCAAGTGCAACCGAGCAAGTGTGACCAGCCCGCCGGCTTGCCGGCCATGTCGGTGGACATGGCGGCCGCCCTGCTCCCGGTTGCAGGGAGGGTCCGGCCCGCTGATTGCGTTCGGCTTCCTGCTGATTCCGCCGCTGGTCTCCCGGCAGTTCGCCCGCAGCATCGAGCAGTTTGCCGTGATCGCCTCCGCCCTCGGAGGCGTGACGGCCCTCGCGGGTTTCTATGTGGCCTACCGCTGGGACTTGCCGGTGGGGCCAACGGACGTCGTGCTGTTGGGAGTCGTCTACGCGCTGGCATTCGTCGGTGTTGCTTCGGCAGGCGTGCGAGGAGCTGAAAGCCACGAGGCCACGCGGCTTTTCCGGCCGGAACGAGGGTGGCTTCAGCTGGTGTCAGCTTGGGAGGGCGCCTTGGGATAGTTCCACGGCAACCAGGCCCGGGGGATGAGCTTGACGGCGTCGGCGTGGGTGGCGAGGGCCAGGAGGTAGTCGAGGGGATTGACGCGGTTGAGGCGGCAGGTGTGGATCAGGCTCATGAACCGATCGCCGGTCTGGGCGCCCTGGAGCGTCTTGTAGCTGAGGCTGTTTTTGCGGTGCAGGATCGCCCTCTTCAGGGCCCGCTCGCAGGCATTATTGTCCAGGGGGGCTCCGGGTTGGCGGAGGAACAAGGTCAGCGGCTCCCAGTGCTTGAGCAGATAGGTCATCGCTTGCCCCAAGCCGGAGTTGGGCTCGACGAGCCGGTCGTCGAGTTGCTCCTGCATCCAGCTCTGGAGGCGTTGCATGACGGGCTGGCTGTGGGTTTGGTGATGGAAGAGTCGTTGCTCCGGGTTGAGTTGGAGTTCCTTGGCTTGGGCGACGACGGTGTGGGCCTTGGGGCTCACGTTGCGGGAGAGCGCATCGCACATCTGGATGGGCGCCTCCAAACCGGCCGCGCGCTGGCGCAAGACCGCGGCGAGGTTTTCCCCAGCGTGCTGCCAACCGGTGAAGTAGAGGGCCACCGGGTGAGCGTCTACTTCGGCCAGGAGGTTCGAGGTGAAGGTGCCCTTGCGTTGGGGATCCACTTGGGCCGCGGTGGCGCTGCCCGGCCGGCGCAAGTCCAGGATCCGCATCGGGGTGTCATCGTGGTGGATCACGGGCGCATTGGCCGCCTGGGCGATCAGTTCCTCCCAGACCGGTTGGGTCTGCGCGAAGAGCGGTTGCATCAGCTCCCACTGGGTCGACTCGGGCAGCGGAACCCCCAGGCTCTGTTGGAGCCGGGCCAGCCGGTAGTGCGGCATCCCGCAGCCGTAACGCAACAGGGCTACCGTCACCCCCACGCTCGGATCATACTTCTGGGTGCCGGCCTCCGGAGGGGTGGGCGCCGTGAACACCTGGCCGCAGGTGTCGCAGCGCAGCCGTGCCATCACGTAACCGGTGGCCGAGATCGGGGGAGTCCCCACGATCCGCAGGGCCAGCGCCGGGGACTTCTGTGCCCGTAGCGTGCCTTGCTGGCAGTGGTGGCAGCGCTGTCCGGCTTGCAGCGACGGATGGGGCACCTCGATCCACCGGGCTCCGGTGTAGGCGCGGGCGCGGGTGCGACCGTGCCCTGGACGCCGGCGCTTGGGCGCCGACGACCCCTGGGTGCCGGCGGGGGCAGCCGGGCACACCCGGTCGGTCGTCTCGGTTTTGGGGCCGAAGAGCAGGTGACGCAGTTTGTTGAGCGTCATGGGCGGTTGCTCGATCAGGGCCAGGAGCTCCGGCAACGCGTGGCTCATGCCTTCGATCCAGCGGTAATCCTCCGGGCTGACTTGCGGGCGCACCCGCCCCAAGAACGCCGCCCGTTGCGCTTGGGTCAGGGTGAGGGTGTCGAACCGGGGGACCGGACTCATGACGGGGCGAGCAGTTGCTGCTGGAAGTTCCGGCCCAGGGGATAGACCCAGAGCTCCTTGATCGAGGTGGTAGCGGGCCCGGTCTTGGATTTGGTGCCGCGACCCACGGAGCGTCCGATACAGGTCCAGTTGGCCGCCCGATAGCAGGTGCCCCGGAACCGTTCCGTATCCACGAAACTCTCCAACAGATGGATCGGATGCTGGTAGAGGGCCTGCCAGTCGTCGCTGATCCGGCGGACAATCCGCCCCAACAGATGACTGGCCAGATACGGCACCTTCACCCACGGCACGATCAGGAAGCGGGTGTTGTAGGCAATGAACTGCAGGTG
>Ga0315286_10003289_pt1 | contig 15230 bp, 12 predicted proteins | sample YL17G10_0_MG_FD_205038 | JGI IMG/M metagenome (GOLD analysis project Ga0315286, IMG submission 205038) | Sediment microbial communities from Yellowstone Lake, YNP, Wyoming, USA - YL17G10_0 | ecosystem: Environmental > Aquatic > Freshwater > Lake > Sediment | place: USA: Wyoming | collected...
GATGGTAGTACACAAAATATCCCCGTCCGGCCTTGGTGCCGGCCGCGAGCTCGGCCAGGATCCCGGCATCTCGAGCCCACGTCCGATTGGAGACATGGAGATCCATTCCCCGCCCTAGAAGGTCCGTAATGGCTTGGAGGGAGATGCCGCCGGTTCCCTCCGCCGACGGAAGAGGGCCGTTCCAGAACACCGAGAGGTGCGTCCGCGAGGTCCGGCAGGTCTCGAGCAGGATCTCCCATTCGTCGGCCCGCGGCCGGGCCTCGTCCGACGTCAGGACCCGGGCGCCTTCGCGGGCGAGCGCCTCGAGCTCGGTCAGGCCGAACCTCCCGGTGTCGAGGAGACTCAAGCGGATCCGCCTCCGGGCGGCGTACCGGGCGGCGTCGAGCAGGGGTTCGTAGTCGAACTGATCGTCGCGCATGACGAGGTCCTGACGCGTGCGGACGCGGTCGAGGAGCTCGTAGGTCCTGACGACGCCAGCGATGCCTTTTTCGACCGGATGTTCGCTCATCTCTAGAAATTCAAGATATACCATCCCGGCCCGGGGGTGTCAACCGCGGCCCGGACGCGAGCCCACTCACAAACGCCCGGGGTATTCCCGCTGTCGGTCGCTGAGGGACCTCGGGCATCGTCTCCGTCCGCTGCGGTGATACGTTCGCTGCCGCCAACCTCCTTTTTTAAACTGGGTTGGTGACGCTCAGTATTAACCCTGCGCATATCCCCGGGCTTAAGGCCGGGGAGTCGAATGGGTTTAATTCTTAACGCCTTCCCGGTCCGGATCCGATGGGAGCGGCAGGGAGCGGACTTTGGGTAGCGACCGATAGAAGTGCGGCAGAGCGACTCGGAGCCGCACTTCTAGGAAATCTCTGGAACGAGTCCAGCGACCTCCTCCGGGCGTCGCCCCTGGCGCCACAGCCTTTATCATGAAAAGAAGCGCGTGAGCTACTGAGGCCGTATTGAAAATCACAACAATGTCCTTTATTATCGTCCACGGAGGAAAGCCGCGGTGACATCCTGCGCAGTCCTATTTTCTGGCGGGCTCGATTCGACGACGGCCCTCGCCTGGGCCCTCGCCCGCTACGACCGGGTCCAAGCCCTGACTTTCGACTACGGCCAGCGGCATCGCGTCGAGATCTCCCTCGCACGCAAGGCCGCCCGCCGGTTGGGCATCACGCACATCGTCCTCAAGGTCGACCTGCGACAGGTCGGCGGTTCGGCCCTGACCGACCCGGCCATCCCTCTCCCCCGCTCGGCGCGGCCGCCGAAAAAGGCGCCCGGCCCCCCCTCGACCTACGTCCCATTCCGCAACGGCATCTTCCTGTCCCTGGCCGCCGCCTGGGCCGAAGCGCGCGGCGTCCGGGACCTCGTCTGCGGCTTCCATGTCGCCGACTCCCCCGACTATCCGGACACGACAAGGGCGTTTGTCCGGTCCATGGAAAGGGCCATCCGCGAGGGGACGAAGGCCGCTTTCGGCGGTCCCCGGCCGCGGGTCCTCGCACCGCTTATCGGCCTGGGCAAAATGGACATCATCAGGGAGGGCCTGGCCCTCGGCGTCGATTATTCCTACTCGGTCTCCTGCTACTCCGGATGCGAGGCCCCTTGCGGGACCTGCTCGTCCTGTCGGCTTCGCGCCCGGGCCTGGAAGGCCATCGGCCGCGAAGATCCCCTCCTCGTCCGTCTTCGAAAGGAAGGTCAAAGATGAGCTGGACACTCAAGGTCCGGGACCAGTTCTCGGCCGCCCACTACCTCGAGGGATACAAGGGCAAGTGCGAAAAGGTCCACGGTCACACGTTCCAGGTCGAAGTCGAGATCGCCGTCCGCGAGCTCGACCGGATCGGCATCGGATTCGACTTCGCCGAGGTCAAGAAGGTTCTGGCCGCTGCGCTTCCCGACCATGCGCTCCTCAACGAGGTCTTCCCTTTCAATCCGTCCGCAGAGAACATCGCCCGCCATCTCTACAGCGAACTCAAGAAAACGTACCCGGTCAAGTCGGTGACGGTCTGGGAATCCGAGGATGCGTCGGCCACCTACGCTGAAGACGGCTGAGATCTTCGCCTCGGTCCAGGGCGAGGGCCTGCGCCAGGGCGAGCCGACGATCTTCGTCCGCCTCGCCGGCTGCAACCGCCGCTGCGGTTTTTGCGACACGAAGAAGGCCTGGAAGGGCGGCCGCGAGACACCTGTCGAAAGGATCGTCGAAAAGATCGGCCGGCTCCGCCTCGACAGCCCCACAGAATGGGTTTGCCTGACAGGGGGGGAACCCTTGGCCCAGGACGTCGGCCCGCTTGTCCGGCGCCTCCGCGAGGAGGGACTCAAGGTCCAGGTCGAAACGAACGGGACGTTCCCTCCCGAGCCGGAGGCGGACTGGCTGACGGTGTCGCCCAAGCCGCCCGACTATGATGTCCACCCCGGGTTCCTAAAGCGGTCCCGGGAGGTTAAGCTGGTCGTATGCCGGACGCTCACGCTCGACGCGGTCAGGACTATGAGAAAATCATTCCCCCCGGAAATCCCCCTCATCCTCCAGCCGCAGTCGAACGCTCTATGGAGCCGGAAGAAAGCGTTGAAGATCCTCGAAGACGCCGGCCGGTCGGGCCTCACCGGGATCCGCCTGTCCGTCCAACTCCACAAGGTCTTCGGGCTTCGCTAGCCCTGCGGGGCGGCATCCGAAGCGCGTCGGGCGGCCTTCCGTTCGAAGAAGCGGTACCCGGACCTCGTCAGGTAAACGCCGGCCAGAGTGATGGCCGCGCCGATGGCCTGGACGCCGGTCAGCCGCTCGCCGAGGACTATCCCCGCGAAAAAGATGGCCAGGACGGAGGTCAGGTTGCCGTAGACCCCCGTCTTGGCGCTCCCGACCGCTTGGACCGACTGGTACCAGAAAACGAAGCAGAGGAAGATGGCCACGAGGCCCGCGTAGAGGATGGCCCCCCAGCCCTGCCAGGGAATGCGCGTCCATTCGACCGCGGCCAGGTCCCTGGCGGCGAAAGGCAGATAGACGAAGGTCCCGGCGACCGTGCCCACGGCGGCCAGCCGGAACGACGAATTCCGCTCCAGGACCGGTTTCGAAAAAACCGTGTAGGCGGCCCAAAACGCGTTGGCCAGCAGGATCAGGACGGCCCCGCGCATGGCCTCTCCCGTGAAGACAGAACCGCCGCTCTCGCCGGAGACGACGAGGAGGAACCCGGCGAAGGAAAACCCGATGCCGAGCCAGCCGGCGGGAGAGATCCGCTCTTTCCCGATGGCGGTGGCCAGGAGGGCGATGAAGATGGGGCTCGTCCCCATGACGACGGAGGCCGTGGACGCGTTCATGCGGGCAATGCCCTGGATGAAGACGATCTGGTAGCCCGTGATCCCCAGGAGCCCCAGCCCAGCCGCCTTCCAGACGTCTCCCTTCCGCCCGAGCGAAAACTTCCCCGGGCTCGCGGCGAGGACGACGAGGTAGGCGAGCGAGGCCAGGGACAGCCGGATGGCGTTGAACGCGTGGGGAGAAAACGACCGCAACCCGATCTTGATCACCGAGACGTTAACGGCCCAGAGGAAGACCGTCAGGAGAATCAGCAGGTCGGTCCGGCCCATCCGCGAACCGTTCGATGAAGGGGTCATGCCGGTTTTTCCTCGGAGGTCGAGCGCGGGGACGACGGGAAAGTCCTCAGCGCCGCCGCTTCCGGGGGCGGGGGTAACGGGCCTCGACGACCGACCGGAGGCCGCCGCGCGGGTTGAACTCGCCCCTGACGACGGCGCTCGACGGGCGGCAGGCCCGGACGATGTCCTCGAGGACGCGGTTGACCACGTTCTCGTAGAAAATGCCCAGGTTACGGTAGGCCAGGAAATACTCCTTCAGGGACTTGAGCTCGAGAACTCTCTTGTCGGGGACGTAACGGAGGAGGATCGTCCCGAAGTCGGGCAAGCCCGTCTTGGGGCAGACCGAGGTGAATTCCGGGAACTCGATGGCGATCTCGTAGTCCGGGAACTGGTTAGGGAAGGTCTCGAGGGCCGGCAGTTTCGTCTTCAGGCCGGCCTTGGCTTCCCGGTCGGTATATCTCGCCATGGGACTCCTCACTTACCTCCTGAAGCTCCACACACTTACGTCCGTGAAATCCCGCTAAGGGGATTGAAGATGGACATGATACAAGAAACCAGCCACGGAAACAACTTGGGGCCACGGGCCAGCCGGCCAAGAATCCACATCGCGCTGGGCTGTTTCCAGAGAAGGCCGCGGAGTGGCCTCGGGCATCGTCTTCGTTCGCTGCGGTGAATTACTAAGCCGGGCAGAAAATAGATGTCTTCAGATTTCTATATAGCCCGGCTAGTACTCGTGGAGCAGCAAGGATTATGCAAAGTATTTACTGCTCCCCGTAGTAACTCAAGCGATATCTGCTATAGCAGCCGCCTCGACTCGTGAATAGGCCAGGTTAGACGTTTCTTTGTAAGCTGGGAATCCCTATAATAGGAAATATGTTCCTTATATATAAGCGAGGAGCGGCGAATGAACGAGTGCAAAAGCGCTAAAAACAAGGCTCGCTGCAACTGTAGCTGGGAGCCCTGCAGCCGAAAGGGGCTGTGCTGCGATTGTCTGGCCTACCACTGGAGCCTCCGCGAGCTCCCAGCCTGCCTGTTCCCCGATGCCGCGGAGAAGACCTATGACCGGTCCCTCCGGAAGTTCATCGAGATCTACAAGGGCAAAGCCTGATGGGCAGCCGCCCCTATGTCTACGGCCCCGTGCCCTCGCGGCGCCTGGGCTTTTCCTTGGGCGTTGACATCATCCCCTTCAAGACCTGCACCCTGGACTGCACGTACTGCCAGCTCGGGTCGACGCAAAAAACCGTCTGCCGGCGGGGGAGCTGGTTTCCGCCCGGGGAGATCCTGGCCCAGGTCAAGGAGGCTGTGGAGTCGGGGCAGAAGATCGACGTCATCACCTTCTCCGGCTCGGGCGAGCCGACCCTCAACCGGGACATCGGCCGCATCATCCGGGCCATCAAGAAGATGACCCGGATCCCCGTCGTCGTCCTGACCAACGGGACCCTGCTCACGCGGAAAGAGGTGCGGCGGGACCTCGCCGCCGCCGACATCGTCGTACCCTCGCTCGACGCCGTTCCCGGGAACTTGTTCCGCCGCGTCAACCGGCCCAACAGGGCCCTCGACCCCGAAAAGATCATCGACGGCCTGGCCCGCTTCCGCGACGAATTCCACGGCGAGATCTGGCTGGAGATCATGCTCATCAGGGGCGTCAACGATTCCCCGGCCCACATAAAAGCCCTCCGGGCAGCCGCGGACAGGATCCGGCCGGAGCGCCTCCAGCTGAACACGGTCGTCCGGCCGCCCGCCGACGTCAAAGCGAAGCCGTTGAGCCCCGGAGCGATGCGAAAGATCCGCGATGCCCTCGGCCCCCGGGCGGAAATCATCGCCTCGTTCGAAAAGCGGAAGCAGGCGCCGGCCGCCGGCGGTTTCGAAGCGGCCCTCCTGACCGCGGTCGGGCGCAGGCCCATGACCGCCGAGGATATTTCTCTCTTCCTGGGCCGTCACCGGGACGAGGTCCTCAAGGCCCTTTCCTCACTCCGCGGTCGGCGGAAAGTCCGGGAGGCCGTCCACGGGGGACAAACGTATTTCGCCCGGGTGCGCGGCTAGCTTTACTCGGGCCGTTCGGCTGTGATAGCATGGATTTTCGTCGAGGTAGTGTCTTCACTAAACACGAACTGGCTTTCTCCGGATTGACCGGCTCTCTATGTCTGATAATTCCCACCATCTATCCTCCCGCAATGCGTGAAGGAGTCGTCCATGTTTCTTAACACCCATTTTCCCAAAGCCGAGAAATACTGGTACATGGGAAAGTTCCACGACTGGGCCGAGGCAGGCCTCCACCCCATGATCCACGCCCTCCATTACGGAACGTCTACCTTCGAGGGTATCCGGGCCTATAACACGGCGCGGGGGCCCGCCATTTTCCGCCTGCCGGAGCACGTCGACCGGCTCTTCCTGTCGGCGGGCGTGGTCAAGATGAAGCCTCCCTTCAACAAGGACGAGATCACCGATTTCATCAAGCTGACCGTCCGAGCGAACAAGCTCGAGAGCTGTTACATCCGGCCCCTGCTCTTCTTCTCCTACGGCAACCTCGGGCTCGTGCCCAAGGCCTGTCCCGTGGAACTGGCCATCAGCGCCTGGGAATGGGGGGCCTACCTCGGCGAGAAGGCAGACGCCGGCGTCAACACGTACATCGTCCCCTGGCGCCGTGTCCACCACACCCAGTTCAACATGTCTGCCAAGCTCGGCGGAGTCTACGTCCAGTCGACGATCTGCGGCCTCGAGGCCCGCGAGGAGGGCTTCGACGAAGCCGTTTTCCTGAACATCGAGGGCCGCGTTGCCGAAGGGCCCGGCCAGAACATCTGCATCGTCAAGAACGGAACGCTCGTGACGAACGACCGGAAGGAGTCCGTCCTCGAAGGGATCACCCGGACGAGCCTCCTCGAGATCGCCCGCGACCTCGGGTTCAAGACGGTCGTCCGGCCCATCACCAGGGAGGACCTCTTCGGGGCCGACGAGGCCTTTTTCTGCGGAACGGCCGTCGAGGTCACCCCCATCATCTCCGTCACGGACGGGTCCGACCCGGCCGGCCCGAGAATAAAGCACACCGTCGGGAAGGGCCTGCCGGGGCCAATCGCGCTGAAGATGATAGGGGCCTACAAGGAGGCCGTGACCGGCCGCTCCCCCCGCTATGAGAAATGGCTGACCTACGTCAACGGTTGACGGGAGCCGTCCGGCTCCGGCCGGTGGGAGTCGTCCGGTCGCGTTTCAAGGAGCCGGCCGACCTGCCGCCTCCGGCCTTCGCCCCGCCCCGTTTCCTCGAACGCGTCGCCGGCCAGATCGAGATCTTCCCCGAATTCGCCGACGGTCTCGACGATCTCGAGGGCTTTTCGCACGTCATCGTCCTCTTCCATTTCCACCGCTCCACGGGGTTCAAGCTCAAGACCATCCCTCCGGGCGAGCCCGGGCCGCGGGGGATCTTCTCGACCCGTTCGCCGCATCGCCCGAATCCCCTGGGCCTGACCGTCGTCAAGCTGCTTGGGAGGAACGGCCGGGTCCTCGAGGTTTCCGGCCTCGACCTCGTCGACGGGACGCCAGTCCTCGACCTCAAGCCCTACACGACCCGGGACCGGAAATCACGGATCCGGACGGGCTGGCCCCGGAAAAAGAGCCGCCCGGCGCGATAGAGCACGGCTCGCTCCCGCCGCCGTCCGGAACTGCCTTCAGCTACGCCCTCAAGCCGGAATAGGCCCGGGATTCAGTTCTTCAGGATAGCCCCGGCCGCGGCGGAGATGATATCCCAGGCGCCCCGGACGTGGCGCTCCTCGGTCGTCCTCTGACCCACGACCAGCCGGATGGTGTATTTCCCCCGGAGCGTCGTATGGGTCAGGAAAACGCGTCCAGAGGCGTTGACCCGCTCGAGCAGCCTGCGATTGAGCTCGTTGAGCCCGCTTTCCTCCCGGCCGTTGTCGAGGCGGAAACAGACCAGGCCCAGGTCGACCGGGGCCAGGAGCTCGAAGCGGCCGTCCCCATCCACCCAGTCCTTGACGAGCGCCGCTAGGCGGAGGTGCTCGCGGACCATGGCCTGGAGCCCCTCGACGCCATAGGAGCGGACGACGAACCAGAGCTTGAGGGCCCGGAAGCGCCGGCCCAGCTGGATGCCCCAGTCCCGGTAATTCTTGACTTTGGCGTCGACGCCGGTCTTGAGATACTCGGGGTGGATCTCGAAGGTCCGGACGAGGGTCGCCGGGTCCTTGACGAAATAGGCCGAGCAGTCGAAGTTGGTCACCATCCACTTGTGTGGGTTGAAGACGAAGGAATCGGCCAGCTCGACCCCGTCGAGGATCCAGCGCTTTTCGGGGAGCAGGGCGGCCGTCCCGGCCCAGGCCGCGTCGACGTGGAACCAGGCGCCGTGCTTTCTGCAGATCTCGCCGACCGCCCTCAAGGGGTCGATGGCCCCGGACGACGTCGTGCCGACCGTGGCTGCGACGCAGGCCGGAACGAACCCGGCGTCCCGGTCCCTGGTCATGGCCTCGTCGAGCTTCTCCGGGATAAGGGCGAACCGCTCGTCCGTCGGGATACGGCGGAAGTTCTTACTCCCGAATCCGGCGATCTTGACGCCCTTGTCGACGCTCGAATGGGCCTCCTCGGACGCGTAGATCGTTAGGGGGGCCCGGAGGCCGGCCTCGTTCGAGGCGAAACCGGTCGCCCGCTCCCTTGCCGAAAGGAGGGCGCACAGGGTGGCCGTCGAGGCCGTGTCCTGGATGACGCCGGAGAAGTTCTCAGGGAGTCCGGTCATCTGCCGCAGCCAATCGAGGACAACTTCCTCCAGTTCGGCCGCCGCCGGAGAGGTCTGCCAAACCATGCACTGGGCTCCGAGGCCGGCGGTGAGGAATTCCCCCAGGACCGAGGCAGGGCTATTATTGGCCGGGAAGTAGGCGAACCAACCGGGGTGCTGCCAGTGGCTGATACCGGGCAGGAGAACCCTTTCGAAATCCCGGAAGATCCCCTCCATGGCCTCGCCCCTGGCGGGCGGGACGGCGGGAATATTTTTCTTGACGTCGCCCGGCTCAAGAGGGGAAAGGACGGGGAATTTCTCAACATTCTCGAAATAATCGGCAATCCAGTCCACAAACTGGTGCCCGACGAGTCGAAAATCCTCGTTTTTCATGCCTTTCTCCTCGATAAATGGTATTTTTATCCCTCTTGAAGGCCTCCCCACTATACATTTTTTCAGGGGAAATCTCAAAATGATGGCCCTTGCCTGGTCATTTCTGTAAAAACAGCAATATCGGGTGGTTTTATAGGTAACAATCGGTCGTGAATTCGGCCGTCGCGGTATTTTAAAAAAGATATTAAAAAACTATTGCTTTCCTCGCGGCTTTGTGGTATAATTAATAATGGTCATCGAGGGGAATTCGAAAAACCTGAAAAAATAGCCATTCGGCTTTTTCTGCCCGCCCCGCTCCAAACGCAACCCTCTCGCTGTGCCGGTCGTATGACATGCTGGAAAACAGCGATGGACAACAACGATCTCCTTCTAGGCCTCCTCTAGCCTGACTTATTCATAAAAATGCCGATGTGTTGTTTACTAAGCCGGGCAGAAAATAGATGTCTTCAGATTTCTATATAGCCCGGCTAGTACTCGTGGAGCAGCAAGGATTATGCAAAGTATTTACTGCTCCCCGTAGTAACTCAAGCGATATCTGCTATATCTCTGATAAACCTATTTCCTATTAGGTTTCCCAAGTTTCGTCGATCTGGTCCCCGGGTCAGGACAGCCTCTCTCAAGCTCCTCAGAGTTGACCCCATCTTTCTTTTATATTATTATCCCCACGGCTTATTAGAAGGGAAGTCCGTCGGATGCGGACACAGCCCCCGCTACTGTAACCGGGGACGAATCCCAAGAGACGCCACGGCCACCCGGCTGGAAGGCTTGGGAGGAGAGCGATCCGGGAGTCAGGAGACCTTCCGTAAGCCAGGGTCGACCGGTCTTCGGGCGGAAGACGGGAAACTAAAAGCGGCGGGGGCGGCTGCGGAGTTCCTGCCATGGACAGACGAACGCTCGCCCTCGCCGGCCTGCTCGCGCTCATCCCGACCGGCCTTCGCGCCGACAACCCCCAGGACAAAACCAGCTCGGCGCTGCGGCGCGACATCGTCGTCACGGCTACGCGGCTGGAGACGCCGGAGAAGAAGGTCGGAAGCTCCCTGACGGTCATAACGAGCGAGGAGCTGGCCCGCAGCCACAAGGTTTTCGTCCTCGAAGCCCTGGAAGATGTCCTCGGCCTCTCGACCCTCCGGAACGGCGGCCAGGGCGCGACGTCCTCCGTCTCCATTCGCGGGGCCAACAGCGAGCACACGCTATTCCTGCTCGACGGCCTCGAGCTCAACGACCCGATCAACCCCTCCCGTTCGTACGACCTGGCCCATTTGTCCCTCAGCCAGGTCGGGCGGGTCGAGATCCTCCGCGGCCCCCAAGGTCTCCTCTACGGTTCGGACGCGCTCGGCGGCGTCGTCAACATCATCACCCGGGCCGGCCGCGGCAAGCCTCGCCTGACCCTCGCCTCGTCTGCGGGCACGCTCCAAACGCTCACCTCCGACCTCGGGCTCTCGGGTTCGGGCCGGAAGACGGACTACTCGCTCTCCCTTTTTCACGAACGGACCGCGGGCATCTCCGCGGCCTCGTCCGCCTATCCTGGCAACGTCGAAAAGGACGGCTACCGCAACCTGTCTCTCGCCGCCCGGTTCGGCTATGCTCTCCGGCCGACGAAGAGCCTGACCTTGACGCTCAAGGCCGTGGAGGCCCGGACGGAGCTCGACAACTTCGGCGGGCCCGGAGGGGACGACCCGAACAGCCGCCAGGACTACGGGACCCTTCTCGTCCGCGGGCAGTATCGCGGCCTCGCCATGAGAGGCCGCTGGGAGCAAGCCCTCTCCGTCTCCTGGCTGGGCGCCAGGCGGGAAAACAGGAACCCGGTCGACGACACTCATCCTCGGGACCGGGACGAGGGTCTTTACCGGAGCGATATTTTCAAGGTCGACTGGCAGAACAATTTCTTCCTCCACCCGGCGCACACGCTCACGGCCGGCCTCGAGCTCGAGCAAGAAAGAGGACGGTCCGATTACGTCTCAGACAGCGCTTGGGGGGCCGTCGAATCCCGCTTCCCGTCCGTCCGGGCCGGGTCGGCCGGCATCTATGTTCTCGATCGCTGGGAACGCAGAGAGCGGTTTTTCGTCACGGCCGGAGTCCGGGTCGACCGCCACAGCCGGGCCGGGACCGCGGTGACGCTCCGCGTCGCTCCGGCGTATTTCGTCGCCGCAACGGGGACGAAACTCAAGGCCTCTTTCGGCACCGGCTTCAAGTCGCCCTCCCTCTACCAGCTTTTTGCGCCGGAGACTTCCTGGGGGCCGGTAGGCAATCCGGCCCTGCGGCCGGAACGGGCCTCGGGCTGGGACGCGGGGTTCGAGCAGAGCTTCTTGAAGGAGCGTTTCACGTTCGGTCTGACCTGGTTCGAGAACGCCTTCCGGGACCTCGTCGACTTCGACTTCGCGGCCGGCTACATCAACATCGGCCGAGCCCGGACGAAAGGCCTCGAGGCCTCAGCCAAAACACGACTTGACGGCGGAGTCCGTCTGGGGGCCTCCTACACCCGGCTCACGGCCAGGGACGAGGATGCCGGGACAGACCTCCTCCGGCGGCCCCGCGACAAGTTCTCCGCCGACATCGGCGCGCGCCTCGCCGGTCGGTTCGACCTGACCATGACGGCCCTCTACATCGGACGCCGGCTCGACAGGGACTTCAGCGCGTATCCCTATCAGACGGTCGAACTCCCCGGCTATGTCCTTCTCGGTGCCGTCTTGTCGACGGCCGTCGATTCTCGGCTCGAATTGTTCCTCCGTCTCGACAACATCCTCGGCGCCCGCTACGAGCAGGTCTGGGGCTACGGCGCCCCCGGCTTCTCACTGACAACGGGCATCCGGTACGTACTCTAGACCAAGATCCCATCGGCCCGTGCAGACAAACACCGGACGATTATCGGCCGCCGGCGATGCCGGTGGCCTATTCCAAAGTCGTGAGGCCGCGGACGGGCGCCGGACGGAGGACGTGAAGGTCGAAGACGACGACCTCGTTCCTGCCCCTTTTCAGGAACGGCGCCGGGCAGTAGAGCCGCTTCTGGGGCCCGATCTCCCAGTAGCGGCCGAGGTTGTGTCCGTTGACCCAGACGACCCCTTTTTTCCAGCCGGTCATGTCCAGGTAGGTGTCGCCCGTCTCCTGGAGCTCGAAGCGGCCGCGGAAGAAGTTGGCCGGCCGGTCGGCCGGCCTCCCGCCGAACTTTAACAGGCGCAGGTCGTCTTCGTCCAGGGGCAGGGGGTGGACGTCCCAAGTCATCAGCGTCATGTTGTTCAGGGTCACCCGCTCGGTGATGCCCTTGCGGTCGATGAGGCGGGGACCGAAGTTGATCCGGCCCATTCCCTCGACGAGGACGTCGAGCGTCTCGTTGGCCGGCTCGGCCTTGGGGATGTCGATGGCCGTCTCTTTTTTTGTCCGGTCGATCGTCCCAATGAACTTCCCGTCCACGTAGACGCTGGCGTAGTCGTGGACGTCCGTGACCGTGAGCTTCCCGCCCCGATGGCCGAGGAGCTTCGTCCGGTAGAGGATGAAGCCGTGATTCTGGCCGTAGGATTCCATGGGCCCAGGCTGGGGACTACGGACGGCCGGCGGGAGGTTGTCGAAAAGCGAAGCGCTCTCGTCGAAGCGGATCGGCGGGATCTCGATAGCCGGAACCGCCCGGGGAAGGTCGGGAGGCTTGGTTCCCTTCGGCAGGGTGCGCAGGAGAAGGTCGCGGATCGCGAAATACTTGGGCGTCGGCTGCCCCATTTCGTTCAGGGGCGCGTCGTAGTCGTAGCTCGTCACGTCGGGCTCGTACTTGTCGCTGAAGTTGGCGCCGGCCCAGAAGCCGAAGTTCGTCCCGCCGTGGAACATGTAGAGGCTGAAGGATTTCCCGTTGTCGAGGAGCCAGCGAAGGTCGGCCAAGACGTCCTCGGTCTTGACCCTGGCCCATTCCTCTCCCCAGTGGGTCAGCCAGCCCGGATAAAGTTCGCTGCAGAAGATGGGGACGCCGCGCTCGAGCCGGGCCGCCTCGGCGAAATCCTTTTCGTTCGTCCCGGGGTCGAGACCGATAGCCGCGCCGGGCAGGCTTCCGGCCTCGAGCATGTACGGCGTCGCGCCGTCGGCCGTGAACAGAGGGATTTCGATCCCAGCTTTCTCCCAGAATCCCTTGAGGGCGAGCAGGTACTCCCGGTCGTTGCCGAAGCTGCCGTACTCGTTCTCGACCTGGATCATCAGGACCGGTCCGCCGCGATGGACCTGGAGGTCGCGGATGACCTCGGCGATCTTCAGGATGTAAGACTCGCAGGCGGCGAGATAGCGCGGGTCGGAACAGCGCACCTTGATATCCGGCGTCCGCAGAAGCCAGCTGGGCAGACCGCCGAAATCCCACTCGGCGCAGGCGTAAGGGCCGGGGCGGACGATGACCCAGAGCCCCAACCGCTCCGCCGTCCGGATGAAGGCGGCCAGGTCGTTCCCGCCGGAGAAATCCCATTGGCCCGGCTCGGGTTCCAAGGCGTTCCAGAAGACGCAGGTCCCGACCGTGTTGAGGCCCGCGGCCTTGATCTTGAGAAGCCTGTCGGCCCAGTATTCCCGCGGGATGCGCTGGAAATGGACCTCGCCGGCCATGATCCGGAAGGGCTTGCCGTTGAGGAGGAAATCCTCCTCCCCCAGCCGGAAATCGCGGCGCTGGCCGGAGAGGCCGGGACAAAGCGACAGGACGAGGAGACCGAGGAGTGTTTTTCGGACGATTCTCATAAGGTTCTCCCGTTTCAGACGCTTCCGGAAATCAGGGGGATTTTAGCACATCTTTGACATTCCCTCGCGGCCCGTTATAATCTCCGCTTGCCGGGGGGCAGTTCCGCGGCTGTAGACCAGGGGTGGCAGAATTCGCCGGGGAGGAAAGCATGAAGATCCGGACCCCAGGACCCAAGCTTCTCACAATCGCCTTCGCGCTGGCCAGGACCGCGCTGCCGGCCACGGCCCAGGCCGAAGAAAGCCAGCCCGCCTTCGGGATTTCCCGGGGGGCATTTTTTGATCTTCCCCAAGGGCCCTCTCGCCGATCCGGACGGCGGCGAGATGACCGAGGTCTCGTTCTAGAGACCCCCCGCCCGCCCTGAAGCTGAAACTAAGCCGGCCCTTCCAGCGTTTAATCATTACCGTGCGTAAGCATTCCTTACATTCGGGCGTATATACTAAGCCGGGCAGAAAATAGATGTCTTCGGATTTCTATATAGCCCGGCTAGTACTCGTGGAGCAGCAAGGATTATGCAAACAAAGTATTTACTGCTCCCCGTAGTAAGGACGTTGCCCGGGTCCGGCCCCTGTCGAGAGGGCCGTTTTGACGTGGCACAAGTATTGCTGTCTTTAAGACCGGGTTGGCCTGATGTGAATAAGAGAACGACTGCCTGGCAGGAAGAATTTGGCCCCCCGACCGTCCTAACAACAGGCATATTAAGGAGCGAGTCATGCGCAGACACCTAGGAATATTTTTCGTCCTGGCCCTGGCCGTTTCGAGCCTGGCCGCCGCCCAGGAAGGCCAGCCCGGCACCGACGAGCTGAAAAAGACGGCGGTCAAAGTTTATCTCGACTGCGGCCGCTGTGACATCGAGTACATCAAGACCGAGATCACCTTCGTCAACTACGTCCGGGACCGCCTCGAAGCCCAGGTCCACATCCTGATCACGACCCAGACGACGGGAAGCGGCGGAAGCGAATACACCCTGAACTTCATGGGCCAGAACGATCTCAAGGGAACGAACGACGTCCAGAAATATTTCTCGTCGACGACCGACACCTCGGACGACATCCGCCGCGGCCTGGTCAAAGTCCTGAAATTGGGCCTCATGAGCTACGTCGGAAAGACGCCCATTTCGCGGCGGATCACCGTCGATTATCTCCCGCCCGACAAGGCCGGCCCCGGCCGTGACCGCTGGAATTTCTGGGTCTTCAGCCTGACCGGAAGCGGCCGGTTCATGGGCGAGGAATCCTATAAGGATCAAAATGCCGATTTTTCCTTTTCGGCCAACCGCGTCACAACGGAGTCGAAATTCCGGCTAGGCCTCTCGCTCGACACGTCGAATACGAAATATGACATCGAGGACGAGATCATCACCGGCACCAAATCGAGCTGGGACGGGAGCGGCCTCTTCGTCAAGAGCCTGGGCGAACATTGGTCGGCGGGATTCTTTCTCGAAGCCGAATCCTCCCTCTACAGCAATATCGACTTCGGCCTTTCCGCCGCGCCCGCCCTGGAATACAACGCCTTCCCCTATTCCCAATCGACGCGAAGGCAGCTCCGCTTCCTCTACAAGCTGGCCGTGAATCCCGTCAAGTACCGGGAGGAGACGATCTACGGCAAGACCCGGGAGACGCTCTTCAAGGAGTCCCTGTCCGTTACCCTCGACCTTCGCGAGAAGTGGGGGACGGTCAGCGTCAGCGCGGCGGGCTCCCATTACTTCCACGACTTCAGCAAGAACCAGCTGAACCTTTTCGGCATCGTCAGCCTGAACCTCTATAAGGGCCTCAGCGTCTTCAGCTTGGTGGGATACTCCTGGATCCACGACCAGCTTTCGCTGCTCGGCCGTGAGCCGACCTTCGAGGAGCAGCTGCT
>Ga0315286_10003290_pt1 | contig 15230 bp, 16 predicted proteins | sample YL17G10_0_MG_FD_205038 | JGI IMG/M metagenome (GOLD analysis project Ga0315286, IMG submission 205038) | Sediment microbial communities from Yellowstone Lake, YNP, Wyoming, USA - YL17G10_0 | ecosystem: Environmental > Aquatic > Freshwater > Lake > Sediment | place: USA: Wyoming | collected...
TTGATCCCATGACAAGAATACCTTATTAGCCTCTACTCTTGGAGTGTGTAAATTAACAAAAATTCTTTTATTCTGCATCTTGATCTATAAATGTATTTGCTGCCCACGCCACGGTTATTAATGCCCTACCTAAAAACACAATGGGTCGGCTCTCTTCTCTTTAACTCATCTAATATATTATTTAGCTGTTTTCTGGACAGATAACTAGAACTCCACTCCATGTTAAATTCTTTAGCCTTTATGCCAAAAAATTCATACACCTCAGCTAAATAATCAAAACCACTTAAAGATTTTAAAGTCTTTTCCAGCATTTCTAAGCAGAGTTTTTGCGTCAATAATCTAAATTGGCTATGCGTGATATCTTCCTGGATTTCGTCTTGCAGGATATCAATAATCCTACCGGCATCGATCTCTTCAGTAATATAATGCAGCGTAGCGCCAAACTTCTTATGCCTTTCAATAAGTGGCAATGTGTCGTACGCAACGCCTCGGATCCATGGGAAAGAAGGATGGATGTTAAGCGCTAAATGAACCTTCGAAAGCTCTTCTTTTTTAAAAATCAAATCGTTATAAAACGATACAAGGACATCCCAATTCTTTGAACGAATAAATGTCCTGATCTCTTCCTTTCTTGTACCATCTCCTTTCTTCCAAATAAGACAGGTAATGTTTTTGAAATACTTGCTAGCCACCCTAAAGCCTTGTTCACCAAGATTCGGGTCTCCAACAAATAATAAACTCATTTTCTCATTTTTTTTATTATCTAATTTACACATAAAAACCCCCTGACCATCTTTTTAAAAAGAAAATAATTTCTCGTAAAAAGATTTTCCTATAAAATAAATTAATACTCTTAATAATTTCTTTTTTCTCTTTCCTTGTAGCTTCTTCTCTAATTCTTTCCCAAGTCTTAAACAATACTTCATCACGACCGATCTTCTTTCTTACTATACGAATAATACTTTTAAGATTTCTTAAAATTTCTAGTTCATCCATCCCCACGGTTATCGGATCAATATCAAAAATTTTAAATATGCAATAATTCCTAAAGCATTTCTCACAATTTAAGCACCATCTTTTATTTGTAGCACTATAACAAGAATACTGATACTTAGCGATAGAGGGATATTTCTTGTGTAGCTCTTTAAGAACATCTGGTTTCATTAAATTTTCTAAATAAGGATAGTATTTTACAGATTTACTTAAGGAATGAATATTCCGGGTCATTTCACAAGAAAGAGAATAATGCTGAGCACCCATTCTAAGCGACTTTTCAATACCACTCACAATAGTTCCTATATTAAATTGCTCGACTACCGGCAATAACACTGAAGCATAAATCGGTAGCGAGAACGCAGCATCGATAAGATATACTTTTTGACGCAAATAAGGCTTAAATCTTTTTTTAGCAAATATACTTCTTACGTTCGTGTGGATTCTGATTATTTTTAATCCGAATTCCCGGCAAAGTTCTTCTTCTAAATCAAACCTCTCGGGATTAGTTTTTAGGTCGCTTCCTATCCAGCCATCACCCCATAAACTTGCTAAATAAGGAGAAATTTTCTTGTCTAATAAATATGCCAAAGTTAGCAATGATTCAGAACCACCACCAAAGAGCAAGGCGGTCTCTTTACGATTTTCATTGTCAGACAGATATTCCTGAGCTAGATCGGGAACAATAAATTCTACCGTAGTAGTCTTTTTGCACAAAACACCCGTCGTATCCGTGCAAACTTTCTTCCAAGTTTCTAGAACTAAAGGGTCTACATATCCGGGCAATTTGATGGTCACATTCCTTAAAAAACTCAACGCAATACAAATCGGCAGATACGCCTCCAATAACGCATCCGGCCTGCAATGCAACCCCTTTAAACCTTTATATTCTATCCAATAGCTTGACTCTTCAAAGATAGGGCTTTGATCCCATGACAAGAATACCTTATTAGCCTCTACTCTTGGAGTGTGTAAATTAACAAAAATTCTTTTATTCTGCATCTTGATCTATAAATGTATTTGCTGCCCACGCCACGGTTATTAATGCCCTTATTGAATTCCCTAAATCTACGTGGTTTGAATACTTCGGAATCGGCTTGCCGATCAACTTCTTTGCTTCATTAATATCTAATACGCCCTCAAGACTAGGTAAAAAGGTATAAGTTTTCTCCCTTATTTTCTTAAATCCCTTATCATGCAATGAAAAGGATTGTCGATACGCTTGAGTTGTGGCACTGGCGGGATTGAAAAGGCGAATAATAGGAAGTTTCATTTCTTGATTAACATACCATATTTTATAATTTAACTGCGCTCTGAAATCATAAGCTAATGCTTTGCACTTTCTTGAATTTTGGTCAAGCGGAATTGAAGCAAGTACTTTTGATATTTCAATTAAATAAAGGTCAACCAAATGTCGCCCATGAAGCAAAAAAAGTGGCAATGAAAATAAAAAATCCATTAAATCGTTATCCACGCACGGCAGCCTGATCGGGCAAGTAGCATTCAAATAATTCAAATGCGCGCCTACTTTAAAGCGATCATTCGCACGTAAATTAAACGCCATCATCCTCTGATACGGCTCTTCAGCTAAATCATGATAAAGGCTATATGCTTCTTTTTCATACTCTGAAATAAATTCCCTCGCCTCTATGCCAAATAAATTCTGGAGTTCTTCTTCACTAAAATAAGTTTTTCTCCAAAAGGCCAAATAATTCTGAAAAAGTTTTAAATTATCATCATAATCTTGTAATGTGGCTATTTTAAGGCATTCCCCAAATAAAGAATCACTAAGAAAACTTGATAATAAATAATCCCATTCTCCAGGCAAGTCATGGAAAATGTTCATTTGATAAGGCATAAAAATACGATTAGAAAAGTTTGAAAACTGAAGATAGCTTGAAATATAAATATCAGCAAATTCTGGCGTAACGTCTATTCTTTTCCAGGAGAACTTTAGAGCCGCATTAACCTGCTTTGCCAAAAAAACCTCTGCGTGATGATTTGCTCCTATCGTTACACACTGAGGAATAATATTCGCTTTCTTTAAGTGGTAGCTAAACAGTCTGGAATCTTTTCCTCCTGAATGCATACAAATCAACTTCTGTCTTTCATTTAATTGCCGCTTGATAGCTAACGTATAAAAATATTCAAGTTCCTCCATGATCTCAGGCGTAGATCGATGCCATCGGTCTCTTGAAAAAGGCAAACGAAATTTCTCTAAAAGACACAAGCCTTTAGCAGTCAGCTGATAACAAGCATTGGGCAGAAGTCTTTCAACTCCCCGAAGGACTGTCCGACCCTCAAAAGCTGTTCCCATGTACAAAATATCAAACAAACCTCTTTTATCTATTTGGGGAGTGTACCCAGGTATTAATTTTAGTGTAGACATATCAGAAGTCAGAATAAATCTATCGTTACCCGGCGATACAGAAAAAACTTGAAATATCCCCTGCCTATCCCCAACTATTTCCAAAGAATGCAATTTATGATTCCAGACAATAAGATTATAAATCCCATTCAAGCCAACACACGCTGATAGCCCTTTTTCTAGGTAGAGTTTAACAAGTTGATTTTCAAGAGCATATTCTTCGCTACTCTCATCTATTTTCTTTATTCCCTTTATTGATTCAAAAATATTACCCTGCAGAAAGAAAATTAAATTACGCGTAGGCTCTTTAAATATACGCAAGCAATCGCTTTTGTGAACAGTAGAGACAAGCTGAAGATTATCCTCTGAGTACATCGATACGTGAGCCAACGGAAAAAGATTGATTTTCCGAGCAAGAACATTTAATGTCTCTTGATCTAATGGACTATTCTTATGGATATAGAAAAAAAATGCGCTCATGTAAATTAGTGGCCTACCCCTTCTAGGCGTGCCAATTCTTGCAAAAGAAATCTAACTAGTTTAACCACCTGGAGCTTATTGTTTCTAGGGCAGGAGGCCGATACTTCATGCATTATGTCCCCGAAATTCTGAGGAATTTTAAACTCACTCATGATTCCATCTCGATAGACTCTATGATATGTAATTTATTTGTTATATACCATCTTGACCATTCCTGAATATATCTTTTATCTAGTTCTAAATATTCTTTTGGAACGTTACCGCAACCGCCACCGTAATGAAATAAAATATGACGGTGATTCTTAATAGCCTTAACTGTATAACCATCGCGCAACACCTCTGCTTGCAGCTTGGACGTAGACCACCAAAATTTAAAAGCCTCATCAAAATAATATTTAAAAAACACATCTTTATCTATCAATAAACAATAGCCATCTGCGCGCTCAGGTAAACCATGGCCATTGCCGATTACTCCATAAGCACTAATGCCCTTTTCATGCATATCTAATAATTTACAAAGCCATGATGAATGACGAATTTTTATATCCGGATTTAAAAACAAAATAAAATCTGAATCTACGGCAGCTAACTTACTGCCCACATTGTTACCTTCAGAAAACCATGTATTAGTGTTTAAATAACATATCCGCGATATTTTCTTTCCAAATATAAATGCAAACAACAAGTACGCCTTTGTTAGTAAATTGGAATTATTATCTACGACGATAACTTCATAATTAACGTTTAAAGTTTTGTCTAATGAATTCAAAGTAATCCGGCAATATTTCAGCCCATTATGAACCAAAATAATAATACTAACTTTTTTTGACACAATAACCATCCTTTATTTTACCAATCTAAATATTCTTTATCTATGCCCCTGCCTTACTTCTTCATCGCTAATGGAGCTCTCTTGTGGTGGCTAAGGACTCCCTTAATTTTTAAGGACGAACATCTTAGTATCCTTCACTTTCTATCTATTTGAATTAGAGATTATTTTAAAACACTATTTTTTATAATTATACCGAATCAGAATCCCGAGATCATTTGTCCGGGAATACCGAAAAAAGTTGCCCCAGCAGGAATGCTTCCGGCAACAACCGTTCGTGCACCAATTCGAGAACCCTTACCTACGGTTGAACCCGGAGCCACGATGGCATGGCTGCCGAGAAACGCACCTTCTCCGATAACAGCACCCTCTCCCACGGAAGAAAACCCGCTGATCGTTACCCCTTCTTCCACTACGACGTCAGCGCCGATGGCTGAGGAACCAAGGATGGTGGTAAAGGGACTGATCCGGGCACCGGGACTGATGACGACATTGGTGGCAATGATACAACCGGAGCCGATGATGGCGGAGGGAGAAACGATTGCACCGGAATGTACAATACTGGTGAAACGCGCCCCGCGCTGCATAAGTATCCGGCAGAGATTTAACTTCCCCTGCGGATCACCTATGGCGCAGATGATTAATTCTGTTCCAGTAAACCTAAAATCCAATGCGTCACACACAATTGGATAACCAATATCATAACCATCCAGAGCAGAAGGAATGGAATTCAAAAAACCCTTCATCTGCCAATCTCTTTTTTCAACAGGAATCTCGTGTGCCCAGACAAGGACTTCGCGGCCCAGGCCGCCGGCGCCAACAATAAACAAATCAGGTTTCTGCGACATCGCTCACACCACCACGGAGCTAGAATCGACTTTTTTAGCCGGAACACCCCAAACAGTAGTTCCGGGGGGTACATTGCGGACGACGACACTTCCGGCTCCGACACGGCTGTAGTCCCCAATCTGGAGATGAGGGAGAACAACCACGTGCGGCTGGAGGAAAACTCCTTCGCCAATTTGAACGTAGCCGGTAATATCGCAATGAGTGCCAATAGTGGCGCCGGCCCCCACTTTCACGTCGTGACCGATGCCGGTAAAGGACTGAATAGTGACGAATTCCTGCAGAACGACATCGCTAGTGAGCTCTGTCTTTGGGGAAAGAATACATCCTTCACCGATAATGTTGCGTCGCGGGCGTCCCGTGTAAGGTTGTATGAAACCCCGAAATCTCCCTCCCCGCTCCCTGATTCCCCGGCAGATGATCAGTTTATCAACCGGCTCCAACAAAGCACAGAGAAATAAATCGTTTTCCTGCGGTAAATACTCGCGCGCCTGCGCAAGGCAAGGAAGATCCATGGTCACCGGGCCATCGGCAGCACCAGTGGCCAAATACCCTTTGAGACTGGTCTCTGGAGGAAGCCCCGCGTTAACCACCCACTCCAGAAGCTCGCGCGCAAAAGCTCCTCCACCGACGAAAATCAAATTCTGCATCATAATGTCCCAGCTGAACATCCGCCATCAACGACAAAAGCTGTCCCTGTAATCCAGCGTCCCGTTTCCCTCCCCAAGAGGAAAGCCACCGCATAAGCAATATCACGCGCCGTACCGATTCCGAGCGGATAGGCCGCTTCCATGCGCGCCGCCTGCTCGGTAGTGACTATTTTAAACCACCGCTCTGCCATCTCCGTGCGCACAAGCCCAGGGAGCACAGCATTAACGCGGATGTCCTCCCGCGCCAGCTCCATCGCCATACATCGACAGGCGGCTTCTAACCCAGCTTTACTGGCGGCGTAAGCGATCTGTCCCGGCTGGCCGATCCGCGAAGCGACAGAGGAAATAAAAACGATGCTCCCCGGTGTCCGACAAACTCCTTTTTGGCGGTAACCCTTTGCAAGACCGACGGCTGATTTCAAATTAATGTCCAAGGTATCCTGCAATTGTTGTTCGGTAAGAATACGAAGCGGGGTGGTAGACTGGATTCCGGCACAATGAACAATACCGTCTAACGGCCCGGCTTCCGTCGCCACTTGCTTCAGCCAAGTTGGAATATCGCTCATCTGCGCCAGATTGAATATTTCGATGCGCGCCGTTTTCCTCAAAGAAGCCGCGGTTTTTTTTAATTCTTCCCTCCGCCTGCCAACCAGGACCAATGTCGCGCCGAGTTCATCAAGAACAACCGCGGTTTCCCTTCCAATACCAGAAGAGGCACCAGTAATAAGGTAACGGCAACCGGTCAAATCCATCGGGTTCTTCATAGGATATTCTCCTTACCAACCCCATCGCTGCTAAGAAAAATCATCTCCGGCATGACAATTTCGCCAACAGTACAATTAACCGCACCCCAGGAGTAACCGATGCCGAAACCTCCCATAAGAAGGTCCATCTTTTTACGAGATAACTGCTCCCGCAGGCAATGGGTCATGGTCACCGGAATCGACGCTGAATGAGTATTGCCATACTCATCTAGGCTTAAGGGAACTTTGTCGCTAGGTATCTTCATACGTTTTGCCAAATACTCAATGAGAAACTTGTTTGCCTGGTGCAAAACGACGTAATCAATGGTCTCGAGCGTTTTTCCCGACGCTGCCAGAACCTGTTGCACCATTTTCGGCACTTCCGCCAGAGTAAATGCAAATATCTCAGCACCGTTCATGTAGACTTCCTCTTCGCTGCGGCGATTGCCATTTTCATCTTCGCGGCGCACCCGCGTCGTTGCACTGGAAGGTTTCCGACATCTTCCCGCTGGAATGATCATATTCTGCGCTCCTCGGCCGTCGGTCCCGAGAACAAAGGTATATTCTCCTTCTTTCTTTGTTTGTTCCACAATGGTTGCCGTGCCAGCATCACCGAAAAGCATGGCAACAGACCGATCCTCTATTGAAACCGTTGTCGAGGTATCCCCCGCAAGAAGCAGCACCCGCTGCATCCCCCCGCCAGTAATAAAAGAACTGGCCATCCAGAGACCATAAACATACCCTGAACAACCAAGATTAACGTCAAATGCAGCACAACCGGTAGTCAGACCTAATCTTTTCTGGATCAATCCGGCGGTAAATGGAACCACATAATCAGCACTTTGGGAGATAAATATGACGGTATCAATGGACTCGCGCTCCCACTTCCCCTCATCAAAAAGGCGGTTGGCGGCGGCAACGCAGAGGTCGGAAGCACATATACCCGACGCAGCTATGTAACGCTTTTTAACGCCTATGCTCTCAGTAATTTTCTTAACTTCCTGCTCCCCGAAACGGTCAAAAAATTCATCCGGATAGCGCGCCTGATCAGGCACGGCGCTGGCAATTCCAACGATGCGTACGCCGTTAATTCGTGCAAGCGCCATATTTGTTTATCCCTTTATCCCTAAACTGACAATACTGATCAAATCATTAACTGTTTTGCTCTTAACAATATCTTTGGGTGCTGGCGTAAACCCCATATTCTCATCAACCATCGCAATGAACCCTACTATGGCCATAGAATCCCAATGGATATCTTGGCCCAACAGACTATCCCCGGTCAGCGTGCCAGGGTCAACTTCCACTAAAGTCTCAAATTTCGCAATGAATTCCTGTCGCGTCACATTAACTCCCTTGTCAATAAAGCCTTCTCTGGTTATCCTCAGACCTTCTGTTCAGCATACTGCGCCACATACGCACCGCATATGCTATCGATCGTCTTCATTTCATCGGCACTCAAATCAAGCTCTGGTTTTATCCTTGTCTTGTCAATAGGTCTACTTCCGACGGCACCGCCGCAATAATTCTTGCCGGCATGTACTTCATGGTGCGCCAGCATGCGATCGTCAAAACTTATACCCATACGCTGCAATACCGGTCCAAGGATCCTGCGCGGATCTTCAACGAGATCCTCATACCTGATAACCGAAACCTTGATTCCGGCCTCTTGAAACTTTTCGATCATCATGGCCTTGGTTTTCCACAAATAAGCACCCACGCTCACCTCATCCATATTATCCAGGTCTATACTGTCGATCTCCGGACAGAACCGAGCATGTTCCTTAAAACTCCGAGGTGCTAATTCACGCAAGGCCCTGATGCCATCAACATTCATCGCAAGCTTATTCAAAAAGTCCGTGTGTCTCTTGAGTTGTTCCGCATTCAAAACTTTTAGCCAGGTAGCTGATTCTTTAGTCAAAACAAGCTTCTTCAACGAGGAAATGACCGCATACGGATGACGCATCAAATATATAATGGTGACATGCCTGAACCTCCGTTGAATGGCGTCGATACGACTAGTCGCCATCGGCATCTTAAAACATGTAAATTTCCGATGCAGACAATTATTCAGCAATTCCCTGCCTGTTGGAAAATCAAAGTTCGCCTCACCCTCATCTTTACCCGTTACGGAAGGATGGGATGTGAGCACCATAAAAGTCAGGGTGGTGCCACTTCGTGCGCAGCCCAAGATTAATACTAGCTTATTTGACAACATGTTGGTCAAGATCTCCGAGAAAAATTTGAAAATTTTTTTATATTTCTTTATGAAGAATTTTTTTATACCCATAATGTTAAGGCTTTACTTGCAAAAATAAACTGCTGCACGATTGTGTTGCTGCGGACTGTATGTCTTTATTCAATTTTGGGCACTTGAGCTAACCTACCACTATAAGTTGCACCAATTAAGATAAAACAACCACATCTTCTAAGCACTCTAGTTTAATAACTTCCGAGGGGATAGGAGAGCGATAATTCAATAAACTATATGGCCTGATTGTATTATATTCTATCTTCCATCTTCCTACAAGCGCTTTCACTTCCCATAGCATTAAGACAAATCATTCTGCTTTTAGCTTTTCTGGCCATATAGAACCATTTTTTGTTGCCATATTATAACTTAAATATTGGCGCAGTTTAAGATGGTCGAGTCAACCATTCGGAATCCTAAGCTTTGCCGACCGAAATCGGGATCTCATGGATAAACAGTCTCCGACAAAACACCTTTTTCTTTCAAAAAAAGATGGATTTGCTGCGCCTCCCTATCGATTGTTAATTCCCCTGTCTTAAGGTGAATCGCGGGAGCCTTAGGGGTTTCATAAGGAGCATTCACGCCGGTAAATTCAGGAATAAGACCGGCCCGGGCTTTCTCATAAAGACCTTTAGGATCCCTCTTTTCGCAGATCTCAATCGGCGCATCCAGAAACACCTCAATAAAACGATCTTCACCGATAATCATTTTGGCCTGTTGACGATCTTCTCGATACGGAGAAATAAACGCAGTAATCACGATCATGCCGGCATCATTCAACAGCCGGGCGACTTCAGCCACGCGCCGAATGTTCTCGCTGCGGTCCTGCGGAGAAAATCCCAGGTCGCGGTTGAGCCCATGACGGACATTATCACCGTCCAAAACATAACACAAATGCCCTTGTGCAATAAGCTTTTTCTCGACTTCATAAGCAATAGTGGATTTACCGGATCCGCTTAAACCCGTCAACCACAGCGTCGCAGGAAGTTGTTTTAAAATACGCTGGCGATCCTTGTTTGATACCACACCTTCTTGGCGATGAATAAAAGTATTCAAAGTAGCAACTTTTTCATCAGTCCGCACCATAGCCGGTAAACGGCCTCTCTCAATGATCATTCCTCCGGCGGCAGTGGCGTGTGTAATTGGATCAATCAAAATAAAGCTTCCGGTTTGACGGTTTTTCGTATACTCATCACAAAAAACAGAACGGAAACACTGAACCGTTACCCGTCCGATTTCGTTTAAATTCAATGTCGCGGCATCTTGGCGGCTCAAAGAAGACGGGTTAATACGAAACTGTAAATGCGTAACCGAACATTTAAGAAGTTGAGTCGTATGCTTAATCCAATAAACCTTCCCCAGCGCCAATGGCTCCCGGTCCATCCAAACCAGGATCGTTTCAATCTCACGTCGAATCTGCGGCAGGTTAGCGGCATGAACAATCATATCTCCTCGCGTGATATCAATCTCATCTTCAAGCGTCACGGTAACCGATTGTGGTGCGAATGCATAAGAAATATCGCCTGTATAGTCTACTATAGACCGGATCCGCGTTTTTCTCTGGGACGGAAAAACCAAAATCTGGTCTCCCTTGCGAATCACCCCCGAAGCCAGACGTCCCGAATATCCACGAAAATCCATATTCGGCCTAAGAACATATTGAATAGGAAAACGCAAGTCGATCAAATTACGATCACTCAAGATGTGGACATTCTCCAGATGACTTAAAAGTGGCGCACCATTATACCAAGACATCCGGTCGCTCTTGGTAACCACATTATCCCCTTTCAAAGCGCTGATTGGAATATAGACAAGATCAGGCACCTGAAGCTTTCCCGCGAAATTCTCAAACTCATGCACAATCCGAAGAAAAACACTTTCGGAATAGCCCACCAGGTCCATCTTGTTGACCGCTACAACCAAATGTTTAATTCCAAGAAGAGAAATAATAAAAGCATGGCGCTTGGATTGAATTAAAACGCCTTGGCGGGCATCAATCAAAATAATTGCCAAATCAGCCGTAGATGCACCGGTGGCCATATTGCGGGTATATTGTTCATGCCCCGGAGCATCCGCGATAATAAAATGTCGTTTAGGGGTTGAAAAATAACGGTAGGACACATCAATAGTAATCCCCTGCTCGCGCTCAGCCTTCAATCCATCCATCACTAGCGACAAATCCAATGCCTCGCGTTTAAGCCGCGTAGAATCCTTGTGCACCGTCGCTAGCTGGTCATCGTAAAGACCGTTTGCTTCGTAGAGCAAGCGCCCAATTAGAGTAGATTTACCGTCATCTACGCTTCCAGCGGTAGAAACGCGAAGAAGATCCGTTTCCAGGCTTCGATTTAAAATATTTTCCGCTGCTAAATTAACGCTGCCCATTTAGAAATAACCTTCTTTTTTTTTCTGTTCCATCGATGAATCCCGGTCGTGATCAATCAAGCGCGTGATCCTCTCGGAATTTTTAACCGTCATAATCTCCTCAATAATCTCCGGGACTGTCGCGGCAGTTGAGCGCACCGCCCCCGTACAAGGATAGCAGCCAAGGGTCCGAAAACGGCACATAACTTTCTTTTGTTCTTCATTTTTTTTAAGTAGCACGGGGTTATCCAAAGGGATTAACTGCCCGTCCCGAATAATCATTTCTCTTTCTTTAGCAAAATACATCGGCACCACCGGAATTTTCTCCTGATAGATATACTGCCAAACATCTAGTTCAGTCCAATTCGAAAGCGGAAAAACGCGGATACTTTCGCCTTTATTAACTAGCGTATTATAAAGCCCCCATAATTCGGGACGCTGGTTCTTAGGATCCCACTGCCCGAATTCATCGCGAAAGGAAAATATCCTTTCCTTGGCCCGGGACTTCTCCTCATCACGGCGAGCTCCGCCAAACGCAGCGTCATAGCCGCCCTCTTTCAACGCATTAAGAAGCGCCTGAGTCTTTAAAAGCGCGCAACATTTCACAGTGTCCAGTGTCCAGGGATCCGCTCCCTTCTCCAAAGCCTCACTAAAGACATAAACCTGCAAATCAGCGTCAATCTCTTTAACAAATCGATCGCGAAATGCATACATTTCCTTAAACTTCATCGTCGTATCGACATGAAGAAGCGGAAAAGGAATCTTGCCGGGATAAAAAGCCTTCTGGGCAAGCCGGACCATAACAGATGAATCCTTCCCCACTGAATAAAGCATTACTGGACGCTCAAAAGACGCAACAACCTCGCGGATTATTTGAATACCTTCGGCTTCCAGTAAAGCAAGATTGTTGAGTCGATAACTTTGCATAATCTCCTGTAAGGCTCAGGTTACCGGTTAAAAGCTTTTCAAAGTTTTAAGAAGCGTAAAAACTCCCAAGACGATCGTTAGGACCGCAATCAAAGCTTTCAAAATTTGCGGGTTCATAATCTTGACGCTCTTGACGGAAAAAGGAACGGAACAAACAGCTCCAGCAATAATAATCGGAGCAAGCCGCCAATCAATATTATTTTTAGCGATGAAAAAGTAGATTGCAACGCCCAGCGCGCAGGTGATACCCTCTGCCATAGAAGTTATGCCGATAGCGTTTTTACCTTCTACCCCTGAAAGTATTTGTCCGCTGACCACCAGCGGGCCATATCCCCCGCCGGTAAGCCCCTTATTAAACGAGGCAAGTAGCCCCAAGCCAATAATCTTCTTCCAAGAATACCTGAATTGCTTGTTGAAACAGATCAAGATCAGCGCGCCCATGGCAATAACCATCAAGCTAATATAAAGCGAGGTCCATTTCTGAGGAAGAACCTTGGCGGTAAACACAGCGCTGCTGGCCCCGATGATCGTAGCGGATAAAAGTAAAATAACCGCTTTGAGGTGGGTAGAAACTTGAATCCCATAGGTATGATAATCGGGATTTACCGGTTCCGGAAGCTTAAGGCTATCCTTAATCCTTTGAAAGTTCAAGACCTTGAAATGGAAATCAACATTTCCCTCGCGATGATGCAACGAACCAGCAAGTATGCCGGTAATCAACTCCGAAAGCAGGACCGCCGGCACGATATGCAAAGGCGAAAATCCAAAAAGCATAAGCACCGGCGTCATCGTCGTTCCATAGCCCATTCCCAGCGTAGAATCCATATATTCACACAAAAAGGCGATAAACATAATCGCCATAATTATCTGAATCGTTAGATCATACATGATCACACCTCCCTATTAAATAATGCTTAGCGACCTACCCCTATAAGTTGTACCGATTCTTAAAAATAAAAAGCTGCACGTTATTTAATTATACTATAAATTTAGATACTGATAACAAAAAGTGTCTAAATTTTTTAAAACACTAACACTCGTGACAACGGTATCCCCCCCCAACTCCTAGGGACCTCGAGAGATAAAAAAGGCTATGATCAGGGTTAATGATCATAGCCTTGAACCTATAACCTAGATGGTTATGAGGAGAATATTTGGGGTCCCTCTCGTATGGGCCGAGGGAAAACCTCTTTGTATTTACAATTTTAATTATAGGCTCAATATCTATAATATCAAGAATATTATTGGTTTAGAGAGGTGATTCCTCGCAGATCACTGGGGTTCCTGGCTAAATAGAGTTAGCGTCTATTTATACCAAACTTCTACCTGCCAATGACTGTTAACCCAAAGCCCTACGATTTCAAGTTCTGGCCAATGAGATTTCAGACATTTAACAGATTTTATAATATGCTCACGATGCGTCTTTTTATCAACTGGATTACCTCTACAATCATGATGAGCCACAATGAAAATTCTAGTAGATTTATTGGTATCGATAGAAATATTAACACTGTTAATAATTGTACCGATTTTATCTTGTGAAGCTATAAGCCTATCTATACCGGCTGCAGTTACAACGTCTACGAAATCAATGGCATATTTTTTGCGAATCCAATTTAAAACCGGTAACTGCACCCTTCCATCAATGCAATTTAAGCATGTTGCTCGGACATCTTTGTTTTTCTTTTTATCTGTAGGGGGCAATTTTTGAAAAAGTTGGGGTCCCTCTCGTATGAGCCGAGGGGAAACTTCTCTGTATTTACTGGTATGTATTATAGTGGATTTATGGCCTATAACAGGAAAATTTGCGCCTTTAGAGAGGTAATTCCTCGCTTAAAATCCCTTTTTACTCTTAAGCTCCTGGCACTGTTTTTTGATTACATTCATTTCTTCCGGATCAATAAGCTTAAAGATGGTACTCATAAGGTTAGGATACTGCAGCTCTATCCCTTTAACCGCTTCATTCATAATAAAATTAAATTTATCGTTTACCTTATACGGAGCGCGTATTCTATAGGGGAATTCAAATTCAGTCAGCGGGATGCTCTTAGTCCACATCAGTTCGCGGGTGACAATTTCTCTCAATTCAAGAGTAATTTTACCATTAACTACAACATTTCCGGAGGAATAAACTTTTTCTGTCCATTTTTCTTCGTTTTGCGCGAATGATAGTTCCAACGTCGGAATCAAGTATAAATCAATGGCTTTCTTATCCGAGTAAGGTATTAGATCGTAAGAATCAAAAGGGCCACGGATACTAAAACCTTTTGCCATAAGAATTTTGGATAAATCATCCTTTGAGGCCTTAATTAAATTATCAAATTGAGGGAAGAGAAACCAAAGCAACTTGCCATTGTTAACATTCTTCATCCAAACTAATTCCTGCATCCATAATTCACTAGGCACATTACTAGGTATACAGCTAAAATTCGCTATCGCAAAAGTCACTCCGCCTGAGCCGGGCGCTGCCTGAGAAGCCGGGGTGTAACTAAGATTCGCCGAATATTTGGCTACCTCTTGTTGTTCTGATGCCGGTATAGTCTCACAACCAATAAAGGAAATAACGGATAAGAGAACAACCATTGAAACCATTAGATATTTTTTTATCATATTTTCCTTTTTTCTTCTTAGGTTACCCTATAGTCATTTTGTCAAAAAGGGACAAAAAATAAAATGGGGTGGGTTTTGGGATGATCTTCGTAGTTATTTTCAGTCCCTGACCCCGTGATCGATTATCAATGGCCCCGCCCGCTTGGCCGCGGGCTTCGTTGTGCCCCGCGTT
>Ga0315286_10003291_pt1 | contig 15230 bp, 14 predicted proteins | sample YL17G10_0_MG_FD_205038 | JGI IMG/M metagenome (GOLD analysis project Ga0315286, IMG submission 205038) | Sediment microbial communities from Yellowstone Lake, YNP, Wyoming, USA - YL17G10_0 | ecosystem: Environmental > Aquatic > Freshwater > Lake > Sediment | place: USA: Wyoming | collected...
TCACTACCTCAGCAGGCCTCACAGGTTCGCTTTTTTTTCGCACGACGGGAGAGTGTTACTCGTATTGGTGCAAGTGCCTCTAATTAGGTGAACGGCCAAGGCGGGCCTCTGCAACAGGTCCGGTATGTACACGTTTGGGCGTTGCCGGGGACAACGCAGAAAGATTCGACTTCTCGCAGCCTTTCTTGCGATAAGAGGAGCCTTACGGGAGTCTTACTAATGTGAGAAGCCTGGGGGTGACGGATTCCGGCGATTCCCGCGGAACGCAAGGCAAAGGGATTGACAAGGCGGACAGGATCACGTACAAAGGTGTGCCAAGTGATCGTATGAGTGTAGTTTGAGATGTATGGGAGGTTCGAACCATGAGAACGGTGTTGGCAGGTGTGTTGTTGAGCATGTTGGCGGCGGCCGGCTGTGCCACGAGTAAGGCAGAGAGTCAGGCCGTGGCGGGCTATGACTTCTCGAAGATCGACAAGATCGCGATCGTCGAGGTGACAGGCCGGGTCTACGGCGAGGCCGTCAAGAACCAGATCAGCAACCTCTTCACGATGAAGCTGATGGGGAAGGGTTACACGTTCATCGAGCGTAAGGACATCAAGACGCTCCTGAAAGAGCAGCAGTTCCAGGCGTCGGACCTGACGACGAAAGAGGGGGCGGCCAAGGCCGGCCGGATCCTGAACGTCCCCGCCGTCATGGTCATCGACATCCCCAGGTACTCCGGTGGCAAGATGGAGATGTCGGCCAAGCTGATTGATGTGGAGGACGCTACAATCCTCTGGATGGGCGCGGGCAACGGCAATACGAATAAGGGCTTGTCGACGCTTGTCGGGGTCGCGGCAGGCGCCGCCTTAGGTGCGGCCGTCGGCGGCCACGATACCGGCGACCGGGTCATCGGTGGCGTGATCGGCGGCGTGGCCGGCGGCGTGGCCGGCAACGTCCTGGCGCCGGAGCAGGAGGACTTGGTGAAGAAGGTCATCACGAAAGTCGTGGCGGACCTGCCGTCCAGAATTCCCCAGCCGGTGAAGTCGAAGAAATGAGCCAGGAGAACTCGGTATTCGCGTAGTCTCAGGGCCGAAGGTCAAGGCGATCTTCGGCCCTATTTGTTGAGTGAACTTCTGCAAAATGGAGATTGGAGCCTATCACAAGGAGAATGTTACACGGGTCGTCTTGTCACCCCCGCGAAGGCGGGGGTCCACGAACGTACAAGGGGTTAGTGGATTCCCGCTTTCGCGGGAATGACATGGGGGCGAGTGGCCTTCGACCCGACTCTTCATCGTGTTAGAGGTTCTTAGCCTTATTTAGGGAGATAGCAGAAATGAACAGACGAGAGTTCCTCGCAACAGGCGTCGCGGGCTTGACCGCAACCAACATCGCCGCCGGTGGCGCCAACGCCGGCAACCCATCACAGCGGCAGTTCTTCGAATGGCGGCAATATCACCTTCGAACGGGGACGAACAAGAATGCGGTTGGCGACTTCCTCAAGAACGTCGGCATCGCCGCGATGAACCGGGCCGGCATCAAGACGGTGGGCGTGTTCAATCCGGTCTATGGCCCCAGCAAACCCACGCTCCACGTCCTGTTGGTGCACGATTCCTTCGACTCCGTGCTCAACGCCTGCTCACGGCTCATGGAGGACAAAGAGGTTCAGGACAAGGGTGCCGCCTTCCTCAATGCCAGCCTGTCTGAGCCGGCCTACGTGCGAGTCGAGAGTTCCCTGCTGGTGGCGTTCAGCCACATGCCGAAGCTGGAGCCGCCGACCCTGAAGGACCGCATCCTCGAGCTGCGCATCTACGAGAGCCACAGCGCCAAGGCCTCCAAGAAGAAGATCGAGATGTTCAACGAGGGCGGTGAGATCGGCATCTTCAAGAAGACGGGCCTGAACCCGGTGCTCTTCGGCGAAGCGATTATCGGGCCGAACCTGCCGAACTTGCACTACATGCTGGCGTTCAAGGACATGGTTGACCGGGACCAGAGATGGCAGGTCTTCCGTGACAGCCCCGATTGGAAAAAGCTGAGCGCCGATCCGGCCTACAAAGACACGGTCTCGAATATCACGGACCTCATCCTGAAGCCGACGGACTACTCGCAGATCTGACCGAGGCAAAGCCGTCAGGCAAAGATCGGCTCGAATTCCTCTTCGCCGTGGGATTTTGAGGTCTCGACGGCTCGCTCGCCGGGACGAAAAGGCAGTGCCTCACTGAACTGGATCGAAATGCGCCGCAGTGCGTTGTTGACGCCATCGACGCGGCAGACGTGGCCGCTACGCACGAAGTCCACCATGTCGAACGAATCGTCCGGGCCGTACTGAGGGACACTGAACCGTGCCGTCACCTGCTGGCCGGAACGGGGGCAACGCTCATCCGCGTAACAGGTGAAGGCGGCCCCCCTGCTGGAGAGATCCACCATCTGCCCCTGCGATAGCTCGTCGTTGAAGTTCTCGGCAAACCAGACCGGCCAGTTGTAGCACAGCCGCGGCTCTCTTCGACGTTCGCCTGTCATAGTCATGTGCATCATCCCTCGACGGCTCTACATACGTTCAAGTCCCATCGAGAGACTCATCGACGGCTTGGCACCCCGACTTTACGAGCGACACCCGGGAAAAATGGAGGAAGGAAGACAGAGGACGGAAGATGGAGTCCTGGCGGGTGGCACGCTCAGACTCGTTGGCAACGTCCCAAGTTCCCAAATTCTCTGCTTGCCGCTGGTTTGCCTATCCGCCAGCGGCAAAGCCTTCGGCCTTGCCGCTGCCACCCGGCGAAACCGGCGTGACTATCAGCCGATTCTGCGGACGAGTTCGGCGAACTGCTGGCCCCGCTGCTGATAGTTCTCGAACATGTCGTAGCTTGCACAGGCGGGACTGAGCAGAACTACGTCCCCGAGAGCTGAAAGCTGGTGGGCAAGCTCGACCGCTTCCGCCAGAGAGGGAGCGAATCGCACGTCCGTCCACGCATCGCCCGTCTGGGCAGCTCCAATCGCATCGGCGATCTGCCCGGCGGTTTGGCCGATAAGGATAGCCGCTTTCGTATCCGAGGCGATTCTCTTGCCCAACTCGTCAAAGGGCGTGTGCTTGTCGTACCCGCCGGCGATGAGGATTTTCGGACACTCGAAGGCCGACAAGGCCACCATCGTGCCCTCAGGGGTTGTGGCCTTGGAGTCGTTGTACCAGCGGATGCCATTCGCTTCGCGGACCAGCTCCAGGCGATGCGGCAGGGCCTTGAAATCCGGCAGACAGCTCTTGATGGACTGATCGGAGACGCCAAAGCACCTCGCGATGGCCATGGCAGCCGCCAGATTCGACTGGTTGGCCCGGCCGGGCAGAGCGTAGACCGCCCGAATCTCGTCGCTGACATCGTCGGCGGAGAACTTCAGGCATGTGCGCCCCGGCTGCCCGCGATATTTGCGGAACCAGGAGCGAGCGATCTCGTCCTCGGCGTTGAAGATGGATATGGCAGGAGTCTGGGCATCGAGCGGCTGAAACCTGAAGAGGTCCTCCTTGGCGGCACAGTAGGCTTCGAACGTGCCGTAGCGGTCCAGGTGGTTCGGGGTCAGGTTCGTCAGCAGAGCGACGTTGGGGGCCTTGCCGATCTGTGCCAATTGCTCGATCTGGAAGCTGGAGATCTCCAGGACCACCAGGTCACGCGGACCGATCTGGTCGAGGATGGTCAAGAGAGGCCGATCCCCGATATTGCCGCTGAGCCAGACCTTCTTGTAAGTGCGCCGGGACGCCGGAGGTTGGGCCCGTTCGAGCAGATGCGCCGTCAGGGTCGTGGTCGTGCTTTTGCCGTTGGCGCCGGTGATGCCGATAATCGGCGCGGGACAGGACTGAAAAAACAACCCCATCTGCGAAGTGACGATCCTGCCATTGCGGCGGGCGGTCTGCAGGAACTCGTTGTCGGGCGGGACCGCGGGATTGGCGATGACCACGTCGGCGGTCGCGAAGTCCTCGGCCTCATGCCGGCCAAGACGGTACTCGATGCCCACCAGGCCGTGCAATTGCTCGATGGAATCACCCAGCTTCTCCGGCGTCGCCTTGTCCGTCACGAGGACCTGTGCCCCAACCCGGGCCGCATATTGGACAACGTCCACGCCCCCACCGAAACGACCCAACCCCATGACCAGAACCTTCTTGCCAGCCAATTCCACGTTCATAGCTCACTCGAATACCGGACCCTTGACGCCTCTGTAGATGGAGGCCACGCCGAACGTCAATGGAATCACCGAGACCTCCCGGAAGCCCGCGTCCCGCATCAGGGACAAGAAATCCTCCGCCTGATAGAACCCTTCGATGGACCGATTGAGATATCGATACGCGTGCCCGTCGGCGGAAATCACTGCCCCGAGAAGAGGGACGATGAGCCGCAGGTATCTCAGGCAGCACCACCGCAACAGACGCCCCTTCGGCAAAGAGAATTCGAGAATCACCGCCGTCCCGCCGGGTTTTAGAATCCGATGCATCTCCCGGAGGGTCTTCGGTACGTCCGGCGTATTTCGAATGCCGAACCCGATGGTCGCCGCATCGAACGAACCGGCGGCCAGCAGTGTCGCCGACGCATCGGCACACAGCAGCTCTACCCGCTCCGCAAGCCCGCGTCTGCGAAGCTTCCGGCGGCAGAGGCTCAGCATGCCCTCGGAAACGTCGAGCCCCACCACCCTCGCCGGGTCGCGGTGCGATTTCAATAGGGAGATCAACAGGTCGCCGGTGCTCGTCGCCAGGTCGATGATCTTGAGGCTGCTGCCGGGACCGATCTGTTGGGCCGTCTTGCGGCGCCACGAGTAATCCCGGCCGAAGGACAGCAGATGGTTCAGGAGGTCGTACGTAGGTGCGATGCGGTCGAACATCGGCCCGACGGAAGACGGGCAGGAATGCAAAGCATCGCTTGCCAAGGCAACATCCTTGCGCATACGCCATGGTGGGCGAGAATGCAATAGCCTGCGGACTCTCGCCCCGCGGAATCGTTAGAGCTTCGTCTGCATCGCCTGGGCCAGGTCGATCTTCGCGTCGATGACCGCCTGCTCGATGCACTTCTTCCAATCGTCGCCGAACTCATCCTTGTACTTCGGCCTCTCGTAGGCATAGATGATCGAGCGGGACGCGTTGATCAGCGCGCCGGTGCCGTCCGATTTGCAGAACCGGATGCAGTCGGCGGCCTCCGCGCCCTGAGTCCCGTAGCCGGGCACGAGGAACCAGATCTTGTCGTACTTCGCCCGCAACGACGTCGTCGCCTCGGGCGAGGTGCCGCCCACGACCATGCCGATGTCACTATAGCCCTTCTCGCCCATATGTTCGGGCCGGCACGCGATCTCGCCCACCACCTGCGCCATCTTCTCGTAGAGCGCCTGACCTTCTGCGTCCCGGAAGTCCTGCAACACCGCCGCCGAGGCGTTGCTCGTCCGCACCAGCACGAAGAGCCCCTTGCCCTCGGCAGCAGCCATGCTGGCAAACGGCTCGATCCCGTCGGTGCCGGTGTAGCCGTTGATCGTGATCGCATCGGGGGCCAGGACGTCCTCCAGGCCGCTCAGCTCCGAGTTCTGCAGATGGGCGATGGCATACATTTCCGCGGTATGCCCGATGTCGCCCCGCTTGACGTCGCCGATGATCTCCAGGCCCAGGTCCTCGGCCTCACTGATCAACGCGTAGTACGACTCCAGCCCTTCCCACAGGTATCTCTCGAAGAACGCGATATTGATCTTCACGGCGGGCACGATCGGCGCGACGATTCGCATCGCCTGCGTGCAGAAATCGAAGATGGCATCGACGGCCGCCGCCGCATCGAACTCATCGTTCATCTGACGATGAGCCCGGATCGCCGGCGGCAGTCGGCTGTAGACAGGATCCAAACCGATCACCAATGACGTCTTCTTCGTCTGAACGGCCTCGTAGAGCCGGTCTGCAAAGTGGTTCGCCATAACCCGATGCACCTTCCTTTCAACGCATCACCAACAGACAACCGGAGGGCACTGCTCCGTCAGCGCTTTGTGCATACGGCCGACAAGTCACCACCTGCCCAAGTCCGGCAACAAAGTTCTTTGTACCAAACGTTCGGACCACTATAATCGTCCGGGTTAATTCGGGCAAGACAGAATTCAGTGATTGAAGCTGTTTCCGGGAAAGTTATTGACGGGACTTCTGCAAAATGGAGATTAGGCTTATATTATTCGAGGAAATCGGTTCTGGGATTTCCTTGAATAATCCGCCTAACTTGCTGCGCATCAACCACGTACAGCCTCGGAAGGAAGAATCGCAAAGCCAATTTTTCCTTCTTCAAGTAAGCCTAATCCCCATTTTGCAGAAGTCCAATTGCTGAGGCCACGGTTGGACAAGCGGAAGAAATCCAGGCGAAGAAAGATCCTCCTCTGGCTGGGCGTCGATCTTTTCATCGCGGCGGTGGTGTTCGCCCTGCTCCTGCACAAGCCCTCGCGGTACCACCCGCCCGCGCCGGCCCGGACGGACCCCAACGGCCAGGAAGTCGATCCTTATCTCCATCGCGATTTGTGGTCCAAGTTCTACAACGGCGCCCAGAGGCAGCGCCCGTTTGAAATGGTCGTGCTCGACAAGGCGCTCAACCAGGCCATCGCGCTATCGAGATGGCCGCAGGAATCGAGCGGCGTCACGCTCTCGGCGCCGGAAGTGATCTTCTCCCCCGGGCGAATCGTCCTGATGGGGACGGCCAAGATCGAGGGCGCCGACTTCGTCATGACCGTCGAGTTTGGGCCGCAAATGGATGACCAGGGTAATTTGAACCTCCTCGTCGAGAAGGTCAAGGTCGGGGCGATGAACATCACGCCGTTGGCCAAGATGGTAGCCAAGAAAATGTACCGGGAGCGGCTCGAAACGGCGGCCGTCGACATGCAGGACATCCGCACCAAGCTCGCCGCGTCGCTCTTCAACGAGGAGCCGTTCGAACCGGTCCTCAAAGTCGAGGACAAATGGGTCCGCCTCAAGAGCTTCGACCTCACCGACGGCCAGTTCACCGCCCAAATCGTCCCCGCCCCACCATCACGCGGCACGGTCCCGCCGGGCCGAAGCCCTCGTGGCAACTGATCTCAGCCTACCCGCTGGCCCTGAGAACTGTGAGCAGTCGGACGATCTCGCGATAGCATTTGTCAAACGAATCCGCGCGACGCGCGGCCTGCATGTCGAAAACAGCGGTGAGTGCGGCCTGGTCGGTCGTCTCGGCGTATCGCCGATTCTGTAGCATACGCCTATTCAGCCATTCTTTCGCTCCGCGGATGTTCTCCGGGTTCCGGTCGGCGACCAAATCCCGTGCAAGGCCACACTGCCCGCGTAAGGACTCCGCCGCCGCTATGAACCACGCTTCGTATTCCTTCTTGGCCAAGACCACAGATATCTGCATGTCGGATCGGGCGCTGCAGGCCCGACGAACAAAGATAGGTCCTTCCCTGGCAGGACAACCCTCATCCCAGTCACAATCTGCCAGGATCAGGATGCCGCCTCTACGTTCCATCTTTCTCGTGGCACGTTCCACCTGCCGCTCCAACTCACCCTCCTTGAGAAGCTGGGACGCTGGAACTCGGAGCACGGGGCCTACTATCACCGTGACCGCAGGAATCACCTCTCGTGCGATGCGGTGGATCAGCTTCGGGACGGCCTCAACCTCGCCGTGGCCTTCAACGATAGCGGCCAACCGCACCTGCGTCATGCGTCGGGCCTCCCGAACAACTCCAGTTGCTTGGGCGGGGTCTGTCGGATAACTTCGAGGTCTGGGGTCAACTGACCCTGTTTCAGGAGTTCGCCAGCGGTGAATAGACGATCTCGCATGAGACTCCGGTCGGCCTCATTGAGGGGTCCAATCTTGCTTTCACCGTTCTCGCTCACGACCGCAAGCACCCAATCATCGCTCACATCCTTATCATCCAGAAGGTCAGGACTGTGACTCGTGACTATCACCTGGGTCATGTGAGCGGCCGTACGCAGCGCGTCCCTTAGAACGCCGGCAGCGCCAGGATGAACGGCCATCTCGGGCTCCTCGATGCCTACCAGCGGGACTCGTTTGGTGCCCCCGTCAGTTGATTGGAACAGCGCCGTCAGGACGCCCAGAGCCCTTAGCGTCCCATCAGACATATTCTCGGCCAGGAACTTCCAGGTGCCGCTGTCGGCGTGTACCCGCTGGTGAAACTCCAGCGTCTCTTTCTTGCCTACATGCTTGATGGTGACGTCTTCAATCCCCGGCACCACCTTCGAGAGGAACTCCACCACGCGATTTCTGGCGTTCGGGTTGTCCCTGCCCAAGGCATTGAGCACACTCGCCAAGTTGCGACCGTCACGTTGCAGAACCTCACCCGTATCGGAAGGCTGAAGATCCTTGATTTCGTCAGGGTTGAGGTTGTAGAACCCCATGCGCGAGAGGGCATCGTAAAGGGGCCGAAACTCCGCCAGTCCGGCAGCAGCCACCAGAAGAAGGCGATCCGGCGATGCTGGGGGCATGACTTTGGCACTTGCGTCGATCACCTTGCCGGATTCGGCGGTGTAGAAACACTCAGCGAAAGCAGACTGCTCGCTCCAGAGCTGGCATTCTTCGCGCTGGAGTTGGCATTCTTCTCGCTGGACCTCGAATCCGCCCCTTGAAAGCGCGCCCACCCGAAATGCGTAGTGACCGCTCACGTTATCACCCAGATTGAACTCCAAGCGCACGCCAAAATGGGTGGGCCGACCCGCAGTACCCTTGGACCTGCGCCGTACCTCACCGATCCCGCCTCTTTCCCTGAGGGAGTGTTCGAGAGAACCGTGGAGTGACTCGGCCACCAACCGCAAGGCGTCGAGGAAATTGCTCTTACCTGCTCCATTGGGCCCAACGAGGAAAGTCAACGGGCCGAGGTTGACGGAGCATTCGGCAATGCTCTTGTAGTTCTTCAGGACCACGCGCTTGAGAAAGACGGAGTTGCCCATAGATACTACCTGCCCTTGCCCAGTACTCAGCCCGCAAACCATCGGCAAGTCAAAGCGATCTTCACGCCGAACGGCCCACGTCACGACCGGCATACATTGCGACACGTCATGATCCTAACTGATCGAGCAGTCCGGCGTCAAGGCGACGCATGGACGGCGCAAGCCATAAGCAGTCGCCTATGCAGGGAATGCGGCTCAAGGCAACGTTGTCGCAGGTTCATCCCAGGTAATCAGAACAACGAAGGGCCGGGGATGCACTTATCCCAGCCGCTTGGCCAATGTTTCGCGCTGGCGGCGGATTTCGGCGGGGAGGTGGTCGCCGAACTGGCTGAGGTACTTGTCGATGTCCTGCACCTCGCCTTGCCAGAGCTGCCGGTCGATCTCGAAGAGTTTCTCCATCTTCTCTTTGGGGATGCTCAGGCCCGACACGTCAAGGTCGGCCAAATTCGGGACCAGGCCCACGGGCGTCTCCTTGGCGCCGACTTGATCGTTCGCCCTGGCCAGAATCCATTTGAGCACGCGGATGTTTTCGCCGAAGCCGGGCCAGATGAACTTGCCCTGCTCATCCGTCCGGAACCAATTGACCGCGTAGATCTTCGGCGGGTGCTTGAGCCGTTTGCCGACGTTGAGCCAGTGGCCGAAGTAGTCGCCCATGTTGTACCCGCAGAAGGGCAGCATCGACATGGGGTCTCTCCGCAGAACGCCGGTTTGGCCGGCAGCCGCGGCGGTGGTCTCCGAGCCAGTCCGGGCCCCGATGAACACGCCGTGCGCCCAGTCGAAGGCCTCGGCCACCAGCGGGACCAACTGGGTCCGTCTGCCGCCCAGCAGAATCGCGGAGATCGGCACGCCTTTGGGGTTGTCGAACTCCTTGGACAAGGTCGGGGCGCAGTAAACGGAGACCGTGAAGCGGGAATTCGCATGGGCCGCCTTGCCCTCCTGGCCCGGCGTCCAGGGCTTGCCCTGCCAGTCGGTCACGCGATTGGGCACCGGCCCGTCGGCGCCTTCCCACCAGGGCTCGTTCTTGTCGAGATCGAGCCCGACGTTGGTGAAGAGCGTCGGATAGAACTTCGCCGCCTTGAGCGTCCGCACCATGTTGGGATTGGTCTTCATGGAGGTGCCCGGCGCGACGCCGAAGAACCCGCTCTCCGGGTTGATCGCGTAGAGCCGGCCGTCGGGGCCGACGTTCAGCCAGGCGATGTCGTCGCCGATCGTCCAGATCTTGTAGCCGGGCAGCGCCGATTCGAGCATGGCGAGATTCGTCTTGCCGCAGGCGGAGGGAAAGGCCGCCGTGATGTACGTGATCTTGCCCTGGGGGTCTTCGATGCCCATGACGACCATGTGCTCGGCCAGCCAGCCCTCGCGTTGGCCCAGGCACGAGGCAATTCTTAGGGAGAAACACTTCTTGCCCAGCAAGGCGTTGCCGCCGTAGCCGGAGCCGATGCTCCAAACGAGGCTCTCTTGGGGGAAGTGCATGATGAAGCGCCGGTTCGGGTCGAAGTCGCCGACGGAGTGCATGCCCTTCACGAAGTTGTCGGTGTTGCCGATCTTGTCGAGGACGTTCTTGCCCATGCGGGTCATGATTCTCATGCTCACGGCGACGTAGCTGACGTCGGTGATCTGGACGCAGGACTTGGCGTAGGGCGAATCGGGGTGGCCCATCATGTAGGGCAGCACGTACATCGTCTTGCCGCGCATGCAGCCGTCGGTCAGCTTGGTGAGCTTCTCCTTCGCCTCGGCCGGCGCCATCCAGTTGTTGTTCGGGCCGGCCTGGTCCTTTTCCGGATGGCAAACGAAAGTCAACTGCTCGGTGCGGGCGACGTCCGTCGGATGGCTCCGGTGGTAATACGCCGTGGGCCAGGTCTTCTGGTTCAGTTCCTGGAATATCGGCGTTTCTCCGATCTTCTCCTCGTTCATCCCTATCTCGACGAGCCTGTGTGCCTCTTGTTCCGACCCGTCGCACCAGTAAATCCTGTCCGGCTTGGCCAATCTTGCCTGTTCTTCTACCCATTTTTCAACCGGTGTCGCCATCGTGACCTTTCTCCTTGGTTAGGCGGGGTGCCGCACTGCGCACGCAGGCTCACCACGCGTGAGATTTTCCAGGCTTATGATGCCCCTGCGCACCTGCCGGGAGCGTCGCACTTGTAAGCGACAGGCCCCAACCGTCGAGCACGTACGCTGAGTCTTGTTCGAGTGCCTTGGGGATGGAACTCCCAACCGCGGGTCATCGCCTTTGGGGGCCCGATCCAAGAGCCGAGGAATTGTACCGGCAGCACCTCGCACTGTCAACCGGTTTCATCGAGAAACGTGCAAAACACAGGGGGCGGCGCGAAGACCGGGCTCCGTCCCTCGAAGAGATTGTCGTAAGTTTACCAGATGAGCGGTGATGGAAGAGAGGCGGCACGCCCGGCAATAAAGAGGGCTGCAACCCACAGGCCGCAGCCCTCGCGACGATTAGATCAAAGGCCCCGTTACAGTTTTCTGCCGCTGCGAAGCCAACCGACGACTCCGGCGCCGAGGGCGCCAAGCAGCAGCGCACCGGGGGCAGGGATGGGCGGGACGGTGTCAATGACCAGTTCCGAGAAGTTGATGGCAAATCCTTCACCTTGGAGCTGGGGATCGAGATACGTCAACATGACAGTATCCGAACCCGCGAGCAAGCCCGTCGGAACGGCAAAAGACAACAGCTTGAAAGTCTCGCCATCGCTGCCCGGGAAGACGCCGATCTGGCCGAGGCTGGTGCCGTTGAAAGCCACATCCCACGGGCCACGGTCATCAGACATGCCGGCCTCGTTGATGGACAGGTTCGCGCCGACGGGGACCCCATCCAGACTGTACGCATGTACCCAGCTTATCGGCGAGCTGAGCGGACCTCCGGGAGTCTGCTGAAATTCCCAGATGTCTGTGAATAACGGGTCGCCGGGGGTGCGGTTATCTTGCGGGAAACCTCCCCCGAAACCGGTCCAAGTCCCGGAGATGGGGACGGGCGGCGCTCCGGCCAGGCCGAAGCCGTCCTTGTCGCCCACAAGGCTGGTTGTGCCGGCGTTTGCCGAGCCGAGAGGGACGCCGAGAGAGCACACCAGCAGAAACAAAAGGTATTTCTTCATCACGATTTCCTCCACGTCGTCAAAGTAGAATGGCGGCTGGACTCCCAGCCAAGGAACGCAGGAGCGTAATCCATCGCGCTTGCGCCAACATCCGAATGTCCTTGTCAGGATGGTGATTCAGGGGGATGACGCGCCTGCACTTCTGCGGCGCGAATCGCAGGTCAGGGTATAGTATAGCAGGACAGGCCGACGAGATCAACAGAAATCTTGCGGATAAGTCAAGCCGATGACCCCGCCTTCGCCGTTAGCGAGGATCGGGGAACCCCTTGAAGTACCGCGGAATGGACTCGCCCCTCCTTGCCCTCCCCGCGGGGCGGACCTGCCGCGCATAAGAAAAGCCGGGTCGCAACGAGGCCCGGCTTCAGTTCCCGATGAGGTTATCGCTGCTCATTTCGCGGTCGTGAATCGGTACTCCCGGATTTCATTCTTGTCGAAATCCTTGGCCCCGCAGCGCAGGACGAATCCTTTGGCGGTCGTCTCGTATTTGAACTCGTTCCCGGTGTAGGGGTCTCGGGGCGAGGCCGCTGCAAGACTCTGCGGTAGCCGGCCTGCACCGGCTTTTGCGATGTACAGGTCAATCGCCGCCTGGAGTGCGTTGACATCCGCCTTGTGGCGGACCTGCAGGACGTACATTTTCGTCACGGCCGGCGCGATGGTCTCGATCAGTTTCACGGCGGGATCCTTGGCGGCGTCCTGCTCCATCTGCTTCGCCAGCTCCTGGAGCTTTGCATGGGCTTCGACATACGGTGTCTGACCGCTCAGGAGGGCAAGGACCGAGCCCATGAAGTTCGAGTAGTATTCCCTGGCCCGTCCGAGCACTTGCTCGTTGGCCGCCTTACGGATTTCCTCGACACTCTTGCCGCCGGGTGTGGCCAAGGCCTGCGCCAAGCTTTCCACGCGCTCGGGCCGCAGACTGTCCAGCGCCACCTCCCGCTCCAAGGCCATCGCCTTGCTGGCGGTCAAGGTGGCCGCCGGCACTGTGGCGAGCTGGCCCTTCAACCATGTCAGAGTGCCGGCATCCGCAGGCATCTGGTTGAGGATATCCGTCACACACTTGGTTGCCTGTGCGCTGACGCTCACGGACACGAGGAACGAGATCAGCACATCATCCCCGACGTGCCCCGCCAATCTGTAGGTAGTCAGACATCGCTCGAGGGCCGGCCGATGGTTCCCTTCGGCGTCCAGGATTCTGGCATCCGCCAGGATCAGCCGCGACAACGACCTGATCTGGGCCAAGTGCGGCATCTGCGCGGAAAAGCCCTTCGAGTAGCGCAGACCCCAATGGCAGTGCTGCAGTTGGGTCGCCGCCACGGCGGAATCCAGGGCCGCCTGGCATTTTTTCACGTATTCCTTGACCTGATCGTTCGGGGCCGTGGCCCCGTTGGCCACATTCGCCACCAGGTCCGTCAAGGCACGGTCGTCCGTCTGGGGCACCAGAAGGAATGCCTGGTAGTAGAGCAACGCCGCATTGTCCGGGTCCGGTGGATATGCCGCCGCAGGGGTGACCGGACCGAGGCACGCCCATAGTGCACCTGCGACCACGGCTGCTGTGAGACCAATTGTTGTCTTCATATGTTTGTCCTTTCCCGTTCTATGCCACTGATGTCCTTGAGCAACTCCTGCATGGATACGCTGTTGGGCCGCGGTCCCAACCTTTCGAGCGCTCGATCACACTGCCTGTCCAACTCGTCGATTCCTCCGCGTCGAAACGCGGCGGAAAGCGAGATCATGCTCACCATCTGGGCCGGCGACTGAAGGCCGACCGAGTCCGGTTTCGCCGTGGGCTGGCCCGGGCCGGGCCCGAATCGCCCGACCAAAAGGATGCCCGCCGCTACGATGACGGTCGCCGCTACGGCCAGCTTGCCTATCGAACCCCTCGAGACCAGCCGCACCGTATGGCTCGTGCCGGACTGGTCCGTTTGCCCGCTCCGACGCAACAGCGTCTGAAACTCACGCGAGTGTTTTTGCTTCCATGCTTCGGCATCGAATACCGGTGTGGTCCCGTCCACCACCCGCCGAAGCTGATTGTCCAGCCATTTCTCGTCTTTGCGCTGACTCATAGGTCCACCTCACCAAGACCGCTGCGCCGTAAGTACTGGGCCAGTCTATGTTTAGCGCGCCGCAGCCGGCCGTTGATCGCTTGTTCGGAAATCCCCAAAACCGCTGATATCTGGTCGTAAGACAGGCTGTCGTAGAAGCGCAGGAACACCACTTCTCTGGCCTCATCCGGAAGCCGGCCGACAGCCTCTTTGACAATCCTGCAGGACTCATCCGAGTCTGTTTGCTCCTCTGTGATCGGCGGCTCATCCTCCGGCAGGGGCTCCCGGCGGGCCCGAGCCAAGTCCCTGGCTTCGTTGCGGCAGATGGCCGCCACCCACCGGCCGAACTGGTCCGCCTTTCGCAGCTTCGGCAGGCTCACCGCCGCCTTGGCGAAGGCCTGCTGAGCAGCATCTTCGGCCAAGTGCCGGTCCCGGAGGATCGAGTGGCCGATCGCGACCATCGAGCCGTAGTAACGCCGGCAAAGCTCCGTGAAGCTGTCGCCGTCGCCTCGGGCGGCCTGCTCGACCAACGTTCTGTCACATTCACTTTCCAGCATTGAAAACACCCGACTTTGGCCACTTTTCACTACAGAGACCCGCAGTAGACCAGGAAATGGGCGCGGAAACCAGATTCTTTCGTGAATTGCACGCCGGCGGGACCGGCAGGAATTCCCGAATCGTGCGGCCGGGCCGATAATAAGCGCGTCGAGAGCCTCTCGACAATGGTGGCATGATCTCCCGCTCTGTCCCTCTCAAATCCTCCGTTGGCTTTAGAACGTCATAATGACTTATTGTTCCAGATACGGTTATGAACAGGCCAGTTCGCCGTGGTTCTCAGGAAACGCGGTCACGTTCTGCAATATGGGCAAGACTCCGTTTTTTTATTTTTTTTATTTTCTTGTTGAACTGAGTGGGGGAATTTTGGTATAATAGGAAAATAGGTCTCGCAGCAACTCACATTTTGAGTGTTTTGGCGAGAGTGGATAGGTGGGTGACATGCCTATGGTGGAGTACCGGAAAGGGTGTCTTGGCGTGACAACGGGTCGGATTCTTGTGGTCTATCCTACTACTATGTGGATAGTAGTATTTTGTCTCCATAGCGGGCATAGGGATCGGGAGATTACGAGACAATTGTTTATGTGAGGAGTCGGGTATGTTTAAGAAAAATGCTATATTGTT